>Ga0181583_10000558_pt1 | contig 27215 bp, 12 predicted proteins | sample 071ome_31_FD_132461 | JGI IMG/M metagenome (GOLD analysis project Ga0181583, IMG submission 132461) | Coastal salt marsh microbial communities from the Groves Creek Marsh, Skidaway Island, Georgia - 071405CT metaG (megahit assembly) | ecosystem: Environmental > Aquatic > Marine > Intertidal... | reverse complement strand
CCGCCCCCCCCCCCCCCCCCCGCCGTCCCCTCCTCCTCCCGCGCCCCCTCCTCCCTCCCCCGATCCTCCCTCCCCTTCCTACCCGGCTTCGGCTTCTCCTCCACCAGCCCTTCCTCCTCGCTCAGCTCCTCCCCCTTGAACTCCCCGACTGCCCGGTCCTGCATCTTCTTCATGTCCCGGGGTGGACCTTTCCGACCCTTCCAACGGCGCTTCTTCTCTTTCTGCTTGGTCCCCATGTGCGTGTACCCGAAGCCAACGAACCCGCGCCGGGTCATGCGGCTGGCCTGCTGGCTCTGGTGCGCCGTCGCCATCGCCTCCTCGGCGAGCATGAGCTCCCGCTTCTCGCCCATCACCTTGGGCGCCAACCCCGCCGCAGACCAAAGGGCTGCGGGAAAGGCGCGGCTACCGTGGCCATCCCCTTGGGCCAAGGCGCGCCAGGCGGCAGGGGCCGGAAAGGAGGGGGGTTCACACCCTTGGGAAGGAAAACGCCGCGGGGGCCTCGTGCGCACCTGGAGTAACGAAACCGAGGCTACCCTCAAGTGCTCTCGTCATTTCCTTGTTATTGGCCTCCCTCTCCGCAGTCACGGCGTCCCGCATCACCCGCAAACGCTCCATGTCCGAAAGAGCCGTGGTCGCCGACGTCGGTTGTTTGTTCGCTGCGTGCGCGGTGGAGAGGGATCTGCGTGAGTTACCGGCCCCTCGGATGCGTGGTGACGCGCGTTCCGCGGCACCGAAGCTCACCTGGGAGCGGCGGAAGCCGGCATTGGTCGGGAGCCGCGAGCGGCATCGTTTCTCCCTGTTGCCCGGGCCAGGTCTGTCTCAAACCGGGGTGGGGCTGGCGCCAGCTTCTCGGTGGCGCGGGGCATCCACAGCCTACTTCGCTTCCCTGCCGTGCCGGGGAATGCGACGGGCCTGGGGCGGTCAGACCGCCCCACGTAGAGTCGGGTCTACATGTGGTGCCAGACGCGCGTGTTTCAACGAAAAAGCAACTGAGATGGCTAGGCGCGACACCTACTGCTTGTCGTTTGTCCCATAGGCGTCCAGTACAGCGACACCGATGATCTGCCAGAGCGCGTAGACGACGTACATGCCCATCAGGAGGTAGCCCGAGGTGGCCCGAAGGCGGAACTTGTCGAAGGCGATGACGCCGAGGTAGAAGAACATGGCGAACATGAGGATGAACACGTTGTACCACATGGTGCTCTTGTCCGCGAGCAAAATCTCCCGGTCGTCAATGAGGAGGACGAAGAACCACGGGGCCCCAAGGCCCATCCAGATGTCGAACACGTTCGACCCGATGGCATTTGCCACCGCCATGTCCCCCATCCCCTGCCTGGCCACCACGATGGAAGACAAGGCGTCGGGGATGGACGTTCCCGCGGCGAGCACGGTGACGCCCATGATGAGGGAGGGGATGTTGAGGATGCACCCGATCCTGGCGCACCAGTCGACCATCCAGTACGAGATGAGGCCAATCCAGGCAATACTCATAATGAACGAGACCAGGTACCACTTCTGCCACTTGGGCTTGCGGCAGTCGGGGATGGAGATGGTGAAGGCCGCGTACCAGGGAAGAGAGAGGATCCAGTAGGGATAGTCGATGGCGCGCTCGGGGGCCTCGAAGGGGGAGTCGAACGAGTCGGTGGACTCATTGTCATCGCCCCCGGGTTGCTCCTCGTCGTGGTGATGGTGGTGGTGGTGCTGCTCGTGATTCAGGTGCGTCGCAATGGCGCGGACCTGGCCCTTGGTCAGAGTGGTGTTCCTGGACAGCCCCGTCGCGTTCATGATGGCCGAGATGGCCCCATAAAAGCGGGCCTCCGCGCCGGGGTCCTGGGGCTTCTCGCCCTGGCCCATCACCTTGGTCTGGGTCACGAAGTGCCAGCGGGCGAGAGCCATGTTGGGCTTCCCTTCACCCTCGGCCTGTCCCTCCTGGGCCTTGTCGCCCGAGGAGCTCCCCTGGACCTTGTGCTGCTCCGTCTCGGTGGGCGCTGCAACGCCGGAGCCCCCCTCGCCCTCATCACGAATCCAGTGGGGGAACGTCTTCGCACACCATTCGTTGTACATGGGGTTCACCTTCATGAAGAGGATGTACCCAATGTAGCAAAAGAGGATGACGAGCCCCTCGTGCCAGGTCACCTTGCCGTCGGCGAAGATGCCGATGAGCGACACAACGGCACCCGTGTAGAAGACGAGGTCCCGGAGCACGGGGCGCCAGTCGAGGAGCAAGACCTGCCCGGAGAAGACGGCCGTCGCCCCGATGATGACGAGGATGTTGAAGACCGCCGATCCGACGATAGTCCCGACGCCGAGCTCATTCTCCGCGCTGGGGGCCACGAGGGACATGAGGGACGAGAAGAGCTCCGGGGCCGAGGATCCGGCGGCCATGAAGGTCGCGCCAGCGACGTCCTCTGACAGCTTGAGGGCCTCCGAGATGGCCTCCAGGGAGGAGACGAAGAAGTCGTCGCACACGATCGCGATCCCCACGAACAGGTACAGGACGGCGAGGAACCAGATGACGACGCCGCCCTTCTCCTCCCACGAGCCTGCAGGGTACAGGTGCAAGGGCGACAGTGAGGCGGTCTCCACGAAGAGCAGAGGGCGGCACGCAGCAGGCGACGGTCAGGCGCACAGCGAGGGGCATGTGGCAGGGTAGCTCCGGGCAGGACGGGGCATCACTCACCGATCTTGGGCACGAGGGAGTCGCAGCTCGCGGAGCTCATCAGCCTGCGCCCCATTCCCTGCACGCCATTATCCCAGACACCCATTGCACCACACGCCCACACGCCCAACAGAATAGTCGCGAGCCCATAGACAAGCCACCTCCCCCTGCGCCGGAGGAACGGGAGGAAAACGCCACTGTTGCATTTGGTGCACGGTGTGGCAGTGACTCCCCCCTTAGGATGCGGGGTGGGGGGGGGGGAGGGGGCAGCGTCTTCGAAGCGACCAGGCACGGTGAGAGATTGATCTGAAGCTACGGAGCCCGGTGTGCGTCCGGCGCTACGCATATGCCCGCAGCGGGCAGGGATTACGCGAAGGTCAGAACCCCCCCCGGGAGAACAGTTGAAGCGGCCCAAGAGCGGTTTCTGGAACGATGTGCCGTGTCATGCTCAAGCATACACGCAATACCGCCGCGATGTGTCCGCTTGAGCTCCTAGCCGCGTCTCTGGGGCACGCATCACGAGGTGTGGGCGCCGGAGACCTGAGGCCATCGCAGGTCAGCGAGGTCGGGGGCCACGTGCGCGACCGCGGCGCGGCAATAGGGGGCCATGCGACATATTTTACCGTTAAAGGCCCCAAATACCGCGTCAAACACCGAAAAAACGATGAGGCGGGGTGCGGTTGAGAGTCGTGCATGCGGTGATGCGTTACCTCTCCTGGCGCATTTCACGCCTCTTGCGACCATCGAGCACCGACATCTTCAGAAGGTTTCGCAAATAGCGATGCCGTGCCAGAGGCACTGGGAGTTGACGCCCGGACGAAGGACCGGGTTCCTCGCTAACCGCTGCTGTCCGTTGGAGCGAAGCTCCGTGCTCCGTGCAGAGGAACGATCGCGGGTGCAGCAGTGAGAGTCGAGTCTCACTTCGCCAACGTGGGGCGTGCGCCGACCCCTTTCTGGAGATTCCCCCGCCTCGGTTGTTGTGGGCCCAACGAACTTGCCCGACTTGCATGAGGTTGACTGCGATGGTTGGGGGGGAGGACGCCTTGGGGAACCCTGAAGAGCGGAATCGCCCCACCTTCGCCGCAGCTGTTCGCGGCAGCGGCGGCACACTAGGGGAAGGAGGTCGACGCGCTTGCTACAGGGGTGCATCTCGCGCCATATTCGCGGGAAACTCGACACTAGTTTTGGGAGAGCTGTGGGAGGCTGCCCGGCTGCGAGCCCGAGCGGAGCGGGATGGCCGTCGCGCTCAAGACGTCCGTCATGCGCGCGGCGGCGGCGGTGTCTCTCTCAGGTGGGTGACGCTCGTGCTGACGCACGGTTTCGGGACCTGCGACCCCCCTCCAGCCCCGCAGGCCGCTCCCACGCCGGCGGCCAGGGCCCCCACGCGCAGGCTTTGGTGGCGGGGCCTACTACTATAACACCGACGAGGGGCTCCAGAGGTGGGGCGCCCCCTACTCTCCTCCTACCCCCCTCGTCACCCTCCGCCACCCCACCCCCGGCGAAGCCCCAGCAGCCCGGCCCCCGCCCTCACAGGATGGTGACCATGTACTCGGCGTTTGCCCCAGTGGTTCTGCACTACCGCTTCTTGGAGGCCCGGCACGCCCTCGCACCCCCCTCCTCGGAGGCCCAGGGGGCCGCGGAATGGGAGGACCTGCACGATCGGTACTCTCCCCGAGTGATCGAGGCGATGCGGGGGCTCCAGGGGTACTACGTGAAGGTGGGGCAGTCACTGGCGGGGAGGACGGACACGCTGCCCCCGCAGTACACGGAGCGGCTGCGGGGTCTCGAGGACCAGTGCCCGGCGCGGCCGGCGTCGGAGGTCCGGGGCATCATCGAAAGGTCCCTGAGGCGTCCGCTGGGGGAGGTGTTCAGCTCGTTCGAGGAGAGGCCCCTGGGGACAGCCAGCATCGGGCAGGTGCACAGGGCGCGGCTGCGGCGCAGCGGGGCTGAGGTCGCCGTCAAGGTCATGGATCCGCGCGCCGAGGGGCTCTTCCGCTCCGACATGCGGACCGCTAAGGGATTCTGCCGCCTCTTCGCCCCCGAGCAGCTCATCATCCTCGACGAAATCGAGCGGCAATTCCTGACCGAATTCGACTACCGGAAGGAAGCGGAGCACCTGAGGGTCGTCCGTGACAACATGCGGCCGTTCAAGCGGCTCGTCAAGGTCCCCGACGTGCATGAGAGCGTGTGCACGAGGGAAGTCCTGGTCATGGAGTACCTCCCCGGGCGTAAGCTGGTCGAGGCGATCCGGGAGCAAGGGGAGGCCTACGCGCAGCGGCAGGGGCGGACCTTCCGGGATCTCGAGAGGGAGATGCACGAGCGGGTCAAGAGAGAGGGCCTCCCCCCGCCCTATTCGGGCCCGCCGGCATGGCAGATCGACGCGTACCGCTGGGCCCTGCGGGCCAGGGACGCCTGCCTGAATGGGGGCCGGGCAGTGGCCAACATGCTCGGTTGGCCCCTGGGTTGGCGGTTTGAGTACGCCCGTTCTGAGGCGCCCCTAAACGCGGCGAGGACCATGGACGTGCTCATGCGCGTGATGGGGCACCAGGTGCTGCGGGACGGATACTTCAACGCGGACCCGCACGCCGGGAACTTTCTTCTCCTGCCTGACGGCCGCATCGGGCTGATCGACTTCGGTCAGGTGAAGCAGCTGACAGACGCGCAGCGCCTGAGGCTGTGCGCCATGTACAAGTGCCTCGCCACGGGGGACCGGGAGACGCTGCGCCAGATAGCCATTGAGAACGGGTACCGGTCCAAACGGATGGACGCGGAGGTCATGTGGCGAATGACGCGGTTCGGGCTTGACCAGGATGGCCCCGATGTCACGGGGGGGAAGAATGTGCAGCAGTTCATGGACGAGCAGTACGCGCGGGACCCGTGGGAGAAGACGGACGACACCATCATCATGCCCGTACGCGTCAGCTTCATGCTCCGCGGGGTGGGGCTGTCCATGGGACACCCGGTCAGCACCGTCCACTACTGGTGGCCGGTGGCGCGTGCCGTGCTGCGCGAGCAAGGCAGCGGCTGACGGGTCCGCTGTCCCGCGCAGGGCGCGAGCTGCCCCGGCATGCTGCTGCGAGCCGGCGCGCGGGTAGTACGGCAGGAAAATTAACGCCACCGCCACCGCGTCTGTTGGGCTGAGCCTCCCCCGGTGTGGCTGAAGCTGCTGGGCTTCTGACGTTTTGGAGCCGTGGCAGACACGGCAACGCAGTGTTGGGTCCGTACGTGAACGAGCTCAATTTCGACCGTGTCACGGAAAAAATCACACAGTCGCCCCATTTCTTCCTGTACGCATACCCAACAGGCATGCGATAGGTGCCCTGGCCCCCAAATCGGTCGCGAGATGTACCTCCCCGAACCGGGCAGGTCGTCGGGTCCGCGGTCGTCAAGGGGCAGGTCAAATGCCGCAGACGGGGTTGGGTTTACGACAAACGTCTTTTTACGAGCGGTGAGCTCGCTTGCCGGGCCTCCCCGGCAACCCCCCGGACGCCATATATGTGTGGCAAACGTCGCCGGATGGAACGACGGGATAGTTCGCCTGGATACGGCTCCCACTTTCTTGTCAAGTCACGTTGGATGATTTGCCTGTTTTTATACTGCGCCGAGGGAGGGGAAGGGCGTCTTGCAGCATGACGACCAGGGCTAGACCAGGGCTAGTTCGCCCTGGGTCGCTTTTCGCTTCGGCCGTCTGCGGATTCCCACGAATGAGGCGGGGACGCCGTTCGCACCCAATCCAACCCGACGCCGCTCGTCCTCAATCCAACCTTGTCTCGCAGGTTTCGAGTGTGATTTCCTCTATTTGGTACACCTTGGGTCTGTCGGTAGTGGTGTTTGGGTTGTCCATACTCGACTTCCTTCTCGCTGCTTTGACTCGAGCCTCTGACGGGGAAGTGCATCTCTCAGGTAACAACCCCCCCACCCCGCCGCCCCCGCCCCCGCGCGTGTGGAGGGTCCCGAGCGCTTCGCTTCCGAGCAAAGACCTCCCAACTTCCTTGCATCGCGCCATTCCCATGCTCCCCGTTCCTGCAGATGCCGCCACGCTCATCACTTCGATCGCCATCCCGTGTCTGGCGGTTCTCGTGGTGGACACGGCTCTTCAGAGGGCGTGCCATGTCGCGGGGCTCGTGAACCTACATTTCATCCCGAAGGGGGAAGGAGATGGGCAGGGCATGTTTTTCTGCGCCATGGTGGACGCGATCTCGTACGCCTCGTACATCGCAGCCTTGGTAGTGCTGAGGGTGGCCGTGGTCCAGCCGTCGGGGATCCTCACGGCCGACTCTTGGGCCGAGCAAACGCGGAGGCACGCCTCCATGAGGGCCCTGGTGTCGTGTGGGTTCATGATCATGGTCAACATGCGGCTCGTGACCCTGGCGTACCGCTGGCTCTGCTGGCGGTCCCGCGGGAGGGATCAGTTCGTTGTGTCCCGGTCGATTCGCTCCTTGCTCTCGGCGATCGCTCTCCTGGGCGTCGTCATGATCGGCGTCATGGTTCAGGTCGCCGGCCAGCTCGACGCCGTTCGCGAGGCCAGCGTGACGGAAAGGGTGACGGGTCTGCTCCGCCTGATCGGCTCGAGCGACCAGGAGGGGCTCGCGACCCTGGCAGAAGCGGCGGATGACTTCATCGACGACGGCGCCCACTGCTACCGAACCTTGAGGGTGGCCCGGGACGACACGGGCTGGAGCGCCACTCGCCCTGAGGCCGAGCTCCCTGGGCCCGGTGACTTGGCTGAGGTTTTCTTGGGGAACGCAAGGCTGGTCCTTGTGCCGGTTTGGTGCGGGAGATGGTTCGCAATGAGTGCGAAAAAGGGGATATTCGCCATTTCGGACGCCCTGGCGGTACTGCTGGTCAACCTGGTAGGCTTCTCAGGCATCATGACACCCATCTACAGCATCATGGGGTCGATCATCAACGCCGCGCGGGCACTGGACGACGACGGCATGATCGTCCACAAGGCGAGCGGGGATGCCAGTGCTCGCGAGGTGAGCATCGAGATCTCGTGCGAGAGGGTGGTGCGGGCTGTGGAGCTGCTTCAGAAAGCGTCGCTGAGAGGGAAGGCAGTAGTCACGAGGATGCTGGAAGAGGCGCACAGGGATGACAACACCGAGTTCGCGGAGGGTGTGGCGTTCCTTTTTGGGGGCGTGGAGCTGCAGAAACGGCAAGCCAACCGCCCCGGCCACGCGGCAGCCAAGCTGTGGGCCCTTCCGTCCAAGCGAAGGACGCGCAGGAGAGTCGATAACCATTCTGTGACGGCGGGGGGGCACAGCGCGACAGAAAGGCGGGCGCTATCCGTTGCGTCGCGCGCGGCGTCGCACTTGCGTGTGTCGCGTATGGGCCTGTCGCAAGGCCAGTCGCAAGGGGTGGGCGGCCTGGACGTGGCCAAGGGCACTGAGACAGGGATGGGCACACTGGGCTTCAATGCCCTCGCACTCTCGCGGGACGCCATGATTGCAACGGTGGTGGAGATGTTTGCCGAGATGGGCCTCGTTGTGCGCAAGAATTCACCGGGGTCGGTCCAAGGCAAGGACGACTGTCTGACAAAGAAAGCCGACGCGGCCTCGCTTGCCTCCAACGGCGCTTCCGATGGCAGGAACGAAGTACAACCTCCCACGTCGGGGATCAAGAGGGGTCAGGTCGTGCCCGTGACGGGCAGGTACGCGTCAAAGCCAAGGGCGGACCTTGAGGCGGTGCATCTGATGGTGGGGCGGAAGGTCTCTCTGACGGGCTCTCTCATTCGCGGGGAGTACACCCCCGGGGCCTCCAAGAGCCCAGGATCAGGCTTGGATCAGGGAGTCATCGACGAGATCACACTGGTCGCATTCCTGGAGCAGGTCGCCGAGCGGTACGTCGACCACCCCTACCACTCGTTTGCACACGCTGTGGATGTCACCAACACGGTCTTCACGCTGCTCCACATGAGCCGGGGGTGGGTGGAGGAGCATCTGACGGCGCTCGACGTGTTCTGCATGTTGGTTGCGGCTGTGGGCCACGACATTGGCCACCGGGGCGTTTCCAACGGGTTCCTCATCGAGACGTCCGATTACATGGCCATCACGTACAACAACCGCTCCGTGCAGGAGAGCATGCACGCGGCGACCATGATCCAGCTGATGACCAGCGACCCCGACCTCAACATCCTCCAGCGCCTCCCTGCCGACCTCCAGCGCACCGCCCGCAACACCATCATCGACCTGATCCTGGACACGGACATGGCGTTCCACTTTGCGCGGACGGACGACCTGGAGATGCTCCTCAGCCGCCGGGAGCAGGCCATGAAAGGGCCGTTGGGTGACTCGAAGATGCCCCGCAAGGACGTGCTCGGGATCATGAACGCTTTTGTGCATTTGGCCGATCTCGGCCACGCGCTGAAGCACCCCGCGCTTCACGCCATCTGGTCGGGCCGCGTCCTCCAAGAGTTCTTCAGCGAGGCCGAGCTGGTGCGGGAGCTCGGGATGGAGCCCCTGCCCCTCATGGACCCGCACAAGTGCGTCGTGCCACTCTCCCAGATGGAGTACATCGACCACGTGCTGCTCCCTTACGTCACGAGCTTCGTCAGCTTGCTGCCAGAACTGCGGCCCGCTGCACTGGCACTCAAAGAGAACTACGCGTTCTGGGCCGACTGCCTCCGCTTAATGCGGGAATACTCCGGGCAGCCCGGGGCCCCCGTGCAGTGGCCGGTCGCCGCGGAGGAGCGGGTGGAGCCGTCCGCAGCAGCGGTGGCCGCGTTGCAGGACACAGACCTCGAGCCGCTCGTCCCCTGGGTGTGTGGACTGGGGCTCAGCACGCTCCCGAACAAGATGTGGAGCATGGACTTAGACCAGGCCGTCGCCCAGGTGAGCGCCAAGCTGGACCACGTCCTGGTCGTGTCCATGAGGGACATTGCGGACCACTTCGACGTCTAACCGCGCGTTTGCCCCGGCGGGGGTTGCCGTCGCGCCGGTGCAGTGGCAGCTGCTGCGCAGTATGAAGAGTAGTTCGGGATTCTGATTTATTGAAGTGAATTTAGCCCAACCTACCCACGACCCCCTCGTACGCCGTCTGTTCGCTGAACTCGCGATCGAACCCGTCCTGGATCTTGTCGAACTCCCCGGTGACCCCGTCGATCGCGTCCACCAGTGCCTGCGCCGGTGTCTTCTCTCCGTTCGTCTGCACTCGGAGGTGCATCACGTGCTCCATCGGGTGTGGAATCCGGTACGCCGCGAAGACGACCGCCCGGTCCTGCAGCAGCTTGTGCCGGAGAACGTCCCCCAGCGTGTGGTCCTCCCGCTGGATCACGAAAGTGGCGGCGTCCTTCACCTTCGTGTCCTTCCTGTACTCGACCCTGCGAGGAGGGGGGTCCCTCGGGCAAGGGAGGGCGGGGTCAGCAGGAGGAGGGGCGGGGGTGCAGCGTGTGGCGCACTCCTTGCGCCAACGGCGGCACTCGTACGGTTCCCGGCAACGTGTGGCGTCCTTTTGTGTCTGCAACGCGTCCGCTCGAGCTCCTCCGCCGCCGCATCGAGCGAAATCGTCCAGTGTCTTCGGGCTCGGGGTGGGGACGCCCGAGGACGGCCTCGATGCGACCCTGACCGCCGCAATTCCGCGCGTGAGAGCTCACTTGTCCTTTCCGTCGGGGACCTGGAACTTCTCCAGGCGGTCCGGCAGGTTGGCCATGGCGGCCCCTGAACCTCACGAGGGTCCCTCTGTGCTGCCTCGCGTCCGGGCTCGTCGGGCCTAGTTTCGTCGGTACTGGGAGGGGAGGAGACTAGGAGAGGTGTTCGCAAGGAGCGGTCGCGTTCTATCGCGCGCAAGGGGGGCTGCTCGTGACTATACCCCAGCCATTACGCGCCGGCTTCCGGCGGAAGCTGCTGACCACCAGCCAGTAGGACTGGGTGTCACGGCACTTCCGCGGCGTTACAACCCGCCGCCCGCCCGCTGACATTTCTCCACGCCCCGCGGCGGAGTCACCCTCCTCCTCTGCCCGCATCGCCAGCGAAGTACGCCTGATCGGCCTCGCACTCTACGGAGAACCCGACAACGAGGAAGGTCCACCCCCCGCTACCCTCGCCGTGACTGCCGGGCATCGCATCATGCACGCCCACGCAGCGCCCTCCCTCCGTGCCCCGTGTGGAAAGCGCGAGCTCTTGTCTCACTCGGCGCGGGGCCTGCTCGCTCCGACGAGGAAGGTGACCCCACCGTCAAACCAAGTGGGCCCTGAGCTTCCCCGCTCGGGACAGCCCGCTCCCGTCCGCGGCCTCCCCGGCGTCGCGTGCGCTAGGAACCCTGACCCTAGCCGCAACGTCCTCCTCCTCTCGACCGACTCGTGCGCCCACTGCGGCCCATGACCCGCAGCCAAGCGCCGCTTGCGCCGCGTCCGCGGGTGCCACCCCCTCGGCCATCCCGGCCCTCTCCCTCGCCTGCCCCATCTGCCAGCGGGCGCTCTCCGCCGGGTCCCAGTGCGAGCGGTGCCGCGTCTCGTACCCGACCACGGGTCCCTTCACGGACCTGACCCTGGGCGCCAACGCGGGCTCCTACTCGGAGACGGCGTGGGGCGGGACGGAGATCTTCCGGAGCCCCCTGGTCTCCTTCGTGTACGAGCGCGGATGGCGCCAGGGCTTCTCCTGGGCGGGCTTCCCGGGCGTGGACGCGGAGGCGCGGATGGCCATGGACTTCATGGCCCCCGCGGAGGGGCACCCCATCGTGGACATGTCCTGCGGCTCCGGCCTCTTCACCCGCGAGTTCCTCGACAGCGGCAAGTACCCGCAGGTGGTGGCAGCGGACTTCTCCGAAAACATGCTCCGGCAGACGGACCAGTTCCTCCGCGAGAAGGGCACCCGCGGCCTCGACCGGGTGGCGCTGGTCCGCGCCGACGTGGCCAGGATGCCGTTCGAGACCGGGTCGGTCAGGGCCGTCCACGCCGGGGCCGCCATCCACTGCTGGCCCAATCCCCTGGCGGCCCTCGGAGAGATCAGCCGGGTCCTCGCCCCGGGCGGGGTGCTGGTCGCCTCGACCTTCATGGTGCCGACGGCCCCCCTCGAGGACTTCCTCGGGGAGGACCTCGTCCGGCCCCTCGCCGCGCTCGCCAAAAACAGCCCGGAGCAGTCGTCGTACCGCTGGTGGGAGGAGCGGGAGCTCCGGCAGATCTGCGAGGCCGTGGGGCTCACGGGCTTCCGTCGGAACCGGTCCAATCGCTTCATCATGTTCTCCGCGACCAAGCCCGAGTGACCTAGGCCCGTTCAATTGGCGCGGACCAGCCCCGCGGACTCGAGCAGCGCCGACACGCAAACGGCGCCCTCCCGCAGGACCCGGAAACGCCCGGGCTCGCTGAGGTCAACCACGGTCGAGGACTCCCCGGCAGGGGCCGGCGCCCCGGCCCCCTCCACGTACACCACCCGCATCTCCCCCCAGAGCCCCCGACAGTCCTCGGCAGACCTCGCCGCCGCCTGTCCTGACAGATTGGCGCTCGTCAGGACGACGGGCGCCCCGTAGGCCCGCAGGAAGCGCCGCGTCTGCACGTGTTCCGGGACCCGGCACCCCACCGTCTCCCGCCCCTCCCTGGCGCCGGCGACCCCAGGCGCGAGCCCGCTCCCCGCCCTGACTGGGAGGACCACCGTGACGGAGCCGGGCAGCAGTAGCCGCAGCACCGCGTCGACGCCCTCGGGGACGTCACAGACGTCGCGCACCTGCCCCACGGACCCCACCGCCACCGAGAGGGGGGCACTGGCACCCCGCCCCTTGGCCGCGCGGACGCGCCCCACGGCCTCCTCGGAGCGCGCGTCCCCCGCGATTCCGTACACGGTCTCCGTCGGGAGGCCCACCAGCTCCCCCATGGACAGAGCGCTCGCCCCCGCGGGTAGCGTGGCGTCCCCCAGCTGGAGCACTGCGGGGCCCCCGCTGCCCCCGCCCGCCCACGCGAGGTCGAAGACGACGGCCAGGTGGTCCGAGGGGAACCGCCGGGACGGCAGGGCCGTCTCCTCGGTCACCTCCGCCTCCGATGGCAGGGGGATCTCCCGCACCTCCCGCAGCAGAGACCGGTCCAGCCACACGTAGTCCAGCAGCCCCCGGTACCCGCCCACGTAGTTGGTCCAGGGCGCCCGCATGCCCCCCGCCGCGAAGAGCCGCACCGGGCTCTCGAGGTCGGCGCCCAGGCGCTCCCCCAGTGGAGCCGAGATGACTGCACCGGGCGGGAAGCCCGGCCTCAGCTTGCCGTCCTCGAACTCGTCCCCGAACGACCCCCCCCCGGGGACCTTCCCGGGGGGGTGCGGCCCCGGACAGGCGGCGCGGCCCCCCATGGGCCCGTCGCCCGTCGCCCCCCCCCCCGCGGGCTCTTGGCCGCCCCCGCCCTCCTCCTTTCCCTCCTCCTCCTCATCTCTGTCCCAGGAGAAGGCGCCGACGTCCTTCCAGTCCCAGAAATCGGCCGTCACGGAGCCGTACTGGAGCATCTCCGCCACCCCGGGGAGCCCGTCGTTGAGGTCGGCGTTGAAGTCCCCGCACCACACGATGGCGGGGCGCTCCGACACCGCGCCTGATTCGACCGCCCTCCAGGCCGCGGCCCTGAGCTGGTCCGCCATGACGAAGGCGTGGAGGGTACGCACGTGCGAGGCCCGCGGGTGGAAGAAGAGGTGTGTGTTTCCGACGAGGAGGGGCCTGTCAGCGCTGGTCCGCGGCCGGAGGAGGACCATCTGCAGCACCGTCGTGACCTTGGACAAGACCTTGCGCAAGTGCCGATGGGCCCCCACGAGCTCCCGGACCGCGGGGTACCGCTCCCACGACGCCCATGACTCCGGGTCCCCCTCTGCCAGGTCCCGCATCGGCAGGGTCGACACCTCCACCGCCTCGAACCGCTCGCGGCTCCACAGCGTCGCGCAGCCCTCCCTCACAGACCCCGCCTTGGGAGCGAAGGCTCCCTCCAGCCCTGCCTCGGCCCCCAGGTGCTCCGCCAGCACGGGGAACGCCTTCTCGTCGCACTCCTGCAACCCCACCACGTCTGCCCGGTACCCGGCCAGCTCCTCCGCTACCAGCTGCAGGCGGTAGGCCCCCCCCAGCGCCTCGGGGTCGCAGTAGGAGAAGAGGTGGGACTTGGCGTGCTCGGTGGAGGCGTACTGGTCGGCCAGGATGTTGTACGTGACCACCCGCAGGCCGGGGGCCTGCAGGCGCGCCGCGGTCAGGGCGTGCCTCTCGGGCGCCGTCTTGCGGGCGGGCCCCCCTCGCACGGCGCCCACCTCCTCACACCGCACGCCCCCCGTCGCGAAGCCGTCCCCTGGGGTCGCGCAGACGTAGAGGACTGCCCCGACATCACTCGAGCGGGGCACGTACTCGCTCCCGCTGCCCACAACGGGCCCCACTTCGTGGGCTGTGCCGTCGTCCCCCCTGCCGCCCGCTACCGGGCCGAGGTGCCAGGTGTAGCGGGTGTGCCTGTCGGCGCCGAACGCCACCGTGCTCCGCGCGCGCACCGGGTACCCGGCCATCGGGTACGAGTGGGACGTGGTGAGGGTCTCGACAGTTGGAGGGTTGACCCGCACCGCAAAGGTTCGCCCCTGGACCACCAGCGTGCACGACTCGCTCCAGGCGTCCGCGTTGGCCATGCTGGCGTCCACGGAGGTCCGACCGTCCCGGAGCTCCACGACCGGGAGGGGCCCCCGCCCCCTCTTCTTCTTCTGCTTCGGCTCGACCGGCGGCGCATCCCCCGGCCCCGCGGGGGGGCAGAAGTCCTCGTAATGCGAGGCCGCCACCTGCGCACGGGCGGGGTGGTCGCAGGCGGGGTAAACGTCGGGGGACGGGAGGGAGAAGGGGAACTTCCGCGGGAACGAGGGGCCACGGGCGCCGAGGGGGCCGGGGTCTGCCCAAGCAGAGCGGCGTAACCATGGGGGGGCACCTGAAGTCGGTAGAGGGTTTGCTGAAGGGACTCCCCCTTGGTCCGCTGGAGCTCCCGGACGCGACCCGCCCCGAAGTCAACGGACAGGGAGAAACGATCGTCGCCTTGCCTAGACCTCACGGTCACCGATAACCCGGGCGCGGCGCCCGCAGTGCCCGCGTCGCCCATCGCGCCGGTGGCCGCTGCGCTGGGGCGGAACTGGGGCTCCCGGTGCAGGAGACGGCTCGCGGGGCGTACCCTCGGCCCGCCTAGGACTGACGACCGGTCTTGCGGGGGCTGCAGCAGCGCGAGGGTCCGGAGGGTGGCACGAGCGCCAGGGGGGCGGTGGCCGGAGGCAAGGGTGGCCGCGAGACCAGGGGGGGTCATCGATGGGGGCGTCGCCAGCCGGGGTGGGAGCGGCGCGCAGAAGAGGCTCGAGGGGATTCGGCTGAAGAGGGTCCGCAAACGATACGGGGAGGACATAGACTCCTGGGAACTAGCTGAGAGCTGGACTGGCGACGAGCTTCGAGCGCGGGGTGCCTCGACGCCTCCTCCCACTTGCCCGTGGAAACGGCGGGGAGGTTGGGTCTGTAAAAGATGAAGGGCTGGACGGTGCGGTGGAGCAGGGGAAGACACGTTTAATTAAGACATGAGACCACAAGGGCGGTGCATCGGGAGTGGGTGAGCAGGCGGCTACCAGCTGGCAAAGGGCCAAGGTGGGTGCTGGTACACACAGCTGGCCGTCTGCCGCGGGAGGAGCCCAGCCCTCGACTCGGTCCTCGGTGGGCCGGTGTATGCGGGTCGTCTTCGCTCTCGTCTTCGACATTTCGCATCCACGGCATCCCGGTCTCATCTCCAGTGCCAGAGCCTCTCGTCCTCTCCTGCCGCCCTCTGATCTCTGCCGCCGCCGCCACGAAGATGGCCGTGTGACGCCAGCAGCAGATCTGCACGGGCGCCGGGAACTTTGACCATCGGCAGCCCTCGTGAGCCACGGCGGAGCGCGTAGCTCGTGGGGTGGTCCATAAAGACCGCCCTCCACCGGCGCGGGCGCTTGTGAAGACCGCCGAGGATCGAGGACAATGTCATCGGTAGTGCGCGCCCTTCTGGGCGAAACTGGTGAGCGTCGGTGGCACCTCCACTACCCCAACGAACTCACTGGCCTGGTGTGCGCTGCACACGGGCCGCCAGGTGTTGCCGGGTGATGGCCCGAGAGTCCCGGGAGGTCTACTCCTGGCTGAGGACCCGGTGCCGCGTTCCTTCGCTAACGTCCTCATCTTCGGCTACTGCGTTTTTTTTGCGATGAATCTCCGTTTCAGGCGCGCGTCGGGAGCGATGTAGTGATGGCTGCTGCAGACATTGCTCCCCTCGCCCCCGCGACGAGGACACCCGTATCGCGTAGCCCTACTCCCGCACTTGCGTGTATTGCAGTCTCGCCTTCACGTCATCTTCCCGAAGTGTCCGATCGCGTTGCCTTCTTGCGCCAGTAAGGCAGCTACACGCGCTGCGTGCTTCCACCCTGTCGGGGCTCACGGTTGGGTGCCACATGGGGGCATTGGGGCGTCGATTGGGGACCGTCCGCTGCTCTAGCCGTGTATTGAGTCCTAATGCGGGACGTTGATTCGCGTAACAGCGCACAGAGACACCTGGTCCGGTCCTCTCTCGCAGCGGGGCATTCGGAACATGCCGAAATGGTGGCGGAGGTGGAGCAGCTCGCCACGCACGACCACTCGCACGGAGCGTCCGCGATTTTGTTCATGTGCTTTGTGATGGTGTTTGGACTCTTCGGTGAGAGACGCGTGCCCTATAGGCCCACACATCGCTGCGCGAGCGGCCTCCCCCTGGGGCCACGTAACCACCCTTGCCGCTCCCCATCACAGGGCACCCGAAGGACCCCCCGCCCGCTCCACGCAGCCCGCCGTGTGCTGAAGAAGGTCCCCGTCCCGTACACTGGCCTCCTTCTCATCTGGGGCCTCGTGCTCGGCGTCGTCGACAACCACGTGCACACCGGCGACTGGGAGACGATGAAGGCTGGAATCCGCCACTGGGCCGGCATCCACCCCAACCTTCTCCTGGCCATCTTCCTGCCCGTGCTCCTCTTCGCCTCGGGTTTCTCCATGGAGTGGCACCTGGTCAAGCGCCTCATGACGCAGATGATCCTCCTCGCCGGCCCCGGCGTCGTCATCGGGACCGCCCTCCTGGCCCTCTTTGGCAAGTACGTCTACCCGTACGGCTGGTCGTGGGACCAGGCCATCCTATTTGGGGCCATGTTCAGCGCCACGGATCCGGTGGCCGTCGTCGCGCTGCTCAAGGAGGTCGGCGCAGGGAAGGACCTGGGGACCGTCATCGAGGGGGAGTCGCTCCTCAACGACGGCACCGCGTTCGTCTTCTTCCTCCTCTTCGTAGACCGCGTCAAGGGCATCACCTCATCAGTCGGCAGCATGGTGGGCACCTTCCTGCAGCTTGCCGTTGGGGGGCCCGCCGTCGGCGCGGGGTTCGGGATTGCGCAGACGCAGCTGCTTGCCAACATCTACAACGACGAGATGGGCGAGGTCTCCCTGACCGTCGTCACGTCGTTTCTGACCTTCTTCGTTGCCGAGGACCTCTGCAGGGTGTCGGGGGTGCTGGCCGTGGTCGCGCTCGGCATCTACATGGCAGCCGTGGGCAAGTCCCGGATCAGCCCGAAGTCCGAGCACGCCCTCCACATCGTCTGGGAGACGCTTGAGTTCTTCGCCAACACCCTCATCTTCGTGCTGTCCGGGGTCATCATTGGGATTGAGGTCCTCAAGGACGACGTCCGTCATTACGCCAAGGACGTCGGGTACGGCGTCCTCCTCTATCTCGTGGCTAACGCGGTGCGCTTCTTCATGGTCTTCATGATGTACCCGATCCTCCAGCGCAGCGGCTACGGCATCACGTGGAAGAAGGCCGTGGTCATCTCCTGGGGCGGGCTGCGCGGTGCTGTTGGGCTCGCCTTGGCGCTCATCCTCCAGCTGGACGCCGACATCGGCGGCGACTACAAGCGCGTCATCATGCTGCACATGGGCATGATGGCCATCATGACTCTGCTCATCAACGGCTCCCTCACACCGCTCCTGCTGGGCAAACTCGGGCTGGCTGAGACTGCCCCGGCCAAACAGCGCTTCCTCGACAATGCCCTCCACGAGCTCGAGTGCATAATCGACGACAAACTCCAGCACCTGCGCACCGACGACACGGTCGGGCCGCCCAACTGGAACGAGGTTGTGCGCTTCACCGCGCTCTCGGCCGGGGAGGCCGGCCGGAACATGGTGCACGACGACGCCACAATCCACCCGAGCGGGAGCACGGCCCGGGTGGCCCCCGGGAGCGGGACGGCCGCGGGCAGGGCCGACTCGGCAGCGCACGCGAGGGAAATATTGAGCCGGGGGATGTTCCACACCACCACAAGGAGGTCCATGGAGTCGCTCGTTAAGTCGGCGGCTGTTCGGGTGACGGAGAACCTCGAGACCCTTGCCGTTAAGTGCGACAAGCGGAGCCTGCTGATCGACTCGCGACAGCGGTACCTGGGCGCCGTGAAGGGTGTGTACGCGGAGGGCTTCGAGAAGGAGTACATCGGCGCCCGGGAGATCGGCGCCCTGTTTGAGGCCGCGGACACGGCCATGGACGACATCGAGTCGTGCCTCGACGACTTCACTTGCCTGATGGAGAAGGAGCTCCGCATGCCCGCCTGGCTCCAGTACTCGCAGCGGGTCCTCGCTAGGGTCCCCGGGGGGAACTATGTCTGGCACCGCCTCCTGTACGGGTACATCAGCCACGTGGTGGTGCTGACGACGGCGTTCCTCTACGCGCACCGCCAGGCCTCCGCCGCGATTCAGAGCATGGCGGAGCGGACCGAGGGCGTAGGGCACGAAGGCGAGGAGGAGGCCATGTGGGAGGTGATTGGGGAGGCCGAGGTGCTCTGCAAGCACGCCCACGACTTTATCCGCGGCCTCAAGTGCTCGTACCCGGAGTTCATCATCGCCGTCAAGACCAAGCAGGTGGCGCGGACGGTGCTCATGCACAAGGAGCGCTACGTCAAGAAACTGGCTCACGCGGGCCTCGTTGAGGAGCGGGAGCTTGGCGTCCTCCGGGGCGCCATCGACGCCAAGGTCTCCAAACTCATGAGCACGCGCCCCCAGTGCCGCCTACCCCACGCCAAGCTCACCCTGTGGCAGACAGACCTCTTCCAGCGCTTGGACTACGCCACTTTCAAGCAGGTGGTCCTTCCGGTAGCCAGTCACAAGGTGTATGACAAGGACCAGACGGTCGTCACGGAACTCAAGCCCTTCGAGACCCCCAGCCACGTCACCGTTGTTGTCCGCGGCCTCGTCAGTCTCCAATCGGTCCGCGATGCGACCATGCAGAGGGGCAAGACTAAGTCGAGGGTCCTGCCCTCGAAGAAGGACTCGGCAGGCTCCAGGTGGAAGCCTGTGGATCGCGGTCACGATGCCCGGGAGTCGGTCGAGGTCGTTGCCCCCCTCGCCAACGCGCCACAACCTGATCTTAACGACACGCAGAAGAAGAAGAAGAAGTCCGTACAGCACGCGGCGTCCTTCAAGTCGGACGAGGACAGAGGCGGGAGCACCCCCGCCGCGGAGCGGCCCTTCCTTTCCAGGCGCGACCGCGCAAAGAGCAGGGCTGAGTTCCACGCGGCAGAGCAGATTGGCGGCACGATGGCTTTCCCCGAGCTCGCCACCGAGACCGGCGCAGGTGCTGTTCCTGCGCACGGGCCAGTCTCCAAGGCCAACTCTCAGCGTATCCGCGCACAGCGCACAGCGGTGTCGAGGACGACGTTCGGCCTCGAGCACCTGCTGGCGCCAGAGGTGTGCGAGTACCAGGGAGCTATTCAGGCGGACACTGTGGTCGAGGTCTACGAGATCCCAACCAAGGACTTCATGGCCATCATGGGAAAGCTCCCAGAGATCCGGACGGCCGCTCACCAGGTGCTGGCGTACCGTCTCGCCATGAGGGTTGGCCCCAAGTCGCTGACCCAGTACGACGCTTCACGGGTCAAGGAGATCTTCAATCGCTCCATTTTCTTCCAGCTCGAGAAGGGAAGCACGTTCGTGCCACAGGACGCCTTCATTATCGCAACAGGGGCAGTGACTACCACGGACGGCACAGAGCTTCCGTCGCCGGGCTTCTACGAGGACGTCAGAAGCCAAGCCGTGACGTCCATAGCGGAGGCGACCCTGGTGGTCATGCTGCCCAGAGGGTGGAGCCAGTCCCTCAGCACCTCTGCCGAGGGTGCTAAAATTTCGAGGACCATCACGCAGAACCGAATGAACGCCGCTGCTAGCAAGGCGCTCAGGGACCTGATGGGTGCCACCGGCATGAAGGTCGACAACAAGAAGATGGCACAGATCGCGGCCGAGCACATGGGCCTGAACTGGATGGGGAACGCCCTGTCCAAGAGCGCTAAGGCGACGCTGCTGGCATCTGCAGGGATGCCGGACGCCTCTCTAGACATCGGGACATCCACGCCCGTGGAAGGGAAGGGCCTCTCACATGACCACAGCAGAGACCCCTTGGTCCCTCCGAACAGGGCACAAGGAGCGGGGCCGTCGGGAGAGCGCGAGAGTGAGGTGGACCTCATCAGCCCCATGGTGCCGGCTGGTGGAGGCGGAGGAGAGCCCTCTGGCGCCACGTAGGCGACGTGCACCCCCTGCTGCCCTTGCAGAAGGGGGTTGTTCTCTTAAACGCGTCCGGCCTGCTGGAGGGCTTCATGCTTCCGAATCTCCCTGATCCTTGCCACCTCTTCTGCGTACTGCCTCCGGGCTTGCTCTAGCTCTTGCTCGCTCACTTTGTTCGGCGCTGTTGCCACCTCGCCCCCACCTCTCCGCTGTCGCTTCCGGACAAGGGTCGAGCGGGGGTCTGCCCCTCGCGTGTCGTCTGGGGTCTGCACTCTCCGGTCGTGCTCGGCCATCCGTGCGCTCGCCCCCGCAGACCCGCCCCCCCCACCCAGCGGCACTGCTTCCTCGTGGACCATGTGGCCCAGGGAGAACTCTGCATTGTGGGCGGCCGGGTGGAGTTGGCCTGCGTTCCGTTCGATACTCCACCCGATTCCACCCGAGCCAGTACTCGCACCCATAGCCTCATGCGGGGCCTCGTGGCCGTATTCATGCGCCCTAGCGCCCGCTCCAAGCTCGGCAGACGCGCCAAGGGACGGGATCTGCCCCTGCCCCGGGCTCTGGCCGTGGAAGTGGATGTTGACGGTGCTCGAAGGGGCCTGCGCTGCTTCCAGCTTCGCCAGGCCCCCTGCCCCGTGGTTCGTCTGCCCCTGCCGCTTCGAGGGCCCGTCCCCGACGATTGGAACGATGCCATAGTCAGGGTGGAAGGCGTAACCGGGGATTCCAGCCGGCTCCAGTAGGGAGGGATCGTGCATCTTGTGTGCCTGCGCAATCTCAGCCTTCTGCTGGTCCGTGAACCCCACGGCTGCGTGGGGCACGTTCGACGGGCGCTGGTAGTGCCACTGGCGCCCTTCGTGCTGTGGACTGCCGGCGACGTGGGAGTCGTGAGCCCCGGCGACGCCGTCTTGCCCCTGGTGCTGGGGCACCATGTGCAGGGGGGGGGGCTGACCAGGCTGGGGCGGTGGCTGCGCCGGCGGTTGTGGGGGAAGAGCATTCCTCGCCGCGACGGCCTTCGCAGCCCGTTCCAGTGTCGTCTCGAGGGCCCTGAGTCGGGTGTCGGCCTCGGTGCGCTTTGCGGTCTCCTCAGTCCGGCGGGAGGTTGGGGCCGTGTCCGGGCGAGAGCGGCGCGTGAGCATCCGATTCGCGAGCTCCGCCTGGCTGAGAGCTCCCTGCAGGGACGCCACCTGCTCTTGCAGCTGCCGAATCGTACTTTCCACGAGCGCATTGTCGTGCTCCCGGACTGCCAAGTTCTCGGCTAGGGCATGCTGAAGAGCCTCCTTGAGCTGCACGTTTTGCTCCCTTTCACGTGCCAGACTCTGCCTGAGGTCGTGGGACACGCGCTGCTCCGCCTCCTGCGCCGCCCATGCCCCTCCGAGCTGCTCCCTCAGCCCCTGCGCCTCCTCCCTCAGTACCCGCACCTCCTGCTCAAACTCGAGCGACCGGGTGTAGGCAGGGTGCGACCGCTCTGCTTCCAGCTCGCCAGCCACAGTGTCCAGCTCCGCCCTGAGCTCCTCCACCAGCGTCGTCAGCTTCCTAGCCTTTTCCTCCAGCTGCTTCTTCTCGTGCTGAGACACCTGCGATACCAGGGGAAGAGTGGAAAGAGCGTCGCCCACTGCTTGGCCAAGGCGGCAGCAGGGCCCCATCAGGGCACAGAGTGTGAGCGTTTATCAGGGTCAGGCAGAGGATGGCGCGTGGATGGCGTGGTACGCCGGTCCGCTACTCACGTGAAGGTCGAAAGCCCGGAGCTCTGCCTCGGCTCGCAGCTCGGCCTCCCGCTGCGCCCCGGCAGCGATGCGTTCCCGCATGCCAGTGGCGTCGGCACTTCCCCCGAACACTGGCCGGACGGCGTGGTCCTCCATAGCCCCTGCTACCCGCGCCCCCGCCGGGCCTCCACTGGCGGGACGGGCGATCTGCCTCACAGAGGTCGGTCGGGACGCGGATGGCGGGACCAGGTGCGGATGCGGGGCCTGTGGATTCGAGAAAGGGGCGAACTGAGCAGAAGGGGCAGGCTGGGCGACGAGCTGCTGCGTCATCGAGTGGCGGGGCTCGGTGCCCGAGTCGGCAGGGAGGTCCCACCGCTTCCGGGAGCTCCTCGTCGAGGGCTCCCTCGGCGACGGCCCCGACTCCGCGGCACCCATCCGCTGAACAGCGGTCTGCCGGAGCTGGTCAACGAGGTCATCGACGTCGTCAATGAGCACGGCACCGAGCTCGTCGTCCAGCTTGAAGTGGCTCATCGACGAGAAGTCGATGACTTTCTCCGCTGGCTCCATGGCGGGTCGACGCTGGAGCTCGTCCGGCAGAGCCCCCACCACCTCGTCTGCGGGCTCGGAAGCAGGCAGCACAGCATGAGGTCATGAGGTGATGAGGTGCGGTGCCCTCCCCTGCAGTGGTCACAGTGGGGGTCCTGGAAGGTGCCGGCGCACTCACCGTCGGAAATCTCTTCGACCTCGATGACGTCGGGCTCGAAAAAATCATCACCCAGCTCATCGCCCCCGTCGCTTCCCTCCATCGTTGGAATCGCAGGCGACGCCTCCGGGAGGGGGACGTCGCTGCCCCCACCAGCGCCCTCGGAAGCAACCTGCGCGGCCGCCTCCGCACTTTTCAGGGGCGACTCGTCCTCATTGACGTATCTACCAGACGTCTCACCATGTGTCCCGCCATATGGACCAGAATAATGCGTCTCGGATCCCCCTCCGCCTGGACTAGAGGCGCCGATGCGCGGGGTGCCCTGGGAGTCTATATTTGAAGGGCCCGCCTTGTGGCCCTGCTGCGCGGCGATCGGCGTTTCATCAGCCAGAGCTGCTGCAGAGGCGTTCACATCGGACACACTGGCGCCCGTCGCATCAGCACCCGACCCCTCGAATTGAATTGGGGGGGCTCCTCCGGGATCGCTCATTGTTGGGGCTCCTCCGTCCAACACCCCGGCTTCTCGGCGCCGCAAGCGCCGCTGGTACTGCCGAGAGCGGAGGCGCGGGGGCGCTTGTCAACTCGTGTTCCTGAAGGCGCCCTCTGCCCGAGAGGCCTGGGCGGACGGCGTCCCGTTCCACTCATGCCCGGGCCAAGCGTCAGGTGGTCCCTGTCGGGCCGTGCCACGGCCCTGAGCCAGGCTGAGTTCCACGGCGGACTGTTCTCGGCGGCGCGGGAGTCAAGCGGACTCCCCTAGCCAGAGATGCACCAAAACAAGCATGTATATTCGATCACTCTGGACCTCCAGGAAGACGGCAATACTTGGCAGAGGTTGCTTCGGGCCCAGCTGCATCACCATTGAAGACCGCCAGCCGACAACAACGATATGATTGACGCCACCGGTGCCACGGGTGTCGAGGCTGCGGTTCGCAGTCACAATTCTGCGATCTTGTCGACCCTTCTTGCAGCGCCAGATGGCACGGCGATTGAGGTGCGTGTCTTTTGAGGTGCACATCGGGCCCTGGAAGGTCACAGACGAAGCTCAGGTCCAAGGATGACTGTGGTGCGCCTCTTGCAGGTCGAACTCGCCCCCAGGCACATTGACAGCGCGGCAAGGTTTGCGAGAGCCCACGCAAAGGCAGAGATGGCGGCGGGAGAGCATGTTGCAGTGCCCACGGACCCGGGCGTGCGCAGTACGACGAAGCGTCAGGTGAAGCTCGAGCTCGGCAGCACCGTGCGAAGGAGCCCCCTGCAGCCTCCACAGCAGCCTGTGTCGACGAAGGCGCCCTGTCGAGCTCCGCAGTGCCCTGGATGCGCCTCATCGGGCGCAGAACCGGAGCTGACGCTGGTGGATCTGCTCACCAGCGGCGGGCCCACCTACCGCGTTCCGGGACTCCGGAAGAGGAAACGCTTTTAGCTGCCGCAGCTAGGTGCGTTGGATGCGAAAGAGTGTGTGAGGCTGGCTTCGTGCGTTCGCGGCTTGCATGAGCTGCCCGGCGAGGTTTTATTTTTCAAGCACAAGCATACAGCACTTGCTGCTGCTGCTGAGCTCAGTAGCCGCCCATGCCACCAGCATCGGGGGCCCCAGCAGCCTCGGGCTCCGGGATCTCCGTCACCACGACGTCGGCGGTAAGGAAGGTCCTGGCCACGGAGGCGGCGTTCTCGAGGGAGCAACGGATCACCTTGGTAGGGTCGATAATACCCGACTCCATGAGGTTCTCGTACACACCGGTGGCAGCGTTGAACCCGTAGTTGGGGTCCTTGGCCTCGAGCACCTTGTTCATCACCACGGAGCCGTTCACGCCGGCGTTGTTGGCAACCAGGCGGAGGGGGTAGTGGAGCGCCTTCTTGACGATGTCCGCCCCCACCATCTGCTCGTCGCCGTGAAGGGTTGCCTTGATCTCGTCCACCTTGGCAGCCAGCTTGAGGAAGGTGCACCCACCCCCGATGACGACACCCTCTTCCACCGCAGCCCTCGTGGCGCACAGGGCGTCCTCGACACGCAGCTTCTTCTCCTTGAGCTCCGTCTCCGTCTGGCCACCCACCTGCACGATCGCCACACCTCCAGAGAGGCGAGCGATGCGCTCGTTGAGCTTCTCCTTCTCGTACTCCTGCTCCGTGTTCTCCATGAGGCGGCGGATCTGGTTGCACCGCGCCTCGACGTCACCCTGGGTCGAGCCGTCCCCGACGATAACCGTGAGCTCCTTGCCCACGGTGACCTTGGCGGCAACACCAAGCACGGACTCATCCGCAGTGTCAAGGGTGATGCCGGTCTCGTCCTTGACGACGGTGCCGCCCGTGAGGATGGCGATGTCCTCAAGGTACTGCGACTTGCGCTCGCCAAAACCGGGGGCCTTCACGGCAACGAGCTTCAGGGACCCGCGGAGGCGGTTCACGACCATCGTGGCGAGGGCCTCCTGCTCGAAGTCCTCGGCCATGATGATGAGGGGGAAGTTGCCGCGGATGGAGGCCTCGAGGATGGAGACGATCTCGCGGGCGTTGCCGATCTTCTTGTCGACGAGGAGCAGGCGGGCGTTCTCGTACTCGGCCACCATGCGCTCGGGGTCGGTCACGAAGTAGGGGGAGACGTACCCGCGCTCGAACTGCATGCCCTCGACGAAGTAGAGCCCGTCCTCGGCGGTCTTGGACTCCTCCATCGTCACCACGCCCTTGGTCCCCACGCGCTCCATGGCCTGGGCGATGAGGGCGCCGATGTCCTCGTTGCCACCAGCCGACACGGTGGCAACGTTCTTGATGTCGTCGGTGCCACGCACCTCGGTTGAGATGGCAGGGAGCTCAGTAGCGACGAGGGCCTTGACGGTCTTCTCGATGCCGCGCACGATCTGGATGGGGTTGGCGCCGGCGGCCACGACCTTCATCCCCTCGGCGATGAGGGCAGCTGAGAGGATGGTGGCGGTGGTGGTCCCGTCACCAGCCAGGTCGTTGGTCGCCTGGGCGGCCTGGATGACGAGCTTGGCGCCAATGTTCTCGACAGGGTCGGCGAGCTGCACCTCCTTGGCCACGGTCACACCGTCATTGACGATCTTGGGGGAGCCGAACTTGGACTCGAGCACGACGTTGCGGCCCTTGGGGCCGAGCGTGGTGCCGACCACGGTGGCGAGCTTGTCCACGCCGGCCTGCATCTTCTTCAGAGCCTCGCCGTTGCGGTTAAAGTGGAGCTCCTTGGCGGCCTTCACAGACACAGTGGCGCGGCGAGCCACGCGGGCGCGCTGGACGCGGGACTTGAGCCCGGCCACGGCGGCCTGGCCTGCGGAGGGGAGGGCACACGAAGCTGGTCAGGAAGGCTCTCGAAGACGCCTGGGCAACGCGGATTCCCGCGCGGGGAGTATCATGCCCTGTTTCACGGGCGTCAACAAAAAAGATGACCGAACATGGTGATGGTGGGGACGAATCACAGAATTGTTGCCAAACTACCGCGGGGGAGCGCAGGAAAGAGCGGAGGGCTCGAGCTGCTGATGGGCACGCCCGCGCCCCGTATTCAGGGGTGGAGGGCGGTAGATCTTCCGGAACCGGGTCCCACGATGCATAGAGTCGCGGGAAAACGGCAGGGAGGCCCGCGGCAAGCACTATCAGGGGAAGAATTGTGGCGGCGTCTGACACCGTTAGGCAAATTGGGAGGAAACCGAGGTGGCGGAAGGAGGATATCCCGAGATTCTCGATCTCAACGGAATATTTTTGTGAAGCAGCGCGCATGTCCCGACTGTGCGCGGCCCGAGGGCCTGTGCGCGGGCACAATGTGAGGGACTTCGAGAAACGGCTATCCGCCCTCCCGGGCGGGAAGGAGGCGCTTGGAGGGCGTCATGACGTGTCGGTATCGCTTAATTGCGTAAATACGCGCAATGCCGGGAGGCAAGCTGCTAAAAACATCTGTGACGGTAGAATATAGCGGCGTGACCGTGTCGCAACGCTTCTCGAAGGAACACCCGATTTTCGCAGATGCGGTGCGATTGCCGCGACAATGTTCGCAAGATTGAGCAACACGTCAGATACGTATCCCATCCGGCGGGGGAAAAAACACCCAGGGCGGCGATTGCGCACGCGCAGGACGCGGGGGGGCTCACCAGCATAGGAGGAAGAGATGGCGCTCATTGGCACTCTTTCGGTCGTTCAGAAGTCGTTCAGAATACGCGGATGGGAGGCCGTGGGGATTGTGAATGTACAGGCGGGGCGCCCGCGGGGGGGAGCGTGCGGGGGCGCTCTGGCGGTGCAGCAACTGGTCCAAGGCAGTGCCAGACTATCCCTGTGCACCCACCGAGCTACTCCCAGTGGCCCTCCTGGTCGCCCCCTGCTCCGCGTGGCTGGGGTAAATCCTGCGGCTGAGCTCAGTCGGGGAGTTACGGGCGGTGGGCGAGGCGGGCCCCGCATGCGGCGATGGTCGGCCGGGGCATTCCACGGTAGCCGCGCCCCCCGGGGCGGGCGCCCTGCCCCGCCAGGGCCCGAGCCCCCGAGGCCCGGGCCACCAGACGGCCGGAAGGCCAGGCCCTCCGGGATCCGCGCCCTCGAATCTAATTGCACCGCCCCCGACCGTCAGGCCCCGCCGAAGCTCAGCCGCAGGGCCATCCCGAGCCGGACGCTCCCAGCGTCGGAGCAGTGCGCTCCCCTCGTGGCAGGGCAGACCGACTGGCTCTCCCCGGCGTCGGACAGTGCCAGGTGG
>Ga0181583_10000553_pt1 | contig 27334 bp, 25 predicted proteins | sample 071ome_31_FD_132461 | JGI IMG/M metagenome (GOLD analysis project Ga0181583, IMG submission 132461) | Coastal salt marsh microbial communities from the Groves Creek Marsh, Skidaway Island, Georgia - 071405CT metaG (megahit assembly) | ecosystem: Environmental > Aquatic > Marine > Intertidal... | reverse complement strand
TCTTCCATTACCGGTTACCCGATCAGTTTTGCCGTCAATGGCAAGCAGTATATCTCTGTAGGTACCGGAACGTCGGTCACTACCGCAGGACAGGCCCGGTATATTGAAGGCACACCGCCGGGTATTGAAAGCCGGCAATACGTGTTTGCCTTGCCGGATTAGGGGGCTGAGCGGGCTGGCCGGGCTCAAACTATAGGCCAAAGCCCGCTTGATTCCTGCTTTCGAACTTCATATTATCGAATGTCTGTTCAGGGGAAGATAAGGTGGCATAGATCATCGGCAGCATGCAGGATTGATCGGTATCAACCACTGGCCCGGTCTTTATTGCCATACTGCCTTCCTACAAGAATCAAAAAAGAAACAACAAAGTCACAAGAATCAGCAATAACCGGCCCAGGCCGAGACCTCCCGAGGGGAAATCTATGAGCTATAAAACCATGATAGGGTCACTCGACTCCTACGACAAAGGGATCATCGAGCTCAACGATGATCTCAAGCATTATGCTTTTTCCAACATCTTTGAAATCTGCAATGATTCCAAGCCCTATGAACGCATCATGGTGGCCTCGAATCTGGAATACTGTGCAGAAACCACCCGTGCAGAAGGCACCTCACTCTGGTACACCGCGCCACACGATGAGTTTGCCATCGTCATGGAAGGGGAAGTCGAGTTTGAGTTTTACCAGCTTGAGGACGACGAAAAGCCTGATCACGAGTACGGTGCCTGTCGGCTTGCCGAAAACCCGAAAGGCAAGCGCATGGGCAAGGTCACTGCGCGCCGCGGCCATGAAGTGCTCCTGCCAAAAGGTGCAGCCTATCAGATGAAAGCTGACGCACCCGGTGTGGTGTTGATCCAGACCTCGGCTGGTCCTGAAAGTGTCGAGAAATGGTCAGAAATCTGCACCCTGAAATAAGCAGTCAACCCAAGAATTCAATTTGTAAATTGAGAGGAATAACGCAATGAATACCGAAGTTACCCCGGAAAAAGTTTCAGTCATTGCTTCCGAACCGGATCCCGTCCTGGGATATCGCAGTTTCCAGTTTGGCGGTTTCAAGTTCACACGTGATGCCTATTTTGTTCACGTAGAATGGCCGAAAGGTACCCATACGATGGAAGTCGATCGCTTCCTGCGCGCCATGGTGCGTGATATCGGTTGGGGCTTCTTTTACGGCTGGATTTTCTTTGATGACGTATTTGGCACACAGAATCACTACGGCACCGTTGATATCTATGCCGGTACCTACAGCAAGGGACACAAGGATACAGGTGTGGATTACCTGGAGACCTTCAATACCGATGACGTCCGCGTGGCTTTTGAAACCATCTCCAAGGACTGGATCAACGAAGGTTATGATCCCCTGAGTGCACCACTGGAAACAGGCTCCCCGCTGGGTGCCAAGACGCAGGAAGCGTCCGGTCCGCTGACTCGCGGTTTTGAGCCGGCCCGCCGTATGCTCGGTCTGCCCGGTGATGTGCAGCCGCGTTCCGATGAAACCGGTCACCCGATCAACAGGGCCTTTGCTGACCTGGATTATGATCAGCCGGATATTGAAGTTGAACCCGGGTTTGAAGACTCAGTGCATGCCTTCAACCTGTTTGATCATATTGCCCGTGCCGACGTTACCTGGAATCCATCCTTTACCTCCATTACCCGCGCCTGTATCTGCTGTGTGACCAGCGAGGAACACATGCTGCCGGTAATTCACGGTAATGACCGCAACGAATGGTTTATCCAGCTGACTGACGAAATCCACTGGAATATCCAGGACAAGGATTCCGGCAACCCGCGTGGTCGCATCGTCATGAAGTCAGGCGATGTCTGTGCCATGCCTGCCGACATCCGCCACCAGGGCTATTCACCTAAGCGTTCCATGCTGATGGTACTGGAAAACGGTACTCCCGGCCTGGATGAGAAATATGCCAGCGGCGAGCTTGAACCGTTCCCGATCACGGCAAGTCGCTGGTAAGCCAGCCCGACAAGACGCCTCAGTCCGGCCTGTTTGATGCAGGCCGGATTTGTTTTTGCCCATCGGTTTTTCCAAAAATAAACAACGATTAACCCAAGACCAACGCAGGGACCCGTACTATGGCCGAAGCCAATTATCCAACCCAGCTCTTTATCAATAATGAATTTGTGGACGCCGTCGACGGCGCCACCTTTGAAGTCTTTAATCCCTATGACAACTCCTTGCTGGCCAATGTGGCCGAAGCCAAGGAGGCCGATATTGACAAGGCGGTCAAGGCAGCGCGCGATGCGTTTCCTGCCTGGGCAGACATGAACCCGTCAGACCGTGGTGTGCTGATTGGCAAACTGGCCGATGCCATTGAAGCCGACCGGGACAATCTGGCCCTCATCGAATCCCTGGACACAGGTCACCCGATTCGAGACACGCATAATCTCGATGTTCTGAGGACCGTGGCTACCTATCGCTATTTCGCCGGTATGCCGGACAAGAATGAAGGAACGGTAATTCCCGTGGATACCGGTTTCCTGAATTATGTCCAGCGCGTGCCGGTCGGTGTGGTAGGACAGATTGTGCCCTGGAATTTCCCGATGATGTTTACCAGTTGGAAACTTGGGCCCGCACTGGCTGCCGGAAACACCGTGGTGATGAAGCAGGCTGAATTGACGCCACTGTCTACTTTGCGAATCGCCGAACTGGCTCGCGAAGTGGGCTTTCCTCCCGGCGTGATCAACGTGGTGCCAGGCTATGGCCATATTGCCGGCCAGTACATGGCAGAGCATCCGGGTATCGACAAGATTTCATTTACCGGTTCCACGGTGACAGGCCGCAAGATTGTTGAGGCCTCGGCAGGCAATCTCAAACGCGTGCAACTGGAACTTGGCGGCAAGGGCGCCAATATTATTTTCGAGGACGCCAATATCGATGCAGCAGTAGGCGGATCCGCTTTTGCCATTTTCCATAACCAGGGCCAGGCCTGTATTGCCGGTTCCCGTTTGTTGCTGCATGAAAAGATTGCCGATGAGTTCCTGGAAAAATTCACGGCACTTGCAGCATCCATCAAGCAAGGCAATCCCCTGGACCCGAGCACGGAAATGGGACCGCTGACTTCCAAGATGCACCAGGAACGGGTACTCAGTTTCTGTGATGTGGCCAGGGAGCAGGGCGGGGAAATTCTCATGGGTGGCAAACAGCCGGATGATCCTGAATTGCAGAAAGGCTGCTTTGTGCAGCCTACCATCGTGAGGGCTAAAGCCAGCGACCGCGTCAGCCAGGAAGAAGTATTCGGGCCCTTTGTTGTCGTCTCAACTTTCAACAGTGACGAGCAGGTTCTTGCCCAGGCCAATGACAGCATTTACGGTCTTGGTGGTGGTCTGTGGACCAATAATCTCACCCGTGCCCACAAGGTCGCCAAGGCGATGGAAGCCGGCATGGTCTGGATTAACTGCTACAAGCGTTTCCACCCGGGATCGCCTTTTGGTGGCATCAAGGATTCCGGTTATGGCCGGGAGATGGGGCATTTCGCCATGCATGAATACACGGAACCGAAATCTGTCTGGGTCAATTTTGACGCCAAGATTCCACCGTTCTACCCACGGTAAGGCAGTGTTATGGCATTGAAAGTCATTGGTGCCGGTCTGGGCAGGACCGGGACCATGTCCCTGAAATTTGCCCTGGAAAAGCTGCTGGGCGGACCCTGTTATCACATGGTAGAGCTCTTTGAGCACCTGGAGGCGCACACGCCCCTGTGGCATGCGGCAGCACGGGGTGAAGCCGTTGACTGGAGCAAGGTGTTTGACGGCTATGTCGCTGCCGTGGATGAGCCGGTATCGACCCAGTGGGAGTCACTGATCGAGTATTACCCGGACGCACTGGTAGTACTGTCCCTTCGGGATGCCGACAGCTGGTGGAAAAGTGCCAGTGAAACAATTCTGCCGGTGAAACAAAATCCACCGCCTGACCTGACCCCGGCACGCCGGGCCTGGCTGGATATGGTGCTGGAAATCTACAAAAGTATTTATCCCCGGGGATTTGATGACCCGGTATCTGCCAAGGCGGCCTACCTGGCGCATATCGAACGCGTGAGGGCGGGTGTACCCGCTGATCGCCTGCTGGAATGGGATGTTACCCAGGGCTGGGAGCCCTTATGCAGGGCACTGGATGTGCCCGTACCCGATGAGCCTTTTCCGAAAAGTAACTCGACTGCAGAGTTCAAGGCCCGCCGGGCCAAAGACGTCTGACGCTTATCCATGGCACTCACGTGGCTGGACCTGTTACTGGCAATTGGTGTGGTCGCGATTGGTACTGCCATCCAGGCCGCCGTAGGTTTCGGTCTGGCCATGGTGGCTGCGCCCATCCTGCTGTTGATAGACCGCGACCTGGTGCCAGGCCCCCTGATTGCAACGGCCCTGTCCCTGGTGATGTGGGTTGCCTGGAAAGACCGTCATGCAATCAACAGGGAGATATTCAAGGCGGCCTTGGTCGGGCGCTTGATTGGTACACCACCTTCCGCATTCCTGATGGGAACGGTCTCGGCAGTGACCTTTGATCTCATCTTTGGTGTGCTGGTATTGCTGGCCGTTCTTATCAGCCTGATACACGCCAATATTCGCGTTACCCCCCGGAACATCTTCTTTGCCACGATTGCCTCCGGTTTCATGAGCACGATTTCCTCGATTGGAGGCCCGCCTGTCGCCCTGGTGTACCAGAATTCCAGGGGAGCTGAGCTGCGCGCCAACCTGTCAGTGTTGTTCATGATGGGGTGCGTAGTATCACTGACTGCATTGATCCTCATCGGACGGTTTCACTGGTCCGACCTAGGATACAGCCTGGTGCTGATGATTGGGGTAGTGATTGGCATTCAGGCAGCTGCACCGCTGCGCAAGTTCATCGACAGGCATTCTGCCCGGCCTTTTCTGCTCGGGTTGTGCGTGATTTCAGCCTTGCTGGTGCTGGGCAGGGCGCTGCTTAGCCTGTGACACCGGCTTCAGGGTCTTCCTGGAGTGGCGCCGGAATGTCTCCGGGTGATTCCAGGCTCAACAGGCCGAACTTGCCTGAGCGCAGATCATTGAGCAGGACTTCGCCAGCCTTGGTGTAATCCACGCCGCCCCTGACCAGGCAACCTCGCTTTGCCCCGATAGTCTCCAACAGTTGTATGGGTTCATCTTCAAGCGATTCCAGGCCATAACGCTCGGCCAACTTTTCAGGATAGCGCTGTTGCAGGAACCCCACGGCAAACAGACCGATGTCGGCCAGGTCAATGGCGGTATTCTTGATAGCGCCAGTGACCGCCAGTCTGTAGGCAGATTCCTGGTTTTCTATTTTGGGCCAGAGAATGCCCGGGGTATCGAGAAGGGCAAGATTGTCATCCAGCATCACCTGTTGCTGCCTCTTGGTGACGGCAGGCTCGTTACCGGTTTTGGCAATCTTGCGACCCGCCAGGGCATTGATCAGGGTGGACTTGCCGACATTGGGGATGCCGACAATCATGATTCTGAACGGTGGTCGAACGTTGTTCTGGAGCCTGGCAAAATGATTGATGACCTGGTTTTTCAGTTTGCCGGGAGCCGTGCCACAAACGGTGAGTGCAGGTTTGTCCTCGCCCTGGTAGAAGTCGAGCCAGGCCTTGTTCATTGCCGGATCCGCCAGGTCGGATTTGTTCAGCAGTTTCAGGGTTGGTTTGTCTGCCTTGAGTTCGTGCAGCAAGGGATTTTCGCTGGAATAGGGCAGGCGGGCATCTACCACCTCTATGACGGCATGTACTTTTTTCAGGACATGTATAATGTCCTTGCGGGCCTTGTTCATGTGCCCGGGATACCAACCAATCACCATAATGACTCCTTGTAACCGGGGTGCATTGTCTCAAAAAAGGAGTGATACGTCGTCGTGAGTATTGCCAGCACTATCGAGAACAAACTCAGTACCGCTTGCAAGCCGCAGCATATGGAACTGCTCAATGAAAGCCATATGCACGCCGGACCCGCTACGGATTCCCACTTCAAGCTGGTGCTGGTCACTGCAGAATTTGACGGTCTGAATCGTGTGAAGCGTCACCAGATGGTTTACCGGATACTGGCAGAGGAACTGGCTGGGCCTGTGCATGCCCTGGCGCTTCACCTGTACAGCCCCGAAGAATGGCAAGCGCAATCCAGCGTGCCAGATTCGCCCGAATGCGCCGGAAAAAACAAATAAAAACAACACGGTATGGCTTTTACGAAAAAAGCTTCCGACCGTATTTGCCGGAAAGAAATGTTGCTGATCCCGGTCAATTTACTGTGTTAGTATTTTTAAAAGCTGCCCATTGAGAGTCCCTGAAATGAACACTGCCTGGAATTCCCTGAAACCCTACCTTGTCTATTGCGCTGTTGTGCTCATTTTTTTCGTCCCTGCTATTTTCCTTGTTGATGAAATGATTGATAAGAGTGCAGAGGTGAGCGGTATCACCTTGCCTGATGAGTCGGACAAGCCCGATTTTGCCGGGATCCTGGATGTGCAATTGAAAAAGCAGGCTTTCTTCGATTTCCTGGAACCTTTCGTGGATGATGTGAACGCCCAGATTATGTCAGAACGTGAAAGAGTCCTGAGAATTCGCAACAAGCTGATGACCGGTAATTCCTTGTCCGGTGATGATCGGCGCTACCTGGAAAACATGGCGGAAGTTTACGAACTGGAAGCAGATAACCTGGCCAGCGAAGAATTTCTCAATGTACTGCTACGCCGTGTGGACAAGATTCCGGCTTCCCTGGCCCTGGCACAGGCGGCCAATGAATCGGCCTGGGGCACATCGCGTTTTTCCGAGGACGGCAACAATTTCTTTGGTCAGTGGTGTTATAGCGACGGTTGCGGCCTTGTGCCAAACCGGCGCCGGGAAGGAGCCAGTCACGAGGTGCGAAGTTTCGAGAGCACTCGTGAATCAGTAGCAGCCTACATCCATAACCTCAATACGTTTCCCAGCTACCAGATGCTCAGACGAATTCGTCAGCAGCTCAGGCAGCAAAACCGACCCGTTGATGGCCTTTCCCTGGCGGATGGCCTGGAAAGTTACTCTTCCAGGGGCCGTGATTACATCGAAGAAGTTCAGAACATGATTTACAGCAACAACCTGTTGTCCCGCGACAATACCTCGCTTTGAATCTGTAACCTGGCCGCTTACTCGCTGACTGCCGGGTTGATCCACGGAACCGAATACCAGTAATACCGGCCATTTTTGCCGGGTGCTGTACAGTTGTACCGAAAACGGCGGCTCTGGTTGTTGACCCGGGTTGAAATACGGTACTGGTTTGACGCGGCATTGATGGCCGTGACCTCCATGTTCTCATTGTTGTTGTAACAGGCCAGCTGGCTGATGCCTTCCTGGTCATCAGCAAAATCCAGTTGCGCCGATGGCATGCTCTGATCAGTGACAGGACTGTTCGGGGTCATGGAAATCCTGTCAAACGCCAGGCTTTGCACCTTGGTTGGAAAGGTATTCATGGACGCATAGATGCCTGAAAACGGGAATCGGGGCAGGGCGGTGAAATCGGAAGCACCATTGATGGGGCCGGAGTGCTGGGCGATGCCGATAAATCCCAGTTCGCTGACCAGTTCCTGTATTCGGGGATTGTATTCACCGTAGGGGTAGGCCAACAGTTTGTGATTCTGGCCTGTTTGCTCACGGATCATGTCTTCGGCACCCACGATTTCCCGGCGTACTCCAGCCAGCCACTGCTCATCGCTTTCACCGGCATTGCGTTCCAGCAGGTAAGGATGGCTGATGGTGTGATTGGCCAGTGTCGCTCCGGCATCGCCCATTTCCCTCAATTGATCCCAGGTGGCATAAAGGCGATCGTTGCTGCCGACAAGCCCGGAAGTGACAAACACGGTAAAGGGCCACTGGTATGCCTTGAGAATCGGAAAGGCCACGTCATAAACAGAGGTATAACCGTCGTCAAAGGTGATTACCGCGGTTTTATTCGGCAGGCTGCCACCGTCCTGCAGGGTACTGACGACGTCTTCCAGGGGCAGCATCGTGAAGCCATTGTCCGCCAGGTATTCCATGTGAGTACGAAACGACGCCTCGCTCAGGCTGGTCACCGGGGGCGTCTGGGTACTGACATGATGATACTGGAGGATGACGGCCTGTTTTTCATACTGGGCATGAGCCAGGCCGCAGAACAGGGCGGTGGCAAGGGCAAGGCAGGTTTTCATCAGATTTGCGAATGGCATAGGGGCTCAATAGCAATTACTTGAGCCAGGAATTATACTGTCGTCCTTTTCTAATGCACACCATTACCCATGACTGATATTCGGAAAAAAACCTTTTCCCTCAATCGCCTGCAGAAAAACCTGAGGCGTGAAACAGGGCGCGCGATTGCTGATTTCAACATGATCAGCGACGGAGACCTCGTCATGGCATGTCTGTCCGGCGGCAAGGATTCCTATGTCATGCTGGATATCCTGCTCAATATGCAAAAGCATGCCCCGATCAACTTCGAGCTGGTCGCCGTCAACCTGGACCAGAAGCAACCGGGATTTCCCGAGGAGGTACTGCCGCAGTACCTGGAGTCCATTGGTGTGAAGTACCACATCATAGAAAAAGATACCTACTCGGTTGTCATGGAGAAAACCGAGCCCGGTAAAACCTATTGCGGGTTGTGTTCGCGCTTGCGCCGGGGAAACCTGTATTCTTATGCAGAAAAAATCGGGGCGACCAAGATCGCCCTGGGGCATCATCGCAATGACATCATGGAAACCCTGTTCCTGAACATGTTTTTTGGCGGCAAGCTCAAGACCATGCCGCCCAAGCTGCTCAGTGACGACAAGAAACACATCGTTATACGTCCGCTTGCCTACTGCAAGGAAGAGGAAATTGCGAAGTTTGCCGACCTCAAGCAATTCCCGATCATTCCCTGTAATTTGTGCGGCACCCAGGAAAACATGCAGCGCCAGGAAATCAAGAAAATGCTCAACGAGTGGAATCGCCAGTTTCCAGGCAGGCTGGAAGTCCTGTTCAAGAGTATCGGCAACGTGGCGCCTTCCCATCTACTGGACACTGAACTGTTTGATTTCCATTCTCTTGAAGCGCAAAGGGAAGAGGCCAGGAAGGCAGCAGATGATAATGCCGGGACTCCGGACAGGATCAACGTAGTCAGTCTCTGAGGAATGTTGATGAGCACGCAAACGGACCAGGACAAGCCCGCCAACACCGAGCATCTGCTGGATGCCCGCGGCCTGTTCTGTCCCGAGCCGGTAATGTTGCTGCACAAGAAGATTCGTGAAATACAGGAGGGGGAAGTCCTGGTGTTGATCGCCACAGACCCTTCCACCACGCGCGACGTACCAAAATTCTGTCATTTCCTGGGCCATGAACTGCTTAGTTCGTCCGAAGATGACAAGACCTTTCGCTACTCTATCCGTAAAGCTGCCGATGCCTGACCTGGCAGGGCGGGTACTCTCACCATCATGAAAATCGTTGCTGACAGGGATATCTTCCAGGTAGCCGAGTATTTCTCTGGCTATGGCGAGCTAGCCCTGATGCCGGGACGGGAAATCACCCATGAGCATGTGCGCCATGCTGACGCCTTGCTGGTGCGCACCATTACCGCGGTCAATGAAGCGCTTGTTAAGGACACTGATCTGCGCTTTATCGGCAGTGCTGCCAGCGGTACCGATCATGTGGATCAAGACTGTCTGGCAGCAAACAAGATGACGTTTGCCCATGCACCCGGATGCAATGCCGATGCAGTGGTGGACTATGTGTTTGCCGCATTGGCCTGGCTTGCCCGGCAGGGAATGTCCCAGTGGCGTGGCAAACGTATCGGCATTATTGGTGCCGGTAATGTCGGCAGCCGGCTGGCGCACAAAATGCTGGCACTGGGTTTGCCGGTCAGTATCCATGATCCGCTGTTACCTGCATCACATCCCCTGGCGAGTTGTTTCGTTTCCCTGGACCAGGCCCTGTCCTGTGACATCATCAGCCTGCACGTCCCCCTGACAGTCGGTGGAGACTTCCCCACGCATCATCTTTTACAACGCCAACGACTTTCCACACTGGCTGAAGGGGCAATACTGATCAATGCCTCGCGCGGGGAAGTTATCGACAATACTGCCTTGCTGGAACTGCTGGCCGAGCGAGCTGACCTTCACGTGGTCCTGGATGTCTGGGAAGGGGAACCCGGGATCAACCCGGCGCTGGCTTCACAAGTTGCCATTGCAACACCACATATTGCCGGCTACAGCCGAAACGGTAAACGCAATGCCACACTGGCCGTTCACCAGGCCTTTTGTGAATGCTTTGGACTGGATTGTCCGGAGCTTCAAAGGAAATCCCCGGCAGGGACCCTGGAGTTGTCGCGAGACGACAATCATGAGGATCTGGTTGATTCCGCGTTACTGCAAGCTTACCCGGTCAGTAAAGATTTTCTCGATACGCAGGTTGCCGACCTGGCGGGCCATTTTGACCGGCGTCGAAACAACTATGCCTTTCGCCCGGAATGCCGGGACTTTGTATTCAATGCCGGGGCTTTGACTGAAAACCTGGTCAGAGACCTGGAGAGTCTTGGATTCAGGCGCCAGTAATTTACTGGCTGTAGCCGTCGAGAAAACGCGCCAGCTTTTCCAGGGCGTCAGTCAGGGCATCCTCGCGGGGCAGGAAGACAATCCGGAAGTGATTGTTGTCACTGATATTGAAGCCACTGCCTTGCACCATGAGCACATGTTCCTGAATAAGGAAGTCCAGGATCATTTGTTCGTCATCCTTGATGTTGAACTTTTTCGGATCCAGTTTCGGGAAGAGGTAAATGGCTCCCTTTGGCAGGACACAACTGACCCCCGGTATTTCATTGAGCAGCTTCCAGGCGGTATCTCGCTGGTCACAAAGCCTGCCACCGGGAATGATCAGTTCATTGATGCTCTGGTAGCCACCCAGGGCTGTTTGTATCGCCTGCTGTGCAGGGACATTGGAGCAAAGGCGCATGTTGGACAGAATGTCCAGTCCTTCAATGTAGTCGCTCGCCTTTTCGAGAGTACCGCTGAGGAACATCCAGCCGGAACGAAAGCCGGCGAGCCGGTAGGACTTGGACAAGCCATTGAAGGTGAGGACCAGGATGTCTTCCGATAGAGAGGCCAGCGGAATATGCCTGGCTTCGTCGTACAGAATCTTGTCGTAGATTTCATCGGCGAAGACGATGAGATTGTTTTCTTCAGCCAGCTTGATAATGCCCTGCAATAATTCCTTGCTATAGACCGCCCCGGTAGGATTGTTCGGATTGATGACCACGATACCCTTGGTACGGGAAGTGATCTTGCTCTTGATATCGTCCAGGTCGGGAAACCAGTCTGCTTCCTCATCGCATTGATAATGCACGGCCTTGCCGCCACTCAGAGTGACAGCCGCTGTCCACAGGGGATAGTCCGGTGCCGGAATCAGGATTTCATCGCCGTTATTCAACAGGGCCTGCATGGCCATGACAATGAGTTCACTGACGCCATTACCCAGGTAGATATCCTCGATACCAACACCGGGAATCTGCAGGCGCTGGGTTTCGTGCATGACGGCCTTGCGGGCTGAGAACAGTCCCTTGGAATCCGAATAGGCCTGGGATTCGGGCAGGTTTAGAATAACGTCATGGAGGATTTCATCGGGGGCTTCGAAGCCAAAGGCGCCGGGATTGCCAATATTGAGCTTGGCTATTCGGTGACCTTCCTCTTCTAGACGACGGGCTTCCTGTAGTGCCGGCCCCCGGATCTCGTAACAGACCTGGCGCAGCTTTTCGCTCTGCTTGTATAAATTCATGCTCCGGATTCCGGCTAGGGCCGGACGTTTTATCCGGCGGGATATGGTATATTCCACCCGTTTGTACAGGGCGTCGCATTTTACAGAAACCCACTTTGGAAATACAGGTATGTCAAAGGTCAAGAAAACAGACGAGCAGTGGAAGGAAATACTGACAGACGAGGAATACCATGTTTGTCGTGAAAAAGGCACGGAATGTGCGTTTACCGGCGAGTACTGGCAGGTCACCGGTGAGAAAGGCGCTTATCTGTGTCGTGCCTGCAGTGAACCGCTGTTTTCTTCTGAAACCAAGTATGACTCGGGATCGGGCTGGCCCAGTTTTTACAGCCCGGCCACCGAAGATGGTGTGACTGAAATCGAAGACAACAGCCTGGGTATGAAACGTACTGAAGTGGTCTGCAGTAAGTGTGACTCGCACCTGGGCCATGTCTTCAATGATGGGCCGGAACCCACCGGGCTGCGTTACTGCATTAATTCCGCCGCACTGAAATTCGAAAAAAGCGAATAACACCAGCCTTCAGCCCTGCCAGGGCTCAAAACTGTTCATTCCTCATGCAAATTAGGCGCCATGTCAGCGCCAGGTCGTACTGTTTCCGGAACAAGAGAGGAGGCACCAGGTGAGGAATAAGATAAACCCGGCCAGTTACGGTGCGGGTATGAGACTAGAACTGGTAACGAAGACCTGTCTGGTATTTCACCCTGTCGTAGGCATACAGGTCGATATTGCTGTCGTTGTCTGTGTAGGTGACATCGGTGGTGATATTGATATTGCGGGCAAACTGCCAGATCCATCCCAGGGATGTTGAAAAAGTGTCATCTTCGCGGTCAACATTGAAGACGGGTGCCGAGGCCTTGTTTTCACTTTTGTGAAAGGAGATACGGAAGTAGGGCACATGACCCGGTCGAAACTGGAACTGTTCTGAAAAGGCAATACCATAGAACTTCTGGGCATTGTTCTCACCCAGGCTCTGGCGAGCGTCCTCATCACCGATATAGACGCTGACATTATGCAGGAAGCGCCCGGAGGCCTTGCCAAGACTGCCCGATAACAGCAGCTGGTCTCCATCCCTGAGGTCATTATCGGGATTCAGGTCATCGTTATAGCGTACGGTGGTATAGGCCGCAGTCACTGCCTGGGACCAGCCATTGCCGGCATTACGCTGAAATCCGCCCAGAAGACTTGAGCTGGACTGGAACTCCTGGTCATCAAGATCCGCGCGCTGCACGCGGCCGCCCAGTGATAGGCGGACATTGTCCCGAATTACCGCATAACCGGCCTCACCCGAGAGTACGTCCAGGTCGAAGGAACTGGTGGAAAAATTATTGTGCTGATTGTAATTGGCCCGCGCATAGGCACTGTGGTTTTTGTTGAAAGGGTGGTTGTAGGTAAAACCGGCACCAACATCCATGAAATCATCATCGATGCTTTGTCCGTTGGGGCCAAGCTCGACATCACCGATGGGAGTGTCAATCACGCCAAGCTCTGTCGCACTGTTGATATTGGAATCTGAACCGATACTGGAACTGACAAACCAGTTGAACGAGCTTTCCACGGCATTCTGGCGGTCTTCAATCAGCTCCAGGAAGGCTTCGATATTATTACTGACATTGGGGCCCGGATCGGTCGCCAGTACCTCGTTGAACAACTGTTCCGAGGCTGCCATGTTGTTGCTCATGTAGTAGGCCCTGGCCAGTTCCAGTTTGACGCGCTGCTGGTCCGGGTAGATATAGGCAATGCGTTCAAAGGCGAATACCGCTTCATCGGGACGCCCGGTTTCCAGGGCCGCAAGCCCGTACAGGAAGTCAAACTCTGCTTCCCCCTCAAGGTCAAACAGGTTGCCTTGCCCCAGTTCGTAGGCTGCCTGGAACTGGCCCATGGAAATCATCTGGTTCATCCGGGCAATGATTTCACTGCCGTCGTTTTCAGCTTCCGCGGCAAAGCCGGCATTGGCCAGCAATACAAGGGATATCAGGGCGGTCAGCAGGTACTGGAGAGCAGCAGGTCGAGTTGTAGAACACTTGGGGGACATGTCTTGAATTTCCGTATTGGTGACCCGGTTCACGCTTTCATTGCAATACTAATAAATTCAATAGGGTATATCACTATTTTTTAAGCATTTTTTCTGCAAAAGCCCTGTTAAATTTTATTCGCGCCTGTTGACGTGGGAAATTTTCCCTCATACACTTGCCATGTGTTTAATCAATACCTGACTGGAGGTGGTGACAATTAAGCGCAATATGAGTGTAAGAAAGGTTCGTATCTTTACTCTATAGATGCAGGCTGTATAGTCGGGTAATGGTAATTAGGCCTACCCGTTAATGACTTTTTAGCTTCTGTAATTAACAAGTTACCCGATTAATGCATCTATAGAGGGTACGGCCTGTTTCAGGCCATCCCGGAATAACGCCATGTTCCAGTTCGTATCAGGTGCCCAGCCACCCAAACTTCTCCCCGTACTCCCTCTGTTATTGTTGTCCCTGCCTGCTTCCGTGTCTGCACAGGAAGAGAACGACTTTACCCATAAATTCACCCTTGGTGGTTATTTCAGCAGTGGTGATTACGGCGCTGACAGGGATACTGACATTACCTATTTTCCCCTGACCTATGAAGTAGCACGATTTCCCTGGGTGGTTTCAGTGGTCGCACCTTACCTGAGCGTGGAAGGTCCTGGTGATGTCTTCCTGGAAGCGGGAAATATTGGTCATGGCAGGGAAGGTGACAACACGTTGATTGACGAGGCCGGCCTGGGAGACGTGTTCGTGACTGCCACCTACCAGCTGGATCCCATTTTCAATGGTTGGCTGTTTGTTGATGTCAGCCTGCAGGCAAAATTGCCAACGGCTGATGAAACCAGGGATCTTGGCACGGGCGAAACCGATTTTGGTTACCAGCTGGATTTTTACACAACCTACGGACGCAATACCTACTTTTCAGCCCTGGGTTACCGGCAACGGGGTAAAACTCCCCTGTATGACCTGGAAGACGCTTTCTATGGTTCGGCGGGGATCATGCGACAGTACGGTGATAATACCTACCTGGGGCTGATTTATGATTATCGTGAGAAAGCTTCCAGCAACAGCTTTGAAAGTCATGAGCTGATGCCCTTTGTCTCCTATAACTTCAATGAGCGCTGGAATGTCATGCTTTACACTATCGCCGGGTTTACCGACAGCAGTGCCGACAGGGCGATAGGTTTCCAGTTTTCCTACTCGCTGCCCTAGCGAGCAATCTTTTTCTCCTGGACGATGCAAGGCGCAGAACATCTGTTCTGTCGGTCAGGATATATTGTTAACCAGGGCTGTTTACTTGTTGAGCAGAGTAGACAGGGTACGCATTGGGCGCACAGGAGGCGGAGCCGGGATATTGGCACGTTGTACCGGAGCAACCCGGCCAGGCATGTTAAAGCGATCAGGACGTTCAGGACGCACCGGTACGGCTATGCGCTGCCTGATGGACTGGCTGTCATTGTCGCCTGAGGCAGCACTGGCAACCATTGCTGATTCCAGGGGCAGGGCGGTTTCAGATTCGGCCAACATCAGGCTGTTGAGAATATCGAGACTGGCAACCAGGGTATCTTCAACAATCACATTGCGCTGATCATCGAGCGCCGAGTCAATGGCCACAGCCGGAATGTCCAACTGGACATTGGCTACCATGACGTCGATCTTTTCTGTCGGGAATTCTTCGTTTACTGGCACGACAGGCATGTCCGGGGAAAGGCGCAGCGCATCAACATCAAATTCAGGTTTTGGTGTCGGGACCATGGCGGCCACGACCTTTTCCCTGCCCAGGCCAAGTTCATCGTCCAGCGCGTCGGCAGGCGAGTAGGAAGGAATGAGGTATTCCGAGGCACGATTATTCTGTGCGTCCTGGTCGGAGTCATTACTGCCCAGTTTGAAGCCGGAGTCAGGTGTCTTGCCTGTTCCGCCAAAGCCACTTTCACCACCAAACTTGCCAGTGCCACCAAGGCCACTGCCACCATCACTGCCCGGGCCGGTCAGAAAGAAATTGACCGCAAACACCAGACATAACACGGCCAGCAGGCTGGCAAGGATGGAATGGTTTTCCACCAGCGCTACGGCTTTGTCTGAAATGTTGTGATTGCGGTTTTTCATCACTCTATTTTATCGTGTTTAAACAGGAATTGCTTCACAATTTAAGGGGCCACATTTGGGCTCCCGGAAAGGACAATTTCCTGTATTTCCTCAAGTAACCTGTGAGTCTTGATCCTGCTCTGACTGACTGTCTTTATCATCTGCGGCCAGTGCAGGGGTTGTCTCATATGCCTGGTTGTAATTGAAGATACCAAAGTTCATGCGATGCGTTGCATCCGCAGAGCCCTTGTCTGCGGTTTGCAGTTCCAGGGCACGGGCATTGATCTTGATAAGCGCTTCCATGCCCAGCTGGCTGGCCATGTCATTGAGTTCTGCGATGGAATCGGCGGACAGTTCGTCGTAGTAAACGCTCCTGTCGAAGAAGGGGGGTTGCTCACCGGCAAGGTTGTGGACCGACGCGTTGAGATGGTCCTGTATATTCTTGCCAAAGAAATAGAGTTTTTCTTCCTGACCCTTGTCCGGTGTAAAGGCCTTGGTTTTCAGGATGACATTGTGGTCGGGGTCCAGTTCAACCATGTCCAGGCGCATCAATTCGTCCAACACGACCCGCGGCCTGATATCGCCCTTGGCGATATTGGCAACAAGGCCTTCAAAGGAATTCATGCTGAACTCTTCTTCATCCTGCAAAGGCAGAATTTTTGGCGTTCCCTGACTGGTTTGCAGGTTTTTGTCACCGACCCAGCGGGCGATGATCTGGGCACCAATGGAAATATTGGCCGGGCGGGTTTCGGCAATGTCGTCCTCGGCGCGAAGCCGTTTCACATCCTTGCGATGGACGCCGGTCAGCAAATTGATTCTGCTGTCGGTCTGTTTTTTGCCGGACACAGGAAAATCCTTTTCCGCGACATCAACGTAAACTGCCTTGAGCATGTTGATGAGGAAAGGGTAGGTAATCTGGTTTGCCACCATGAACTTAACCAGCGGTCTGAGGATTTTCCTGACAGCTGATATGGCGGCGCTATTACCCTGTTGTAGTGAAGAATCTTCCGGCATACCGTCCAGTATAGTCTTTTGAGGGAAAAAATCCCACATTTTTGCATGCTGATCACCGGACCCGCTGCTACCGGTCCGTACCGGCCCGGTGAGCAAGGCCCGTTTCCCCGGATTGACTGCTGTCATGCCGGGACACAATGCTATACTCTGCCGCTTTTTTGACTCCCTGTTAAGGGAAAATCCAGGTTTTCATGTTATTTAATGTCTATACACGCCTCGTGCTGGGCAGGCCCTACCTGGTGCTGTCTGCCGTGCTTTTACTGGCACTGTTCCTGGGCTGGAACAGCCAGCAGTTCCGCATGGATGCCTCGGCGGATTCACTGGTCGTGGAAGGGGATCCGGATCTTGAATATTCCCGGGAGATCAGTGACCGTTATGGCACCGGTGATTTTGTTTTCGTCACCTACAACCCCGATGACCCGCTGTTTACCAGCACCACCCTGGAAACCCTGACGGCGGCGAAAGCTGACTTGTTGTCCGTAGCGGGGGTCGAATCTGTTGACAGCATATTTGAAGTACCACTTTTCAAGGTAGCTGATGTCTCCCTCAGTGAAGTGGCAGACAATATCATTACCCTGGATTCACCCGGAGTAGCCCTGGATGCGGCCCGTGAAGACCTGACCAGCAGTGAAGCCTACAGGAATGTGCTTCTCAGTGAAGACGGCCAGACCACGGCATTGATCGTCAATTTTGCCCCCAACACCGAACTGCAAGCATTGCTATCCCGGCGTACTGAACTGCGCGAGGCGCAAACTGCAGGTCAACTGTCACAAACTGAAGCGAGCTTACTGGAAGAAACTGAAAAGCAGTATACGGAAGCTGTCGTTGCCGATGCCGCGCAATTGCATGAAGACATTACAGCAGTCAGGCGTATCCTGGACCAGTATCGTGACAATGCAACAATCTACCTGGGCGGTGTGCCCATGATCGCCGATGACCTGGTGACTTTCGTGCGCAATGACCTGGTCACGTTCGGATCTGCCATCCTGGTGTTTATCATTGCCGCGCTTGCCTACCTGTTTCGCAAACCGCGTTATGTATTCATTCCACTGCTCTGTGGTGGAACGATCGCACTGTGCGTCATTGGCCTTCTGGGTTTCCTGGAGTGGCCAGTGACGGTGATCTCTTCAAACTTTATCTCACTGCTGTTGATTATCACCATCTCGTTAACGGTACATCTCATTGTGCGCTACCGGGAGCTGGAAACAGAGTTGCCCGGGATCAGCCATGGTGAACGACTGCAGCAAACTCTCAGGAGCATGATCAAACCCTGCGCCTACACCAGCCTGACAACGATCGTGGCCTTTGGCTCCCTGGTGGTCAGCGATATTCCACCCATCATAGACTTTGGCTGGATGATGGTGATGGGAATTTGTTGCGCCTTCATGCTGACCTTCCTGATTTTTCCGGCCATTCTCGTTCTTTTCCGGGCAAACCTGTCGACGCAGGGGGCCAAGTCAATCGATATCACGCCGGCGATTGGACGCTTCACACAACGTTTTGGCAACGCGATTGTCATCACGGCAATCCTGTTATTCATTGCCAGTGGCATTGGCATTGGCCGATTGAAGGTGGAAAACAGTTTCATCGATTACTTTGATGAAAACACCGACATCTACCAGGGTATGGTTGCCATTGACCAGAACATGGGTGGCACCACCCCCCTTGATGTGATTGTCGATTTGAGCCGGGAGAATCCGTTTGATTCAGGCAATGGCGAAAGCAATGAAGCCGATTTCGCTTTTGATGACGGCTTTGGTGATGACTTTGATGATGGCTTCGACAGTGGTTTCGACAATGACTTTGATGATGGTTTCGACAGCGGTTTCGATGACGGCTTTGACGATGGTTTTGACGACGTGGCTGCAGCGGATGACAACGCGTACTGGTTCACCAGTGACAAGATGGCTGAAATCATCGCGATTCATGAATACCTGGACAGCCTTCCAGAGACAGGCAAGGTGTTGTCACTGGCCACACTGCTTGGTATCGCCTATGAGCTCAATGACGGGGAAGCACTGAACAGTATTGAACTGGCGGTGTTGTACAACCGTATTCCTGATGATTACAAGGAAAGCCTGCTCAGGCCCTACGTCTCGGTAGAAAATGACCAGGTCCGTTTTTCCATACGTGTGTTGGAAACCTCCCCGGACCTGGTCAGGGAAGATCTGCTCGACACCATCAGGAATGGCCTGACCAGCCAATTCGGTTTTGATGCAGACCAGGTCCATCTCACCGGGATGCTGGTTTTATACAACAACATGCTCCAGAGCCTGTTTGAGTCACAAATTCTCACGCTTGGCCTGGTTTTGCTGGTAATCACCGGTATGTTCCTGGTCCTGTTCCGGTCCTGGAAACTGGCTGTCATCGGCATCATTCCCAATATCCTGGCTGCCATGTCAGTACTTGGCCTGATGGGCTGGCTCGGCATTCCCCTGGACATGATGACGATCACCATCGCGGCCATCTCGGTAGGCATCGGTGTGGATAACACCATCCACTATATTCACCGCTACAAATCCCGTTTCCCGGATTTCGGTAACTACACGCAAACCATGATCTATTGTCATGGCAGCATTGGTAAAGCCATGTATTACACCGGTTTTACCATTGTGGCCGGCTTCTCGATCCTGGTGCTGTCCAACTTCATACCGACCATTTATTTCGGCTTGCTGACGAGCCTGGCCATGTGTCTGGCACTTGCAGGTGCACTGACCTTGTTGCCGCGATTAATGATCATGTTCAAGCCGCTGGGAAAAGAGCGAGCCTGACAGGCAGGACGAATCAGGGAGATGAAGTACACCTCGCTTAGGGGCTGTTGGGGGCTGTATGGGGCTGATGGTGCAGGGGAGTAAAGCTTGGTCTCCGTTAGCCCGAGGCGACTGTCCGGTTTAACTCGTTGTTATTATTGAATGCCTGTGGTCAGCATTTGGTTATTCGCCTCGGGCTAACGAGTGCAGAAAAATATAATGGCCTTACCCCTTCTGAAACAGGGCGCAATATCCATGCCAGTCACGTGGTCTTTGTTTTCCCGCCGTCGTCAGCCACTGGATTCGCAATCATCGAAAAATCAATCGTTTAGATCGCCAAATTACGGTATAAGGGCTTAAATAATAATTAATTATCAACAAGTTATAGCCCAAACTTAAGAGTGCAAAATGTGTATATTTTAATCAGCCTGCTGGCGTTTTCAGACACTTAGGTTAGGGATGCATTAAAAATTTATCGAACCGATAGGCACTTACAAAAATTAAGATTTATTTTTTTTATTCGGCCGCTTTTATGGTCAGGAACCTGGATGGCGAGTGTGTCTTCAAGGATCTGAAACATCATTTAAACGCTTCGCTGGTTGGTCATTGAACAAGTCATTGAATGACCCGATTACTGGCCGTTGTGAATGCGGGCAAAGCCGCTTGTTGCGTGCACTTGCAGCGCTATTGAATAAGCCATTTTGATGTGGCACAATCCCGGCCTGCTTTTGAAAAAATATAAATAACTTCTTGATTTTTAAGTGGTATTTTTATTTCAGGCACTTCAGTTAAGCGGTGCAAGCACGCAATACAGAAAGTGCTGGCTTCTCTTGGGCAAGTCATTGTCAGGCTGAACAATCCGTGCAGCTTCAGGATTCAGCCGCAAGCAGGCAAACCGACTATCGACATTCTGAACCAGTAACAGGATTTCAGCTGTTAGTCAGGCAGTCATCGGCCGTACTCTGGCCTGGTGAAAACAGTTTTTAACAGATGCAACACAGATAACTCGAATCAGGAACAAACCATGCAAGTATCACTGGAGACTCTCTCCGGCCTGGAAAGGCGAATGACCATTGAAGTGCCCGCTGAGACTATTGAGAGCCAGGTACAAAGCCGTCTCAAGGAAGCTGCCAAGAATTTTCAGATGAAGGGCTTCAGAAAGGGCAAGGTGCCGGTCAAGGTAATCAAGGACCGTTTTGGTGCCGGTGTCCGCCAGGAAGTACTTGGAGAGGTGATGAGTAACTCCTGGGTTGAAGCGGTCACCCAGGAACAGGTCAAGCCTGCCGGGCAACCACGGATCGAGCCAACCAACCTGGAAGAAGGCAAGAACCTCGAGTTTACCGCGACCTTTGAGGTCTACCCTGAAATCGATCTGCAGGATTTTTCCGGTATCACCATTGAGAAAAAATCCGCCGAAATAGCAGATGCCGATATCGACAAAATGATAGAGACCCTGCGCGAACAGCGCAAAACGTACAAGGAAGTAGAGCGTGCCAGCCAGGATGAAGACCAGGTCAACCTGGACTTTACCGGCACCATTGATGGCGAGGAATTCGAGGGTGGAAAAGCGAAGGGTACCAACCTGGTTCTGGGCTCCAAGCGCATGATTCCGGGATTTGAAGAAGGCCTGGTTGGCCTGTCAGCGGGTGATGAGAAAACACTGTCGCTGACCTTTCCCGAGGATTACCACAACAAGGACCTGGCGGGTAAAGAAGCTGAGTTTGCAGTCAAGGTGAATTCTGTCAGCGAAGCTACATTACCCGAACTTGATGACGAGTTTTTCGCCTCCTTTGATGTGGCCGAAGGTGGCCTGGAGGCATTTCGCAAGGAAGTGGCCACCAACATGGCCAGGGAGCTGAAAAATGCTGCCAAGAACAACATCAAGAACCAGGTGATTGAAGGCCTGCTCAAAATTCACGAGGTCACCGTGCCTTCTGCACTGACCGCAAACGAGATCAATGCCCTGCGCCAGCAGGCCATGCAGCAATTTGGTGGTGGCCAGAATATTGATCCTTCCATGCTGCCTGATGACCTGTTCAAGGAACAGGCCGAGCGCCGTGTTGCGCTGAGCCTGATCATGAATGAGATCGTCAACAAGAATGAATTGAAACCGGACCCCGATGACGTACGTACACTCATCGAGGAAATGGCTGAAAGCTATGAAAAGCCGGAAGATGTCGTGAAATGGTATTACAGCGACAAGGAACAGCTTGCCAATGTTGAAGCGATGGCATTGGAAGAATCTGTCATAGACCTGGTCGTTAATGCTGCACAGGTGACAGAGTCGAATGTCAGTTACGAAGAAGCCCTGAAGCCACCTGCCAATCCCGCAGAGGAACAGGCCCAGGAAGCTGACAGCGCCACCGACGACAGTGAGCAGGACAAGTAACCAGGCCCTGTCGCAAGACCGGCCTCAGGCAATAGCAAGCAGACCAACAACCGGAATAAAACATGAAAAATAGTGACGCGAAAGAAGAGATTCTGCAGGAGTACGCGAGCCTGGTACCGATTGTCGTAGAGCAGACTGCCCGTGGTGAGCGCTCGTATGATATTTACTCCAGGCTGCTCAAGGACAGGATCATTTTCCTGGTAGGGCAGGTTGAAGATTACATGGCCAACCTGGTTGTTGCGCAATTGCTCTTCCTGGAATCCGAAAACCCGGACAAGGACATTCATCTTTATATCAATTCACCAGGTGGCTCGGTCACAGCAGGCCTGTCGATATACGACACCATGCAGTTCATCAAGCCGGACGTGAGCACCATGTGCATAGGCCAGGCGGCCAGCATGGGCGCCTTGCTGCTTACCGGTGGTGAAAAGGGCAAGCGCTTTGCGCTGCCGCATTCACGCATGATGATTCACCAGCCCAGTGGCGGTGCCCAGGGCCAGGCGTCTGATATCCACATCCAGGCCCAGGAAATCCTGAATGTCAGGGAACGCCTGAACAAGATCATGGCCGAACATACCGGTCAGGATATCGAGGTCATAGCCCGCGATACTGATCGCGACAACTTCATGAGCGGAAGTGAAGCGGTCAAGTACGGACTGATCGACAAAGTGATGGACAGGCGGGTACTGCCGTCTTCGGGTGACGGCTCGAGCGAGTAAGCCCGTCGCAAGCCCCGCCCATAAAGGGGAGACAATCAGCAGTTACTACTTGTAAAATGGCCCAGAAGCCTTAATCTTGACCAGTAGTTAAAGCTCAGAAATTCAACAGGTGCTGGCGACAAGCCAGCCAATCGGGAAAACGGAAAAACGGCATATGTCTGACGACAAGAAAGATGATGACAGCGGCAAGCTGCTGTATTGCTCATTTTGTGGCAAGAGTCAGCACGAGGTCAGGAAACTGATCGCCGGTCCCTCCGTTTTTGTTTGCGATGAATGTGTAGACCTGTGTAATGACATTATCCGGGAAGAAATCCAGGAGAAGTCGGTAGACAAGGAAGAGCGCAAACTGCCCACCCCGGAAGAGATCCGTGACACGCTCGATGAATACGTCATTGGCCAGGACAAGGCCAAGAAGACCTTGTCGGTTGCTGTCTACAACCATTACAAGCGTCTCAATTACGAGAAGAAAAATGATGATGTGGAGCTCAGCAAGAGCAACATACTGATCATTGGTCCCACAGGCACCGGTAAAACCCTCCTGGCTGAAACCCTTGCCCGTCTGCTGGATGTTCCTTTTACCATCGCTGATGCGACAACGCTGACCGAGGCCGGTTATGTCGGTGAAGATGTCGAGAACATCATCCAGAAGCTTCTCCAGAAATGCGATTACGATGTCGACAAGGCCCAGATTGGTATTGTCTACATTGACGAAATAGACAAGATTTCCCGCAAGTCGGATAACCCGTCCATTACCCGCGATGTCTCGGGTGAAGGCGTTCAGCAGGCCCTGCTGAAACTCATTGAAGGTACCGTGGCCTCAGTGCCTCCCCAGGGTGGTCGCAAACACCCCCAGCAGGAGTTCCTGCAGGTAGATACCTCCAATATCCTGTTCATCTGTGGCGGTGCCTTCGCCGGACTCGACAAGATCATTCGTGATCGCTCTGACAAGAGCGGAATAGGCTTTGCCGCCGAAGTACGCAGCCTCGAAAAAGAGCAGCAGGTAGGTGAGACCTTGCAGGATGTTGAGCCGGAAGACCTGGTCAAGTACGGCCTTATTCCCGAGTTTGTCGGTCGTCTGCCCATGATTGCCACGCTCAATGAACTGGATGAAGAAGCCCTGGTCCAGATTCTCAAGGAACCCAGGAATTCCCTGACCAAGCAGTATTCGAAACTGTTTGAAATGGAAGGGGTGGAAATCCAGTTCAGGGATGATGCCCTCAGGGCTATCGCCCGGAAAGCCCAGGAACGCAAGACCGGTGCCCGTGGCCTGAGATCCATCATGGAATCTGTCCTGCTGGACACGATGTACAATATTCCGTCCCAGGAAGGTGTCACGAAGGTCGTTATCGACGAAGCTGTCATCAAGGGTGAGTCCGAACCGCTTTTGATGTATGAAACCGGCGACACTGCGCAAAGCAAAACCGCCAGCAAGGATCCAGCCTAGTCGGCAAGATTGGGGCCTGGCCCGGGCCAGGCCTTGAAATCTGTCTTGCAGGCCCCACCTCTTATCTAGACGTTTACTGTCGCCCGTTGGCGCAGCAGGCAGGTCAGCGACCTGAAGCTCCCGGAAAATAACCAGGAAATTTTCGTTTCTCCGCTGCTGCCTATGGCATTGATGCTGAATTTGTATTTCAATGTGATTACCCACACCAAACACAGGTCTGATGAACCAAGATGACGAACCAGGACGCTTCCACCCAGGACAACTCCCTGCCTTTTCTGCCTTTGAGAGGCGTGGTTGTCTACCCCCAGATTGTTCACCCCCTGTTTGTGGCGCGTGAAAAATCCATCCGTGCCCTCAAGGAAGCCATGGCCGCCGACAAGAAAGTAGTGCTGGCCGCCCAGAAGCAGCATTCGGAAGATGACCCGGGCAGGGAAGATGTCTTTGAGATCGGAACTGTCGCTTCAGTGCTCCAGCTCATGCATGTCAATGACGGCACCGTCAAAGTCCTGGTCGAGGGCGTGGAAAGGGTGCAGATCAAAAAGCTGCACACAGATGGCGATTATTACCGTGCAGAGACCAGCAGCCTTGCCGGCAGTACCGTCGAAGAAAAAGACTCGGAAATCCTGGTGCGTTCACTGCTTTCGCAGTTTGACCAGTATGTACAGCTGAGCAAGAAAATCTCACCGGAAGTCCTGACCTCCATTACCAGTATTGATGAACCCAGCAGGCTGGTCGACACCATTGCCACCCATATGTCACTGCAATTGCAGGAAAAACAGAACATCCTGGAACTGGCCAACCTGAAGCCGCGAATTGAGCACCTGATGTCCCTGATCGAGGCGGAAATCGATATATTCCAGGTCGAAAAGCGCATTCGTGGTCGTGTCAAAAAGCAGATGGAGAAAAGCCAGCGCGAGTACTACCTGAATGAACAAATGAAAGCCATCCAGAAGGAAATGGGTGAGCTGGAAGATGTGCCCAACGAAGCTGAAGAGCTGAAACGCAAGATTGACGAGGCGGGCATGTCCAAGGAAGCGAAGGAAAAGGCGACAGCCGAACTGAACAAACTGAAAATGATGTCACCCATGTCATCCGAGGCATCAGTCGTGCGCACCTATATCGACTGGATGATCAATGTGCCCTGGAAAAAGAAATCCAAGATTCGCACAGACCTCAACAAGGCAGAAGAGGTGCTTGATCACGACCATTACGGGCTCAAGGAAGTCAAGGAACGCATCGTTGAGTACCTTGCTGTACAAAAACGGGTCAAGAAACTCAAAGGGCCGATCCTCTGCCTGGTAGGACCTCCCGGTGTCGGTAAAACCTCCCTGGGTGAATCCGTGGCCCGGGCAACCGGCAGGAAGTTTGTCCGTATGGCCCTTGGCGGTGTACGTGATGAAGCAGAAATTCGCGGCCATCGTCGTACCTATATTGGCTCATTGCCTGGCAAGATATTGCAGAAAATGGCCAAGGTGGGCGTGAGGAATCCCCTGGTATTGCTGGACGAAGTCGACAAGATGGGCATGGATCATCGAGGCGATCCTGCAGCAGCCTTGCTTGAAGTCCTGGACCCCGAACAGAATCACAGTTTTAACGACCATTACCTGGAAGTGGATTACGACCTCAGTGATGTCCTGTTTATCTGTACATCCAATTCCATGAATATTCCCGAGGCCTTGCTGGACAGGATGGAAGTTATTCGTCTGCCCGGTTATACCGAAGATGAAAAACTGAATATTGCCAGCCGCTACCTTGTGCCCAAGCAGAAAAAGAATAACGGACTTGGTGAAAAAGAAGTTCATTTTACCGATGAGGCCATTATTCACCTGATCAGGCATTACACGCGTGAAGCTGGTGTGCGAGGTCTTGAAAGAGAGATTGCAAAGACCTGCCGTAAAATCGTCAAGGAACATACACTGGACAAAAAAACATCAACACTCGAAATTACGAAAGAGAATATCGAGAAGTATGTTGGTGTACAGAAGTATGACTTTGGCCGTGCAGAAGAAAATGATGCCATCGGGCAAGTGAACGGGTTGGCCTGGACCCAGGTGGGTGGCGAACTACTGACTATTGAAGCAGTGGCGACCCCGGGTAAAGGTAAAACCACCATGACAGGCTCCCTTGGTGACATCATGAAGGAGTCTATCCAGGCAGCGCTCACCGTGTTGCGAAGCCGTTCTTCCACCCTGGGGCTCAAAGAAAACTTTCATGAAAACAGTGACTTGCATGTCCATGTGCCAGAGGGTGCGACTCCCAAGGATGGTCCAAGTGCCGGTATTGGCATGTGCACCGCACTGGTCTCTGTACTGACCAATATTCCAGTCAGGAAAGATGTCGCCATGACAGGAGAGATTACCCTGCGTGGACAGGTGTTACCCATCGGCGGATTGAAGGAAAAACTTCTTGCCGCGCATCGAGGTGATATAAAGACTGTCATCATTCCGAAAGAAAACGAAAGAGACCTGAAAGAAATACCGGATAACATCAAGGCCGACCTCGAAATCAAACCCGTAAAATGGATTGATGAAGTTCTTGAGATTGCATTGCAATACATGCCGGAACCGGTGGAAGATAATAAATCTCAAGCACTTGAAAAAGGTTCCTCAAAAACAACTGAGAACGAGGTCAAACAGATAGGAAAAAAATCTATTAATACTCACTAAAAGCCTCGTATTTCTTGACATTCTCTCGAGTCAGTTGGTATAAAGTTGTTGTCTTACAGGCTAGCTAACTGCTTCCCGAACGTACTGGCTGGTACATCAAATCGAAGCCATTTTTGAAGAAGGAACATCGGGTTTAGATTTGGGTATTCAAACGTAGTTAACATTCGTAATTAACAAAAGTAGTTAACAAAAAAATTCCACATCAACTTGAACCTACAATCATAAGAAGGGGATAACGTGAATAAATCAGAATTAATTGACGCTGTTGCTGTAACTGCCGATTTACCAAAAGCTGCTGCTGCCCGTGCTATTGATGCCATGACCGATGCTATTGCTGCATCATTGAAATCAGGCAATTCAGTATCACTCGTTGGCTTTGGCTCTTTTAACGTCAAGGATCGTCCGGCTCGCACTGGTCGTAACCCCCAGACTGGTGCACCTATCCAGATCGCTGCTGCCAGGGTTCCTTCATTTAAAGCGGGTAAGGCACTCAAAGACGCGGTAAATTCCTGATATACTC
>Ga0181583_10000546_pt1 | contig 27378 bp, 26 predicted proteins | sample 071ome_31_FD_132461 | JGI IMG/M metagenome (GOLD analysis project Ga0181583, IMG submission 132461) | Coastal salt marsh microbial communities from the Groves Creek Marsh, Skidaway Island, Georgia - 071405CT metaG (megahit assembly) | ecosystem: Environmental > Aquatic > Marine > Intertidal... | reverse complement strand
GTTCAATCAATGCTTCGGTGACAGTGCCCGAGAATTCAGCATACACCTTGTTGAACATTTTCATGACTTCGATGATGTAGAGCGGATCGCCGACTTCAAAGTGGGTCCCAACTTCAAGGAAGTGAGGCGCGCCCGGTGTTTCTTGGGCGTAGAACATACCTCCAGAAACCGCAACGATCTCATTTGCTGAGGCTACAGGGGGTGGAACGAGAATCTTCCGTGCACGTTCTGTCAGCTCAGAATCTTTGAGGCGATCTGGAATTGTGACTGTCAGGTCATCATTGACCTTTAAGTCATCAAAGCCAACAGCAAGCGCTGATTTGGCGACAGCGCCCATCAGTTCCAAGCCGGCCTGGAATCCTGTGTGAGCCGCCTGGATGTCGCTCCACAGCGCGGCATCAATTCCCTTTGGCGCTTGATTGCTTGAGAGAATGTCTAACCATTCGCTCCAGTTGTGTGTACCGAGTTGATTTTCGAGGTCTTGATAGAAACCGAGGCCTTCTTGAAGGATTGCTTGATCATGGTCCCAAATGACTTCAAGAGCTGGAGCTGAGTCCTCGAAATCCATATTGAGATAGTGGTACAGATCGGCTAACACATTGAAAGGATTCGAATTCCACGTCAATCGACCAGCTTCGATGGACCACTCCTGACGGACCTTTGAAATCCAACCGATCAGTAGATGAGGATTGGTGAGCAGTCGTTTCAATGGACGTGTAACGAGTGTCTGCTTACGCGCAAATACCTCGGGATAAGCCGACTGACTTGCGAGGTGATCGAAACCTGCATCCAGATCGAGCTTTTTGGCTTCGTCGAATAACAGCCCAGTCAACGTGAGATAGGGTTGGATAAATGCTGTTGTTGATTTTGCATACGGATTTTGAGCCAGGAACCAATGGACGAGTCCATAATGAAACTCAAGATTGGTTTGAACATCTTGACCGTCAATCGTCATTTTTCTTAAGACTTCAGCCATCCGCTCATAGCTCACCAAACGATCATCACCAACGGTTAAAAGGAGCGCGACGTTAGAGTCATAAGCACCTGCTAGGGTGTATTTCATGAATGCGCCGGTATCTGGGTTTTTGACACAAATACCCTGGTCATCACGGATCTCACCGTCGATCGCTGAAGACCAATACTCAATCACTCCCCCAGCGTGCGGTGCGAGGCCCGCATTCGTTGCGTTGAGACGCGCTTCCACTGATGCGGTCACACGGGGAACACGCGTTGGCTTCGGAAGCTTTTGTTTGTGCCACGCGATAATCGCCATGGCTTCAACCAGTGAATTGACCACAAAAGCATCTGTTGGATCACTTGGGTTTTCAAAACGGAGGCCGTAACACAGCTCGCTGACTCGATGCTCGACCTGAATACGGGTATTCATTTCCATAAAGAAATGCTGGTCTGCATCAACGATACACTCAAACGTTGAGACTGAATCAAGGCCCACAGCCGTTCCGAAGCGTGTCGCTTCGTCTTCCATTCGCTCAAGAATTATGAGGTCAGATTCAAGTGCTGTCTTTTGCGATGGTTTGTCACTCGATGCATCGATTGCGTGCTTGAGGCTTTCGACGGTTGTCGAGACCTCAAGCAGTTTTTGTTCATGCATCTGCAATGAACAGTCACGTCCGCCAAGTGTGAGACACCAGTCACCATTACCAATGACCTGGATTTCTTGGTGACGTGTGGTCTCGATATTCAATTCGATCAATACGTTTTTGTTGTCGCCACGACCCGTGGCTTTCACTTCGTTGAGTACTTCACGAAGCAGGGCAGGGACTTTCGCTGAGGCATCTTTAACTTGGGTGGCGTGGTCGCCTGCGTAGTCTTTTGGTGCAATCAATATGCGTTGACCCTTACCGCCGCCCCCACCGATCGCTTTCAGGCGGATCCGGTTATTGGGTTGTTGGTCAAAGAGCTTGGTAACTTCGATTTCTGCTTGTGCTGCGATCTCATCAATCGTGATGACATCAACCAATGCATCGTAGCTCGCAGCTAATAATGCTTCTGCTTTGTCAGCATCAGTTGAGCCTTGTGGCGCGTCGAGCTTATGCGCTTTTGCAATGGCATCGAGCCCACCATCGCGCTCTGCTTTTGCAAGCAATGTACGTATCGTGAGATCGTCGACGCCAGGAACTACAGAAACGTCCGCCGCCAGTGCGGTGCGTTTGGCCTCGTCTTTTAACCCGGCTTGGCGCACGGTGCGAGAGCATGGACCGATAAATGTCAGTCCCGATTCTTCAATTGCACGAACGAGGCTTTCATCTTCCGCCATGAACCCATAGCCAGCAAAGATCGAGTTATGACCATTGTCTTTCGCAATTTGAATGATTTGCTGAATGCGTTGATCACGTTCTTCTTTGCTTGCACCTGTGTAGTCAGGAACGCGATGAATGCGGGTTGGATCTGAAATCAGACGAAGCTCTGGTGCGAGCGCATTTTGATAGGTGATGGAGTCTTTTTCAGACAGTAAGATGCCGTACTTGGCACCCATTTCCGTCAAGACATCCATGACTTCCTTACGAATTGGTCCGCGACAGATGATTAAGCAATCAATATCTTCGCAGGCGAATTGCTTGACCCAGGTCGAGTTTGACTGAGACAGGCGACGGTTTTGGTGAATCAAGTCGTGGCTCATTAGTGGAACTCCCTCTGGATCGCGGTCATCGGTTTAGGCTGATATGCCTTGATGTAGCGGATGAAGTTTTCACCAAGCGTGTGTCGCAAATCCTGCGGCATCACGATTTGACTGATCGAACCCAAAGAGAGTGCTTCTTTTGGATTCATGATTTCAGCTTCGTAGCGTTGAATGAGCAGCGTTTCCTGCTCTTTCAGCCAATGAGCAGCCTCTGTATCTCCTTTGGCCGCTCGATTCTTGGCCTCAAGGCGCATCGCTTTCAATTCATCTTTATACACAAACTCTTTGCCTGCAGGTCCCATCACCGCCAGTCGGGTTGTTGGTAACGCGAACACCATATCTGCGCCGAGCTTGTAGTTATTAAACGCAGCATACGCACCACCAAAGGCATTACGGATAATGAGCAGGAAGCGTGGTACGCGAAGATCAATGATTGCATCGAGCATGGCGCGACCGGCTTGGACGATTCCGCGGCTCTCTTGGTCACGGCCTGGTAAGAAGCCAGTCGTGTCTTCCATAAACAACATCGGGATGTTGTATAGGTTGCAGAAACGAATGAAACGCGCGTTTTTGAACGCTGCATCAATATCAATTTGACCAGATGATACAGCTGAATTGTTTGCACAAAATCCGATTACGTGCCCGGCGATCCGACCAAATGCACAGATCGTATTGCGTGCACGATTGGGTTGGAATTCGTAGAAATCACCGTGATCACAGATCTGTTGGATCATGATGGTGACATCGAGAGGTGTATTGAAACCGCTTGGCGAATTAAAAGCGCGCTTCAACAGAATATCGGCATCCCATGTCTTGCGTGAGATTGGATCAGATGTTGGTTGGAACGGAGCCATGGTTTCGTTATTCGATGGCAAGAACCGGAGCAATCGACGCACTTTACGGATCGCTTGGACTTCATCTTCAACGACATAATCGGTAACGCCTGTCTGGCTGTGGACATTGGGACCACCAAGTTCGTCTGGTGTGACATCTTCGCCAAGTACGCTTTTGATAACCCCTGGGCCTGTCAGACCAAAAAATGTCTCATTTGGTTGGATGACAAACGAGCCTTGGCGTGGCAGATAGGAACCACCACCTGCGTTGAATCCGAACATACACATGATTGAAGGCACGCGGCCTGAGATCTCTCGTAGCGCTCGAAATGCTTCAGCATAGCCATCAAGACCACCCACTCCGGCAGGAACATATGCACCAGCTGAATCGTTGAATCCAATGACGGGAATCCCGAGCTTGCCTGCCGTTTCAAATAGTTGCGCAAGTTTGGAGCCATTGGTGGCATCCATTGAGCCTGCGCGAACAGTGAAGTCATGACCATACACAGCAACATCGCGTCCACCGACTTTGGCGAGTGCAGTGACAAGGCTTGCGCCATCGAGGTTTGGACCCCAGTTTTGAAAGAGGATCGTTGGCTCTTCATCAACCAACAAGGTGATGCGTTCCCAGACGGTCATTCGGTTTTTCTGATGCTGTCGCTCAATGGCAGCAACAGGTGCACCCTTGGGGCGTTGCTGGAGTTCCCAGCCGGCTTTTAGTGCATCTTCGTAGATACCCGGTTCACGAGCTATCTCTCCTGGAATCTCGAATCGCTTCTCTTCTGGTGCTTGAAAAGGATTGGTGAGACGGGCGCTTTTGGCGGATCCAACCATGGTTAAAGAGTCCTTATCTTTCTGTACGCTTGTTCGGTCAATCGGCTATGATGATGCATTGCACATAAGTTGTGCAAAATGACTTTCGTAGAACAGTACAAGGCCTGATCGATTGTGATTCGACATTTTGTCTTTTTCTCTGCCCAACCTGATCAATTGGATGTGGTGTATGAGGGATTGAAAATTCTAGAAAAAATTCCCCATGCGGATCTTGTCGAGGTTCGGTTGAACGAAAAACTAGATCAGTTATCAAATGAGATCGATGTCGTTGTCTATGCCGAATTTTCCTCGGATGAAGCACTTGACTCATTCAAAGCACATCCGTTGTACCAAGAATCCATTGAGCGCGTGCGGCCCAATCGTGAACTTCGATTTGTGGCCGACACGCGTCCGTAGAGCACGCTACTCGACAGTAATCCACACCGGGCAGTGGTCAGATGGTTTCTCCATCGCACGCAAGGTGTAATCGATTCCACAATCTGTCATGCGTTCCATCAACGGTTTGGACACTAAGATGTGGTCGATACGCAGACCACGTTTGGGGTCGTCCTCGAAACCCCGGGAGCGGTAATCAAACCAGCTGTATTGGTCGTCGATGTCCGGGTTGACGCTTCGCCAACTGTCAATCAATCCCCAATCGGTTAACCGCTGAAACCATTCTCGTTCTTCGGGAAGGAATGATGTTTTACCGGTGCGTAACCAACGTTTTTTGGCATCGTCGGTGATCCCGATATCGTTATCGACAGGTGCGATATTAAAGTCGCCCATCACAACGACGTGATCTGTCGGAGAGTATTCGGTTTCTAAAGTGGTTAATAAGTCACGATAGAACGCTTCTTTCGCTGGGAACTTCACAGGATGATCGCGCGACTCGCCTTGTGGGAAGTAACCATTGAACACAGTGACTTCGGTTCCATCGGCTAGTGCATACACGCCACGAATCATTCGTCGCTGCGCGTCATCTGTATCGGTTGAGTAGCCACGAATTACTTTCAAAGGCTCGGGCTTTGAAGCGAGCGCAACACCGTAGTGTCCTTTTTGGCCGTGTGTATCGAAGCGATAATTTAAAAATTCGAGGTCGTCATAGGGAAACTGCTCATCAGCAACTTTGACTTCCTGAAGTCCAATAACATCGGGGTCTAAGTGTTGTTTAAGTGCTTCTAATTGATGAATCCGCGCTCGAATTCCATTGATATTGAATGAAACGATTTTCATAGGGTCTTTTCTGCTCAGGTTTGGCCGCATACTATCAGACCTAAGGAGAGGCTCAATGAACATCATTTTAATGCGTCACGGTGAAGCGGTCCCATTTGCACCGAATGATGCAGATCGCATGCTGACACCCAAGGGGAAAGCAGAGGCATCGAACACAGGAACGCAATTAAAAAAGGCCGGTTGGATACCCGAAATCGTTTTCTGCTCAACTCGAATCCGAGCGCAGCAGACAGCAGACCTTGTCATTTCGGCCCTTAGCTCGGATCTAAAACCTTCGGTACTTGAGGGGATCACACCCGAAGATGATTGGGCCCAATCAATGGCGATCATTGAGAAACATGCTGTGGATCAGAGTCTATTCGTTTTTCATCAGCCAATTCTGACGCAGATTGTTGGTCATCTCGCCGAAGGAAATCCTAATTTTGATGTTCATCCGCGAGCAGTCCCCGCGACAGCTTACATCTTACGATTGGATGCCTTTCTGCCAGGCGCGGCTACGCTTGTGGGGGCTTATCAGCCGTAATGATTGAATCAATCCGTTTTCAGATCGCTGGGCTGACGTTCCAGGGGTTATGTTTTGGCCCGACTGATGGCATACCGGTGCTTGCATTGCATGGTTGGCTTGATAATGCGGCGTCCTTTACTCGACTGGGTCCTTTATTGTCGGGTTGTCGAGTGGTTGCAATCGATCAACGTGGCCATGGATTAACAGATCACTTAAATCGTCCTTACCACATTTGGGATGGTGTTCCTGATGTCATTGGGGTTTTGGATGCCTTGGGCTGGGATCAAGCCATCCTTTTGGGGCACTCAATGGGAGCGGCGGTCGCAACGCTTGTGGCGAGCGCATACCCAGACCGGATCCGCGAGCTTTGGTTGCTCGAAGGGTTGGGGCCCTGGACCTATCCTGACGGCGAAGCACCTGATTTATTGAGAGCGGCGACCGATCGACTGAATCGGGTGATGGATCGGCAAAAGCCTATCTATCCCTCAATCGACGCCGCGATCGATGCGCGCGTACGGGGAGGGGTTGTGCCGTTAACACGGGAAGCAGCTGAACCAATTGTGCGACGTGGTCTGGTGAAACAACAGGGTGGTTGGACGTGGTCGGCTGATCAATATTTAACGTTACCTCCTTTGTTTCGACTGGATGAAAACCAGATCCAAGTATTTATTCAGCGTCTGGAAACACCTGTTTCTTTAGTTCTCGGTGATCAAGGTTTTTTTAAAGAGCCACTGTTTTTACCTGACAGAATCAAACTTTGTCGCGACATAAGGGTGGAAACTTTTGAAGGTGGTCACCATCTCCACTTAGAAGGCGCTGAAAGCGCCATAGCGAAGTGGTTATTAGAGGGGCATTTTAGGGTATGAAGACGTGGATTATATTAGGCTCGATGTTACTGTCGCATTGGTCGATCGCTGCCGATATTCCGGGGTCTTCCGATCTCCCTGAAGTTGAACGGCCGCTGGGTTCGGAAATTGTTCGGTATCGCGAGGGTGTGCAGTCTGCAATTCGTTTTCCATTAGAGCGTGTCGAGCGCGTGAATAATCGACTGGTGATTGATAACGAGTTGGAGATCGAAGGTCATGTGATCGACATTACCTATGAGCTTGGACCGCGTGAAGACTATGAATCCTACATGGCCACGCTTGAGCGCGCGATCGTTGGGCAGGGCGCTGAGATATTATTTTCCTGTGAGAGCCGTGGTTGTGGGGTCAGTGGGTTATGGGCTAACTCGTTATTCAAAGTCCGTGAGCTCTATGGTCCTAATGGAGATCAGTTTTATTTCGCCGCGAAATTACCAGGAGCCACAGATCGATATTTATCAGCGTACGGCATTGAGCGCGGCAACCGCCGTCAATACGTACATATCCGTTTGGTTGAGCCGGACATTGATAAATCTCGATTCCAGGGTGCTCAAGGTTTGCTGTCAGAGGGGCGTGTGATTCTACCGGTTGAGTTCGCTGGTAATCGGGTGAGTCCAGAGAGCCGTGCAGCGATTACTGCGATTGCATCGGACCTGAAATCACTCTCTGCTGATGAATTGGCGATTGTTGCGTATCGTGCGGTCACTCCAGGTGGATCTCTGGATGATGCGATGACGCAGTCGACAGCGCGGGCCGAGCATGTCCAAGCGTTACTTGGAGAGGCGGGTCTTGTGATCGAGAGCGCTTACGGTTTGGGTCCATTAGTCGCTCCTGCTGACTTATCTCCCGATCGTGTCGAGATCGTGAAGTTTCGTTAATTGGTAGACTAGCTTTACTGAGGACTTCGCGGATAGACTTCTGCTATGACAGTTGAACACATGGATGATGTGGTTTCGAGCCAGGTTGCTCGTCAGGTCCTCGATTATTGGTTTACCGAATATGCCGCTGGAGATCTTGCTGCCAAGCAAGACAAGCGTTGGTTTATGGGTGGCGAACTGGTTGATCAAGAAATTGGTCAACGGTTTGGGCATCGCGTTGAACTCGCGCTAGCCGGTGGTTTCAAAGATTGGGAAAGCGAACCAGAGAGTCGTCTGGCTCTCATCATTTTGCTTGATCAATTCACCCGGAATATTTTTCGTGGAACGACTCGCGCGTTTTCAGGCGACTCCCGTGCAGTGAAACTCGCTCGGCGTGGCCAGGCGATGGGAATTTTTGATGAGTTGCCACTGATTCAACAAGTGTTTGCACTGATGCCTTTGGAGCATAGTGAACTCTTGTCTGATCAGGCATTGTGTGTACAGGGAATGACACGTTTATGTGAGCTTGCACCGGATGAAGACAAGCCGCGATTCCAGTCATTTGTGGATCATGCGCTCGAGCATAAAGCGATTATTGAGCGTTTTGGTCGATTCCCGCACCGAAATGCGGTGTTATCCCGGGTCTCGACAGAAAACGAAAGACGCTTTCTAGCCAGCGCTAAGACGTACGGACAGAGTAAAGCCACACCGTGAAAATTTATTCACCACGGCAGGTGGCGCAAACCATATTGGATGGGTTTGCGGCCTACCGCCATCAGTTCATCAATATCACTTTGGGTGCGAGAAGCCGTTTCGAGGAGCAGGCTTGGCGTGATGTGCAAAAAGCGGCTCAAGAGCGGATCGATCTGTATGAAGATGCGGTCGAAGCTGTCCACCGGACTTTGTCTGAGCGTGTCGGTTATGAGAATCTGACCTCAGAAATTTGGGCAGAAACTCGCAGGAATTATGTCGTTCTGATTCAAGAGCGAACAGATCCTGAGTTGTGCGAGACGTTCTTTAACTCAATTTATTGCGACATTTTCAAACATCAAAATATCAATGATGACACTGCGTTTTTGAACTCATGGTTCGGAGATCAGGGTGTTAATGCGACCGGTCAGGTTGATATTTTCATGCAATACAGATTTGACGATCGGTTGTCCGAGGTCTGTGATCGGATGCTCACTGATTATGCATTTAAAGTTGGTTGGGCAAACCGAGAGCTCGCTAAAGAGCAGATGATGAAAGGGATTGAAGAGGCTGTCCCGTTTGAGTTCTTCACCGATGAGTCATCACGTCTTGAGCTATTAAAGCCTGTTTTTTACCGTAACAAGGGCGCGTATTTAGTCGGCCGCTTGGTGTCTGATCAAGGTCTCTATCCCATTGTGTTTGCTCTGATGCATCGAAAAGATACAGGTGTTGAGCTTGATGCGGTGATTACAGATAGCCAGGAAGTGAGCGTTGTTTTCAGTTTTACCCGCAGTTACTTCATGGTGGATGTGCCGATCCCAAGTGACTTCGTGGCATTTCTGCAAACCTTAATGCCCTTTAAGAAAAAGCATGAGCTTTATTCTGCGATTGGTTTTTACAAGCACGGAAAGACTGAGTTTGTGCGGTTGTTTAACAGGCATCTGATCGAATCTAATGATGAATTCATGATTGCGCCAGGCATCAAGGGGTTGGTGATGGCTGTATTCACGCTGCCGTCATTTGAGATCGTATTCAAGCTGATCAAGGATAAGTTTGGTCCGAGTAAAAACGTGACGCGGCAGACGGTTTTGGATAAGTACCATTTGGTGAAAGTCCACGATCGTGTGGGGCGAATGGCGGACACCCAAGAATTTTCGAATTTGTCGCTACCTCTTGAACGGTTTGATTCGGAATGTCTTAAAGAATTATTGGAATTGTGTGGAAGCTCGGTCTCTGTCGAAGATGACCAGGTTGTGATTAAACATCTTTACACCGAACGTCGGATGACGCCTCTGAATATCTACCTAGAGAAAGCTTCGGATGATGAGCGTTTGGCTGCTTTGGATGAATATGGTCAGGCCATCAAGCAACTCGCAGCCGCTAATATTTTTCCTGGTGATATGTTACTCAAGAACTTTGGCGTCACGCGTCATGGTCGCGTTGTTTTTTATGACTACGATGAGATTTCATATCTCACAGAGGTCAACTTTAGAAAAATCCCTGAGCCGCAAACCTATGAGCAGGAAATGGCATCAGAGCCTTGGTACACGATCGCACCTGAGGATGTGTTCCCAGAAGAATTCGCGACGTTTTTGTTCCCATCAGTTCAAATTCGAAAAGAGTTTGCTCAGTTGCATGGTGATTTGTTCGAAGCCGATTATTGGAAGGGATTACAGGAACGGATCCGTGAAGGTCAGATGATGGAATTCTTCCCATACAAAGCCGGGACCCACGCTCCAGGCTGGTCAATCGTCTGACGACTCGCGTTTCGGGAGATGATGCGCATCTCCCGGGTTTTTGTGATTCAGGTAAAATTCATCGCGGAAGGTTGCGACCCATTCGGGTTTGTAGACCACAAGCAGTGCAAGTACGGTCCCTGTAATAAATCCCTCTGGGAACGTTTGCATCAATGCAAATGGGTAGTAGAAGTCCAATAAATAATCCAACGGGTAGAGTCCTGAGAGCCATAAAAGTGTGGTGATTGCGGTTGCTGAGACCGCGATGCCAATTGTGGCTCCAAAGAATCCACATCCCCAGACGTAGGCGAAAAAGTTAGGGGGTAAGATTCTGAGAGAGAGTTTCCACACGAGAAAAGTCGTCCCGCCTGGGATGATCAATACAGCCAGTGCAGAGGCTGGAATATCAACAATTGAGCCGACTCCTGAAAGTGCATTGGCAATCATCCCAAGTACGCCACCAACCAACATGTATGGGAACCCAAATAGAAGGGTCAGAAGTGCTGAACCAAAGATATGGAATGAGAGCCCGGGCTCGATACCGGCGCTTAACCGCCAGAGTAAAGTGAAGAACAAGATACTTGCTGCCCAAGCACTGGTATCAGCAAAGTGTTTGAGGTGATTGAGATCCAAGCGAAAGATTGATCCAATGAATAGCGCCCAAAAAACGACTTGGATGCCGATCCAAGCCAGAGTTGGCCAACCGCTCGTTAGGCCTTGGAGGAGCATGAGAAACGTTCTGGTGGCTCTAACGGAAAGCGGACTTCGCCTTCGGGAATCTCGAGAACCAGTGTGTGTGCACCGTGTGTGGCTGCATAACAGCAAAGTCTTGGTGTCAACCAGCTCGCCTCATCGTCTGAAAGCCTCAAGATATTGATTCGCATTTCACCATCGGTGGTATGGGGCTCAATGGCGACAAGTAAAGTCGGTGTATCGAATCGGAGTGATTCAGCATCCAATGGCATTAATGTTTTTTCGGGATCACCGGTGAGTGTCATGGTTCGATGTGGGATACCTGCATCATCGAAAACAGGGCCCTCAGGCAAAAATCCATGATTGGCATAAAATCCCATCGCAGTGATTTGTGCCCCGAGAGTTGGTGTGTTCCCTGAATCTTGGATCTTAGTAATCGCAGTCCGTAGTAGTTTGCTGCCCACATTTTTGTGTCGGACGTCTTTCAGAACAGCCATGCGGCCGATTTTTGTTAGATCGAGAATACGTGCGCAGCCGACAGGCACACCATCACGCTCAGCAAGCAAATGGATTGCGTCTTGATCGGCAGGATCCCATTCATCTGCGGGATCGATTTGTTGCTCTTCGATGAAGACTTGGGTTCTGATCGATTGCAGTGCGTCTTGAGCTTCTGCCCACGTGACTTCACGTACCGTTGTTCTCGGACGGTATGAGCGATTCTGTTCGGATGAGCTCGATGACGGCGTCACGCCAGAGGCCTTCCAGCTTCCGGATGTCACTCGATTGAATAGAGCGCGTATTGGCCAAGTGAAGCAGTTCAGAAGGCGTTTGATCACCGATCCGTTCTCCGTTTACGTAAAGCGTTTGATTGACATAGGCCATACGGCAGCCTGGGTCGAGTTCCCATTGTGTCATTGAACTGATGAGTGGGTCGATGTCTTGATCATCGATTTCTTCAGCTGGGTCGATCTCGAGATAAGGCGCTGTCACACGCGTTGCCAGGATGTGTTCGAGGACATGAGGCTCGTCTAAGTATCGAATAATGGCCTCTTTGGCTTTATCGAGATCGCTCGCGAGGATTTCAGCAGGTGCTCCGTTGTGCTGTCTGCCGGGGTCGTTAAACCGAATCTGTTGTTGAGTGCTATCGAGAGTTTCCAATGCGCCTTCGAGAAGCGCACCTGCGTCAGGTGCACGAAAACCAAGTGATAACGTCATGCAGTCTGGATCAAGGCTGACACCATGATGAATCATATTTGGTGGTAGATAGAGCACATCACCTGGGTTTGCAGTCCAGGTCGTTAGCGGTTCTTGTGGTTCAACCAGAGCAATCGGTTGGTTTGGAACGAGCGGAGTCGTTTGGGTCGCCCAGGGTCCAATATTCCATCGTCTGCGGCCGTTCAATTGGATTAGGAAGACACTGAATTGATCGAAATGTCGTCCAACGCTGCCGTCGACTGAGGCCCATGACAACATGCAGTCTTCAAATCGCCAATGTGGCAGCCAGCCCATCGATTTACGAATCTGATCATATTCAGGGAACAGATGCTCAAGCGCATGCATGAGCGCAGTCCAAGGCTTTTTAGGAGTGGTAAATGATTCGAACGGGCCGTGTTCAAGTGTAAATGACTGGCCTTCGATGCCGGTTAACAGCCGGCTGGGTAAATCAGTTTCAGTCAGAATTTGAATGAGGGTGTCGGTATCCGGAACCAATGCGCTGACATCCACCGCCTGTTCAAGAATGACAGGAGTGGTTTGCCAGTAGCGCTGAAGGGTGTCTCCATCGGCAAGTGATACACCCTGAAGACGCTCAACGGTCATACGTTGCGAGCCTGGGCCTCTGCAGATCCGGTGTAGGTCAGCGGTGTCATATCGAGTAATGCTTGCTTTGCATCCTCTGGAATATCGAGTTGACTGATAAAGGTCCGTAGCGACTCCTCATCGATCGGCTTGCCTCGCGTTAACTCTTTGAGTTGCTCGTATGGTTTTTCGATGCCGTAGCGGCGCATGACGGTTTGCACGGGCTCAGCCAATACTTCCCAACGTTTACCTAAGTCTTCTGTGATCACTGCAAGATTGATCTCGAGTTTATTGAGTCCCTTCAGTGAGGCCTCATAAGCAATCAACGAGTGTGCGGCACCAACACCAACATTTCGGAGAACAGTTGAGTCTGTGAGATCGCGCTGCCAACGTGACACTGGCAGCTTAGCGGCGAGGTGCTCAAAGACGGCGTTGGCAATACCCAGATTCCCTTCGGAATTTTCAAAATCGATCGGATTTACTTTGTGCGGCATGGTTGATGAACCCACTTCACCGGCAACAGTCCGCTGCTTGAAATAATCGAGAGAAATGTAACTCCATAAATCCCGATCAAGATCGATCAGGATCGTATTGAAGCGCTTTAAAGCATCGAAGTATTCGGCAACACAATCATGCGGTTCAATCTGTGTTGTATACGGATTAAAAGTCAGTCCGAGGTTGGTGATCACGCTTTCTGCGTGAGCCGCCCAGTCCACTTCAGGGTAGGCTGACAGGTGTGCGTTGTAGTTACCCACAGCGCCATTCAGTTTTCCGAGGAGCTGTACTGCTTGGAATTGCGTTAACTGACGCTCAAGTCGTGCCACGACGTTAGCAAATTCTTTACCGACCGTTGTTGGGGAGGCGCTTTGTCCATGGGTCCGTGACAACATCGGATGCGCTGCCCACTCATTGGCTTTTGCACGTAGGAACTCGATGATTTCTCGCATCTTGGGCGCAAGGACATCATCGCGCATCCGTGTGAGCATCAGGCTGTATGACAAATTGTTGATATCTTCACTGGTGCAAGCAAAGTGCACGAACTCAGAAATGGCATTGAGTTCTGGGCTTAAAGCGAATTTTTCTTTGATGAAGTATTCGATGGCTTTCACATCATGATTGGTGGTTCGCTCAATCTCTTTGATCCGCTCGCCGTCTGCTTCAGCAAAATCAGCAACAATTGTATCGATTTGTGCAATCGCTTGCTCTGAGAGAGGCGCGACTTCATCGATTTGCGGATGACTTGCCAATGACTTAATCCAAGCCAGTTCCACTTCAACACGAGCGCGCATGAGGCCGAATTCACTGGCAATGGGTCGTAGAGCATCGACTTTGGATGCGTAACGTCCGTCGATAGGCGAGATCGCTGTCAGCATAGATAAATTCATGATGTTCCTATAATCCGATTGATTCTAATTCCTTGAATACGCGGCTTCGCTGGAATAATAGCGATAGGCGACCGCCACCGAGCTGTCGATACAGCATGGCAGCGCGGATTCCGCTCAAGAGGAGTGCACGTACTTTAGCAGGATTGTTGCCCTGTTGCAGATGCCGGCCATGGTTACCTGTGACCATAATCCGGAATTTGAGCGTCGACACTGTTTCCTGATATGCGGTATTTAATGTTTCGATCACCGATTCATGTGTTGGGCCGAGTTGATCTGCTTTTTGCACAGCAACTTCAAGATGCCCGCGTAATCGGTCGAGTAATTGTGGTTGCTTGGCGAGCTGGCGCTCGACTTGCATCAAACTGATGAAGTAACGAATGGCTTCAGGATATTTTCTGTTCCCACCGCGGCCGAGCATCTCTCTGATCATTTTGGATCCGGGCTTTAAGCCATCCAATGTTCCGCCATAGACATCGAGGGGCGTATCAGGGGTTAAATTCAGCGTACTTTGGATCAGTAACTCGAATTCATCGTGAGGCACCAGTCCGGTATTTGCGAGGCGATCAACGAGCTGTGCAGTCATCGCTAATGCGCACAATGGATACAGACGGTTAGGGTTACTCATACCAGGGCTTCCTCGATGACAGCACCTCCAAGACAGGCTTCGCCATCATAGATGACGACAGATTGCCCGGGTGTAACTGCGCGTTCAGGTTGATCAAATGTTATGTGAAGATCAGCGCCTTGCATTTCAATCGCACAAGGTGCATCCGGTGCCCGGTAACGGACTTTCGCGGTGAATCGGCCGGGCAGAACTGGCGGCTCACCGATCCAATTGATCTGGCGTGCGAGGAGACCTTTCGAGAACAGCTTGGGGTGGTCTGTTCCTTGGACAACAACCAGTTCATTGGTTTCAAGATTCTTTTCAGCAACGAACCAAGGCGCATCTGAATAATTTTTTAAGCCACCAATGCCAAGTCCTTGGCGTTGGCCGAGGGTATAGAACATGAGCCCTTCATGACGTCCGATCACATCACCTAAGTCCGTTACGATGTTGCCGGGCTTCGGTTTCACGTAGGTTTTGAGAAAATCGCTGAATCGACGTTCCCCAATAAAGCAAATTCCAGTTGAGTCTTTTTTGCGTGCGGTGATAAATCCTTGGCTTTCGGCGATTTCACGGACTTTGGGTTTGATTAAATCACCAACTGGGAACAGCGAAGCGTTAACTTGTTCAGCGGTTAGCGCCCAGAGGAAGTAACTTTGGTCTTTGTTTCGATCGAGGCCGCGATGCAGTGGGTTTTTGCTATCTACACGGCGCACATAGTGACCTGTTGCGATCAAATCAGCTCCCAGGTCGCGCGCATAATCCAAAAAGGCGCGGAATTTGATTTCACGGTTACACATGATATCTGGATTCGGAGTGCGGCCTGCATTGACCTCCGAGAGGAAGTTTTCAAACACATCATCCCAATATTCGGCAGCAAAGTTGACACGATGTAATTCGATACCAAGCGTATCAGCCACTTGTTCTGCATCTTTGAGATCTTCAATCGCAGTGCAGTATTCGGTGCCATCATCCTCATCCCAGTTTTTCATGAACATGCCGCTGACGGCATAGCCTTGCTCTTTGAGAAGATAGGCGGTGACGGATGAATCAACGCCGCCGGACATTCCGACGATGACTTGGGTGTCTTTGTTTTGCATGTGCAGATTCTACCCGAGTTGCATCAATCACTCGATACTCACCTGGTGATAAATCACCCAACTGGTAATCGCCTATGGTCGTGCGTACGAGTCGTAGCGTCGGGAATCCCACTGCGGCAGTCCTACGGCGTACTTGGCGATTGCGTCCTTCGTCGAGCGTCAATTCGATCCAACTTGTCGGAATGTTTTTGCGAAAGCGCACAGGTGGATCGCGCTCAGGAAGGGCTGGTGGATCGATGAATCGGCATTGGACCGCTTGAGCCGGGCCGTCGTTTAGTTCCACGCCTTGCTCTAATTTTAGACAGGCTTCCTGATTGATGTCGCCATCGACTTGAACCCAATACACCTTGTGTTTTCCGTGTTTGGGGTGAGCAAGTGTGTCTTGGAGTTTGCCATCATCGGTAAGAATCAGAAGACCTTCGGAGTCTTTATCAAGTCGTCCCGCAGGATAAATTTCGGGAATATCAATGTGGTCTTTGAGAGTTGTACCCTCACCGCTGAATTGGCAGAGAACACCGAAGGGTTTGTAAAAAATAACGAGCATACCTATCCCAAAGAACAAGATAATTCCTGAAGTGGTCGGACCAAAACAATGGTATTATCCGCACCCGCAATACAAACGTGATACAGCACAACAGGAGAAAAGGATGGGCTACCAACACATCCAAGTGCCGACGTCAGGCGAAAAGATCACTGTGAACCAGGATGGATCGCTTAACGTCCCAAATAACCCATTCTTTCCGTTTATTGAAGGCGATGGTATCGGAGTCGACATCACCCCGCCAATGATTGAGGTTGTCAACGCAGCCGTTGAGAAGGCGTACGGCGGTTCAAAGTCTATTTCATGGATGGAAGTTTATTGTGGCGAAAAATCTGTCGCGACATACGGCGCTGACGAGTGGCTTCCAGATGAAACACTTGAAGCATTTAAAGAATATAAGGTCGGTATCAAAGGCCCTCTGACCACACCAGTTGGTGGCGGTATTCGTTCATTGAACGTTGCCTTGCGTCAGCAGTTGGATTTGTACCTCTGTCTGCGTCCAGTTCGTTACTTCACAGGCGTTCCGAGCCCTGTGAAAGAGCCGGAAAAGACCAACATGGTGATCTTCCGTGAGAACTCAGAAGACATCTATGCGGGTGTTGAATACCAAGCGGGAACGCCAGAAGCTGACAAGCTGATCGATATTCTTCGCAACGAATTTGGTGTAACCAAGATTCGTTTCCCACAAAATTGCGGTATCGGTATTAAGCCTGTATCGAAGGAAGGTACTCAGCGCTTGGTTCGTAAGACGTTCCAGTATGCAATCGACAATGATTTGCCAAGTGTGACGTTGGTCCACAAAGGCAACATCATGAAGTTCACCGAAGGTGCATTTAAGGATTGGGGCTACGAACTTGCTCGTGAAGAGTTTGGCGCAACATTGCTGGATGGCGGTCCTTGGTGTGTCATCAAGAATCCTAAGACGGGTAATGACATCGTCGTTAAGGATGTGATTGCTGATGCGATGCTACAGCAGATTCTGTTGCGTCCGGCTGAATACAGTGCGATTGCAACTTTGAACTTGAACGGCGACTACCTCTCTGACGCATTGGCTGCTCAGGTGGGTGGTATTGGTATCGCTCCAGGCGCCAACATCGGTGAAGAAGTCGCGATTTTCGAAGCAACTCACGGCACAGCACCGAAGTATGCGGGTCAGGATAAGGTGAACCCAGGTTCATTGATTCTGTCTGCTGAAATGATGCTCCGCCATTTGGGTTGGTTCGAAGCAGCTGATCTAATCATCGAAGGGATGGAAGGAGCGATTAAGTCGAAGAAAGTGACTTATGACTTCGAACGTTTGATGGATGATGCAACGCTGATGTCGTGTTCGGAATTTGGTCAGGAAATGATCAAGAACATGTAAGCGATCGCTTCAGTAAAAGCCCCGGCAGCGAAAGCTCCCGGGGTTTTTTATTGTCTAAATTTGGAAGGTTTGTGTCACAAGGCCTTCGCGATGTGCCCAACTGTAATCAAAAGCCTCTTCCGTTGGACCTTGCTCCCAAAGTGTTTCAAGGCGATCAATGGCGTGATCCCATGTCGGGTAGGGTGCTTCGTTCGCAAACCATGCAACAGAGAGTGCTTTGCCGACGTGAGTGAACCAGTGGTCACGCGCCATCATGATTTGTCGGTGTGACTGACTAAATACAAATGCATAAAGCGCATCCAGACTCTCCCACGCGGATAGGTTCACAATGAAATCGAGACCCAGTCGTTCACCGATGACAGGATCGTCTTCATTCAGTTCTCGCCAGATAAAGCCAGGTGAAGCTTCCGCGAGTCTTTGTACTTGTGGAACAGCATTGAAGAAGGATTGCATTTCAGGTGCATCCTTTGAGTATTTCATTTGGGCGACGTTGAATTGATAAATCATGGTGTATGGAATCTTTTTTGTACTTCGGGTCTTGGCATCAAACTTTCCGATGTGTTTCTCTTTACTCAGGCGGTTTTGTCCCCATAAAGTGACTGTGTAACAAAGGACGTTTCGATTCAATGAGTGAACCAGACATCCCTGGGTTTGATCCGGATGATGACTACGGGCTAGCGGTTGCGAAGCCGGAGCTGAAAAAGCCGCCGATGTATAAAGTCATCATGCTCAATGACGACTATACGCCTATGGAATTTGTGATTCATGTTCTGGAATTATTCTTCAACATGGATCAAGAGAAGGCGACACAAATTATGCTGACCGTGCACTCCAAAGGGGCTGCTGTCTGTGGGGTATATCCCAAAGATATCGCGGAAACGAAGGCGGAGCACGTGATCGAGTATGCAAAAGAAAATCAGCACCCTTTGATGTGTCAGGTCGACATCGCAGAGGATTGATAAGGAGAACTGTATGTTGAGCCGTGATCTTGAAGTGACCCTAAATAGCGCATTTAAGCGCGCTAGGGAGCTCCGTCATGAGTACATGACGGTCGAGCACCTGCTATTGGGGTTATTGGATAACGCATCTGCCGTGCAGGTTCTCAACGCCTGCGGTTCTGATGTATCGAAACTTCGTGAAGAACTTGAGCAATTTGTGACGCAGACAACACCTGCATTACCTGAAGATTCTGAGCGCGATACGCAGCCGACGTTAGGATTTCAGCGTGTACTTCAGCGTGCGGTATTCCATGTGCAATCATCAGGAAAGCAAGAAGTTACAGGCGCTAACGTTTTGGTCGCTATTTTCTCCGAGCAAGAATCTCAAGCGGTGTATTTCTTAAAGCAGCAAGAGATCGCGCGGATCGACGTCGTGAATTACATCAGCCATGGGATTGCGAAATCTGAAGAAGCAGGCAGTGATGGTGAGACTGAATCTGAATCACAGACGAATCAAACAGCATCAGGTGAGGAGCGTACATCCAATCTTGATGGCTATTGCACCAACCTCAATTCCGAAGTGAAGAAGGGCCGGATTGATCCATTGATTGGTCGTGATGAAGAGCTGTCGCGCGTTATTCAGACGCTGTCACGTCGTCGGAAGAATAACCCGTTGCTAGTTGGTGAGGCCGGTGTTGGTAAAACAGCAATCGCCGAAGGATTGGCTTACCGAATTGAGGAAGGGCAGGTTCCAGAGGTCATTGCTGATGCGGTGGTCTATTCATTGGACCTCGGCTCACTCTTAGCCGGCACCAAGTATCGCGGCGATTTTGAGAAGCGTCTGAAAGCGTTACTCGGCGAACTTGAGAAAGAAAAACACGCGGTTTTGTTTATTGATGAAATCCATACCATCATTGGGGCAGGCGCCGCATCGGGTGGTGTGATGGATGCATCGAACCTCCTAAAGCCGCTCTTGTCATCCGGTCAGTTGAAGTGCATTGGTTCAACCACCTTCCAGGAATTCCGCGGAATTTTTGAGAAAGATCGTGCACTGGCACGCCGCTTCCAAAAGGTTGACGTATTAGAGCCGTCGATTGAAGACACGATCAAAATCTTGAATGGTTTGAAGTCGCGCTTCGAAGAGCATCATGAGCTTCGATATACCAAGGCTGCGTTGACCTCAGCTGTTGAATTGTCTGCGAAATATATGAGCGACCGGCATTTGCCAGATAAGGCAATCGACATTATCGACGAAGCTGGGGCAATGCAACGTCTGATGCCGCCATCACGTCGCAAAAAGGTGATTGGTGTGCCGGAGATTGAGGCAGTAGTTGCGAATATTGCCCGAATCCCTCCGAAGCAAATTTCGAAATCAGATACGGAGGTTCTCGAGAACCTTGAGCGGGACCTGAAACTGACTGTTTTCGGTCAAAACGAGGCGATTGAGCGCATGAGTTCGGCGATCAAGTTGTCTCGAGCGGGATTGAAGCAGGATGGGAAGCCAGTCGGATGTTTCTTATTTGCGGGTCCTACCGGTGTTGGTAAGACAGAAGTCAGTCGACAACTCTCGAGAACATTAGGGATTGAGCTTGTCAGATTTGACATGTCTGAATACATGGAGCGTCACACAGTAAGTCGTCTGATCGGCGCACCTCCAGGATACGTTGGATTTGATCAGGGCGGTCTCTTAACCGAAGCGATTACTAAAAACCCACATTGTGTGTTGCTGCTCGATGAGATTGAAAAAGCACACCCTGACGTTTTTAACCTGCTATTGCAGGTAATGGATCACGGCACATTGACGGATAACAACGGTCGAAAAGCAGACTTCCGCCATGTGGTGTTAATCATGACGACGAATGCTGGAGCTGAAAGCCTATCGAAGCGAAGCATCGGGTTCAGTGAACAGGATCAGACGACAGATGCGATGGAAGCAATTAAGCGTCTCTTTACGCCAGAATTCAGAAATCGTTTGGATTCGATTGTTCAGTTCGGTGCATTGCCTGAAGATGTGATTGAGCAGGTTGTTCACAAGTTTATTGCTGAACTCCAGGCACAACTCGACGATCGGAAAGTGTCGATTGAATTGGATGATTCAGCGATGCGTTGGCTTGCTAAGCGTGGCTATGACAAAGCGATGGGCGCTCGTCCGATGGCTCGCTTGATTCAAGATTCAATCAAGCGTCCATTAGCTGATGCGATTCTCTTTGGAGATTTAGCTGGCGGCGGCAGTGTGCTTGTGACAGTCGACAAAAATGACGAGCTCGCGTTCGAAATGACGGCTCGTGTGGTGAAATCGAAAGAAACAGCGTGAGGTTAGGTCATCCCGGAATTCCGGGATGGCAAAAGATCAACGCGCTCGGAATGTGATACGACCTTTCGTCAGATCGTAAGGTGTCAGTTCAACTGTGACACGGTCGCCAGTCAAAATACGAATGTAGTGCTTACGCATTTTTCCAGAGATGTGTGCAGTGACAACGTGACCATTGTCGAGTTCGACGCGGAACATGGTATTTGGCAGCGTATCAACGATCGTGCCTTCCATTTCAATTGAATCTTCTTTTGCCATTTGGCTCCCTTCGGACTGTAAGAAAGGCGCGATTATGCCTGCTTACTCCGCGCGAATCCACCTGCTGTTGATGAGCATCTCAATTGGACGGTATTCGTTTTTATACGCCATTTTCTTTGAATCACGAATCCAATAGCCCAAATAGACGTATGGCAGTTCAAGTCCGCGGGCCACCTCAATGAGTTGTAAGACCATTAAACGCCCCAGGCTACGGGCATCAAACTCGGCGTCGGGCTCAAAGAATGTATAGATGGCAGACAGTCCGTTACCTGGGATTTCATCGAACAGCGTGACTGCGATGAGCCGGTCATTGATTCGGGCTTCCAAGAAAAATGAATGCGCTGAGCTCGATGCGAGAAAGGACTCATATTGCGCTGGAGAGGGTGGATACATGTCACCATCGGCATGACGTATCTCGATGTATCGTCGATACAACTCATAGCGTTCTTCATCCAAGATCGGTGTTCGGGCTGTGAAGCTCACATCTTGGTTTCTTTTGAGTGTTCGAATTTGACGTCGCTTTGGCTGGAACGATTCAACCGGAACTCGCACTGAAATACAGGCGGTGCATTGAGCGCAATGTGGCCTGTAGGTGTAGCGACCCGAGCGTCTGAAGCCAGATTCGGCGAGTTTCACGACCTGCTCTGCAGAGAGGGTGGTAGTTGGCTCTACGAACAAAGTGGTCGCTTCTCGCCCCTCGAGATAACTGCACGGGTGCGGTGCGGTGGAAAAAAATTTCAGTGTTTCAAAACCACTCATGATATGAGTTCGTTGATCCTTTCAATAAATTCAGCGCGAGTGATGAGGCTAGCACCGAGTGACTCAAGATGCGATGTCGGGACCTGGCAATCAATGAGCTCAATCTGATGTAGGTCAGATTCTTGGCAAAGTGCAGCCAATGCTGCTTTCGATGCGTCGGGTATGAGCGAGACCATCGACTCACCAAACAGCACGCGTCCAAGTTTCACACCGTAGAGCCCACCAACGAGTTCATTGTCGCGATACGTCTCAAATGAGATGGCGTAACCTTGGCGGTTTAGAGAGGTATAAGCGTTGATCATCTCTTCGGTGATCCAAGTTCCTTCGCGATCCTCACGTGTCGAAGCACACAAACGCATCAGCGTCTCAAAATCGGTATTGATTCGAATCTCAAATCCCTGCTTTTTAATGGCTTGTTTGAGGCTTCGTCGGAACTTAAAGGCTGACGGTTCGAGAACCAGTCGTGGATCCGGGCTCCACCAAAGAATCGGTTCGCCTTCAGAGAACCAGGGAAAAATGCCGCGAGAGTAGGCGAGTTTTAAGCGTTCGGGTGACAAGTCACCCCCAGCACACAACAACCCGTTGGGGTCGTCGAGTGCTGCAGTCACATCTGGAAAATCCAGAATGTGGGGAGGAATCCAGGGGATCAGTGTCCAGACTCGTCGAGGTAACGCTCGGCATCGAGCGCAGCCATACAGCCAAAGCCTGACGAGGTGATAGCCTGACGATAGATATGATCAGCTACATCGCCTGCTGCGAATACACCAGGGACCGATGTTTCAGTTGCAAATCCATCAAGACCCGAACGGACGATCAAATAGCCACCATTCATATCGAGTTGGCCGGCGAACAGGTCTGTATTGGGTTTGTGACCGATTGCGATGAAGACCCCGTGTACATCGATTTCTTGCGTTGAGTCATCTTGCGTTGATTTCAGACGAAGGCCTGTGACACCAGCATCATCACCGATAACCTCATCGAGTTGATGATTCCAAATGACCTCGATGTTGTCTTTTGCGAGTAAACGGTCTTGTAAGATTTTTTCTGCACGTAGTGAGTCACGGCGGTGGATGAGCTTGACTGAGTCAGCGAGATTCGCGAGGTAGAGCGCTTCTTCAACCGCTGTATTACCTCCGCCAATGACAGCTACTGAGCGTCCGCGGTAGAAGAATCCATCACAGGTCGCACATGCTGATACACCGCGTCCTTTGAAAGCTTCTTCAGACTCGAGACCGAGGTACTGAGCGCTTGCACCAGTTGCAATGATTAACGCGTCGCAGGTGTAAGTACCTTGATCACCTATAAGTTCAAACGGCTTCTGCTGAAGGTTCGCTGTATGAATGTGATCGTTGATGACTTCGGTATCAAAGCGTTCCGCATGGGCTTGCATATCCATCATCAACTGAGGGCCCTGTAAATCAGCAACGCCACCTGGCCAGTTTTCGACCTCAGTGGTTGTCGTGAGCTGACCTCCGACCTGTGTTCCTGTGATCACGACAGGAGAAAGGCCTGCTCGAGCCGCGTAGACAGCTGCTGTCCATCCGGCAGGACCTGAGCCAAGAATGATAAGTTGATGATGCACGATTGATGTGTCCTTCTCTGTTAAACTTCGCGAATGTCGTTTCAGACGTATAGATTAAAGGTCATGAGTCCATCCTCCAAGGAGTTCGGTTGAACGAATCCACATCACAGCTTTGGTACAGCCGCTTAATCCGTGAAGTCACGTGGCTTTTCGGCGTTGCCTTATCGATTTTTATTTTTTTAGCGTTGCTGTCGTTTGATGTGAAAGACCCGGGTTGGTCGTATCAAGGTGCGATTAGCGACGTTCATAATGCGATTGGTCCAGTGGGTGCGTTTGTTTCCGACTGGTTGTTGTCGTGGTTTGGTTACACGGCATTTGCTATTGCTTGGCTCCCGATGATTGCCGTTCGTTGGGTTGTTCGTGGTACCCAAGATGGGCGAATTTGGATCGCACGAGTGCTGGGTCTCATGCTCTTGATTCCTGGTCTCTGTATTGTGCTTGGCTTGCATGTTGGGGCGGGCTCACACTGGTTACCCATCGGAACAACCGGTGGCGGTATTTTGGGTGGCGTTTTGAGTCAGGGCTTGGTTGGTGACTTTGGGATCACCGGAACGGCCCTTGGTGGACTTGTTTTGACTTTGGTGGGGCTGACTGTCGTCTTCTCGTTGTCATGGCCTGATGTACTTGCGAGCCTCGGATACATGGTAATGGAAACGGGTCGATCGATATCTGGTCTGTTAAGCGGAAAGAGTCAGCCAGCGCAGTTGAGTATCGAAAGCCGACGCTCATGGTTAGGTCGTTTATTGGCGCCAATTAACCGCGCCATTCTCCCAAAAACAGTTCGCAATACGTTGTCCAAGGTTGCGCCAAGACCGCCTGAAGCAGACGTTGCCCAAATTGAAGCTGAGCTCTTGGGATTGAAAGCAACTCGGGATATTTATCGTCCTGAAGAGTCGATGCCGGAAGTAAATTTAGAAGAGCCCTCTGTCAATGAAGGGCCGCGTCTCGATCTGTCTGCGTTAGATGGAATGGAGAGTGGTCGTCGTGATCCAGTGATTGGCGCAGACTCAGCGCCTGAGCTTGTCGAGCGGAATATCACGATTGCACCGCTGAATGAAGCGCAGACACTGCTCGATGACGAGCCGACTCCGGCTCCCAAAAAGCCAGTGGTGAAAGCGAGTAAAGCCGTCGCTGGACAGATGGCGTTACCTGATTTGTCATTACTTGATCCGGCTGATCCGCCGTCAGATAAAGGATTCTCTCAAGATGAGTTAACCGAGATGGGCGATTTGCTGGTTAGACGTCTTGGGGAATTTGGTGTTGAAGCCGAGATTGTTGCGATTAATCCAGGCCCAGTGGTGACGCGTTTTGAAATTGATCCAGCCCCTGGTGTCAAAGTCTCTCGCATTACGAATCTGGCGAAGGATCTCGCGCGAAGCTTAGCCGTGATCAGTGTCCGTGTGGTTGAAGTGATCCCGGGGAAGAGCACGGTTGGTATTGAGATTCCCAACCAGCATCGAGAGATGGTGCGTTTATCACAGATTCTTGGAAGTGATGCCTACACTAAAGATCCGTCAGTGTTGTCGTTGGCCTTAGGCCACGATATTTCCGGTCAAGCTGCCTGTGCCAATCTGGCGAAAATGCCTCATTTGTTGGTGGCGGGTACCACGGGTTCGGGTAAGTCTGTCGGTGTCAACGCGATGTTGCTTTCGATGTTGTACAAAGCGCGGCCTGAGGATTTGCGTCTGATCCTGGTTGATCCAAAAATGTTGGAGCTCTCGATCTATGAAGGGATTCCGCATTTGTTGGCTCCTGTGGTCACAGATATGAAGGATGCTGCCAATGCGCTTCGGTGGTGTGTTGGTGAAATGGAGCGTCGGTACAAACTGATGGCTGCACTCGGAGTTCGAAATCTTGAAGGTTACAACCAAAAGATTCGTGAGCATGATGAGCGTGGCGAGCCAATTGTTGATCCAACCTTTGTACCGTCGGGCTTTGATCCAAATGAGGCTGCACCCAACCTGAAGACCATGCCATTTATCGTCGTGGTGATTGATGAGTTTGCCGACATGATGATGATTGTGGGTAAGAAGGTGGATCAGTTGATTGCGCGACTTGCGCAAAAAGCACGAGCAGCAGGAATTCACCTCATTCTTGCTACTCAGCGTCCGTCTGTTGATGTCATCACTGGGTTGATTAAGGCCAACGTACCAAGTCGAATCAGCTTCCAGGTGAGTTCAAAGATCGACTCACGAACTGTTTTGGATCAGGGTGGGGCAGAGCAGTTACTGGGTCATGGTGACATGTTGTATCTGCCTGCTGGAAAGCCAGTTCCTGTTCGTGTGCATGGAGCTTTTGTGGATGATCATGAAGTGCACAACGTCGTCAATTTCTGGAAGGTTCAAGGCCAGCCAGCCTACGAGGAGGCGATACTTAACGCACAGGCTGCCGGTGATGGTGATGCGCAAGGATCACTTCTTGACGGTGATGACGAGGCGGATCCGTTATATGACGAGGCTGTCGCGTATGTGACTGAAACTCGGCGTGCATCGATTTCTGCGGTTCAGCGAAAATTGAAAATCGGCTACAACCGAGCTGCGCGAATGATCGAAGCGATGGAAGCGGCTGGAGTGGTGAGTGAAATGGGTTCTAATGGATCCCGTGAAGTGTTGGCGCCAGGACCACGTTGATGCGTTATTTGTTTGGGATGGGATGTTTGCTGTTGTCGCTTTCAATCAGCGCGGCACCAATTGAGAGTTTGGCGAGGCTGTTAGAGCCTTATCGTGCATTTTCAGCTGATTTCAAACAAAGCACGCTCGACCCCGAAGGTTCACCGATAAATCAGATGACAGGTGAGCTTGCGATTGCCTCAGACTCCATTTTTTATTGGAAAACACATCCGCCATTTTCGCAGATTATTGTTGCTGACGGTGAAGTCCTGTGGGTTTTCGATGAGGATCTGTATCAGGTTCAAGTCCGACCATTGGATGATGCTTTGTCTGCATCTCCTGCTGCGATTTTAAGCGGTGATCTTGAGATGTTAGGTTCGCGCTTTCAGGTGACCGAAGAGCGCTTCGGAACAATCGCTGTGTATCAACTGGAGCCGAGAGCTGCCGATGAAGTGACGCGTCAAATTGTGCTTCGATTTGATGGAAGTCGATTATTGGATCTTGCGATCGAGGATGCGCTCGGAAATCGCTCGCTTGTGACATTGATGGCTGTCATGCATGGTCAGCCTTCAGCTGCATTGTTTCAGTTTACTCCGCCCGAGGGTGTTGATGTGATTTACGCCTTAGGCCAGAAGCAGTAATGATGTGGTTGTATATCGCCATAGGTGGTGCGTTTGGTGCCGTCTCTCGATACGGCGTGACTTTGGGTGCTGCTCGACTTGGCGCGACTGGATTCCCTTATGCAACTTTAACTGTCAATGTTATTGGGAGCTTTTTAATTGGGCTCTTTGTTGCATGGCTCGGTGGACGAACAGAAATCAATCCCGCACTGCGTCCGCTGATTCAGGTTGGCTTTCTAGGCGCATTGACCACGTTTTCAACATTCAGTCTTGATGCGCTTATTTTGATTGAGCAAGGACGTTTTACGCAGGCCGGGCTCTATATCGCGGCGAGTGTTCTGGTATGCTTGGCCGCTTGTTTTATTGGTTTGCTCGCTGGCCGTTCACTCGGTTTTTAAGGAATACACAGACTCATGCTTGATCCCAAACTTCTTCGTAATGATCTTGATTCAGTCGTTGCACAACTCGCACGAAAGGGTGTTGAGTTTGATGTGTCGGCATACCTTGCGCTAGAGACGAAGCGCAAGTCATTACAGCTTGAGACGGAGTCGTTACAAAACAAGAGAAAGGATGGGTCGAAGTCTGTTGGTCTTTTGATGAAAGACGGCAAAAAAGACGAGGCTGAGAAATTAAAGGCTGAGATT
>Ga0181583_10000542_pt1 | contig 27498 bp, 18 predicted proteins | sample 071ome_31_FD_132461 | JGI IMG/M metagenome (GOLD analysis project Ga0181583, IMG submission 132461) | Coastal salt marsh microbial communities from the Groves Creek Marsh, Skidaway Island, Georgia - 071405CT metaG (megahit assembly) | ecosystem: Environmental > Aquatic > Marine > Intertidal... | reverse complement strand
TCCTTCGAGCCAGTTTCGACTCCTTGGGGTGAGTCCAGGAAGCCCTGAACAGCGCCCCTCAAGGCCTCGGTCGTCGGAGGGTCCATGGTCAGCGCCGCCCCGCCCGGCTCGCGCCCTTCCACCTGGTGCCGTGGCCGAGGTCGATTCGCGTAGTTTCTACGCCGTGGGGTGGCCGAGCACCCGGATTCAACAGAAGGGGGCCGCGAGTCCGGTTTCTGGGAGGCTGCCAGAGGCACCGAGCAGGTTGTGCAAGGAAGAGTCCTTCAAAAACCCGCAGATTGTCGGCGGGCGAACGATCCCCGATCAGTCAGAACTCGTCGTCGTCGTCAAACGCCTCTGCGAGGTCCTCGTCGGTCATGAGCACCTGCCCACCTGCCGGGGTCGCCTTCGCCTTCGGCTCGAACCGCATGGCCTTCATGGCCTCGTTGTGCAGGTCCAGGCAGAAGGTGACGCGGGCGTGGAACGCGTGCTGGGGCTCGTACGTTGCGTAGATGTCCAGCACCTGGTTGCTCACCATGCACCCGCTGTCGTGCTCGAGCGTCGCATCCACAGCCCCATCCCGGATGGCCTTGGCGACGATGCACTCAGTGTCCTTCTGGCTCCTGTCCAGCCCGAGCAGTGAAGCCACATCGCCCAGCGAGATGCGGGAGTAGGACACCGAGATGCGGCGCAGGCCCGCGCGGATGACGTTGTTGCGGAGGCGCACGATGAGGTTGGTGGTGCCGTCCTTGTCAAAGGCCTCCCCATGCACCTCGGAAACCCGCTGGAAGTCCTTCAGGTCGCCCCGGCGGACCGCCTGGGTGAGGGCGATGTAGGGCGCCATCGCCGTCATGGTCTGGGCCTGGGTGAGCTCCATGCGGTCGGGCACCTCGCCCAGGAGCAGGCGCACAAGCGTAAGCCACTTGAGGTTTGTTGCCCTGAAGCCCCGCGCGACCCCGGGGGCCTTGCGCAGCGCTTGCTGCAGGCAGTCCCGGGCCTCGGTGTAGTCGAGCTGGATGGCGCGGATGCGGCCGAGGTAGTGGAGGTACCGGCTCAGCTGCTGCGTGGACCGCATCGTGTCGGTGCTCGACCCTTGCACCTGGGAGCGGAAGTGCTCGGCCTGGTCGTACAGCTTGTAGTGCAGGTAGTTGCGCAGCACCAGGTTGAGCAGTGTCTCCTGCCCCACCTCGTCGTGGCGGAGCACGGCAGTGCGGTGCAGGGCCAGGAGCTGTGGCCGGATGTTACTCAGAGTCCCCTGCACCTCGTGCGCCCACGAGTAGTAGAAATACACCCTCGCCGCCAGGAGGTCGAGCGACCGCCGGTTGAGACCCACGAGCCGCTCCATTGCGGCCTCGAGGAGGGGCAGCGCGCTGGCCACCCGCCCCGCATCCTGCAGCTTGATGGCGGCGGCAATGCACAGGAGCACTTCGGCCTCGGGAAGCGAGCTCGGGCCCGTCTTTTTGGCGTCGTCCCCGTCCGTGGCATCTGCCGCGGCGGACGAGGCCGACGAGCCATCGCGCTTGGCCTCCGCCTGCATGGTGGAGATGACGACGTCGCGAAGCGGGCACGTCGTGGCGAGCGAGTCCGTGGCGACCGCCTGGATATCGGCCGACGTCGTCTGCCTCCTCACGCCCGCCATCTGCCGCAGGGCCCTCGCGGGAAGCACCCGGACATCCTTCGTCTTGACCGCCCGGTTCAGCAGGTTCACGCACCCCTTCAGGACGTCCCTCGGGCTCGCCTTCGGGGGCGCCTCGGTCGAGTCCTGCTTCGCTTCGGCCGCCCCGGCGTCACTCATCTCCACGTCCTTCGCCATGCTGGCCTGCACGGGGGGGGGCGGCGGCGGAGAGATTGAGAACAGGGCCGATTGCCGCGGTCTTTCGACTCAACAACTCGCCTGCTTTGAACCGCGTCTGAGCGGCCGGTGGAATGCGACGCGCCAAGATTCCGCCGGATCTCGGAGATACATTTGGCAACGGACCACAAGATGGGAAAGGGGGGGGATCAATGGCGCCGGGAGGGGTTAAAATCCATCCGGGTTTGGATGAACTTCGTTCCGTCTGGTCAAGGTGTGGAGTCACCTCTGTGCGTGCCCCTGTTGTGCCCGTCAACACCTCCCTGAAAAGAAATCAGCCGTTGTGATGAGCACACAGCCGGAGAAGGGTCGCCGAGCCTGAGCGAGACAGCAGTGCAGTTGTCGTGCAGGGGTCCCCGAGGTCTCTCTTCCACCTGCCGAGCGCGCGCCAAAAAAAATCCTTGTCTCAAATGGCTGGTACAGTAGGCACTCCTGAGCCCACGAGGGCGCATCGGAGCCCCTTATGGCTTAGCGACGCGGTGGCGACGTTCCGGTGGACCGTCGGATGCAACAGACAACTGGCACGAGCGCGCGCGTCATACCTCCATTAGAGTACGGCTGCGGCCGTCCACGCGAAAAATCGGGCTAATTCCAGAATCGCGTGTTGATACAGTAGTTCAGAATCAGACGCGACACGTCACCGGCCGCAAATTAGCGCCTGGAAGGGAATTGACTGCTGGGCGCAGTTGCGTGGGTTGTCTGCGGGACCAGGGGGTAGCGAAGGCGTCATCCCGACGCCATGGGGACCGTCGGTCCCACGCCATTCACCTCAATCGAGGGGCTCACGGCTCCGACGCTGGAGGTCCTCAAAACCCTGGGTTTCGAGCGCTGCACGCCGGTCCAGGTGCGCTGCCGCTTCCGCTGGTGCACCTCCGCGCTATCGAGGCTACAATTGGGGCCCGTTCGAGCAAAACGACAGAGGTGATGGTCCATCGGTCTCCGCATCACGCCTGCTCCGCCGCCCGCCGCAGGAGGTGACCATTCCACTGTTCCTGAAGAACAAGGACGTGGCCGTGGACGCCAGCACTGGGTCGGGGAAGACGCTGGCGTTTGTCGTCCCGATCGTTGAGATGCTGCGGCGGCTCGAGCGCCCACTGAAGAAGCATCAGGTCGGCGCCATCGTCATCTCGCCGACGCGCGAGCTCAGCCGCCAGATCTTCGAAGTGGCCAAGCCGTTCAGCCAGTCGCTCCCGAACTGCTCCACGCACCTCTTGGTCGGCGGGAACGAGGTCGCCGCGGATGTCAACGCCGTTAGGAGCGGGGCGCAGCTTCTCATTGGCACCCCCGGGCGCATGAAGGACGTCTTGGAACGCCTCGAAGGGGCGCTCGATCTCAAGACGCTGGGTGAGACTCCATTTCTGTGTTGGCGGGAAGGAGCACGACACGTGAGCCGCCCACAGCAAACCAGAGATGCCCGCGCGCTACCCTGTCATCGCAGAGGTTCTGGTTCTGGACGAGGCGGACAGATTGCTCGACATGGGCTTTCGGGCGCACCTGGACGCCATCATGAAGCGCCTCCCTCGGCAGCGGAGGACGGGGCTGTTCTCCGCAACGCAAACGGAGGCTGTCGAGGCTCTGTCTCGCGCTGGGTTGCGGAACCCCGTGCGAGTTAACGTCGCGGTGAACATCGGTGCGGGAGGGAAGGGAAAGGACGACGCAGGCCAGAAGACGCCAACAACACTGCAGGCCGGTTTCATCGAGTGCAACGAGGACGACAAGCTGCCCCTGCTCCTGGCCTTCCTGAAGAGGTGGGGCTCGAGTCAGAAAAGCATCGTGTACGCGCTGTCCTGCGCTTCAGTGGAGTTCTTTAGCCTCGCACTGGCGGGCTTCAAGGAGGAGGCGGGGCAGACGCAGGTTTGGGCGCTGCACGGCAAGGTGATATGCTTTCCCACAATCAAACAGGGCATTCGTTGTGTCCCCGGCGCTCAATCCCTGTACCGCGCTCCAACTCACTAGCTGGGTGTGCGTTCGTGATGTCTGCAGATGAAGCAAGCAGCGAGAGAGGCGGCACTGGAAGATTTTCGGAATGCAAGGGGGGGAGGCTGTCTGCTGTGCACAGACGTGGCTGCTCGTGGTCTCGACGTCCCAGACGTAGACTGGGTGCTTCAGCTTGATCCCCCTCAGGATCCTAACGCGTTCGTCCACCGCGTGGGGAGGACTGCGCGGCTTGGGCGCGAGGGTCGTGCGGCGACTCTGCTTCTCAAACACGAGGCGGCAAACTACCCGCCCTTCCTTGCCGTCCGGCGTGTCCCGCTGAACGAGATGCCTCTGGAGCAGGTCGTTGACATGGGCATCCTGCGGCAGGTTGCGCAGGCAGAGGGCAGCGGGCGGGATGTCCTGAAAGCCGCGAGCCTGGCGGTGCGCGCCCGCTTGCGGAAGCGGTCGGAGACGGACAGGGAGTTGATGGAGCGGGGAGTGAAGGCCTTCGTCTCGTATATCCGTGGTTACAAGGAGCACCACTGCAAGTTCATCTTCAGGTTGCAGGACCTGGATATGCCACGGTTGGCGTACGGGTTCGCGCTACTCAGGATCCCGAGAATGCAGGAAGTGAAGCGGAAGCAGATCGGCGACGCGTTTGTCGAGTCTGAAGTCGATCCGGACACGGTTCGGTTCCGCGAGAAGGGCAGGGAGAAGCAGCGACAGGCAGGGCAGCAGGCAAGGGAGGAGAAAAGGCAGCGCGAAAAGCAGGAGCGTGCAGCGAAGACCAAGCAGGCAGAGGAAGCTGCAAAGCTGGAGAGCGTGAAGCTCACTGCCGCCAAGCGGCAGAAGCTGAGCTTGCGCCAAGACCTAGATGACCTGGAAGACGACTATCGGTTACTGAAAAGGGCCAAGAAGGGGAAGGTGTCAGCAGAGGTGTACGAGAAGTCGATCGGGCTGCTGAGGGCGGAGACGCCAGTTGCCGGTCCCAAGGGCGCCTCGGAGCACGGAGATGCCGCCTTGACGAGGAAGGACAGCCTTGTCACAAAGGCGCTGAAGAAGAAGCTGAAGAGGAAGAAGCAGAAGGCGGGCAAGGAGGCAGCGAAGGCAGCGAACGAGTAGTGGCACTTCTTTGAACTTTCGGCTAGGTCGTCAGGTTCGCAGCCAGGCTCATGGCACCAAAATCAGCGGCACCTGGTTGCTCAGCATCGCGCTTGGGACCCCATCCCGCGGGCACGCTTACCCTGTACCAAGATGTCCCCGGCTCCCCGAGGGGCATGACCCGGTCCTTCCCCATCCCGTCCCTGAACGAGCCATTGACTCGGGTGGCCCGCACCAGGTCGCCAGCCTTCGTGCCGAAGATAGTTGCTTCGTCGACTGTCATTTTCCCTGCTCCTGGCGAACGCGCAGTCTCATCGAAACCTGAAAGCTGGCCAACCTCCCGCGCAAGCCGTTCGAGGACCGGAGTCGACATACGTCCTGACGTCTCACTCGCAACAGGCCCTGGGAAGTTGCTGTTCGTGTCGGCAATGCCCCCGCGATTGCTCGGCGCCTGTGCCGGTTGCCGTCCTTCCGCATCCGGCGGCGGCGGAACGAACGGGGCCGTCTCAGAGAGCATGCGCGAAACGAGGGACTCTCGAGGTGGCTTGGCTCGAACTTCCTCAGCGTGCCGCTGGAGGGTCAAGAGGGTCTCCGGCTCGGTGAGACCGTTCCCAACGACCGTGTCTGGGAACCCGTTGTTGCGAAGGTCGCTAATCGCAGACAGAGGCGTGGCCTTGAGTTCCAGCCGGAGACCGTCTTCCTCGCGCATGTCGCCGAGGAGCTGAAGGTATCTGAGGTAGAGCGGCGAGGTGGCGTCCCCCCAGCGCCCGAGGATGGAGTCAACAGCCGCGGTGGCACCGGCAATCTCGTCGGCCATCGCGGACAGGTCGAGGGAGTCACCGTCGCTGGTGATCCAGGTGTAGATTTCGTCTCGGACAGGGGGCGGTGGCGGGGGAGGGTCCACCTTGACCTTGGCCACAGGTGCAAATCCTCCCGCCACGCGACCCCACTCCTTCACAGCCTTGGGGGCGAGCCACCCACGCCACTCCTTCCCTCCCCGCATCTCCACAACCGCCTTCTTGTCAAAACTCCTCATAACCACCACTTTCGGGACACCCGCCACGTCGTCCGTCTTGATCAACTCGCGCACGTCGGGCCAGCCCTGGTTCCGCTGGGCAATCTTGCGCTGCCGTTCCTCACCCCACTTTGACTCCCGCTGCTCCAACGCAGCGTGGTGCTTGGCGTACTTCTTCATGACGGGATCGCTGTCTGACGCTCTACCTGGGATACCAATGACCCTGCACGACTGGGCGTGCCTCTGGTGCGGGCCATCTTTCTTTCCTGCAGGCCCGGCGGGGTCTTGCCCTGGCGAGGCGCCCTTCTTCTCGCTGCTCAGCTCAGCAGTCATTGCCTGGAGGGCAGCCTCGCCAGACTCCTCGTCGGCCTTTGCTTGCGCGATTCTCAGCGCACGGAGGCGCGCCCTCTCCCTCCGCCTCCGCTCGAACTCCCAAGGCTCTTCCCTTAGGCTCAGGTCCGTGTCGGGGACTTCTCCAATGCCATGCACGATGTTGAACCTCTTCTTCCCCAAGATCTCAGGTCGCACCGTTCTCTCCTCGTCGAGCCCCCACATCCACGGCGCGTCCGCGCCTTGGCTCCCGGACGCCCGAGTCGGCACTTGTGACTGTTCCCCGTCGCCTGGCACGTGCGTCGGAGTGCCCGCCTTGCTCGTGTCCTCAGAGAAGGCCCTGCTCACACTGGTAGCACCTGAACGTCTCTGCAGACGCGCAGGCGCGAGGGCGGCCCGCTCCGCTTCCAGCTGAGCGACATACTCGTCGACGAGCGCAGCCAAGTCGGGCTTCTTCCCGCGGACGAGCGAGGAGGTGCACTCGTGGAGGAGGTCCGCCAGTGTGCCCATGGGTGCCGGCCACCGCATCCCCAGGACAGTCTCTAGCGCCATCAGGAAAGCCGTCTGCTGGAGCTCCGAAAGCCCACCCTCCTCCGCCAGCAGGGCCACTGCAGTTGCGCGCGTCAGCCCGGCCACACCATGCCCAGCATCCTGCCACGCCCTCTCGTGGTTCGTTTTGACGATCGAGGAGACCAAGCCCCGCAGCGCCTGGGTTGCCCAAGACGATGTAGCCCGCAAGGCACTCACCGGTGGCGCCTGCAGAGCCGATGGATTGTGTGGGGTAGAAGCAACTATCATTGCGCCTGTCACACTGGGGCGTGAAGTTCGGGTGGCTGTCAAGCCTACACTAGGCACGCGACCTTGAGACCCCGAGCCTGGTCGCGGACACTCACCCCCGTATCGCGGGCCTCCGCCTTGCCCTCCCTCTTCGCGTCCGCAGGAACGGATCCGAATCCGACCCTGCGGGCCGAAGGTGGCATAATGAAGACGACAAGCGGACCTCGCCTCGCGAAAAGAGGCGCAAGGTCGAGGCCCGTTAACTCAAATGTATAGGCCGAACGACGGGGGTATACGCGTATTATCTAGGCAATAAAATGTACTCAGTCCGCGGGAGATCCAACATGGAAAGGCTTCGACCCATTATGAGCCAACCACCGGACAGCATGGGGACTTGGCCGGGGGGAATCCCCGGGATGCAAGAACCACTCAAGCAAAACAGAGGCGAAATCCTGGCGACCCACCGCTAGTGACCGCCGGTAACCCGGGGCGATGGCATAGTTATCACCGGAGAAGGCCATCAGCGGTAACTTTCTGGTCTTCGTGCCTTGGATTTCGGCGAGCCCCCCGCCAGTTCCCCGTCCCCTTTCTTTGGTCTCCTTCGAGGGGCATTTTGACCCCCGGCTGGCGCCAAACATGTCGAGCGTCCCGGCGACCCCGGATGAGGTCGCTACCGCTCGCGTTCATATACGTGATGTGGTTAAGGCGCTTGGCTTCGATGTGCAGCTCAGGTGCGCCCCCTCGCGCCGTGACGGCACCCACTCGACCGTGGGGTGGAGTCCATGACCGCCTCGCGCACGGGAACGAATGGCCCACCACTTCCTCGCGCAGACAAGCGGTTGGGAGCGGTGCCGACAAGGCGGCGCTGCTGCAAAAAGCGGAAGCGCTCGGCATAATCGACCGGCTGGCCGCCGAGGTGAAGGGGTTCGTGCTCCCGCAGCAGGGCACCCCTGCCCCAAAGACGCCCCCCGCGCGGGACACAATGCCTACCCGCAGCCCCGGCCAGCCGCCCGGCACACCGCGGGGCGGTGCTCCGCGCGACGCCCCGGGGATCGCACTGTCGGTGACGCGTCTCGAGTCTCACGGCCGCGCCGGGAGCTCCCGGGGCGCGGATGGGGGGTTGCTCCCAACCGGGAAGCCGCGCCCGAGAGGGGGGAACACCCTCGTCCTCGGCGATCCCGAGGCGGACGGGGTCCCGCGCGAGGACTGCCGATACCTGGTCGTCAAGTTCGCGACGGGGCGCGCGATGTTGTCCTACGTGGCGAATGCCGCGGCAGAGGGGGAGCGGGTAGCCTTCCACGTGTCCTTCCAGGGCATGCACGGCTGGTCCCCGGCGTTCCAGGCCGGGTCGGTCGTCCCGATGGACTGGGAGGTCTGGGTGCCGCTCCCGGGGGGCAGGGGCTCCACTGCGTCAGATCTCATGGACTGTAAGGAGCCGGTCCTGGTGGTGGCCCTGGCCCTGGCCCTGGACACTACCGCAGAGGGGAGTTCGGAAGGGAGTCCCCCCGCAAGCCCCGGGACCGCCATCGGGATGACGGACCTCCTGGGAGTCGGTCGGCTCGACTGGCGGGACGTCCTCGCCAGCCGCCCGAACGCCCGCGTCTCGTCCAGCCTCACCCTCCGGCTCCCGAGCCTCGTGACAGGCGCCGGGGACGTGTCGAGCCACCTCGTCGCTGGAATCCTCGACGCCTCCCTGTCAGTCGCCCCGTCCCTGTTCGACTCGGTGCCTGCGTCCCAGCTTTCGTCCTCCCGTCACGCCGAGGCCGAGGGAGCCGCCATTTCTGCCGCCTCCCTTTTCCTTCGCGCCAAGGAGTGGTGGGCGGCTGCCGTGCGGGACCACCCCCACCTCGCGCACCGGGCGGTCCCCCTGCTCGCCCCAGGGGACGACGGGTACCACCGGCCCGCCTTCTCGTACATCCGCGCCGTGTCGCCGTCGCACGTGGCCCCGTCCCCGGCGCAGGCACTGCGCATGTGCTCGCTGCTGCGGACGCGCCGAGACGCGCTGCCGACCGAGGCCGCTGCCGCGACCTGGGCCTGCACGGAGGCCGTGGTGACGAGCGGGCAGGCGTCGCCGAGGGAGCGGGCGGCGCTGCTCTGCGGGATGCTGCTGGGGCTCGGGATGGACGCGTGGGTCGTGGTCGGGGAAGGCCTCGACGGTCCCGCGTGGTGGTGCGTCTCCTTCGCCGCGGGGGGCAGGGAACCGACGTTTTGGGACCCCGAGCGGGGGAACCGGTACCCGCCGGCGCTCGTTCGCTGCCCGGGGGGGACGCCGTACCGCGCTGTCCACAGCGTCCTGTCCCCGGGCAGCGTCCGGGTAAGCCTCCAGGTGGCCCCCGGGATGCTGGCGGGGGAGGAGACCGAGGTCACGGTGGCCGGCCTCGTCGCCGGGGCGCCGGCCGTGGACGCCGTGGTGTGGGACCTTGACGACCGCCGGGCGTGGCTCGCCTTCTCCCCCCAAGGGCCCAGCGGGCTCCCGGATGCGCCCCCCCTGCCCAGGGCGCGACTGAGCGAGAGAGAGGAGGAGGCGCGCCTGGAGGAGAGGATGCGGCGGGAAGTGACGTCCTTCCGGGCCCGCGCGGGCGCCCCCGCGGTGGAGTGGGACCCGCGCCTGGCCGCCCTGCTGCTCCAGCAGGTGTCGAAGTACGAGGCCGAGGCCGTCGCCGGGCGACCCCTCGTGGGTGCCGGGGACTTCGAGGACGCGTCAAGGCGGCTCCTGGGCGCGGACGAGGAACTTCATGGCGTCCCCATCAACGTCTTCAGCCTGAGTGGCTCGCGAGCCGCCGAGGCCCTGCTTTCGAGCGCCGGGGCACTCCTCGGGGACAAGCGGGGGGTCCGGAGGTACGCCCTCCGCGCGAGCGTGACGGGGTACGCCGGGAGCCTCGCGTCGGCCTGGGTGCTCCTGGCGGTGGTCAAGAGGAAAGCCGGTGCACCTGTCGGGGCGCGGAAGAGGGGCAGTGGGCGGTAGCCGAGGATAGCGGCCTCGCCCTCCCTGCAAGAACCGACAGGAGCGTCATGTGCAGGTCTCTACAAAGTGTCGTGTGGCCGTATCGGGTTGAATTGCAGGGCACTGCAGGCGCGATTGCGCATTCTTTAGAAAATCACAAAAACGGACTCGTGACCGGTCCTCGCCGCGGCGCACAACGGACTCCCGCGGTTTCTCTTGTGCGGTACGTTTCTTGTGCGGTACGTCCGGTGCGTGAAGCCCTACAGCCGAGTCTACGCGCGACTTGTGACCTTTGTATTCATCTCCGCCTCACTCGCGCTCTCCTGCGGCTCTCGGAGGGAAGGTTGCGCAAAGTCGCGGCTGGGGGTAGGGTTTCCCTGGTCGACTCGGAGCTATCCCGCCGAGCCGATGCCTGAGCGGGTGGTAATTGGGTATTTTTGTGAATTGTATCGGGAGGGTACAGGATTAGGGCCGTCAAGGGGCCACTGGTTTCCATTTCGCGGGTTCCCTCCAAAACGCGAGGGAAGAGGCTAATGCGTCTCCTCCCGACTCATCTGCCTATGTTTCGCAGGTACATTGCACGCAGCCGCGTAATAAAAAAGCAATATAGGCTTTGGACTCGAGAAGCCGCTCAGGAGATCCTGGACGGAGACGGGACAGGCGCGAGAGCCCCTCCCGCCAGGAGAGGGAGATGTCCACGCCACCCAGGCCCGCCCGGGCCCAGGCATGGTGAGTATTCGCGGGTTTCCGGCTCGCTACGTGAATTCCGCGATAGAAAACCGGCAGAAAGGCACCCAAGACCGCCGATGCTCCGCCGTGCGGCGCACTGACGGACCTCCCTCCCCCCCTTCGCAGGGCGGAAGAGGCCCCCCCCCTTGATGACGATATGGGAACCCCTTCCGGGACACCCCACGTGAAGCGGGTCGACGCCGCGACGCCCCCCACCAGGGACTTCCTGTCTGCCGGTCCTGGCCCCGGGTCTTCCCCCCGGACGGTGAGTGTGGGCGCCCCCCTCTCGGCCTCTCCTGTGCCGCACCCCCCCTTGGCGAGACTCCGATCTCACCGCGCTCGTCCTCACCCCCGCGCACCGCAGAGACTGGCTGGCGCCCAACGCCTGGGACCGTTGATGGAGTTTGTGGGAGATGTCGGCCCCAGGACCCCGAAGAGCCGACCGGGGAAGGTCTCAGTCCTCACGAATCACCCAGAGAACCGCTCCCCAAGTCCCAACTGGCAGCACCCGGCTGCGCCCCCTGCGGGCACGTCTGCGCCCCGGTGGTCCCCCACCGCGGGGCAGCGCACGCCGCTCAACCGGTCAGGCGCGTCGCGCGACAGCCTGTGCGTGACACCCACACACGACACGCCCAGCCGGGCAAGCACGCCAGTCACCCCGGGGCACCAGACGCCCACGGCAGGGCTTCGCCCCGGGCTGTGGGGGCTCGACTCGCGGGCCCAGCCGTGCCCCGCGTCGCCGAAAGCGCAGCGGGCGAAGAACAACGTGCCGGTGAACCAGGCCCTCCTTCAGAAGTGTGTCCTGGCGCAAACGGGGCTGAAGCAGACGCCAAGCTTCCAGTCGCCTGGAACGTTCCGCTTCAGTAGTCACTTCACGTTCGCGGGGGTCATCGGGAGGAGCAAGTTCAGCGAGGTCTACAAGGTGATGCACGCCGTGACCAGGGAGGTCTTCGCCGTGAAGGTCATCACACGCAAGATGGTCTCCCGGACCGACCGCGAGAGGGCCCTGCGGGAGGTCAAGGTGGTCGCCGACCTGCCTGAGCACCCGAACGTCGTGTCGTACTTCCGGGGGTGGCAAGAAAACCGCTGCTTGCACATCCAAATGGAGTACTGCGACAAGGGCACCCTCGCGCAGCTGCTGGCGGGATGCGAAGGGCAGCTCCACGAGAGCGAGATCTGGACCGTAGCGAGGGACATCGCAGGGGCGCTCAGCTTCATCCACATGCACGGGGTGGTGCACCTGGACCTCAAGCCAGAAAACATCTTCATGAAGGACGGCATCGGCGGGACCTTGTACAGTCTCGGGGACTTCGGCCTCGCCATCCAGATCGGCACAGCGGGCGCCGACTGGGAGGAAGGGGACGGGGACTACGTAGCCCCAGAACTGCTCGCCTCGGACACTCGGATGCCGACTTCCGCAGCGGACCTCTTCTCTCTCGGGGCTACCCTGTACGAGTGTGCCACAGGATCTCGGCTCCCGCACAACACTCGTGGGCAGCCCATCACACTCCCGGGCAGGTCGCCAGCATTGACGACCCTGGTGAATGAGCTCCTGCTGGTCGACCCGGTCGAGCGCATCACTGCCCAGGACGTGCTGGACGGCATCAACATGCTGGCAGTCGCGCTGCGGCCGCTCCCTATGCCGAGAGTCGACAGCAAGGGGTGGTCCGGGGCCCCCGGTGTTGGTGGGGCCAGGGAAGAGGGCCTTGGGCTGCATGCCTGTCCCTCCGAGTCGGTGATCTCTGACTTCTCCGACGTCGAGGGGCCCCAAGCAATGCAGGAGTGCGAGCTGGACGACATGGTGGGCGGTATTATGGGCAACTCACCGGGGGCTCGGGGGCTCGGGCGCTCGCCACTGTCGAGGCGTGGGAGCTTGCAGACGAGTCAGGCGGGTGCTATGCTGACATGCGGTGCGGCCGGGGCCATGAGCAATGTCGTGGATGGGGCGGAGGCTGGCAACGCTATTGGCCTTTGCGACCTGCGGCCCGCGCTGGCATCTATTCCAGCTCGGAGCCAGGGGGAGCTGTACCTGGAAGGTGGCAGTGGGAGAGCCCGGAGGTCACGGGCTCCCTCCCAAGGAGGACGGGCGTCCTGGCACTCGCAGCTGCAGCAGCTGAACAGCAAGTCGCTGGCTGTACGGGCGTCGTCGCCTTGCCCGCTCGACAAGAACGGCCTCCAGCGGCTGTGGGCCAAGTCCCCTGCCTCGGGCATGTCCACGCCGCGGGGGCACTCCTTCACACACATGATGGCCTTTCACTCCTCCGCGGGGGGCGTGGGACATCCCCGAGCGGGGTCTCACTCCGTCGACGACGACAGTTTGTGCCGGCAGACAACGCGGACCCCGCATCGCAGCCAAGTATACCCTGGGCTTGCCCTTGTCGACGAAGAAATGCCCACTTCGCAGCCGCCCTGTGCACCGAACAACGCGGGCCCCGGCCTCAGTGAGGCCTTCAAGCCGCCCGTGCCTCCTTCCCCTGCCGCCATGGTGAGGTGCTTGTCGCTGGGCTCGGCGGGCGGGGACGACCTCAAGCCAGTTGAGCGTTCCCTTTCCAAGGACTACCTGTTTGCCGGGGCGCCCCATCGGCAATCTGAGCGACCTTCAGAAGATGGCCGGATCCGGGAGCGCTCCGTCCACGGTCTCCAATTCGACGGAGTTGGGCACGAACTGGACCTGGGCAGCAGCCAGAAAACTGACATCGAGGCCACGCGCCGGCACACAGGTGCGGGCGGCATTTCCCGCTCCCTGTTCGGTGTGTCTCGGAACGGCGCCTTCTGCAACCCTGCTTCTCTGCCTGGCGGGGAATGCGTGCCGCAGCCCGCGCTGCCCGTCGGGCCTCGAATCGCCCCACTTCCCAGCACCCTCACACGAGTGGCGGCCTCCCAGGACCCAGCACCAAGCCTGCTGCCTCGGTTGGGGAGCACCAGGCGGGCAGATCAACCCTCAGCCGGGCAGGGGCGGGCGCTCGCTGCGCCCTTCGCAGCGCGCTTCACTGCAGAAGACACTGCGGATGAAGGCATCCTTAACACCAGTGGGGACGGGGACTGCACCCTGATGCTTCCCGAGACGCGGATCCGCTCCGAGCGCAACGTCTCAATTATGGGCGCCATCCCAGCACGTCGACCGAGCTCTGATGCCAGCCGTGGCTGTTCGGTGTGGGGGGAGGACCGCGCTCCTTCCCTGTTCGACTTTGCGGGGCCTCGTGACAGGGTGCATCCGCATTCGCGGCACACTGCCGGCGACGGGCCCTCGCAGGGCCGCAGCGACAGGCTGGAGGTGGCTCAGCCCGAGAGGGCGAAGTCAGTGAAGGAGGGGGTAGGTGCCTGCGTCAGGGGTCTCAAGGTGTTGAGCGCACAATCGACCCACGAGATGGACGAAATGTCTGGGGCGGACAGGAAGAAGATGGGACTGCGCCGGACCCTCCACAGTGGAGACAAGCCCAAGCCAGGTCCCACGGCTTCGGCTTCACATGTGCGCTCCCTGTCGGATGAAGACGCCCCGCCTGGCAACGCAGGGGTCTTCCGCCACGTGAGACGGACCGGCGTGGATGGTGAGTCACCATCCATCTGGCTGTCACCGTGACAGCCAGATGTCCTTGTGAGGAGTGATTGAAACGCCAGCGACACGCGGTGCCGGCGTGTCCCGAGTCCCCTCCAGGCCCTCGCTGCCGCAGCGAGGGGACCGGGCCCCCTCGCACGGCGGTCCCCGGAAGCTGCTAAATTCCCGGTCCCCTGTCTGCCAGTCGGGCAGAGCCGGGGCGCCTGTCCCTGTCGGAAAGCCCGACGCAGCCACTACCAAGGTCATGTATGAGCTCGGCTAAAAGAAGTAGGGACACGATCCCTCCTGACAGAGTTGCGGCCCGCGCCTGGAGGGATAAGCCACCCTGGCCCAGGGTCCACGTCAACGGCCACCCGTCTACGGCATTATGGCGGACAGGGGTCGCCAAGCGCGCCCTTGCGGCAATCATATCGTGCAGACTCGCTTTGAAGAGGTAATTATTCACGCATGTTTGCTGATCCCTTCTACGAGAGCTGCGGGGGAGCCTGACCCTCACCTCCCGCGCACATGTGCATGTTGACGCGGCCGCGCGGCCTCTTTGAGGACCTTCAGTGATTTCCCGCGGTATTTTTGCGTCAAACATATTCAAAGCGTCCGACCGGGGCAAATGTATCGCAGAAATGCATGAGATTGCACCACCAGCGGCTAGCGGAGATGGGGAGGACACCTGCACGGTGCAAGTCCATGGACAACTCGTCGCCTCACTCGATGAGCCTGTCGCACATGAAGACCCGCGGAAAGAAGAAGCAGATGGAGAAGGAGTGGAAGCAGCGTGTGGAGAGGGATAACTTCAACCTTCTCGGAAAGATGGAGCGCATCATGACCAGGAGCATCGGCACTCTCTCTAAGGCGAGACCCGCCGAGCCGCCAACGTCTCTTGGACGCCCACTCGTTCGTTATGGCGCAGATCGCGGCGATGGAGGGCCGCTCAAAGACTCGCGCTAGTCACTGAAGGAGCATCGGGAGCTGCCAAGGGGGGCGCTTGCCCTGCATGCCGGGCACCTGAGCCTCTCCCTTGTTTCCGCGCCCCTCGCAGCCGGCGTCCTACCGCACGTCGATGGAGTCGTGTACCCGTCAGTCGGGCGTGGCGCTCGATCCGACGCAGTACCCGTATGTGGACTGCCTTCTTCGCGAGCCTCATGCACCGATCCGCGCAGGGAAGGGCCAGGAGCGGGCCAAAGCGGCCAAGAAGGTCATCGAGGAGAACCACAAGATGCTGTACCGGATCAGAGACGCCAAGCCCATCGTGACCCTGGAAGAGCACGAACAGTTCGAGGAGGCGCAGCGTGGCTACGGTCAGCTGGCTCGCCACCCAGAGATCTCTCGCCTGTCCCAAACACTCCCACGGCAGGCGGCGCCTTCCAAGTCTCTGCTCCTGGCCCAGGGCTCTTCGCTCGCTATGTCGTCTACGGGGAACTTCAACCGCCCGGCGACGGGGATTGACGGGCGCCCCGCCTTCGACACGACACCCTTCAACCCGGGCGCTCGCCCGAAGACGTCCGTCATCGACCTGCTCCCTACCTCCCAGCTCACAGGGCAGCGCCCCCAGTCTACCGTTTCCCTCGGGAGGGGCCGTTCTATGGGTGCCAAGAAGTACCAGGCCCGCCTCGACATGATGTACAACACGGGGCGCCCCTTCGGCTTCCGCCCCGACTCATATGCCACAGGCCCCGCCAGGATCAACACCAAGGTGACCGAGGCGGCCATGCCCAGCACCTTGACCGGGCGCAACCAGTCGGCCGTGAGTTTGGGCGCTGGCGAGACATCTACGCCGGGGGAGCGCGCCAGGGCGAAGGCGATGATGGCTCTGAGCCAGGGGGATGCAGGGGAGGCCGACGAGAAGGCGGTGGGGGAGCCCAAGGCACAGGGGCCGAAGGCGGACGAGCCCAAGGCGGACGAGCCCAAGGCGGAGGTGGCGGAGGCGGAGGAGGCGAAGGCGGAGGTGGCGGAGGCAGAGGACGCGTAGGAGTTCTCTGCATGATGAATGTCGTCGGTTTAGCCGATACAGGAGATGGCTTGCAGCGAGTTCCTAGTGCCAGTCTGAGCGTGTGGGCGGGCCACGGGCGACGGCGTCGCCGCGGCCCGGGGCGGGCGTCGGGCATGATATCCCCCTCGCGCACTCAAACGCATACCCGCGACCCCTGCACCACTGAGAACTCACAAAGACTCCTCAAGCCGTCGAAGCAGTTCGCCCTTGGAAACCCTCTCTGCCTATTCCACCCGGGGAACTCTGCAAGCACGATGGCGCGCGGTCGTAAGGCGGCGGGGCCTGCGGGTGGCTCTAGTGGTGAGATGCATATCCCCGCGACTTTGCCCCGCGCGCCGATGTGTTCTGATGCGCCCCCACTGGACGGGCCAGCCACCTGGCCATGCAAAGACGCCACAATTCACCAGATCCCCCCGCCTTCCCCGACTCTGGGCGGCTTGTGGGGGTGTGTGGATCCGTTTCCGTACGCGCGGCTGCAGATTCGCGCAATCCTTGATGCCGAGGCGGGGGAAACGATCCCTTTGATAAATCTCAACACCCGGCTTCTCAGCGGATTCGGCCGGCACCGGGCATGATCCCGACAAATCCTGCTCCGGTCGCCGCAGACAGCATCTCCCTGTATGAGTTCGCTCCTATGACCGTTCTCGTTATGTCGCTGGGCTTCATCGCCGTGGTGTGTGTGCTCCACGTGGCTGCCAAGGTGAGCTCTCCCCCTCCAGCGGGTACCTTGGGGCTTTCCGCGGCACCGTTGCGGCAGCGGTGCCGCGGGCACGTTGGCGGACAGGGCCTCGGCGGGAGGACGCAGCATCTTACCCAGGCTCCACTCGCGGTCCTACGCGCAGATCCTCTCTGCCTGAGGTTTCGGGGGCGACGTCCACGTGCCCCACGGGCACGGGCACGTCGCTTCGTATTTGGGGGCGCGCACCATCTCGGGAGGGTTGCAACGTTAGTGCCGCGACGGTGCGGGTCCGATCCCGGTGTGAAAGAGGCCAACGCCGCTTGGCGCGTTCAAGTTGCGCGATGCACGATGGTGCATTTGATGCTGGCCTTCATTGCCCGTCTGGCACCATGCAGCGGACAGCCACGTGCCTGATACCAGAGATGCTCCCGAGCGCATCCGCACCCCTTACGGGCCGAGGACGCTCACCCCAACCCCCGAATCCTCCACCCCCCCGTCTGATCGCATTAGCTGCTCCCCGGGGACGCACCACGATGGCAGTGTCCCTAAACCTTGTGGCTGGGTCATGCCCGTGGGGCCCCGTAACGCGCAGGGCCCTCGCCCCGAGGAATCTGGGCCCTCGCGAAGCGAGGAGGGCGTCGCATACGATCGCTAGGGCTGTCGTTGTGAAGGACGTGAGTCGCGTAGGCAGAGAGACCGCGCTTTGGACGAGGCCACGCGCCCTGCCCCATCCTGCGTCTCTATCCCCCGCCATGCGCCCTCCCCCTGCAACTCACCCAGGATCGCGACCTGAGATCGTGGAATATGACCACTGTCCCTCATCAGACTCGCCTGACGTGCCGTTGGCGCCCCGTCCGGGACTCAATGCGGGACCGATAGAGGGTGCCCGAGCCCCATCCTAGGCTGCACGGATTGGACGCCTTGAGTCTCCGATGCGGGAGAGCATCGTCCGTCACTTACACGTTTTGTCTGCGAGCCCGTAACCACTGGGATGGCTCTGAAATGGTGCCATTTGTGACCCGGGAGCGCTCGTGTCGGGCTTCATCCGTCCCTCAGCCCCCTCAACGGCCCCTCCCGGTATCTGCAGTTGCTCGAGAGGCTCGTCGCGAAGGAGGATCTGTCTTCGGAGGACACCAAGGAGGCCCTTGTAGCGATGCTTGATGACTTCGACCCCGCCCAGGTCGCCGCGTTCGTCACCCTCCTGCGCGCGAAGGCAAGCCATCCCCCCCGCCCTTCTTCCCCTCCCCTCCCCACCCCTGCTGTTGCCCCAGCTCACGTCCACCGCGCCCGTGGCCCTGCCCGCAGGGGGAAACAGCGGACGAGATCGCCGGGCTGGCGCAGGCGATGCAGGCAAAGGCCACGCTGGTCGACTGCTCCCCCCACTCGGTCGTGGACATTGTGGGGACCGGGGGGGACGGCATCGGCTCTGTGAACATTTCCACGGGCGCCTCCGTCATCGCCGCTGCCGCAGGCGGCCGCGTGGCCAAGCACGGCGGCCGCTCCGTGTCGTCGAACTGCGGGTCCGCCGACGTCCTGGAGGCCCTCGGGGTGGAGATCGAGCTGGGCCCCCGGGGGGTGGCCCGGTGCGTCGACGAGGCCGGCATCGGCTTCATGTTCGCGCCCGTCTACCACCCGGCCATGAAGGCCGTGAAGGGGGTGCGCGGGTCCCTCAAGATCCGGACCGCCTTCAACATGCTCGGCCCCATGCTCAACCCCGCCGGGGCCAAGTACGGCCTCGTGGGGGTCTACTCGACCGACATCTCCCAGCTGATGGGCGACGCCCTGCGCAAGACGGGCATGGAGAAGGCCCTCGTCGTGCACTCGGCGGGTCTCGACGAGCTCACCCCCATGGCCCCCGCCGACATCTACGAGGTGACCCCCGAGGGGGCCCGGGCGTACCGGCTGGACCCGCTCGACCTGGGCATCCCGCGCTGCGAGGTGGCCGACCTGGCCGGGGGCGACCGGGAGGTCAACGCGCAGATCCTCCGGGACGTGTTCGGGGGCGCCAGGGGCCCCGTGGCGGACGCCCTGAACCTCAACGCCGGGGTGGCCCTCGCGGCGTGCAAGGTGGCGGGCGACGTCAAGGAGGGCATCCGGATGGCCCAGGAGGCGCAGGAGAGCGGCCGGGCGGGGGGGACCCTCCAGAAGTGGGTCGAGGTTTGCCGGGCCGCCAAGGCGGAGGGGCTGTGAGGGCGGGGCTTGACGCGGGCAGCGTTGAACCGAACCGCGCAGGCCGCGCCCCCTCGTCACGACCGCAAGCCCAGGAGGCCCATCGCCCAGGCCCCCCACCCCGCCTCGCGCGCCTCCGTCCCCGACTTGCGCGCCGACCCGCGGGGGCTCCTCATCCCGCCCGCCCTTCCCCGGGCAGGCACCATGCCCGTCTGCCGGGACGTCATGGGGATCCTCGAGGGCGCCTCGTCCCTCCCCCCGGGGGGCCGGGACCCCGCGCCCTCGTCCCCCCCCGCCTCGATGACAAAGTCCCCCGTGCCAGAGACGAAGCTCCCGGCGAACGAGGACGCGCGCGAGTGCATCTCCCCGCGCGGGCTCGCCAGCGGGGACGCGTCCTGGGGGTGCAGGAGCGTCGCGAGGCGGCCGCGGCCGTCCGCGGCCCCGGCGAGCGGGGCAGCGGCGACGCGCTGGTGGGAGACCCAGTCGAACGTGTACTCCTCCCCCCCCTCCCCCTGGAGCTTCATGAGGGCCCTCGACTCGTCGGCGGAGCCCAGCCCGCCGCAGCGGACGAGGGAGAACTCCGAGTGCTTGAGCCGGTCCCTCTCCACGTGCAGGAGCATCCGGAAGACCGAGTCGAGCGGGTGGGCCCGCTGGCTGGACCCCGTGACGGTGTCGAAAAAGTAGGGCCCCCGGGGGTCCTGGCGCTCCTCCCACCCGCTCGGGAGGGGGGCCAGCACGGCCTGCCGGGCGATCCACATGAGCAGGGGCTCCTTGGACGGCTCCATGCCCAGGTAGTGCGCCATGACCGTGACCTCGTTGTACGTGACCGTCCCCCGGAGGGCCTCGCGCATCATCCTCGCCAGGGCCCGGTAGTCCTGCTCGAGGGGGTGCCGGTACGTGGCCTCCCCCGTGTCCCCGCTGACGAAGAACACGCCGCCCAGGTGGTCCTCGAGGATCCTCCACCCGTCGGGCACGGGGGCGCACAGGCTCTGCTCCGCCACCCACAGGAGTTCCCCGTCCTCCCCCGGCCGCAGGCCCAGGTACTCGGCGTGCTGGGCGATCTCCTCCTCCGTGGGGGGCTCGATGTCCTCCAGCGCAGCGACGTCCTGCTCCGAGAGGCCGTGGCCCGGGGCGTCCCGGCCCCCCGCGAAGGGCCCCGCGGGGGCCCGGCCCGCCAGCCCCCACCGGGGGCCTGCCCGGGGCGCCCCGGCGGGCCCCGCCTCCAGCGAGTCGTCCAGCGGGGTCCCCTGGGCCCGCTTCACCGGGCTGATGCTCAGCGCGGGGATCTCCTGCTCCGTGTTGTCCGCCAGGTCCGACAGCGACGGCTCCCGGGACTCGCCGCCGCGGCCCTCCCGGTCGCCCGGCCCCCGCTGCGACAGGCTCTGCTGGATGTCCTCCCGGGTGACGGCAAAGTCGAAGTCCCCCCCAAAGTCGAGCTCCCGGGTCGCCCCCGACAGGTCGGCCTGCTCCCGCTGGCCGGGCGTCGCCACGGCGGGGGAGAGACCGGCGATCGCCCCCCGCTGCCTGGCGGGGGTCTCGGCGGGCGTCGGGATGCCGTCGTCCGCCAGGGGCGCCGGGCGCCGCGGGGGCGGCGGCGGGGGGGGGGCCACCATCGAGCCGTTCAGGCTGCCGCCGTTGGACCCCGGCCGGGCGCCGGGCCCCCCCTGCCTGCGAGGGGGCGGCGGGGGCGGGGGGGGGACGCGCGCCGGCGGGGGCGGCACCCTCCGGGCCGGCCCGGCCGGCTCCTTCCGGATCTCCGCGACCGCCACCGAAACGACCTGCGGCCGCCCCGACAGGGACCCGCCGCCCTTGGGGCCCGCCCCCCCCGCGGTGCTGTCCGCGAAGCTCTCCTCCTGCTCGTCCACGATGTCGCCCCACGACTTGTCCGCGTCCCCCGGGTCGAGGGGGGCCAGGCGCCTCATCTCCGTGAGGGTGGGGGACTCGTCGCCGGGCCCCCCCTCCCGCGCCGCGGCCCCGATGTCGACGCTGGAGGCGCTCGGGGCGCGGTCGCGGGCCTCGGGGCCCGTCAACCCCCGCTCGGCTTCCCCGCTCGCCTCCACCCCCGCCTCCGCCCCCGCCTCCCCCCGCAGCTTGGCCTCTGTGTCGTCGGCGTCGTCCTCGACGTCCTCGTCGTCGTCGGGGCCGGAGGTCTGCTGGGTGCTCTCCCCGTCCTCCTCGGCGGCCCGGTCGACCGCCAGGTCCGCGGCGGGGTCGGCCTCAAAGACAGGGTCGGGGTTCAGGGCCGCGGCCGCGACCTCCCCGGGGGCGTCCCCGGACCCCTCGCCCGCCGACCCGCGGCTCTCCTCGGCGACCCTGTCCCCCGCCGACGCAGGCTCCGGGGCCCCGGCGGGCTCCGCGGCGGGGGCCTTCGCGGGGGCCTCGGCCCCCGGCTCCTCGGCCCCGGGCTCCTCGGCCCCGGGCTCCTCGGCCCCGGGCTCCTCGGCCCCGGGCTCCTCGGCCCCGGGCTGCTCGGCCTGAGCCAGAGGCCCGGCGCCTTCCTCCGTCTCGGTAGCGCTCACGGGCTCCGCGACCTGCTTGCGAGGGAGCGAATATACGATTGCGCCCGAGCGACGCGCGCCGGAGACCGCTCCTGCCGCGGTGGCCTGGCATCTTCTGCCAACCGCGCCCCAGTATCGCCCGCCTGGGAAAAAACCTGCTCCTAGCACTTTCTCCGGGATCTCGCGCTCGCCGACGTGATGTGGAGGCAACAAGTGCATCAGAGGGCGATACCGTGCAGAGAGAGTCCCAGATGTGCAGTGGGGGCATCCGTCGCGTCCCTCCCCCTCACCTGGGTCGTTCCTGCGCCCTTCCGCTGCGCCTTCTTGCGCTGACGCTTCAGTTGTGCCCTCGAAAGTGGCGTCATGGCGCCAAAATCGGTCCCCTGCGGAAAGTGACGCCACGCGAAACGCCGTGTCGCGAATGGCACGGGCCTTCCCGCGAATTGGGAGACCCCTGAGAGTCTGTTACTGGGCGAATCCTCCCGGTGGTTGCTCACCCTCGGTGATACCGTCGCCTCGAAGGAGCCCTTGGCGCTTCTAGTGGTCTTGATCACGACTCCCGTTGGTGGCTCGGTCATGGGAGTGAGGTAGCGCGCCTCGCGCTCCCTCGGTCAGCACCCCGCGCAGCGCCTGTGGCCGGGGATGTGGGCCAGAGCGCCAGGGATCGGAGGTTGTGGTGATTTTGGTCGGCGCGGGCGGGTGGGGTGGGCGGTTAGGGGTGCGCAGGGGTGTGCGGTGGGGACCGTCCCCGGCGTGGCGCCTTGGGTCAAGGCATCAGGACAGACACCCCTCCCGTGCTCCACCAAATCCTCAGGACTTTTCACTTTTCAGACTTTTCAGACCTCAGCTCACTCCCGAGCACCCCGATGACGGGCCCCAGTCGAATGAGCCACCCGCTGCGTCCCGCAACCTCTCCGTCCCCCCCTCCTTGAAGCACACGGGGTCCCTCTTCCCCCGGGGCCCGGCCGAGGGGGCCACGGGGCCGAGGGGGGCCGCGGGCGCCTCCAGCGCGCCGGGCACCACGTGCAGCGCCTCTGCCTCCGCCTGCTTCTCCTCAAGCCTAGTAATGGCCGCGCGGACCACTTCGTAGGTCCCGAAGGAGAAGATGGCCATGGGCACCACACGGAGCGTCGCGGGGACGATGCCTCGGTAGAGGGCCCCCACACCCTCCTCCCGGGCGATGCGGGCGAGTGCGGCGGGGAGGTGCTCCTTGGCGACGACGGTCCCCGCTGAGGACGCGCGCACCTGCAGCCGCCGGGAGACCACCTCGAGCGGGAAGGCGGTGAGCTGCCCGCATAGGGCCGACACCACCCCGAACGAGACGGCTGGGAGCACCGGGACGTCGGGGCGGCCCGACGCGGCCTGGTACCTCCGCTTGAGGATGTCGAAGAGGCCGTACGTGATGGCGGCCTCGGGGATGATGGCCGCCACGCTCGACCCGAGGCCCCCGTACAGCCCCCGCAGGCCCTCGTCTCGCGCCACGCACCACGCCGCATGAAGGATTCCCCGGTAGCGCCCCGCAATGTCGACCGTGAGGCGGGACCGGACCACCTCGAGCGGGTACAGAGTCACGTTCGTGCACGCCCCCGCGATGCCCGCGGCCAGCAGCGTCTGGAACACGGTGGGGTCCCCTGGTTCGGCGGTGCCCGGGGGCACCCGGCCGCGCCGCTGCTGCAGGTGGTGGCCCAGGCGGGTGACCCGGTCCAGGGCCATGTCGAAAGCCATGAAGTCGAGGCCTTTCTGGGGCCCCGCGCGGATGACGTTCATGAGGTTGCCCCGGTACATTCCCCGCCACCCCTCGTGCACGAGGATGTCCTTGGCTGCCGCCAGGACCCCCATCCCCCCCGCGGCCCCCGTCATGGCTTGGAGGCGCAGCGTCTCGAGCGGGGCGGTCGCCGTCCGAGAGACTGCCCCCGCAGCGGCGCCGGCGACGAGGTGGCCCCACGGCGAGGCCGCCGTGTGCTTGACGTCGTGGTTGACGACACACCCCCCGGTCTCGCACCGCTCCACCGACGCCCGGGGCGCAAAGTAGTCGACGTGAGGGTACGACCCCTGGGGCAGGGAGACGTAGAGCTCTCGGAAGCACGCGTAGTCGAAGGTCGCGCCCTTGCACCGGCACGCCCCCGCCGCCTTCACGTGCGCGCAGATCTCCCGGATGCTGTCCGGGCAGGCCCGCGACACGGAGCAGGTCCGCGGGCAGTCGATCACCACCGCCGCGAGCCCCGCCTGGAGCTCCTGCAGGTCGAGCTGCCCGTCGTGGTCGGCATCCATGGCCACGAACGAATGGCGCAGCGACGCCTCGTGCCGCTCCGCGTACTGCTCGAACTCCCTCAGCACGTCCCGACGGTGCAGGGAGCCTTGCACCTGGAGCCCCTGGCCGGCCCCGTGGTCGCGCAGGAACGCGTCCACCCACACCCCGCTGAGACCGAGAGCTTTCGAGTGCCGCGCCAGGTCCTCCCGGGACACCTGCCCGGGCAGGCGCACGTGGCTCGACAGCTTCTGGGAGAGCTCCTTGACCGCCGTGGGGGGGGACGCCAGGCTGATGGCCCCTAGGACGGCGCTCTGGAGGGCGCGCCCCAGAGAGTCGGCCAAGCGTCCGGGCTCTGGGCCCGCGATCCACGCGAACGGCGACCCCTTTCGGTGGGTAGACCTCCTACCCGCGCGATAGGGCTCGGCGGTCCCGAAACCCGCGCCGACGTTCTGCCCTGGGTGGGCAGACTTCCCGGCGCCACGACCCCTCCCGCGATGCGACAGATGGAAGGTTGGACGCGGTATGGTGAAGCTGGTCGAGCATACTCCATCGTCTGTGCGAGAGCACGGGAAGCCGACGCCCCTGCGCACCTCGAACTGCACGGATTCGCACATGTTGGGGTCGGGAGCACCGCCCCCGTGGACAATGTCGCGCCCCGTCGGGCTCCCACAGGGACCAACGACGTTTGAGGCTACTATATACCTAGTTGATCGCCGATAATGCGGCGTCTGCGGTCACAATATAGAGCGCGAGTCGGCCATTTCGGCAGTGCGGAGCCCATGCTCTCGGAGGTGGAAATCGGCCAGAACTCGGCCGGGGGGTGCAACTTGTAGGCATATCGCCATCGCAAACGGGTCTTCTGGGCCAGTCTTTGTTGGCATTGTCGGGTTCGTGGTCGAGCAGCGAAAACGCACCGGTTGGTTTAAGCGGCGTGCCGGCCCTTGAGAACGCCCTTCAGCGGCCGTCCCGGGAGAGCCAGCGATCCCGTACGCGATTGATCGCGAGAGTTGGGTCGTGTCGGGGTTTTTGGTTGCGAGAGAGCCTGATGCCCACCGATTCAACCCCGGAGTCCGGGGTCCCCGGACGGTGGTGCCCCGGGGACCAACCACTCAGGGTGGCCCCTGACCCGGTGGTCAACTGACAGTACCGACCTCTTTGACGCGACGAGGTGCAGGTCAGAAGTTGGCGGAGCCGGGGTAACGGGGGAAGGGGATGGCGTCGCGGATGTTCTCCACGCCCGTCGTGTACTGCACGAGGCGCTCGAACCCCAGGCCGAACCCAGCGTGCGGCACCGAGCCGTACCTCCGAAGGTCAGTGTACCACCAGTAAGGCTCGGGCTCCAGGCCGCACTCTGCCATGCGGGCCTCCAGCACGTCCAGTCGCTCCTCGCGCTGCGATCCACCCATGAGTTCGCCTACGCCGGGGACCAGCATGTCCATGGCGGCCACCGTCTTGCCTGCGGGCAGGAGCAACGGGGGGCGCGGTGTTGGCGTCCTGACCCCCGGCCGTCACGGGAAGGGCGGGGGTGGGGAGGCGGCAGGGGCGTCCACCGCCGGGCGCGGCATCTGTCACTCTGGGGGCTCACCGTCGTCGTTCAGGCGCATGTAGAAGGCCTTGATGTCCTTGGGGTAGTCGGTGACGAGGACCGGGACACCCCCGCAGACCGTCTCGGCGAGGTAGCGCTCGTGCTCCGACTGCAGGTCGACCCCCCACTCGACGGGGTACTCGAACTTGACCTTGGCCTTCTTGAGCTCGGCCACCGCGTCCGTGTACGTGATGGTCAAGAATGGGCGCTCCACCATCGTGGTGAGGTTGTCGACGAGGCCCTTCTTGAAGAACTGGTCGAAGAAGGCCATGTCCTCGGGGCACCGATCCACCGCGGCCCGGAGGCAGTGCTTGAGGTAGGCCTCGGCGCAGGCCATGTCGCGAGGGAGGTCGCAGAAGGCCATCTCGGGCTCAACCATCCAGAACTCGGCCAGGTGCCGAGAGGTGTTGGAGTTCTCGGCCCGGAACGTGGGCCCGAACGTGTAAACGTCGCCCATGGCCGTGGCGTAGATCTCGCCCTGGAGCTGCCCCGACACGGTCAGGAAGGTCTTGTCCCCGAAGAAGTCCTTCGAGTAGTCGACCCCGCCGCCGGGCCCCCCAGTGAGCACTGACCGGGACCCCGCCTCGGCCGCGGCCAGCCGGTCCTTGAGCTCGAGGAGCTTCTTCACCTCCTCCTCCACCCGGGCCTTGTCGCCCCCGCCCGCCTTGGCGGCCTTAACCGCGGCGCCCTGGGTCGACACGGCGGCCGCGAGCTCCTTCATCTCCCCCTCGCCGACCCTCGGGAGCCGCTGCTCCTCCTCGTACTTGGACAGCAGCGTCGTCACCTGGAACATCTCCCCCGCCCCCTCGCAGTCCGACGTCGAGAGGATGGGCGAGTTCAGGTACTTGAAGCCGTTATCCTGGAAGAACTCGTGCGTCGCGTAGGCCAGGGTGGAGCGCACACGCTGAACGGCAGCCAGGGTGTTGGTCCGGGCGCGGAGGTGCCCGATTCCCCGGAGGAACTCGAGGGAGGTCTTCTTCTTCTGCAGCGGGTAAGTGTCGGACGGACACGCTCCGATGATGCTGAGCTTTGAGGCCTGGATCTCCACGGCCTGCTTGCCCCCCTTGGAGGCAGCCACGACCCCTGCGATGCTGACAGCCGCCCCTAGGGTCACCGCGCCGTCGCGGACGAGCTCGATACCGTCCGTGTCGTCGCCAAGGACGATCTGGACGCCCGACACGTTCGAGCCGTCGTTGAGGTTGACGAAGGCGATATTCTTCTGGTCACGGACCGTGCGCACCCAACCCCCGATCTCCACCTCCTTGCCAACCCATGCGTCGGCGTCTGCCTTGGAGCCCGTCAGGTCCTCGACACGGAGGCGCTTCGTGAACTTGGGGATCTGCGCAGAGCGACGAGATGCCGGGCGTCAGCCTCAGAGCGAGGCCCGGGGGGGCGGAAGCGCCACAGCGGCGTCATGGGGGGGCTCCGCGCGAGGAGGGGGGGTGCCCACCTCGGTGACGCCCCCCGACTTCGTCTCGGCGGACGCCACATCCGCGGCGGAGGTCACGATCCTCGTCACGTCCCTCTGCTGCCTTGAAGTCTGCGTAACAGGGCGAGATACGTAGCTCTTCACCTCAAGAACGCTGGAGTTTGGGTCCGAGCAGCCGATGGCCCGCCCATCGACCGCGACGAGGGGGAACGCGCGTCGCCGCAGTCGTTGAGATGTACACAGGGATTCATTTGCGACATACACACGCGTTACATCGTCATAAACGTCCTCAGCTGCGTAATATTCCCGAAAGCTCGACAACGACGACGCCAGAGGCGGCTAAACGTACAGGGCCGATTCTCACCACGAGGTCGCGAGGCAGTAGGGAGCGGCTCGCGCCCACCGTCTTGGCCAACGCACGCAGCATCGGGGGGGAGACCGTCGTGTAAGAGCACGTCGACATGTCGCTTCGGGTCACAGGCAAGCGAGAGGTGCACTAGCGGGAGCTGAACCTTGGCCCTGCGGCACGCCTCCAATGGGGCAGGGGGGTCCGGGGATCGGGCGGGGCGGGGCTCGGGCGACACGCGAATGCAACTGGGGGCGAGCAAGGACGGGGGCGGCGACTTGAGCAGCGCGGGGGGGGGGGGCGGGAACGGGGGATGGGCCCCTCAACGGGGGGGCGGCCCGCCCGGCGGGGCCG
>Ga0181583_10000539_pt1 | contig 27538 bp, 14 predicted proteins | sample 071ome_31_FD_132461 | JGI IMG/M metagenome (GOLD analysis project Ga0181583, IMG submission 132461) | Coastal salt marsh microbial communities from the Groves Creek Marsh, Skidaway Island, Georgia - 071405CT metaG (megahit assembly) | ecosystem: Environmental > Aquatic > Marine > Intertidal... | reverse complement strand
GTGCGTCGTCTGTGGTCGCGAATTGTTGATAGGATGCAGTATAGTCACTCCATAGAACGGTAAACGCCCCAAAAGCCGCGCCGGGGCCCCTGCCCTGTGTGGCAGACGCCGGAGGTCTCTAGTTGACCTGTTGAGTCAACAGGCTGTTGCCAGCTGTCACAGCTGGCGCCGCGACCGACGCCGATGCCGCTTGCTGGCAGCAGTGCTGCGGCCAAGGCCCGGACTCCCGGCGTTCTTCAACTGCCCCGCTTGCCATCCGAATCCACGCGCGCCTCGGCCCCGGGCATCCCCAGCGCCTCCCGGAGCCGCGCCTCCTCCCCCGCGACGAAGGTGTAGGGCGAGAAGGCCTCCCCAGGGAAAGCCCCTGCCGTCACCTCGTCTCGAAAGTCGGATAGCGCCCGGTTGATCTCCTCACCGACCCTACCGAAGGGCTTGCAGAACTTCGGGGTCACCTTGGCGTGGTGAGGGTGCTGCATCATTCCCAGGAGGTCGTGGTACACGAGGACCTGCGGCAGGACGCGGCGGGGCGGGGGTGAGGGCCGGGGTGAGGGGGGCGCAGGGGCGCAGGGAGGGCAGCGGGTCAGCGGGGCGCGGCGCTCACCTGGCCGGTCGTGCTCGGCCCCGCGCCGATACCGATCGTGGGCACGCCCAGCGCCTCGGTCACCACCTGGCCGACGAGCGCGGGCACGCACTCGAGCACCACTGCGAAGCACCCGGCCCGCTCCAGGGCCTTGGCCTGGCGGAGGACCTCCCGCGCCTCGTCCGATGTCCGGCCGACGGCGCGGAAGCCCCCGAGGACGCTGATGGCCTGCGGGTTAAGCCCGACGTGGCCCATGACGGCGATCCCCGCGTCGACGATTCTCCGCACCGACTCAACGCGAGCCGGGGAGCCTCCCTCGAGCTTGACGGCGTCCACGTTCCCCTCCTTCACCAGTCGCAGGGCCGACTGGACGGCCTGCTCAGGGGAGACCTCGTACGACCCGAACGGAAGGTCCCCGATCACGAACGGCCGGGACGCCCCCCGGGTGACGGCGCGGCAGTGGAGGAGCATGTCCTCGAGTGTCACCTGCTGAGTGGTGTCGTACCCATGCACAACCATCCCCACCGAGTCCCCGACGAGGATCATGTCGATCCCCGCCTGGTCCACGTGCACCGCCGACGGGTAGTCGTACGCCGTCACCATCGTCAGCGGCACCCCGTCCTTGTGCTGCTTCATTAGCGTCCGAAGTGTCACCCGCTTTGGCACGCTGGCCTTGTCCTTGGGCCCCGTGTAGACGGTGGCCTCGGGCTTGCTCGAGCGCACCGTCACGTCCCCTGTCGCTCTCCGGACTGTCACGCCCCTCGATAGCGTGTTTGTACGGGAACTGCGTGATGCAGGAGCCGAACAGCGAATGTGACGCCAGGCGCCGCGCACTCACGCAGATGACCGCGGGGGAGCGGTGGGTGCTTTACGTTCTACGTCCAGCGTTTCGCCCAACCCGCATATATTGTCGTTTACGTCCTATTCATCGCATGTGTGGGCTCAAAGGGCCCCGACAATGCAAACAAAGAGCTTACCGATATCTAATGAGGGTCGCGTCGGCCCCCGCTTGGGGGAGGAGGGGGGCCACGCGAAGCAGCATGCGGTCTCCTAGTGCGGCTGTTCCCAGTCGATGTTGGGGGGTGGGGACGGGGGAGCGCCAATGCGGGAGCTCGCTGGGGGCGGTTGACGCGCCGGCGGGCGCCGGGGGGGCGGATGTGCCGGACGCCCCTTGGGCTTCCGCGCATCGGTGCCAGACAGGGGGGCTTCAAGCGCGGCTCAGAAGAGCCCGAGCTGGTCCTTGATATCCCGGGCAACCTCGTTCATGAAGTCCTCCTCGGCCTTCTCCGCGGTCGGCCGCTCCATGGCCTCGTCGACCAGCTCCGGGTAGACGGTGGGGTCGGGGTCGCGGAAGTCCACGTAGAACTTGGCAGGAATGTAACCGCGGCCGACCTCCTCGGACACGTCCTTGATCTCGTCGTCGGCGTACATGAAGATGGGCACCTTGAGCGAGTACGGGTCCAGCTGCCCGGGCAGCTCGGGGCCGTCAACCAGCTTCCCGACCAGGGGCCAGCGGAAGCGGTGGGGGTCCTTGACCTGGGCAATCTCGACCTGGAAGGTCTCGTCAAAGACCCCGTCGAAGCGGCCAGCAGAGGCCTTCCAGTCAACGCGGTGACCATCAATGGGCACGAGGACGTCGTACTCGGCGCCGATGTCGACCATGAGGCCGTGCCACGTGGACACCTCCACGACCTGGCCCACCACAACATCCCGCGGTTGGAAGGCCGACAGCTCCTTGCGCCCCTCACCCTCGTGCCGCGCGCACGTGTGCGGGTCCTCATCCTCCACCTCCTCAAGGAACTCGAGGTACTCCTCCTCGTTGAAGTCGTCCCGGGACTTTTTCGAGAACCAGTACTCCATCTCGTCCGTGCTTACGCGGTCCTCGAAGATGGCGTCCTCGAACACCCTGCGGTGGGGTATCCAGTGGAGGGGAGGGGGTCAGGCGCGGAGCTCGAGGCGACGACGGCCGGCGTTGGCAACGGCGCGCGTGGTAGAGGGTGCAAACGACGACGCCGGGCCGCTGGCAGCGTGGGGGGGGGGTGGGGACGCACCGCGACACGCGGCGCTCGAGGGGCGAGTTCCCGAACTTGTCCATGCGGATCTTGAAGGGGACCTTGGTGATCCCCGTCTTCTTCTTCTCCTCCGGATTGCCCTCGGGCCACACCTCGTCCTTGGCATTCGTGATGCGCGCGCGCACGTTCCTGCGCTCACCAACACCCAGCAGCCACCTTCAGCCACCATCCTTCCATGCAGTCCCGCAGGCCAACCGTCCGCGATTTATCGCAGAGCCTCGGGTATATACCGGAGATATAACATTTAAAAGGCATGGGCACCCGTATCTGTACCGTAGGCGCTATCAATCCGACACAGCGGCGGCAAAGAAACTCACCGGGGCCGAAGGGCGAGGGCGAGCCGCCCGAGATTCCTGCTGCAACTGGGCTGGCACGTCGACGGGGACACCGTCGACGCAATGGACCGCATAGGTCAGGGTTCGCTGGCCTGCACGCCTGTGCGACCTTCTCGGCGGAGAATACGGGGCTTGTTGGGGCAGGGCGCGTCGTCGTCGTGACTTTCTGGCCGGGTGGAGGACGTCTTGCACGCGATATTAGGCGGTGTGCGGCAGTTATACTCGAATGGAAGCCGGGGGACACCCAAGAGTGCGCAGAGAACGCGGGGGAGGGGGTTCTCCAAACCCCAGGGGGTGCAGGTGTGGGGCTGTTTCGGCGGGGCAGACCCGCGGGCCACAGCCGACGGCCGAAGAAGTGCCTGCGCCGGAACTCCCGCGGATGATAAAAAGAGGAAATACTGGACGCTTTCTCTGGGCGTCCCACGAGCCACGTGAGTCTTCCCCGCGCGGTACCCTCGTTCGGTCTCGGGTCGCCTTGGGGGGCGTGTCCACGAACGAGCTCCACCTGGCTGGCGCGCTTGGCGCGTACGGAGCAGGTGTCACTCACAAAATCTCACGAGAAACGCCCCACATGCGTCCCGCGAGCCCCACCGCGAGGCGAGGTTGGGCCCAACGACCAGAGGTTGTTCAACTTTCGATGCCCCGTCCTGGCGCGCTCTCTCCTTGCGGCGCCCGCGCGTAGTGTCTTGTGGTCTCCTTTTGCGCATACATGCCTGGCAAGGCGACGTATCGCCTCAGCACCCCCCCCGCAAAGTGCAGATACGGCGTCTGGAGCGATCGCGCCCAGCGGACCTCCTCGAGCGTTGCTCTTCCCGGAGCGCGCGCCCCGGCGGGCCCATGCGGAACGAATTCGCCGCGCCGGACCCCCTGAGCCGGTCGGGCTCAGATGCCCGGTTCTCCCACGCGTCGCCGTCGTACGGGAAGCCGATGCCGGCGATGGAGAAGGCCTGGGAGCAGGGCATCCTCGAGAGCCTGCGCCGGACGGAGAAGGACCGGGCGTCCATGGAGGACCACCTGAGCGAGATGCGGCGGAACCTCCCGCGGCTGGTGCAGATAGCGCTGCTCGAGTGGAACCAGCGGGCCGAGGCGGCGGCGGAGCGGCTCCGGATCGCGTGCAAGGGGGTGCTCGAGGTGGCTCGGCACCACCACCAGCGGCTGGTGGAGCAGGCGACGCAGTGGGAGGCGTGGCAGGGGCAGGTGCTGGGGAGCATGAGCGCCATGTCGGCCATGGCCGCTGAGCAGGCGCAGGCGGAGATCGCCTTCATGTCGGCCAAGATCGGGGCCCGCTTCGCTGCGTCGGTCAAGGCCAACGCGATGGAGATGCTGGTGGCGGAGCACACAACGGTGGCCATGGACCTGCAGCACAAGGCGACGCTGCTGCAGAACGCCCAGGAGGAGGAGGAGCGCTGCGAGAAGATCGTCGTGGACCATGAGGAGAAGGAGCGGGTGGCCGAGGCGGAGCTGAACAAGTGCAAGGACGCGGTGCATCTCCTGGGCCAGTTCCGGGACACTGTCCTGGAGCTTGTGGAGAGCTACTCGGTGTGGGACAAGATGCGCGAGCCCCTCCACTCGACAACCCTCCGGTTCGCGACCAAGAACCCGGAACTCCGGGAGCTTCTGGACCCCGACGACGACGCCGACGGCGGGGACCGCCTCAACATCCCTGACGAGGACCGGGCCCTGCTCGGCACCGAGTACCGGCGATACGAACGCGAGGTAACGCAGATCAAGGAGACGATGCAGCAGATGACCGACAGCATCGTCGAGTCGCTGGTGCCGCGGCTCAACCAGGTGGCGACTGAGCTTCATCGGGCGGGCGTGCTATCGGCGCAGGAGTGGGTGGACTCACTGCCCCTCCCCGAGATCCTGAAGGACGTCAAGGACAAGGGCCGGAAGCCCCTTGTCGAGCAGGCGGCCTCAAAGGTGCTTGAGGCGTGCGACCAGGTGGTTGGGGAGGTGAACGGGGAGCTGGTCAAGGCCAAGGTGATGGTGTCGCGGCTGGCCTTCCGGGTGGCGCGCGCCACGGCGATGGTGGGCACGGCAAAGGCCGTCATTGTGGCGATTCAGCGGCGCAAGCAGGAGGCGGAGGCGGAGATAGTGGTGCTCCAGGCGCAGCTGGAGGAGGACGTGTTTGAGGGGGGCGAGGCTGGAAAGGAGACCAAACTCGCCAAGGAGAGGGAGAGGGAGCTCTGGCAGCGCAAGGCGGATGCCACCCGCGAGTGGGAGAACCTCAGGGTCCAGGTGGCCCAGCGCTACGACAAGGTCTCCCAGGACCTCGTGGCCAGCGACCAGGGGCACCTCTACCTGCGGGAGCTGCTGAGTAGCCGCTGGCAGGAGCTAAAGGAGGCCTCCGCCGAGTACCAGGCCATCCGCGAGGTGTTCTGGGCCAGGATCCACGAGCTCACGGGCGGGGGGAAGGTCGTCCGCTCCCAAAGCACGATGTCGGGGGGGGGGCTGTCACGGCAGCAGTCCCTACTGGCGACCTCCGCGCAATCTTCCCGGAAGAAGCTCGTGAACGGGCTCTCGCGACTTGAGCAGATGTCCCCGAGCGCCGCAGGGAACTACGCCAGGTCCGCCAGCATCAAGAGCTCACACTCGGCGCAGCATGACGGCATGTCGGACGAGGGCATCTCGGACGCACGCCCAATCATGTTCACAACCCCCGAGTCGCTGAAACGGCCAGAGGATCGCGAAGCGGAGGCTGTTACGAATGCCACCGTCCGACTGCAAGCCGCTTTCCGTGGCTACAAGGAGAGACAGCAGATCTCGAGGAGCATCGACGCCGTCATCTTCGTGCAGCGTGTTTGGAGGGCCCGCTTAAGGCGGCGTGAGCTCCAGAGGGCCAAGGCTGGGGCGCTGGCTGCCGAGGAGGGCGAGGCGAAGGGCGCAGCTGCCGCGGAAGAGCAGAAAAGGAGGGAGGCGGAGGCGGCCACGAAGATCTCCAAGCACATGAAGGGGTTCCTGGCGCGGAAGGAGGCCGAGAAGGTGAGCACGGCCCTGCGTGCGAGGCGGGACCTCTGTGAGGCGGGACCCCTGCCCCCCGCCCGGTGGCGCGCCGCTCACGCGCGTCCCACCTACACCTGCGCGCAGATCATGGACGCAATGGGCGTCCGGGCATCGGTGTCGGGGCAGGACGGGGGGGCACTGCAGGCCAGCACGGTGTCCGACGCCCTGCTGTCGGACAACAGCTCAATGTCGGAGCGGCACGCGCCGGGGTTCCAGGACCCGAGCTCGAGCTCGCGGAACCGCCTCCGCCCCGAGGTCCAGGATCAGCTCCGGCTGGACCTCAGCCCGGTCCTCAGTCGGAGAGACAAAGCCTCGCACAAGGAGGCACCCTACCAGGTCGCTCCCGACGCCAAGGCCAAAACGCGCGGCTCCCACTACGCCGCCTCCATGCTCGGGGGCGGTGCCTCGAAGCCCGAGGCAGGCGGCAATGCCAAGGTGCCCCCTCGCGCGGGCGTGTCCAAGGCGGCCCCCGCACCCCCATCCCCCCCGCCGCCCGTGGCGAAGAAGATGGGGTTCAGGGCCCTGGCCAAGGCGGTCAGCCTCAGTGCCCCCAAGGCTAAGGGGGAGTCGGTGCTCGTGCCCAGCAGGCCCAGTGGGGCCACGGGGGTGCTTATCCCGAACCAAGACCTGGGCCGCCTCAAGACGGTGGTGCAGCACTGCCAGGGGGGCTGCAATGTCACGGTGCAGGAGAGCGCGGCACGCGGGGGGGCAGGCTTTGGCGGTGGCAACCCAGGGAAGGCCAAGGCGGGGCGGCAGGAGGTGGTCCTGTCCGTGTCGCGGGACCTGTCCCGCCTGGTGTACAAGCCCCCCGCTGCCAAGGTGTCGCAGTTTATCCGCGTGCCTGACATCACCGAGGTGGAGGAGTCCAAAGCCAAGTCGCGGGCCAACACCCGCACAGGGACGCCCCTGGCGAGCCCATCTCACGCGGGGCGGTACGGGCTCGTGGTGCGGACCAAGGGCCCAAAGGAGTACCACGTCGTGTTCGGGTCGGAGGACGAGCGATCCCTGTGGATGGAGTGCCTCGTCATCCTGCTGACGAACAAGGCCTTCCTGGCCTCGCTCAAAGCGACAGTGGAGCAGGCTGACGTGTGAGACGTTTAACCCGCAAACGTGTCGCCGCCACACTTAACTTTCGCTGCGCAAAGTCGCTATCAGAAGTCGCCGTTCCCGCCTCGGGCGATCCCCACAATGAGCCCGACGACCTCGGCGAGGCCGATGAAGACCTCGATTACGATGAGCCAGATGATGATGATCTCGAGGCGGCTGTTGTGGATGAAGTGCTCCTGGTCCCGCACCATCCCGAACATGTCGGACAGCACCCCACACCGCGTGTTGAGCACCTCGACCCGTGTGTCGAGCTCGAGATAGTCGCAGCATCTCCGGTAGAGGGACTGGAGCGAGTCAGGGGCGCTCCAGAAGAACTCGGGGGTGTCGAGCACCGTGGAGAGGAGGTTGACGGCGGAACGATGGATGAACACCTCCCCGATGAGCTTGTTAATCTCCTTGCGGCCCAGGTGCACCTTGCCCGACTCGGCCAGCTCCTCCGGGAGGTGCTTCGTCTCGGCGGCCAGGGACGCGACGCGCTCCTCGTACACACACAGCTTGGTCGACTGGGCCATGGCATGGGCGATCGAGAGCATCACCGAGCTGTCCCCGGCCATGCCGAGGCTCAGCGTTACGATGTCGTTCTTCATGTTGGGGCGCTCGGTTCCCGAGTACTGGTACTCGAACTCGTCCACCTCCACCTCGTTCTTGTCGAGCGGGTCCCCCATCACGGGCTCCACCACCCGCATCATTACCAGCTCCTCCGTGTGCTTGTTCTGGAACCCCCAGAACACCACTACCCCGTAGTCGAAGTAGAAGATGTCCCCCTGGTGCTCCCCGGGCGTCTCGGCGAACCGGTGGTGCAGCACCTCGGGGAGCAGCTCGTACTGCCCCAGGGGGTAGCACGCCTTGGCCTGGGTGTGCAGGACGCGCAGATCGATCGAGTCGCACACACAGTACACCTGCACCCGCCCCCGCGACCCCGCCTGCTCCTCCCCGTGGGGAAGCATGCTGTCCCCCCGCCGCGGCTCCGCGCTCGTCGCCCGCAGCAGGTCGAGCATGTCCTCGTCGTCCGCCAGGGCCACCACGCGGTCCCGGTCCCGCCCCGCCAGGCCCAGCGCAGGGCGAGGCATGACCGGCTTGGGCTTGGCCGGGGGCGCCCGCGACGCGCTCGAGGCCTTTTGAGGGGCCCGGTGGGAGGTGGCCCCGTGGGCCCCCTTGGGGGCCACGAAGGCCGACGGGAGGGTTCGGCGGGGCGGCTGGGCGGCGCTCTTGTCCCTCGGGCGCTGATCCCGGCCGGCCCGCGACGTGTCCCGGCCCGGCTGCGGCGTGGCCCCATCTCGCATGCCGGCGGGAGGGACCGCAGCCGTTGGACTGCGGGGGGGGGGGAAGAGCGGAGGGGGGTGTGGGGCTCCGGGGCCACAGCTGTGGGGCTGTGTCCCCCATCGACACCTCGATGGGTGTCGTCCCTTTCGTTTTGCACACGTCAGCGCAAAAAAACCGTATATTCGGCTCAACTACCAGATTATGAAGCACTATGACGGCCTCGCGGGCGGCTTCCCGCTGAACTGCGCGGTCCACGTCGATGGGGCACAAGGGTGCGAGAGGGTGAGCCGCCGCATGCCCCCCCAAATAGCTCTATGGGGACACGGTGGGGTGTATCTGGTATATACATCCCATATATGTCAGGGTATCCACACAGGGGGCACGAATAATGACCAGAGAGGTCGCAAACGGTCGGGTCAAGAGAGCCGGCGTTCCGAGCCTTCCTTCCCCAACTCCTTGGCGCGCTATTCCCGCTCGTTGGAGGGGATTCGCCCCCATCACAAGTCGCGCAAGGATTCTTTAACCATGCCGACGTCTGGTACGGGGCACACCTCTCCAGCAGCGGTTCGTGTTCGCTGCGTCCCTCCATTCTCGGCCCTCTCGCTGGACGCTCAGGTTCACCGTCAGGTCGGTGACGGAACTGTAAGCGCTAACCCTAGCTAGGCCTATTCCGTTGCAAGATGGTGCGCCAGTTACCGCGCGCGCGCCACTTGAGGCTCGACTAGAGCACAGATGCCGTTCCGACTGCCCGGGACCCTGCCCGTCTCCGAGACGTTGCGCCGAAGGGACCTCTGGCAGTCGGGCTGGTCAGCTGCTACCCCCCTTCTTCGGCTCCAGCGGTCCCTGCGCGTGAAAGCGGTACGTACTTCCGGCGTTGCACGGGATCCCATCAACTGGCGACAGCGTGCGTCGCACCGCCCCGGCTGCAGCGGCGGGCCCTGGGCCAGCCGTCCCAGGGGAAACTCCGGCCGGGGGCTCCCTGCAGGTTGCAGCCCGCTCACCAGGATGTTGGAGAGCTGCACGAACTGCTCCCAGGTCAGCTCCTGCGCGCGGACGCTCTCATCCAGCCCCATCTCGTTCAGCGCGGCGTCGACCGTCTGCGTCGAGAAGAAGCCCTTGAGGTTGTTCTTCATCATCTTTCGCCGGCTCGAGAAGGCCTGGTTCACCAGCGAGTAGAACTGGCGGGGGGTCCGCCCCAGGCTGGGCAGCTCGGTCGAGTCGCGCAGGGGGAACCGGAGCATCGCCGAGTCCACGTTTGGGGACGGGTAGTACGCCTCCCGGGGGATCCCAAAGAGGTACTCGGGGGTCGAGTAGAGGAGGCACCGGATGTTCATGGACCGGTAGTCGGACCCGCCTGGGACCCGGACCGTAAGGCGCTCGGCCGCCTCATGCTGAAGCATCACGTACAGATCTGACGCCACGTCCCCCAGGGGCAGGGAGGCCTTGAGGAAGTCCGTGGTAATGTTGTATGGGAGGTTGGTCACCACCTTGATGCGCTGCCCGTCCGGGGCGGGGCCGGGGCCGCTGTCCCCGGCCCACGCCGACCCGTCCAGGAGCGCCTTGGCGAGGTCCGGGAGGGAGACCCGGAGGATATCTCCGTTCACCAGCGCCAGGCGGGACGCGTGCTCCCCATCAGGCGACCCTGGCTCCCCGAGCCCCTCCCGGAGCTGTCCGTAGAGGACCGTGTCCTTCTCTACAGCGGCCACGTGCGCCCCCGTCGCCAGCAGGTGCCGGGTCAGGTTCCCCGTACCCGGGCCCACCTCGAGCACCCTATCCCCGGGGCCGAGCTCGCACGAGGCCACGATGCGCTGGAGGATGCTGTCGTCCGTCAGGAAGTTCTGCCCCAGGGACTTCTTGGCCCGGATGCCCTCCTGCCGCAGGCGCTGCCTCGTGTCCCCCGACGACATACTCTGCCAAAGCCACCCCTGCTGGGCCGGCGCCTCGACCGGCTCCTCCTCTGGCGGCGAGTAGGAGGGGCGCGGCCGGCGCGTCTCCCCCCGACGCCGGGGCTGGGCGCCCCTGGCCAGGGTCGTCACGGTAGGGCGGCTCTCAGCCCTGGGGGCCCGGCGGTGGCCGGCGAGCGACGCCCCGGTAGCGCCGCTGGGTCCCGCCGGCGGGGCCCGATACGCAACAGAGGAAGTGAATCCATGGGACGACGGCAACGAATGCAGCGACATGCGCTTAGCTCGCGCAGTCCGGCCCGAGAGTGGGCTGGGGCGTGGGGCCGAGGAAGGCAAGTGGGCAATGCGTCGCGATGGCGGTGAATATACTGGTTTTTTGGTTCGGAAGCGGACGGTATACATGTAGGGCGTGGAGTCCCATGCTTTTAGACAGGCTCCAACCACGGAGTCCCGTACTTGCGGCAAGTTGCCTCCTCCCCTCGAGTGTCTGTGCCAGAGGCTGTATGCCTCTGGGTGGTCCCCCGCGTCATCGCCTCTCATGAGCTGGGCGCGTCGCCCATCCCACGCAGGATTCGAGCTATTTCGCGCGCGGCAGTTGAGCCGCGGCGGAAAAATTGTGTGCGCAGGGGCTAGCAGAGCCGAGAACGTGGTAGGGTTCTCGGGAGAGGTTTCCCGGATAACCGCACCCGGCGGAACACACAGCGCCAGGATGATGAGCGGAGGTTGGGTGGCGCCGGCGCGATTGGGGTCGAATTATGCGTCAGTCTCCCCGCACGGGGCCTCTCATAGGGGCAGTACCGCGTCGACCAGCCGCTGCGGCTTGCGGACGTGAGTGCCCTCCCCTTTGTCCGCGCCCGGCAGGCGCCTTGTGCGTCCATATCCTGAGCGCTGCCTCCGAACGTTGGTGGTGCGAGATGAATTCGGGAATGTACGGTGTAAAGGGGCCCGCGCGCTCCCTTGCGGCGTGGCGCGGGGAACCCGAATTGGCGTCTGCGCCCGGCAGGGAACCCCCTCCCCCCTCCCTCCCTCGCGCTGCAGGGAGGCCGGGGTGCCGCGCCGGGGGGCGTGGGTGCGAGCCGCGAAGGGGGTCTCGGTGGGAGGGCGCACGGGCGTGTGGGACCGCGACGCCCGGTACCCCCGCCGCTTCGGGGAGCCGAGCATGGTGAACCTCCCGAAAGAGCTCGACATGGAGTGCGACGTGCTGGTGAAGCGCATGATCGAGAGCCTCTCGGCGGGCATGTCCATTGACGAGGCCAAGCTTGAGGCGGTGTATGACAAGGCCTGGGTGTTCGAGAGCGACTTCGTGCCGGCCACTGTCGCGGGCACGAGCGGCATGGACAACGAGAGGCTCATCACGGCCCTGGACCTTCGGTGGCGCCTCAAGCTGCTCGCCCTGATGGGCGTGGACCCCAAAGAGACGCTCAAGAACCTGCTCTCCGGGGGCCGCGGGACGGCGCGTTGCAACTGGGCGTGGCGCCCCACGGAGGAGCTCGAGGCCATCCTGGGCGCGTGGATCCAGGCCAATGAGCTCCACATGCTCCGGCACAACCCGGTCGCCATCCTCAAGATCGGGTGTCGGGTGCGCCACGGCACGCAGGCGGAGAACATCGAGTCGAACCTCGCGGCGCTTAAGGCCATCCGTTCGATGCGCGAGGTCGGGCTCAACGACGCGGACATCATGAAGATCATGCACCAGCAGCCCGCGGCCCTGTGCTACGGGGAGGACTTCAAGGACATGGTTGAGCGGCTGTCGCAGATCCTCCACTGCGACGAGTCGCGGGCCCTGCGCGCGGTGCGAAGGTGGAGCGGGGTGGTGCGCATCACGGAGGACACGGCGCGGCGCAAGTCGGCGATCTTCGAGGAGATGGGCCTCGAGCCCAAGGACTGCCGGTCCATCTTCTGCCGGTGCCCGTCCCTCCTCGGCAACACGGACAAGAAGACTCGGGAGCGCTTCGTGGCCCTGCTCCAGCAGGGTATGACCAAGCAGGAGGTCGCCATCCTGGCCTACGAGTGCCCCACTGTCCTTACCCTGGACGTCACGGGGGACAACTTCCGCCAGAAGATGTTCTTCCTCCAGCAGATCGGGGTGGCCCCCGGGGACGTGGCGCGCAAGCCTGTGCTGCTGACGTACGCCCTCAAGACGCGCCTGTACCCGCGGGGGCGCCTGCTCCAGCTGATCCTTGGCCAACCGGACAACCCCCTCGCCACGGCTGTGAGGGAGGAGAAGCGGACGCTCCACGGTCTCGCCCACTCGCTCTGCATCGTCCCCGCGACGCAGCTGAAGGAGCTGGCCCGCCTCTGCAACATGGAGGCGGAAGACTGCGCGCGGCTCCTGGCCCGCTACGTGGAGGAGGACTTCCCCCTCTTCGAGCGGCAGTTCGAGGACATGTACCAGAGCACCGACCCCTCAGTCAACTGCTGGGCGGGGGAGCCCCCGCGCGCAACGGCCGAGTGGGACCGGTACCAGGATGCCGTTTGGGGGCAGATCTGCACGATGGGGTGGGACGACACGCTCGCGAGGAGCGCCGGGAGCGCCGGGACCTCCGAGTTCCCGAGGTGGGAGGTGACGGAGACCCGGACGACGGACGGGGAGAGCCCGCAGGGGATAAACCGGCGCAAGTGGGGCGGGGGGGGGGGGGGGGGTAGCGACGCCATGATCGTGGTTAGGGGCCGGGGCAGCCAGTTGCCTCCCGTGGAGAGCCAGCCCGGGGGGCAGACGCGCGAGGAGGCCGTTGTCCGCTTCGTGGACGGGAAGGAGGAGGGCAACGCGTAGGGTGCAGCCATTTCAACGACACGAGAACCTGCTCGATGGGCGCCCAGGGGGGGGGGCGTGCTGCCCGTCACTTCCGCTTCGCGACGATCTCGTCGATGAGCCCCGTGCAGGCGTCCTCCAGGAGGTCCAGGACGAGCTCGAACCCGGCCTTACCGCCGTAGTACGGGTCGGGCACGACCTCCTCCTTGGTCTTGGTGCAGTAGGTGGCCATGCGCCTGACCTTCCCCTCCACCTCGGACCGGGGAGGGACCTCCTTCCCGCTCGTCGACCAGTAGTCGGCGGCCCGGAAGATCGCGGTGACGTTATCGTAGTCCATCGCCATGATGTAGTCGAACGTGTTGAGGTCCTCCGGCGTTAGGGGTCTGCTCCGCGACGTCAGCTTCACCCCTCGCTCCTTGGCCACCGCGGTCATGCGCGAGTCGGCCGCGTCACCCTCATGGTACGAGAACCCGCCGTCCTTGTACCAGCCGGCGCTGCCCCCGCCAGTGCCGCACGAGTCCACCTCGATCTCGTCCCCGAGCCCCCGCCTGTCGATGAGCGCCTGGAACACCGCCTCGGCCGTCGGCGACCGGCAGATGTTGCCCAGGCACACCATCAAGACCCTCGTCTTGCCCCCGTCTTGCCCCCGTCTTGCCCCCGCCGCGGCAGCCATCACGCTCCTCCTCCCGCGGGACACGGCCGAGAGACCGGCAGCCGGCGCGGCGCCGTGGACGGCTTTGATGAGGGACCCCGAGGGAACCCTGCTGACACGAGCGTGCGAGACGGTGCTCGCGGGCGGGGCGAGTCGAGAAGAGCGAGGGGTGGATGCAACAGGGGGGGGGACACAAAGTCGAGAAGCAAGGCTCATGCTGGCGCCGGATTCGCAGCGGCACAAGCGATCTGTGCTGATGCGACGGGTGTGAGAGCCAGCGCAGAGGCACGCGACAATTGGAAGCCGTGGGGTAGTGCCCGCAGACGGTCTGAGACCCACAGCGGGGGACTCTGACGAATACTGCTGACGCGATTTCTCCCCCATCATTCCCATCCCTGCACCTCCCCTCGACGCTGATGGCCGGTTGCCTACGAGAGGACCCGCCTTCTAAGCCCCGGACGTAGACTCGCAGCTGTCACCGTCAAGCGAGCCCGGAAGCACCTCGAAGTCGCTATCACGAAATGGTCCACTGCAGCGCCGCGCTCCGACCGGTCTCCGCCATTGCTCGTTCGCAAGCGATCCGTCGCGCCGCTGACTTCGTGCGCACCTCGTCGGCAAGTCCCGCTCTGCATAGATCTGGTCGAATCGCCGAGTTAATGGCCCAAGCCACACGTGCCCTTCGGGATCCCCCCGCGCGTCACGCGAGCGGCCATGTGGTGCTCGATGGTGCACGTGCCCCCTCGTACCCCTCATGGTCGACCTTGATCGATGATATCCCTGCGCCCGCCCCGCAGGTGCTTGCCCCGTCCAAGGCCCTCAAGGTCCCTGCATCGGGCCCGGCCCCCTCGCCCTCGTCCTCTCTCCGCACTCTTTGCACGGTGCCTCGGGCCATCGCCGCCGACGTCGCGACCGCTTCCGCCATGACCGCCGAGGAGAAGCTCTCGTCCCTGAGGGAGGGGATGAAGGCCGCGGGGGTGTACGCGTACATCGTGCCGTCTGAGGACCCGCACATGTCCGAGTACGCCCCGGCCCACCAGGGGCGCCGCGAGTTCATCTCCGGCTTCACGGGGTCTGCCGGGACGGTCCTGGTCACGCTGGACAGCGCGATGCTCTGGACGGACGGGCGGTACTTCCTCCAGGCGAGCACGGAGCTGGCCCCCTGCTGGACCCTCATGAAGGGCGGCACGAAGGGCGTCCCGACGCTGCAGGACTGGCTGGTGCAGCACGTCCCGGCGGGGGGGAAGGTCGGCATCGACGCCTTCGTGCACACGCAGGCCGAGGCGGAGGGGCTGGCCGCCGCTCTTGAGGACGCGGGCAAGTCCCTCGTGGCTGTCGACGGCAACCTCGTGGACGCCGTGTGGGGCAGCGACCGCCCGGCCGCGCCCACAGCCCCCCTCCGGGTGCACGCGCTCAAGTGGGCCGGGGAGACGGCGCAGGACAAGGTGAAGCGGGTCTTCGCCGACGCCGAGGCACGGGGCACCGACGCCATGCTGGTGACCGCCCTTGACGAGGTAGGGTGGCTGCTCAACCTGCGCGGGTCGGACGTGTCGTTCAATCCCGTCTTCCTGTCGTACGTCATCGTGGACCAGGGCCGCGCCACCTTGTACGTGGACCAGGGCAAGCTTACCCCCGAGGTGAAGGAGCACCTCGCCGCCGCCGGCGTCGCCGTCAAGGACTACGACCTGGCCATCGAGGACGTGGCAGCGCTCGCCGCGGGTGGCAAGAAGATCCTCGCGGACCCGAAGAAGGTCTCGTACGCCTTCGCCAAGGCTGCCGAGACCCGGCCGGCCGCCCCGAAGAAGGCCAAGCTCTCGAGCCCCAGTACCGCCCTCGTCAAGGGCAACTCTCCCGTTACCCTTGCCAAGGGCGTCAAGAACGATGACGAGCTTGCCGGGATGCGCGAGGCACACCTGAGGGATGCGGTGGCTCTGGCCAAGTTCTTCCACTGGCTGGAGGTGGAGGTTGGCCGCGGCACCGCGCTCGACGAGGTGATCATCAGCGACAAGCTCCTAGGCCTCCGCCAGGAGCAGGAGGGGTTCATCGAGCCCTCTTTCCCCACGATCGCCGGGGCGGACGCCAACGGCGCCATCATCCACTACCGCCCGGTGCCCGGCCCGAACAACAAGTCCATCAACGGTTCCACCATGCTCCTCGTGGACTCGGGGGGTCAGTACGACTGCGGCACTACGGACGTCACCCGGACGGTCCACTTCGGCGAGCCGACGCAGAAGCAGATCTCGTCCTTCACCGCCGTGCTCAGGGGCCACATCGCCCTCGACCAGGCCGTGTTCCCCGAGGGCACGCCTGGGTTCTTCCTCGACACGCTCGCCCGGGCCCCCGTCTGGGCGCTGGGCCTCAACTACCGCCACGGGACCGGGCACGGGGTGGGCGCGGCGATGAACGTCCACGAGGGGCCGCAGTCCATCAGCCAGCGGTACCACATTGATCAGGGGCTGATGGACCGGATGGTCTGCTCCAACGAGCCCGGGTACTACGAGGACGGGGCGTTCGGCATCCGGATCGAGAACCTCGTGATCGTCAAGGAGACGAAGACCCAGTACCAGTTCGACCCGGACACGAAGAATCTGGGCTTCGAGAGGCTCACGCTCCACCCGCTGCAGCACAAGCTGATCGACTTCAACATGCTCACCCCGGCCGAGGTGGAGTGGCTCCTCGTGTACCACCAGGAGGTGTGGGAGAAGGTCTCGCCGAGGCTGTCTGGGGACACGCTCGAGTGGCTCAGGAAGCAGTGCGCCCAGTTTGGCGTCTTCTGCTAGGCGCCCCTGGCGCCGGCCGTCGATTGAACCGCCCTTGTCCGCCTACCCCACCAGCCGCGCCAGGGTCTGCTTCATGATGCCTCGGTTCACGTCCTCGAGCAACACCATGATCTGCCGCAGGGCGTCACTGGGGCGGCGCCCTAGGGACCCGTAGAACGCCACGTTGAACCGCTCCATCATCTCGGTAGACACGCCAGGCGTCGAGGCGGCTGCCTCGATGCTGTCGGTCAGACACAGCACATCCACCGGCCCAAGCGAGTCGAACAGAGTGCCGGGGATAGCGCGAACCTTGTCCTCGGAGCTTGATGCCGCTGCCGAAGCAATGGCGTGGAGCACCCGGATCGTGCCGAGGGGGCCCAGGGTGCGGAAAACCACGCCCGGCGTTTGAACGCGGAGGCTCTCTTGGAGGCTCTCTCCCTCACCACCTGCCTCCGCACCCGCCCAACAAGCGGACCACTCCAACAGGACGCCCATCTCTCTCTGCTCGAGTGCCGTCAGCCCCTGTGACTCAGTGGGCAGACCGTCGCGCGGCCCAGCCTGCGAGCTCCCCCCCCCCACGCCTGCCCGTACAGGGACGCTGACCAGTAGCCTCTCCCGCTCCTCGTTCGCGAGGTCCCTGAGCAGCCGCCGCGCGAGGTACCTGCTCGAGGTTCTGGCCACGGCCTTGGCCAGGAACGACTCGAACCAGAAGTTCGCCGCGAGGGTGCCGGGGGCGGAGCGCACACAGTGCCACCAGCCCTCCGGGATGAACAGCGCGTCCCCCGCAGACACCGTTCCCACGTACTCGGCGACAACCTCGAACTCCTCCGGCGTCGCGGGCGAGTGGTTGGGCTCCTCGTCAGCCAGGGTGCGGGTAGGGACGGGCGCTCGGGGAGACGCCAAGGCCACCTCCTTCTCCCCGGTGACGACTGCAAGCAAGTTGTCATAGTCGTCGAAATGCACTGACCCCTTCACGCCTGTGCCGAGCGCCGCCCACAGGTTCACCTGCAGCAGCCGCGTCGTGTCCCACTCGCCATCGCCCACCCAGGGGGCGTAGCCTGGGGTGGGGAGGTCCGGCAGCAGGCCGCTCAGCATCTCTTCTCCGTGTGAGGCTTCCGCTGTGAAGACTGGTGCCTGCGCGAGGTACACTGCCGACCCTGGCGGCAGCCCCAGCCCCTCCCCGCAGGCCTCGGCGGTCTCCCCCTCGAGGCTCGGCCTTGGTCTCTTGTGCCCAGCCCCCGCCGAGTGGGACAGCACCTCCCCCAGGGGGAGCGTGCAGCGCTCGTGCTCCCTCGCGCCCCCCCAAAAGACTCCCGAGTCTGACACCTGCGGCAGCCCAGAAGAAGGGCGCGTCTCATCGCAACAGCCCGCACCCGCGCGGTTTCCCGGGCTTGGGCTGTCGGGGACTGAGCGGGCCTCTCACCATCACCGAGACCCTTGCCTTCGACCCCGCCTTGTCGCAAATGTGGAGCATCCCGGCCTCTCCCTGCCACCTCTTCATAGCAGGAAGGACGGAAGCGCCCCCTCGGATGACCACAGGTCTCCCATCCGCAGCGCACTTGCGCAGCGCCAGCCTCAGTTCCGCTGTCGCTTCTGGGGACAGTGGGTCCGCTAGGGACAGGGTAGGAAGCGGGCCCATCCCGGCTCAGGGCGCCCAAGTGGTGCCCCGTATGGCCGGCGCAACGACTATCACAAGCACCCGCGCCTCCCTATGTCTGAGACATAATGTCTCCCAGAGCTTGTTGATGGCGACCGAGAACAGCCGGTCACACTCGAGTGCTTGGAACGGCTCCAACCATGGAATCATGTGCGGCAGGGCGCAACACGTCACAAAGACGGGCTCTTTCAAGTCTGCTGGGGCATTAATTAGCTGGAACTAACGTCGCGCGCATCGACAAGTAGAGAACTGCAGCGAATAGTCTGCTCCGACGCGGGCAGTTCAATTAAAGAGAAAACGGAGAGCTTCGGCCATCGCTCAATTATGCGCAGCACGCACCTCGGGGACCGGTTTGCATGAGTTCCGGAGCAGGAGCTGAGCACGGTTCAAGACCTGCGGGTCAGTCCGGGGGGGCGTCAGGGGCGTCAGGGGCGTCCGGAAGCGGTGAGTGGAGGCTGTTTGTGACGGGCCGGGGAGCGCGTCCCGTCCTCCCTTGTGCCGCACGTGACGCGGTTGGGAAGGGCACCGGCGATTTACGCGGAGCGAATTCTTCGTCCTCATCCGACCTCGTGCTGGTAGAACCGCCCGGCTCGCCCCGAATTGGGGCTCATTGGGGGAAGTCCCGACTGTGCTCCCTGGGTCGCAGGGCTTCCAGTTCAGGCGGGGGGTTCTGAAGGGGTCACATCGTTATCGGCGCGGTTCGCGGCGCTCCTAGGCCCGGGCGCACGCGCCAGCCCGGCGTCTGCGGGGGTTGTTTCGGCGCCTGCGAGCGCGAGAGGTCGCGGGCACGAGGGGAGGGGACAGGGGCGGGGGGCACCAGGGCACGGGACACAGCCACCCACAGGCATTCCCGCGCGAGTCGCAGAGCCTCCTTCGGGTCGGGATCTCGTGAGCCCGGAGCCGGTCGAGGGCTCCAAGGCCATCCCAGACGTGAGTGACATGGGGGTTCCAGGCCTCGGCCCTGGCGAGGAGACTCAGTGCTGTGGCGTCGGCTGGCAGAGGAGGGGAGACAGGACTGCCCAGATGCTCCCTCGTTCGCAGACGCCAGTGAAGCGGGGCCGGCCAGAGGGGGACAGAGTCCCGCAGTCCCAGCTGGACCTGGTGAAGCGGAAGCTCAACTTCTGACGCGGGGTAACGAGGCTCAGCAGGATGTACCCCAACACGAAGAAGGCGAGCGCCCCTGACAGAGGAGGAATCCGTAGAGGGAGGCGAGGGGGGCCCGGCGCGAAGGTTGTGGCACAAACACTCGCTATTTCCCGACACTCCTGGTAAGCGCAGAGGGGTTCAGGGGAGTCGGGTCTGTCCGAGGCGAGGGACAGCGGCAACATGGCCGTCAAGCCGTTCAAGGCGCCACGGCCACGGCCTGTTGGCGCCCCCGGCCGGGAGGTCTTCGGGGCTCTGGGGAACGCCACAGGCCCAATCAGCTTCTCCGGTGCCCAGGGTATGGACGGAATCGCCGTCCAGAGTGTCCCACTGGGGACTCCTTCGCCCCCGGACGTGGCTGCAAGCAACGGCCTCCCCTCCCCTGCCATCGTGCCTGCATCTGAGATCTCAAGTCTGCACCGCTTCTCTGAGGGGCACGGCGGCGGGGAAAGGGATGTGTCGGTTCACGTCGAGGAGTCCTTTGGGGCCGCAGTCGAGGCCCAACCACGCCCTTCTGCCAGGATCGCGCCCACCGCGCGCCCGATCCACGTGGAGGGGGCTGTTGGACTGCGCTCTCCCAGTGAAGCCGAGCCCCGGCCCAGCTTGGAGACACCTCCTCAGGTCACGGGAACTCCTCAGGAGCCCCCAGCGAGCATAGCGACAAACGACTCGGCAGACAGGGACTTCAGGGACTGGCAGCAGCTGCAGTCGAAGCTTCCGAGTGATGACGCCCGGAGCAATGGTCTGCGGCAGGGCGACTCCCCGACCACCCCGCCACCGTTAGACCGGTTTGGGGCGACTCCGATGCCAGGGTCGCCTCTTGGCGGGAGCAAAGATGACATCGAGGGTCGCGCGCAGCTAAGAGAGGAGAGGACTCGCGATGTGGTGCGCATGCTACTTCCTGACTCCTCTGAGAACAAGGAAATTGCCGGCGCAGTCCCCATCGGCAAGGCAGGGGCGTCTGGAAAGGACTTCGGGGTCGCTCGTGGGGCGATTCCTCTCTCTCCCGTCCCATCTGTCGTGTTAGGCGCGAACGGACTGAGGATATCTGCAGTCGCCACCGGCTCTGCGCCCACAGCAGAGCCTGGCGAGGAGGGGCCTGGGCGGATTGCTTGTCCATTGCCCCCCCCCTCGGGAGTGCCTCGGCCAGCTGCGCCGGAGGCACCACTGAGCTCGTTTCCACCCTACACAGAAGACGAGGGTGGGCGCAGTGCCCTCCCCATCGCCGCTACGGGGCTCACGTCTTCGTCGGTATGTGGCATCCCTCAAGCACCTGGTGTCGAGTGCCCAGCTGCACTGCAGGCAGCCGACCCCGTGCTGGGCTCGTCTGGCTCTACCGAGAAGGGCGGAGAAGCCACGGCCGGTCTCTTCGTGCGCGAAGAGGCGCGCGCGAATGTGGAGCATGGGAAAATACTGAGTGGTGCGGCGGGGCCACCTCCCGGTGGTGATCCATCTCCCTCTGTAACTGGAGTGGATGCCTCACTGCCTGGAAGTCTGCCCGCGAGGACCTCGGGTGCTCTGATCTTGGGCCAGCTCAGCGCAGAGGACCAGGCAGAGCTCGGGGGCGCACCTGTGACGGCGGTCGAAGTGGAACTTATCAAGAGCAAACCCTCTCTGGAGCGACTCGAGACGTGGGTGCCACCTGCTCTGACAGGGCCCCTGTGGGGCGGCAGGCCGGGGCTAAAACTGTACCCGTGGCAGGTTGGCGCGATGCTGACGGTTGCGGAGACGTACCGGAACCTCGTGTATTGTGCTCCAACCTCGGGCGGGAAGTCAATGGTTGCCGAAGTGCTCATGTTGCGGCGCGTGCTCAACACAGGGCGTCCAGCGCTGGTAGTCCTCCCCTTCGTTGCTCTGTGCGACGAAAAGGCCGAGCACCTCGAGCAAGTTCTGGGGCCCTGCCAGCCAACCCTCCGCGTGAAGCGGCTCTACGGTGGCAACCACTCCACTCGGCCGATCGACAGTGACACGGGTGTCATCGTGTGTACGATCGAGAAGGCTAACACACTGGTAAACGCCCTCCTTGAGGAAGACCGACTCCATGCTCTCAGCTGCGTTGTCGTGGACGAGCTGCACATGGTCGGGGACGACGACCGCGGGTACCGTCTGGAGCTTCTTCTGACCAAGCTGCGGTATGCGGACTGCTTGCGTGCAGTCGCGAACAGTGCGCCCGACATCCTCTCAAGCGCTGCAATCAGCGCGGCGGACACCCGCGTCCAGATCATCGGCATGAGTGCCACAATGCCCAACATGGACCAAGTCGCCCGCTGGCTTGACGCCGAGCTATACCAGGCCTCTTTCCGCCCTGTTCCCCTGCACCGTTACCTGGTCACTAGCGGCGTTGTGAAGGACGCCAAGGGCGCGCACGTCAGGAAGCTTCAGGGGCGGGCGCACGCTGAGCAGGTCGCGGAGCTCGTTCAGGAGACCATCGACGAGGGAGCCTCCGTGCTGGTGTTCTGCCCATCGAGGAAGCTGTGCCGCCAGACCGCCATCGCGCTCTCGAAAGTCATCAACGTTCCCAGGGCAACCCGCGCAGTCACCGGCAGTCAGAGGCTCATGAGTCGAGAGGAGGCAGTGAAGAGCCTCGAAGAGGAGTCGGGAAGCGCAACAAGGTCTGATCTGTGCACAAGCATCGGCTTGGGGTTCGCGTGGCACCACTCGGAGCTCACACTTGACGAGAAGGGGACGGTGGAGGCCGCCTACCGGTCCGGGGCTGTGTCGGTCCTCTGCGCGACGACATCACTCGCGGCTGGCGTGAATCTCCCTGCGCGGCGGGTCATCTTCTTGCAGCCCTACCTGTGGGGACACGAGGCTGGCAGTCTAAAGAGGGTCCTGTACGACCCTGTCAAGTACCGGCAGATGTGCGGCCGCGCTGGACGGGCGGGCCTTGACACAAAGGGGGAGGCTTTCCTTATGCGCGGGGACTGGACAAACGAGTCGGACCTCTTAGCGCTCATGGAATCGAGCGTTGAGCCGATCCGGTCCTGCCTTGTGGGAGCCAAGAGGGGCATGCTGCAGCCTGTGCTCGAGGTGATCTCCTCCGGGAAGGTGGGTACAGCGCATGACATCGCCACATACATGGACTGTACGCTCCTGGCGGCAACGCACAAGGACTCTGACGAGGAAAAGGAAGCTGTGTCGACAACGACACGGAACGCGCTGTGGTGGCTGGCAGGAGCGGACCCGGGCGCGTTGGGTCACAAAGGAAAGCTTGTCCGCCAGCCCTTCATCCGCTGGGACGGCGCTACCAAACGATGGGCGTCGGAACCGCTTGGCAAGGCGTGTGTTGCTGCCGGACTGAGGCCGGAGGTCGCGCTCAAGGTCAACGACATGCTCATCGTGTCGCGGAAGAACGGCATTATCATGGACCACGACCTCCACTACGCCTTCCTGTGCGTCCCCTTAGACAGGGGTGGTGGCATCACGTTCCGGAACGAGGTGGTTAAGTCCCTCGCGAGAAAGCTTCGGCCCGACGTGGAGCTCGATGTCGTCCGCAGAGTTCTTCCGAGGGGTGCAGTCTCTGTCGGCGGACTCCGCTTCGACTCGTGGATCGACCGCCTGGAGTGTGTCCGCAACCAGCTCCTGAGCGGTAGCCGCCAGAGCCTTGCACCGAAGGACGGTGAGGAGGACGACCTTGCGTTGAGGGCGCTCGACCGCTTGCTGCAAGCAATGGTCCTCAACGACGTCTTACAGGAGGTCCCCATGCCCACCATCATGCGCACGTACAGCGTGTCTCAGGTGCAAGTCGAGACGCTGCAGGACACAGCCGCTTCATGGGCTTTCATGGTGGCAGCCTTCTGCGAGAGATTGGGATGGGCGGATCTGGCAGGCAGCCTCACACTTTACGTCAAGAGGGTCATGTCGGGGGCCAGGAGCGACACTGCGGGCCTCACGGACATCAAGGGCATGAAGGGGTTCCAAGCACGGGTCCTCTACAACGCCGGGTTCACCACTGTAAAGAAGATCGCTGAGTGCTCTGACGTCAGCATCCTCGCAAGTCTCTTGTCGAGGAAGTCCGCGGCGAAGGGTACAAAGGACTGGGACATTGCTGTCGTGCGTGCGCGATCCATCATCAAGAACGCCAAGGGCCTCATGCTGGAACGTGTCAGGGAGGCCCAGGAGCAGTTCAAGGACTTGCTCCGGGATGCCCAGGGCTTTGACGAGGCGCTGCTCAGCATGCCGATCCCGAGCTCGACGACTGCCCCCTCGCCATCCAAGCACCCGCGCGACGAGTCGGGGCCACCGCCGGATGGTACTCCAAACAAGCGGGCGCGCACAGTGTTGTCTGTTGCTGTGTCATCGCCCCCCATCCTAGCCTACACAGGCACGACTTCCAGTGCTCCGAGCCCAGCCGTCCACTCGAACCCACCTCCGAGCCGCAAACTCGTCAAGCTGGACATGGTGACGCCAAACGGGGACCTCTGGACCGCGCGGAAGACTGTGCCGGCGCTTGTGGACCCTGCGCCTGTCTCTGAAGGCCCATCCTTACTGGAGCAGTTCAACATCGCTGCAAACATGGGGCACACATCAATGGTAGTGATGGACACCACATCCGACAGCCAGGCCCGGTGCAAACTTGGGCTTCCTCGCGACGTCAGCGACTTCCCGAACGGCTTGATCCTCGTCAAGGACGCGACCCTGCTGCGTGGCGTCCTGCACCTCCATGCAGCTGCTGCGGAGCAGTTTACATCGGTTGGCCTCTTCCTGAGGTCGGAGCCTGTCGCCCGCAAGGGAGCCAGGCGCGTTCCCTTAGTCCCAGGGGCATCGGGTGCGGCGAGGGGCGCAGACAGTGCCGGTTTCGGCGAGCCGGGCGGGGAGGGGATGAGGGTGGGGAAGGCCTTCAAGAAGCTTGGTGTCAGCGGCTGCAGCGTGTGCTGGGTCAGTTCGGACAAGAAGGGAAACAAGATCTCTGCGAAGCGGTCGTTTTACTTCCCGCTGACTGGTGACGACGCAGGAGAAATGTGGTGTACCCTCATGGACCTACTGCCGGCACAGCAGTCCCTCTTCTCCAGGTGGGACGTCGGTGTCTTCGGTCTCAAGTCGATGGCCAAGGTCCTCATCGAGGTCGAGCGCCTCTGCCCCGGGGGTCTGTGCCAAAAGGGCGAGATGGGCATCCATGGGTGGTTCAGAAACGCGGACGCAGACGGGGTGTGCGTGATGGACGTCCGTCTGGCGATGTTCGTCCTCGACCCGGATGGGGCGTACCGCGAGGAGGTGTGCGAGGAGGCCATGGGCCCGGAAGAACGGCGCAACCACGTCGAGGAGATCGTGGCGGAGCACCTCTTTTCGCAAGAGTTTGCGGACCCGGTGTCGCGCCGGGAGAGGATCCGGGGCATGATCTTGCCCGCGATCTCGGGGGACATGCAGTCCCTTTGCGACGGCCAGGTCAAGTCGCCCACCAGGGAGGTCCTCAGCACTTGCCAGGGCGCGGCCGTAGTCGCCGTGGGCCTAGTGAAAGTCAGGGGAGAACTCCGCACTGCGGAAAAGAGGTCCAAGCGCGGCGCGGACGAGGTGACAAAGCTTGCACTGCAGAAGTCCCTGCGCCTGGCAGAGGTCCGCCTGAGCACAGTGCTGGCTTCGATGGAGTGCCGGGGCATTCTGGTCGACATGGGCCGGCTGAAGGAGCAGAAGCCGGCCATGGAGGAGCAGCTGCGGAAGCTGGACGCCGCTGCTGCGTCGCTGGTCCGCAAGTTCTGCCCCAACTTCGCCAAGACGTATGGCGGGAAGCGTGAGTTCCTGAGCTCCCCCCTTGTGGTCGGGAACGTCCTCTGGGAGACGTTCCGGGTCCCCGTCCCGCCGCGCGCGGACAAGGGCAAGCGCGGGATGGCGTCGACAAACAAGGAGGTCCTGAACGCGCTCGTAGAGGAGCGGCGGGGCAGCGACAGGGAGGCGCACGTCGTCGAGTTTTGCCAGCACGTCCTCACCCACCGCACCCTCACCAAGCTTGTCACGTCTTTCATAGACCCTCTCGAGCGCGCTGCCTCTGCGGCGTCCCGGGAGGAGCTGGCGGGCGATACCCGGGACCTGAGGAGAGTGCGGGGACGGTTCCTCCAGACTGTGGCTGCCAGCGGGCGCCTCGCGATGGACGACCCCAGCCTCCAGTGCATCCCTCGGAGGAAGCAGTTTGCGGCGCTCCTGACGCAGACGCAGGCGAGCCCCCCTGGTGAGGGGGGGGCGCCCCGCGCCAAGGCGTACCGCGAGGAGGACACGGTGGTGAGCCTCCGCGACGCTTTCGTGGCTCGGCGCGGGTGGGTCATCCTGTCGGCGGACTACCGGCAGCAGGAGTTCCGGCTCTTGGCCCACCTTTGCGGCGACCCGGCCCTGCTCGAGGTGTTTGGCCAGGGGGAGGACCCGTTCGAGATCCTCGCGGGGGAGCTGTTCCGTGGCGGCGCCGGCGGCGCGGGGGGCGGGGCGGGGGGCGGGGCGGGGGGGGTGACGAGGGAGGAGCGGGACCGGGCCAAGCAGCTGTCCTACGCACTGGTGTACGGGATGGGGATCGAGCGGCTCGCGGCGGAGATGCGGGTATCCCCGGGCGAGGCGCAGGGCGTTCTGGCGCGGTTCCACGAGATGTTCCCCGGGGTGGGGCGGTGGAAGGAGGAGACGATCGGTCGGGCCATCCGGAGCGAGTACCACGAGGGGAGGACGGTCGGGGGCCGGTGGCGACGGCACCCGGGGATCGTGGGCGGGGGCGAGGAGCGGGCCAGGGAGGAGCGGGCGCTCATCAACTCGGTGGTGCAGGGGTCCGCGGCGGACGTCATGAAGGTGGCCATGAACCGGCTCTGGGGGAAGCTGCAGGGGGGGGAGTTTGCGGGGGGCGCCCACATGGTGCTGTCGATACATGACGAGGTGCTGGTCGAGGTGCGTGAGGACCTGCTCGACCGGGTGGCCCGGGCGGTGCGGGCCAACATGGAGGGCGCGATGCTTCGGTCCCGGGTGCCCCTCCGGGTGCGGTTGCAGGTCGGGGGGTCGTGGGGGGAGCTACGGGAGTACGTCCCCGGGGAGGCGGGGGGGGGCGCGTAGTGGGGCTGCCCGGGGCCCTGAAGCGCCTGGGGCCGCCCAGGGCTGCCCTCTTCAAGCATACGCAGCTCGGCGGGTGGGCCACCTGTACCAGTTGCTGCACGGCGGGTAGACGACCTCTAGCAGATGCTGTACTGCGAGTAGACCACCTCACGGATGCGGTAGAACATCTCGGAGAGGGGGCCCTCCACGACCAGGGTCCCGCTGCTGTCCTCCGCTCTGCGAACCACGACGCGCCCGTCGCACACGAGCGTCTTCCTCTCGCCGATCCCGAAGGCCGCCCGGATGCCCCGGCTCGCGAGCGCCCCCCGCAACTCGGTGAGCTGCACATCGCCAATGAAGACCCCCGCGCCCCCGTCGTCCTCGTCCAGCTCGGCGCCGCCCTGCTTCCCGAGCACCTGCGGCACCTCCGACTCCCCCCCGGGCGCCCCCATGGTGCCCGACAGGTAGCCGACCTCGTAGTTCCCCACGTCGTGCAGCACCAGCGGCCCCAGGGCTGTACGCTCGAGGTCCACCAGCATCGCGCAGGCGCCCGGGTGCACGTCGACCCACTCCCCGCGCCCGGGGGCACGCACCTCCGTCATGGCCCCCGCCAGGGCGTTCTCCAGAGACTGACACAACTCCCTCACCACCCCCGGCTCCCCGTGCGTCACCAGCACCAGTCGTGGCGCCATCCGCGCGACGACCCGGGCCACCGAGTCCTGGTCCGAGAGCCCGGCCAGGTCGAAGTACCCCACCCGCGCCTGCACGGCTACCTGCTTGGTCTCCGTCGCCGGGAACTGCTCCGTCCCCTCAAGGACCCGGCGCAGCGTCGTCAGCTGCACCTCCTGACTCAGCGCCTGGTCCTCCGTGGCGCCCTCCCGTCCCGCCGCCCGCCCTGCCAAGTTGCGCGTCTTGAGCATGGCGAACTCTCCGACCCCGACCTCTTCCCCGTACGCGCTCCGCTCCTGCGTGCGGACCGCCGGGGCAGGGTACATGGGGCCCACGGCGTCGGCCGGGCACTCGAAGCCGTCCACCACGCACCCCCACTCCTCGACGTAGCCCGTCCGCGGCCTCCCCGTCCCTGGCGTAGCGGCTTCGAGTTCCTCCGCGTCCCCGCCGAGCTCCATGTCGTCGTCCACGGCCGTGCCCTCGCCCTCCTCGGGCGGCCCCTGGCTGCCCCCCTCGCCGCCCTCCCTTGGCCCCGCCATGTCCACGTCCCCCTCCTCCTTCACAGCCGCCCCCCCCGCCCCGGCCTGGGCCCCCGCCTCGGTGGCCCCGGCGGCGGCCGCCTCGGCGCCCTCGGCGCCCCCGGGCC
>Ga0181583_10000537_pt1 | contig 27574 bp, 9 predicted proteins | sample 071ome_31_FD_132461 | JGI IMG/M metagenome (GOLD analysis project Ga0181583, IMG submission 132461) | Coastal salt marsh microbial communities from the Groves Creek Marsh, Skidaway Island, Georgia - 071405CT metaG (megahit assembly) | ecosystem: Environmental > Aquatic > Marine > Intertidal zone... | reverse complement strand
GCTTCACGCCCACCTCGGCGGTTTAATGGAAGAGGCTGAGGAATTGAGCAAAAAGCTCGGCTACTCGTCTTGATTGTAATGACATCATCACATCGTTATTGAAAAATCAATGCATTGCTATAGGTGTATTCTCGCTCGCGTTCGCGTTCGCCGCTACAAGGAGAGATTTTCGACGCCCGCCTTGGCGAGGTACGCCTCGTGCGCCTTTTGCTGCTGCGCGCGCGCCTTGGCGAGCTTCTTCAGCGCGCTCTTCGCGAGCGGTTCGCCCGCGGCGTCGTGCGTTGGCACGCCCTCGTCGTCATACTTGGAATACAACCCTTCGTATTCACTGAACGTCTTAAACATGTCGCTCGGCGGCACCTTTGCCTTGGCTTCTTTTTCTGCGGCTTTACGCTCGGCTTCCTCCTTGGCGAGTCTCTTGGCGCGTTCCTTTTCCTCTTTCGCCTCGCGTTCGCGCGCGATCTCCTTCTTCAACTCATCCGCGTCGTACAATTTCCACAACGCTCCGCCCTCGCGGTCGTCGAGCTTCACACCGAGTTCGGGCAAACCGACGTCTCGCACCGCGTCGCACGCGGCGAGCAACTCCTTGGCAGAGGCGCCGTTTTGCGCCAGGGTGCGAATTTCGTCTCTGAACGCCGTCATGAGATCAAGCAACGGCGAGAGGGTCTCTTCGCGGCCTTCGGAGGATCCTTCGCTGGATTCAGGGAACCCGATGGCGCCGGAATCCAGGCACACGCCCAAGCAACTCAAAATCTTTGTCACGTACTTGCCCACGCGCTCGAGCAAGAGCGGACGCACGTCCTTGGTCTCGGCGAGATATTTATTCGTCGCCTTTACGAGATCTTGCAACGCGAGGATGGTGTTCGGAGTGTTGATGTTATCCATCAACGCTTCGTGCACCGCCGCTTGAGCGACGTCGAGAGAATCGCTGAGCTCGCGTTCGCCGTCGTTCCACGTTTGATCCTTATCCACGGCGTAGCTTCCGGCGGCGCGGAACGCACCCTTGATGGAGTGGAAAAACTCGACAAAGGTGCGCTCGATGCTCAGCGCGAGCTCCATCTGTTTAAAACCAACGACGCCCGATCCGTCGGGGGCGGCGACGGGGCTCAGTTCCATCGGTTCGCTCCACTGGTTAAGCAGAAACAAAAAGCGAATCTGTCGCGCCGAGTACATTTGCAACGCAGCGCGAATGGTGATGAAGTTTTTCAAACTCTTGCTCATCTTCAATCCGTCAATGTGCAGGTGACCGGTGTGAATGAAAAAGTTGACCCACTGTTCGGTGTCGTAGTGCGCCTCGGACTGCGCGAGCTGGTTTTCGTGGTGCGGAAAGTTTAAATCGATACCGCCGCCATTGATGTCCACCGACTTGCCGAGAATGTCAGAGCACATGGCGGAGCACTCGATGTGCCATCCCGGACGACCCATACCCCAGGGTGAGCTCCACGACGGTTCGCCCGCTTTGCTCGCCTTCCAGAGGACGAAATCGAACTCGCTCTTCTTTTCGCTCGCCTCGGCGGCGAGTGCGCCCTCGCCGTCCATCGCCTCCTCGACGTTGGCCATGGCGGTTTTATTGAGCTTGCCGTACTTGTGATTCTCAGCCGCCTCGAACGCCTTGACGTCAAAGTACACGCTTCCGTTGGACTCATACGCGTACCTCTTATTGATTATCATCTGAATGTACAGGATTACCTTATCGACGTACTCGGACACGCGCGTTAACACGTCCGGACGCGCCACGCCAAGCAAACGCATATCCTCCATGAATTCCTCCTCGAATTGATGCGCGAGCGTCAAATATCCCTCTTGAATCGACCAATCTCGCGCGCAGCAGTGATCACTCGGCATCTCATCGCCCAATCTCGCTTTCACCGCCGCCGCGAGCGCCTCCGTCGCCGTCGCCAACGCCCCGAGCGGTTTCCCGCCCTCGGCTAAAATCGTCTCCACCGCCGTCGCCTCCGCCGACGCCGCCGTTCCCGAAGACTCCTTCGCGCTCGCCAACACCGCCTCCGCCCGTCGTGTGTGCGCTCGCATGATGATCTTATCGTCAATATCCGTCACGTTCATCACGAATCGCACGTCGTACCCGAAATACTCGGACATGACTCTTCGCAAGACGTCAAAGTTGACGTAGTTTCTCGCGTGTCCCACGTGCGCGCTGTCGTACACCGTCGGTCCACAGATGTACCATCCCACCGAGTTCCCGCTCAGCGGAACGAACGGCACCTTGGTCTTCGTGAACGTGTTCAGAAGCTTGGGTCCGCGTCGCTTGGGACCGTCGTCCTCGGCGACACGCGCGCCCTCGGGTCGCCACCAGGATGTGGGCGGCGCGCAATCGCACGCGCGCCCGAAGAAGAAACCCTCGCGGAAGGTGAGTTCAGCCATCGCGTGCGACGGGTGAAACGGTTCGCGGCGCGTTCGTGCGCGAGACGACGCGCGAGGCGAGCGCGCGAGGCGACGTGTGCGGGGAGATGGATTACGAGCGATGACGAGTGAGAACCCTTCTCTCTTTGGGTCGGGACGACGACGAAAAAGACGACGAGGAAGAGGAAGACGACCGAGGACGCGGGATGTTCCGCGCGGAGGATGAAAACAACGATGAAATATATGACGACTACCGCTAGAACCGAGCTCGAGCCGACGCGCGTCACGACGTCTTGCGTCGCACTTCTCGACAGAAATTCGCGACGTCGGCGGCGAATTCCGCCGGTTCCTCGATGTAGAGCCAATGGTCGCAATTTTCGTAAAACTTGACTCGGGCGTTTTTCATGAGCTCGCCGACGCGCGCGACTCCCTCCCACGGGAAGATTTTACTCTTGCGTCCGCCGAGGACGAGGGCAGGGACGGCGGTGTTCGCGCACGCGCTTCTCCAGTCTTGATGCGTGTGGTCGTACATGAGTTCGCACAACGCCTCGGGATCGCATTTGAGCGTCTCGCTCTTCAGCACACCCAACACACCCGGTTCTCTCTTTTCGGTCTCCTCCATCGACACCAAGCACGCCTCCGCGTTCCCGTCGGCGAAGGCGTCCATATCCGCGCGCACCGCCTCGGCTAATTTCGCATACGACGCCGCGTCGAAGCACCCCTTCGATCCCAAATTCCAATCGGGTCGTCGATTCTGTAACGGCGCTTGATCCACGAGCACCACGCCTCGCAATCGCGTCTCGTCGTCGCCGAACAATTGCAAATAACTCCAAATCACCGCGCAGCCCATCGACGTCCCGACGAAGACGACGCCTTCGGGACACTTTTCGGCAAAGTGGTCCACCACCTCGCGAAGATCCATCGCCAATCGCGCCACCGTGTACCCACGCCCCGGTTTATCGCTCTCACCGTGCCCGCGAAGATCGAACGCGACGCTCGTCGTCGGATCGGCGCGCGCGAGCATCACATCAAAGTACGCCGAGCTTCCACTCCAGCCGTGGATGAAGATGGGCACGGGGCCGGAGGGCGTCGCGTCGAGACCTCTCGCGCGCGCGCGGAGTCGCGTTCCGTCGGAGACGACGATGTCGACGTGTGCGGCGATCGACATGGGCGCGCGGGCGAAAGAATGAGGGTGGGATCGGGCATTACAAATGAGGAGTTCACTTTTTGAGCTCGACGGCGCGAGCGCGTAGCCTATAACAATGTCACCGACGACATTTATCATCAAGAGTCAACTCGACGTCCAGCAATTGATTCGTAAAAACTAGGTCCATTTTTTAAGCGTCTTGATCGCTTTTCGCTTGTACGCGTCGAAATCATCGTCGAAGGAGACTGCGCCGGGATTACCGTCGCCGGTGATCTCCAGGACGGTGACGTCGCGGACGCTGGTGACGAAATACTCGTCGTGGGAGACGAAGACAACGCCGCCGTCAAAGGCGTTGACGGCGTCGACGAGGGCGTCGACGGATTCGTAATCCAAGTGATTGGTCGGTTCGTCGAGGAGAAGAAGGTGAGGATGGTCCCACGTGGCGACCGTCCACGCGACTCTCGAGCGCTGACCGCCGGATAATAAGCCGATGGTTTGCGTTTGCAGCGGGCCGCTGATGCCGAACCGACCGAGACGACGGCGAGCGTCTTGTTCGTGTTCGGGAGACGAAGAATCGACGCCGGAGACGTGGAGGATGTATTCCAGAGGCGTCATCGCCAGGTCGAGTTGATCGACGTGGTGCTGGGTGACATAGGCGACGCGGAGCTTGGCGCTGCGAAACACGTTGCCCGCGGTCGGTTCCAAGCCGCCGACGACTAATTTCATGAGCGTGGATTTTCCAGCACCATTTCTGCCCACGAGTGCGAGTCTCGTGTTGCGATCGAACGGGAACGAGAGCTTGTCGAAGAGTTTCGTCGAATCTTCGGCGTCGTACTTGAAACACACGTCTCGGAATTGAATGCTCTCATTCGCGCCGATGGGACCGGGATCGGGCCAGCTGAATTTGAAGCTGCCCGTCTCCGTCTCTGGAGCCGTGAGCTCCTTCTGCGCGCCGTCGTAGGACAGTTTCCACTTTTTACCGTCGTGGCCCATGGCGCCCATGCGTTCCATTTTCTTCGCCATCTCTTTCGCCTTTTTTGCGTTTCCGTCGTCGAACATGGACGACGATCCTTTATGCAAATGTTTGTCGATGAACTTTTCCATCTTCTTCTTCGACGCCTGCTGCTCGTCGTACATCTTCTGCTGCCTCGCGTGTTGCTCGTTCCTCACGGCTTCAAACGTGGCGTAATCACCGGCGTACGCGGTGAGCTTTTTGTTCGAAATTGACAAAATGTCAGTGCACACAGCATTCAAGAAGGAGCGATCGTGCGAGACGACGACGAGCGTTCGGCCGTCGAACGCGTCGCACACGTATTGTTCGAGCCAAAGACACGCTTCCAGATCCAAGTGATTCGTCGGCTCGTCGAGTAGCAAACAGTCCGGATTCACGTACAACGCCCGCGCGAGCGAGACGCGAACGCGCCAACCGCCGCTCAGCGTGGAGACGGGACGCTCCATTTGCTTGGGACTAAACTGTAATCCTCTGAGCACTTTCCTGGCGCGTTCGTGCGCGTCGGACGCACCGATGGCTTTGAGTTCATCGTGAATCTCGCGAACGCGCCTCTCGATGTCGATGTCCACGGCGGCGTCCTCGTGTTCTTGCAACTCGGCGAGTTGTTTCGACAAGAGCTCGCGACGCGTGTCCGACTTGACCAACACGTCGATGGGATTCAAGTCGCACGACACGAAATCTTCGCTCGAGTCTTGCGCCACGTACATGATTCTCAAATCTGCGGGCACGCCCGGGACGCGCTTCTGCGAGAGCAAACGTAAAAGGGTGCTCTTTCCGGATCCGTTGCGTCCCGTCAAGCCGTATCGTCGACCGTGCACGAGGCTCAACGCCGTGCCTTCGAGCAAATCGTTCCCACCTCGCGGATGCGGCATGCTAAATTCCGACACGCTGATGTCGCGAGATCCGACTCTACTGGATGCGCCTTTCGAATACGCGGCGCTGACGGCTAGTTGCTCCATGTTCCTAATCTCTTCCTCTACTTGTCTCTCGCGTTCCTTGGCGCGCGCCAGATTTCGCTTCTCCTCGCGCTTCCTCCGCTTTTCCTCCACCGCATCCGCGTTCGCGCGCGCGAGCGCCATCATACGTTCTTCCTCCTCGAGTTGCTTTTTCCGCTGCTCTTGCTCCCAAAACCCACTCCCACCGACGAGACCGGCGGCGGCGTCCACGCTGTCCCGCCGCCCGCCTCGTCCTCGCCGCGCGTCGGCGTCGCCCATCTTGACGACGTTCGCCAGTCTCCGCACGCCCGGCGTCGGCGCTGCGTAAAGTTTCGTCATTTCAACCTCCACCGACGACTCCGCCTCCAGAACCTCGCGCAATCGCGCGCACAGACGCTCGACGTCTACGTCTAATCCGTACGCCTCGCACACCGAGCCTAGAAATTCCTCAAACGAACCTTCCTCTTCCTCCACGTCCGCGGCGACTAAACCGGTGACGTACTCGAGCGTGTCTTCATCCTCGCACGTGCCGTCGAACGCGGCGTCGATGCACTTTCGAACGACCGCCTCGTCCCTCGGACGTCGTCGCGTCGTCGTTCTCGACGTCGATTCGTCGAATTCGCGACGCATCGCCGCCGACACATTCCTCGTCCAATTCGCCACCGTTTCCTGTTCTCTCGCGCTCGCGCGCGGTGCGTCGACGATAGAAACGCGAGAATGATCCTCACTCGGGCCCGTCGTCGCCGTCGTCACCGTCTCGCGTCGCTTCTCACGCGTCGCGTCGTACGCCGCCTCGCACGCCGCTCGCGCTCGTCCCTCCTCCCAGCCATCCCCCAACGCTTCGACGAGAAACGGCGCGACGGCGTCCGCGCACGCATCGCACGCCTCCTCTCGCGTCCGCGCGCGCCCGTCGCCGTTCGGATCGAGCTCGGCGTCGACGCACTCGCGCACAAAGTCGAGCGTGCACGCATCGAAACTCGCCTCTAAGCGCGCGCGCGTCGTCCCGGGCGCGCCCTCGATCGCGTCGCACGCATCGATGAGGGCATCCATCGTCGTTCGCGCGCGTCCGCGCGCGACGCCGCGCGCGCGTCGGTCGTCGCGCGCCGATTTTTCAAAACCAGCCGCCTCGTGTCGGGCCAGCGCGTCATAAACCGCCTCGCGATCATGCCGCCGCGTCGATCTCGCGGTGCGGCGTTCGCGAGCGGCAGCGATGAGCGCGATTCCGTGGGCACTCGGAGCACGCGTCGCGCCGAGGATGTGAGCGATATCCTCGCGTACGAGGTCAAGTCGACGGTGAACGCGTCGCGCTCAATTATTCCCGAATTGGACGAATCCGGCGTGCGGTCGACGCGACGCGCGCCGACGAGCGAGCGCGGACGGTACCGCGTGTTGGATAACGATGTCTACGAACCGCTCGCGCCGTCGAGACGGGTGAACGCGGGAAAAGAGGACGGGAAGGCTGCGGATGGGAAATTCGACGCGACGTCGCTGTTGAAGCTCTTGGGCGAGTCGTACAATTTGAAAGACTCGAGCGGTGGCGCGGCGAGATTGGAGACCAAGGGCGGCGCGACTGAGACGGGGAAGACGACCGCGGGCGTGGTTGGGCGAGCGGCGACGACGATGACGACGCCGGCGGTGGAACCGACGAGTCCGCCGATCGGGGGACGAAGGACGCCGTACGAATTCGTCATGCTCAAGGATGAAAACGTCAAGCAGAGGACGACGACGAGGGAGACGGTGACGGCGAAGAGAGAGGAAAATTATTACAAGTCTGTGACGTTCAACGCGAACGAGACGTCGATGGTTGGAGATAGTGATTCTCCGGCGACGGCGAAACCACCGACGGGGAATTCCACGGGCAAGGCGACGCCGTGGAGCACGGCGGTGTCGGAGCGCGAGGCATCCATCTTTCGAGGAACGTCGGGACAGGTGGCGCGAACGATCGCGACGTATCGAGACATGAGCCGAAGAGTCGGAGACGATTCTGCGGTCAGAGACTCGAGTCAAGAGGGGTCTCCGCCCAAGGCGGTTGGAGACACGATCGCGGCGGAGAAACCGCCGACGGCGAAGATCTTCACCTCTGATCCGGAGACCGAAGAAGAACCCGTACGTTCGGCGGCGGCGAGACGATTTCTCGGAATCGGTAACGCGGCATACGCGGCGACGACGCTTCCCTCGATGCGCGACGAGCGTCGCAGACATAGCAAACAAGCGAAGCCCACTCGATCGACCGCGTCGAGGCAAACGCAACGCTCCACGGGATCGCAACAAAGCGATTCGTTGATGGTGCAATACCAGCAGGGTGATCAAGACGAGGTCGTTGAACTCTTAGAACATCGAAGAGGACACTTGCTCGTGCGTCTTCTCTCGTGGCTTAACACGCGCTTGAGCGCAGCGACGGGCTTCAAAGTCGCCCCGAGTTTCCCTCTCGAGAAACGAATCGAGCGATTCGTCGTGGGCGAAGGAATGCAAGTTTAAATCGTGGTGATTTTTTCGCGCTACTTGTATGCCTAAACGCGGCGCTTTGTGAACTATTTTCAAGTCAATTTCATGTCGACAATCTAAAAGCTACCGAAATTTTTGTGCGACGCGTCTTGATCGCTCCACAGCGGCACGCGCGCGCCGTTCAACGCTTGGATCACGCGTGACTCGAGCGCCCGCGCCGCGCTTTTCCCACCAGCCTCTTTCGGCACCGCGACGTACACGAGCTCGATGGGTTTCGCCGATTTTTGTCTGTGCGTGGCGATTCGCGAGGGCAAATGGTCGCTCTCTCCGCAATAGCACCAACCGTCGCCTCGGCGCAGAATGTACACGCACGTTTGCCCAGCGGAACCTATGGGCGGCGTTTCGTTCGAGTCGACGTGAATCGCATTCACGTTCTCCATCTGAAACGCTCGCGCGGCGGACTCGGAGAGCAAGGTTTGTAAAAACGCCCCATCGGCGTTTGTTCTCTGCACGGCGGCGTCTGATGAGATTTTCGCCGCGTCCACGTCGCTGAGTTTGACCAACGGAATGCTCGTCTGCTCCGCGAGAAGTTTGTTCGCGCGCGCGACGATAGCGTGAGGGATTCCGCAGTCCAGAGCCGTCTGTAACGCTAAAGATTCACGACACTCGCCCGGAACCATTCGCCACGTCGGCCTCGTGGAACCATCCTCCGTCTGCGCCGTCTCCATGCGAGCTCTCCGCGTCCAAGGCGACACTTGTAGCGGAAGGTCGAGAATGCCGTGTAAGTGCGTCGCGAAAATACCGCGAGCACCGCACTCATCGAGAGCTTCGACGACAGCGCCTCCGATGGCTGTGCCGTGCGAGGCCTCGGTGCCTCGTCCGAGCTCGTCCACCATGATCAAACTTCCGGCTGTGCAAGAACTCAGCATGGACTTTATCTCGAGCATCTCCACCGCAAAAGAACTCAAACCTTCGATAGGGGAGTCTGTGCTCGCCATGCGAACGATGAGCGAGTCTAAACGCGGTACCTGCGCAGAGACTACCGGAGCGTGCAAACCGCACTGTGCCAGCAACGCCAAGGCAGCCACCGAGCGAAGCACCGTGCTCTTACCCGCCATGTTCGGTCCCGTCAGCAAGACGAGTCCGTCGATGTCGAACGTATTTTCAACCGTGTCGGCGCCGTCCATTCGCATCCAAAACGGCACCAAACCTCTCACGGTTAACGGGCTAGTCGTGTCGCCTTCGGGAAGTAGCGTCGGAGGCGTCCACCGCTTGTTGATTGAATTACTCGCGTGGGCGAGAATGGCGGTCGTCACCGTAGACAATGTAGCCGCGCCGACGAGCGAACCGATGTGTTCTTGCAAATCTTCGGCGAGATTCACGAGCGTGTCTGAGACCGCCTTGCCCGCGCTTTGCGTGGCGATTCTGTAATCGTCCAACGCCGCGTCGACGCGTTCCGTCGTCCACCTATCGGCGATTTCTTTCCCGAAACGATCACGCGGGTGAACGAGCGCAAGTTTCATGACTTTAGGAATATTTCTCAACCACAGAGCGTTGTTTCTCATGTCGTATTCGAGTTCACACTTCCTTGCCCGTCCCTTGCGCTCAGCTTCGGCTTGTTTCACGATGGGCATGAGATCGTCGTTGATTGCCGCTTCGAGCGCTCTTCCCGCGGTCTCGACGCCGTCAAGAGCGGAATGAATGTGTTCTGGACGTACTCGACCGCGCCAGCGTTCGTTATCAAAGGTGAATCGATTCGGCACGTTCAACAATTTGAGCGGTTGGTCGGTGCCTTCCATCACGAAGGCGGAATCGTCAACGTCCTCGTCAACATCCTCGTCGACGTTTTCATCCTTCTGACGAATGACGCTCAGACCATTCAAAACATCATCCGACACGACTGACTCGATCAAAACGCACGCCTCTGTGCACGCCTTTGCGAGGTCGTCACCGCTCAGCGTCGAGCCGAGCTTCAAAGATGTCGGTTTCATCAACAAATGGCCCGCTTTACGAATATCTTCGCTTTTGTGCGTGAGCATCGCTTCAACGCCTCGCGCCATGGACGAGAGATCGGCGAAAAACACGTGGCTCGCTTCCCGTTGCGTCAAAAGTTTGGCCACTTTGCTCGGCGGCAAGACCTCGAGTTGCGGCATAGACGACGTCGTCTTCGTGAATAACATGGAAGCCTCTTGAATGGCGAGCGCCGTCTCCGGTGGAGGCGGATGAAGCAACAGTTCTTGCAGGTACGATCGACAGGCTGCCGGGGCAGAGCGTTCGGGAAGAAGGTGCGTCAACAATGGTGGAACAGAACGCGTCGGTAACACGCCCAGTTGTTGCGCAGTGGCGAGCGAAAGCGGCGCCGGACGACCTTCGTTCGTCACGCTGACGCAATCGAACACCTCGTCCGGTCCTAAACCGTGATCGAGTCTGACCAAGTCGAGCAATTTCTCCACCACGTCTCCCGAATATTTGACCGCGTCGACGCCCTCGGCGGCAGACAGGATGGACTGCACCTCCCATCGTAAACGCCGGCTTGGTGCGCTCGTGCCCGCCGAGTGACGCCCACCCTGCGCGTGACCACTCCCTAAACTTTCGTGGCGGTACAGCGGCGGCGCTATGCCTCCCGCAGAAAGCTTCGCCGCGGCCGCTTCCGCCGTCAAGCCTTCGAGCACGCTCACTCGTCGCAAATCCGGTTCGCACGTCACCACGGTGTATCCCAGAACGCCGCTCGCCAAACCGACCACCGGAGGCGCGCTTCCGTCGCCAAAGTCCACGTCTTCACCCATCGACGCCGCGCCTTTCACGTAATTTGGACTCGCGGGCGTCACCACGGCGGCGATGTACCGATCCTTGGGCGGCGTCGGCTGACCGTACTTTGTCATCGCGGGAACCTCTTCGCACACCACGCACGAGTACCCTCTCGACGTCAAACGATCGAGCGTCTCCTGTATTTTCACCACTGGACACCCCGCCCTGGGCACGCCCGAAGTTCCCATCGGATTCAGTCCCGCGAAGAGCACCAGCATCACCGCGTCGTACCCCAAACACTCGTAAAAGTCTCCGACGCGAATCAACGAAATTTTCCTCGGGTGTCTCGCCTTCACCGTCACCGCGTAGTCGTACAGCGTCATCCGTCTCGACGTACTTTTACCGCGCGACGACGCTCCACGCAGGTTCAAATCCACTCCCAGAGGATCGCTCTCATCCAGCCTCGCGATCATGTTTCGCGTCGACGGTTTCGACGCCGTGTTGAAGGTTTGAATCTGTTCTCGCCAAAACTCGGGATCAAATCCCGCGCCCGTCTCCTCCTCGAGCGTCGACGACGACATCTCGTGCGCCGCGGCGACGCCAAACGTTCGCGTCGACGCGCCGAGCGCGCGCGTTCGCGCATCGTTCGTCGCATGCGGCGTCGACGTCCCCGATCGTCCTCGCGCCTGCAGCTGTCTCGAAATCACATCCGTCGCGCGCGTCGACGACGAGGCCGACGCGCGCGCGAGGCGCGCGCGCGACGTTGACGCGCTCGAACACGTCGCCGCGAATCCGCTCCGCGCGCGCGAGGCGAATCGAGCGAACGCGTGCATCTCTCGGGACGGCGCGCTCATAACTAACGACCGAGTCGCGGGGACGCCGCACTCCGTCTCGCGCGACGACGCCATGGTGGCTCCACCGACGATCGATGTGACCAAGACGGTGTGGGGGATGGAATTTTCGGTGCACGGTGCGCGCGCGACGCGAGGGCGGAGGCGAACGCGCGCGAATTCTCTCGGAGCGCTCGTGCCCTCGATGATGACGCGGCGCGCTGGAATCGACGACGAAGACTGACCGAACGCGCTCGAATCGACGCGACCACGACCAGCGTGCCCGAAGAGACACAAGATGGAGGCTGAGGCGATGTTTCCGGACGTGGACGTGAGCGATCTGTTGGTAGTTCCCACGTGTCAGGTGCGCGCCGCCGACGAAGACGCGAGAGAGAGACCGCGCGAAAGACGACGACGACGCGCGAGACGACGAGGACGAGGACGATAGCGCGTTAGACTGACGCAAAAACGTGTATCGCAGCGAACGAAAATGGATTTGGTGCAGACTGGGGAAGATGTGGACGTGGAGAAGGACTTTTGTCTCGAACGGTTCATCGATTTCGCAAAACGCGTCACTGACGAGTTGCAAGCCAAGGGTTACTGGTGCGATTACATCGATCCGTGCAGCGGTTTATCGATGATCAATCGCGATTCTCAACACATATACGGCGAGGTGGACGCGTTGGTGACGCTGTTAAATTATCAGACGACGAACAGCGGCTGCTGCAAGGTGGTTTTACACCCGCAGTGGGGGAGCGCCGTGTACCCGGCGAGTCTGTTTACCAAGGCGCCGGCGAGCGCGTTACAAGAAGCCATCGCCGTCGCCGAGCGAGACATTCGCGCGAACGACCCGACCGCGTGATTTCCGTATAGTTTTGTCGTTTTGTACCTCTTCGTCTCTTCGTCTTCGTCGACTCGTCGACTCCGCTTCGAGCCTCACACCGCGACTCGAGCATGCGCGCCGCGCCGAACGCTCGATCGGCGCCCGCGCGCTCGACGCGCGTCGTGGACGCACGCGCGCGTCGGTTGTCGTCGCGCCGCGCCGCGCGCGTCCACGCGTCATCGTCGGCGTCGTCAAAATCCAAGTCGAACGACCCCAAACATCTGTACAATCTCTTGGGCGTGTCTTCGACGGCGACGGCGAAAGAGATCAAATCCGCGTACCGCAAGCGCGCGTTAGAGCTTCATCCAGACGTGAACAAGTCGCCGGACGCGTCGACGCGGTTTAACGAGGTGAAGGAGGCGTACAACGTGCTCATCGACCCGAAGCTCAGAGCGGCGTACGACGACGCCGCGTCCTCGACGAGCCGAGGACCGTCGGCGAGCGATTGGACCGATGCGTGGTCACGCGCGACGAGCGGTTCTCGTGCATCCAGCGCGTCGACCGGCGCGCGCCGGTCTCAACAACCAGAGGAGGAATTTTATGGATTTAAAGACTTTTTCGCGGATTTGGAAAAGGAACTCGCCGCGCGTGAGGCCAAACGGCCCGCTGGCGCCGCCCCCAAATCCCTCTGGGAAGAATTGTACGACATAGGCGAAGAATTCGTCGACTTTTTAGAAACCTCGGCACCGAAACCGTCCAAGAAACCACCGGACGATGCGTTCAGGTACGACGGATCCGCGCGCGCGCCGCCGAAACCGAAACCGCCGCCATCCTCCTCGCGACCCGCCTCGGCTCGCTCCGCCAAAGACACCACCGTCGACGACATGCTCGCCGATCTCAAGCGAGACATGGGTTTGTAATGCGTATTTTTTTCGCCCCACGCCTCCGCTCATCGAGTTCACGCGCTGGACAGTCTCATTTCCTTCGCGCCCGGTATTTCGTACAGTTGACAGTTAAACGCCTTGGAAATTCTGCTCTCGCGTCAGATTAGCGCGCGGGCCGCGTGAGCGTCTCGCGCCGCGCTCGCGCCGCGCGCGCGATACGACGCGATGTTTGAAGGTTTCCTCGCAGACGCCCTCAACAAGGCGCTCGGGGCGTACTGCGTCGGCATCGATAGCGAAAAGATCAGAGTCAGCGCGTGGCGAGGAGACGTCGAACTGCGAAACGTTCAATTGAAGAAGACGGCGCTGGATGCGCTTCGCGCGCCGATCGCGCTGGACGCAGGGTACGTCGGATCGCTTCGGTTGAAGGTACCGTGGACGAAACTGGGCGAGGAGGCGGTGGTGGTGGAGATCGATCGAGTGTTTCTGTTGGCGTCTAGAGTGACGCTAGCCGAGGCGGAGCGAAACGCCGCCGCGGTGGGACTGTCGACTTTAGAGCGCACGCGCCGACAGGTGGATGAGAGAACGAAAAAGCTCGAGGAGGCGGAGTTGGATTGGTTGCGGACGTCCATGGGGAAGATGACGAAGCAGATGCAAGAGGAGTCGGAGAGGAAAGATTCTTGGATGTGGAAGACGTTTCACACGGTGCTCGGGAATTTGCAAGTAAAGGTGACCAACGTGCACTTTCGATATGAAGACACGCTCACGACGCCGAATAATCCGTTTGCGTGCGGTTTGACGATCGAGAAGATGAGCGCCATCACTGTCGATGATTCCGGTAAGCCGACGTTTACGACGGGAGGGGCGTTGGAAGGAATTCACAAGCACATGTCGTTGGGGAATTTCTCGTGGTATCTGGATTCGAGCGAGCGATTCAGACCGTGGAAGACGCACGCGGACTGGGAACCTCCGAGCGTTGACGATGCATCCGAGTGGTGGTCGCTCTTCGGTGATGGACTTTCCACCGAGATGTCGGCGAAGACTCGTCAGTACATGTGTCACCCGGTCACCGTGGAATTGTTGTACCACAGAAAGGGTAAGAATGAAGAGACGGAGGTGTGCGAGCCGCGACAATTGTGCAATTTACGCTTCGAGGAAACGCGGATGACGATGACGCGGAGACAATATCACAACTTCATGCAATTACTGCAAGTTTTCAACCAGTATCGGTTACGTTTGCCGCACGCACAATTTCGGCCGATTTGTGACATTAGAACCTCGCCGGCTATGTGGTGGACGTACGCAAAACTCGCCGTTTCTTCGAGAAAGAAGAACGTGACTGGGAGGTTTGAGTGGAGCGACATTCAGAACGCGGGCAGTAAAAGGCGTCGCTATCTCGCCATGTACATGACAGAAGGCGGCACCTCAAATGCCGAATTTTTAGAAGAAATGGAAATCATTGAAGGTGAATTTGATTTTCAAGTCATTCTCGCTTGGCGATGCATCGCACATAGCAAAACAAAAAGTGTTGGAGAGCAAGGCAGCTCTGGGCGCTTCACTTCCTATGCCCAGCGAGCCCGAAAAAAGTTGATCAAATCTCTCGCCGACGAAGAAAAGGCAAAAGGAGGATACTTTTCATGGATATGGACTTCGTCAAGCGCGAAAGAGAACGAATCGGCGACTAGTTTAGCGCTGTCTGACGATGATTGGAGCAAATTAGAAGAATTGATGCATGGGGATAGCGCTGATGCCGACTTTGATCCGAAAGAACTCGGGCTTGAATTCAACGGCGTGATGAAGAATCTCACTCTCGAACTCAAAGATCATGACGACACGGGTGATGATAGACTCTTGGTCAATTCTGTCATGCAAGGCGTTCAAGTGACGACGAAAACATACCTGGACCAATCGAATACGAGTTTTCTCATCGACGGATGGTCGTGCAACACAGAATGTGAAACAATTCTATCCACCGGCATGGGTGCATCATTACACAAGCACGCGCTCAAAGTCAAACACAATTCGTTCCCATTAGAGCATGAACTAGATGCAGACGTCGATGTACGGATGGCACCGGTATATATCATGTACGACAGTAGAGTGATCAAACATTTGCGCGCATTCTTTGATTCCATAGACGTCAGCGAAACAGATTTAGCGACTCTAGAGGACGAGGCATTGGTGAAACTTGAAGAAGCGAAGGATTCTACAACGGCAGCATTGAGCAAAATCAAAATGACATTCGACATTTACGCTCCGAAAGTGACCATCCCGGTCGCGCGCGACGGGAAAATCCTGTTTCAGACGCTCGTGGACTTCGGTCATTTCAAAATGCAAGGTGATCCGCTTGATCCTGCGGTCACATTTGATCGAAAAACAGGGGCACCGGAGTATAAGATTCTTATGATTGAGAGTAAAAATACGGGTGTGTACATTGCCGAATCAACTTTTGATTGGAAGCGAGTCATCTCTGGGGACTTAAGTGATGTTTGTGAGAGTTTGATTGCACCGTGCGACGCAAAGATGCATCTTGCCAGCGCTTCCGCTGGCTGGACGCCGCAAACTGGTCCACGTTCAAAGATGGAGATGTCCACCAGTTCGTTTCAGTTGTTTGTATCTCCGTCGAAATTAGCCAGACTGTACGCAACTCTCGCCACGATTCAAGAGAAACAAATTTCAACTACGAACACGCCTGGAATCGAAGACATCAAACCGTGGCACGGAGCGCTCATCTCTGGCGCTGCTTCAGCGATGAAAGTAGGTCTTGTTGGCGCCGCTGGTGGCTATCACACTCGAACGTTGTGTTGTCAAGGTCCATATCTGTACATTTTAGAAGCTGATGATGCCGACACGTACGTAGACTACGTGCGCGTTGGATACAACGTACGAGTGAGTACACTGGACGCGGCGGATGATAACAATCAAGGTCCACTACTCGTGATCCACGACGCGAAGGTGCCGAAGTCGCGCGCGATCGAAACGAACAGCACTTGGGTATTTCGATTTAAGGAAGAAAAGGATCTTGACAAGTGGACGCGCTGGCTCCAAGACGTGAACGATGTCGCCGTAGCGACCAGAACGGTGCAAGCTTCCACGGGCGATCTGGAGACCGAGGACGGAGAGAATAAGAATGAGCAAAATTTCAGTGAGTCCGATGGGGTCATCATTGAATCGTCCTTCATCATGAAAATCGACAGCGTGTGCGTGCACCTGGCTGGACAGGCCATGGGTATAGCGGGAGCTCGCCGCGACGGTTTTGAGAATGGAGGCGTCGAGCGCGCATTGCACCAAAAGTTTGAAGACACGACAGAAGTCCCGCTCGCGATGCTTAGTTGCACGTCGGCGAGCATGACCATTGAAGAGAACGAGCACGGTAAAGAGTTTGAAATGATGGCGGCGACGATGGATATCGTAGATCAGCTCTGCGGTGCTGCATCTGCAAGAAATCTCATGAGCGCGCAGTCCAGCGAGGACGTGAAAGTTCGATTCAACTACAAGGACATCAGTCCGACGTCACCAGAATACAAGGGTATCGACACGACTATGAAATTAGACACTGATGAAGTCATGTTCTTTCTTCACAGACCAACCATTGGAAGTCTTTGGCGTATGCAAGAGGAGTTCAAGGTGATATTGGCGGCGTTTGCGGTTCCCAACGACGAAGCAAAAAAGTCAACCGGTTTCGATGAAGATCAGGCCGATCGTATCGGTTCACAACTATTGCTTCGCTTCAAGTCAACAGTCGTCACAGCTTTGTGTGAAAGGCAAAACGAGCACAGTGAGCCCGTGCCTTTGTTTGACTGTAACATGACAGACTTGCAACTCGAGATGTGCTCAAAGCAGACCGTCACCAAAATGACCATGTACCTTGGAAACCTTTGCATCGAGGACAGAGGTGCGCCCGATGATAATATGTATCGACGATTGATTGATATCAATTCTGACGCCGCATCCACCGGCAGTCGAACGAACGTACAAGTTTTCATGCACAATCACCTCGCGCCGTCTTTCCCCGGCTATGAGTACGACGTGCGCATCAAATTTCATGATGTCAGAGTCATCATCGTTTATTCCTTCATCCAGAGGCTCCTAGGTTATACCTCAGCATTCTTGCCTCCTCCTCTTCCGGTGAGCGCACTTCCCGAGTCAGAAAGGAAAGCTGAGCTGTTGCGGCGGGGAGAACCGAGACCGTTTACAATGATGTACACCGTGGATATGAACGCACCGGAACTCGTCTTCCCGAGAAGTAGTTCTTCTGATCAAGCGTTCGTGTTGGATGCCAAGAGCGTTCACGTCGATAATAAACTGGAATGGACGAACGGAAAGTCTCATTTGGACGTCGGGGCCATCCTGCTCGACAGCACGGTGGTATCGCTCAACGGCTGTTCCGCGTGTGTTTGGAAAGAATACAAGCGGACGACGTCCATGATGCCGAAAGGACGGGACATGTCGCTATCTTGCACGTATCGTTCCCCGAAATGGGATCCAGGTCGCCGCGCGCCAGCGTACGAGGTCTTTGTCGACTTTTTAGACCATGCGGAGGTTGAGTTGTCGGATTTTGAGTACCGTGTTCTCGTCGCGCTTTCATCGGAGAATTTCGCCGAAATTGTCGATGTTCCGCAACCTCTCTATGAGATTGAGGAGATTCCTTCCGCTGAATCGTCAAATCTGGTCACATCTGACGCTAGAGAAACGCTCGTAGTCCTGAACATCAACAAGATGCGCTTGGCAACGTTCGGCGCCTCGTTACCGACTCGAAGCAAGCCGCTCGCATCATTCGAACTCGACGACATGCACGTCATGTACAGAAACAAAGACGGCAAGACGATGCTCTCCGTCACGTGCCCATCTCTGGCGCTCAATGATGCACGGGTGGGTGTTCCTGATCAAGCTCGTCAGGCGTTTGGTCGTGCCCCGGGATCCAGAGCGTCGGAGACGTTGCTCTGCGTAGACGCCGTCATGTCCGAAAGTCTGTACGACTGCAATTTTCTTTTACAATCGTGCCGAATGATGTACGATCCAGAATTCGGCTTAGCCATCTACAATTTTTTCATGAGCCAATCCGAAGACGAATCGGAAGGAGGTCTCGTGGACGCGCGTCTGAGACAAGATTTGAACTTTGGAAGCAAAAAGATGATGGCGCTCGAAAACGACACCGAATTGAGCGTCTCGAGACGCATCTTGTGCAACTCTCCGATGGGTGAAGACGAGGTCGAACTTCACGGAAATGGACAAGATCTCATTTTCCAAGCGTCGACGCTACCACTGGTGTACGTGGCACCGGGACGGACGCTTCGATTCAAAGACGTTCGCATCATCGTTCCGGTCGGAACCGGCGTGTGCGACTTTGTACAATTGGACGCGGACGCAAAAATCGTGACAGATGAAGCAGACGGCGTCGTCGTCGTGCAAGAAAATCGCGCGCGGAAGAGCGCGCAGTCTCTCATGACGAAAGCAGCGTCGTCGATCGACTACAACATATGCGGCTCCATGCCGAGAACCGAGGTGGTCTTCGTGGACACCTCGCGAGGAAACGCCGAATACGTGCTTCGAATGAAGACGGGCGCGGAGTTCAAGTACTCCACGGAGCAGACGGCTCAACAAGCTTCGTTCACGTTCACTGCCTTTCAAATCGCTATCGGTGAGTGGAAAGCGAAACCTCACTGGACGGTCGTGGACTCGAGCGTCGTTTTGAAGCCCATCGACATTGACGGAAGCATGCACGCCACGAAGGACGACGTCGCCACGATGCTTCGAGCCACCGACGCCGACTTCGTTCTCGACGCGGCGTCCATCAAGCAGCTCGGTGCGCTGTCTGAGGGATTCCTCGCCACGCTCCAATCGACCGGTCTGTACAAGCAAACGCAACAGTGTTCGACGTTCACGCACGTGGCGGGAGACGGACAAGGTGCACACTTTTGGCGTCCGGTGCCACCGCCGGGATTCGCGTCTCTGGGCGATTGCGTCACGCTCACCGACACTCCGCCGTCGCAATCCGTGGCCGTGATAACGGACGCTGAGGGGCTTTCGAAAGCTCCGGTGCGATTCGAAAGAGTGTGCGCGCTCAACGACGCGTCAAACACGACCGTTTGGCGCCCAATTCCTCCGCGCGGCTACTATGCTCTCGGTTGCGTGGTCGCGCGCGACGACGCGGAACCGTCACCTGAACTCGTTCGATGCATGCGTGTGGACGTCCTCGAGGTGGCCAACTACGGTGCGTGCATTGAGTCTGAAAGTTGCGAAGCTTCGCTCCGCCAGGTGAACAACTGTTCGCGGACGTTTCAGGTGTTCGGCGACGGCGTCGAGAAGTTTGCTCCAGTCGATCTCAACTCGCCTCTCCTCCCGGAACCGTTCCCCGTCATCTCTGCCAGTCAATCTTTGAACAACGAGACGAGTGAGATCACTTGTGAATCGAACGAACTGTCCACGATGACGACGTTCGATTGCAAGCGCATGTGGGTGAAGCGAGACTCGAGATCGAGACGCAGCGCCTCCATTTGGCGACCTCGACCGCTCCATGGATACGCGTCTCTCGGCGACTGTCTCATCGTCGGTTCATCTCCACCAGCCTCTGGCATTTTGGTCGTCGAGACGAGTGATGAAACGGTGGCGCAGCCAACGAGTTTCGTTCTCGCGGGCGCGCTGCACGACGCACAAGGGAATGTTCTGGGCGTGTGGAGTCCGACGCCTCCGCACGGGTACGTCGCGTGCGGCGACGTCCTGACGAGAGACATCGTTCAGGCGCCTCCCCTGACGGCGTGCGTGTGCGTTCGCGAAGATTTAGCGTCGACGGTGTCGAGATCGGGCGCGTGCACCGATCCGACGCAGGCCACGTTCGACGGTATCTTCGTCGAAGACGCGCTCTGGGCCTCGAGAGAGGGTTACGAGGGCGCCGCGTTGTGGAGCTCGGATCCCGACGCGCCGCTCGAACATTTGCCACGATGGGGCTTGTTCCAGTTTTCAAAATCCGATGCGCGAGCTCCCAGACAACGTCGTCCTCGTCTGTCCGTTCTCGATTACGTCAAGGCGCGTCGAATTCGAGACAGTGCGGAGGAACTGAACATTTCTCTCAACGTTTCCATTCCGCGCGTGAGTCTCGTCCTGTTGGAAAGAGAGGTGTTTTCTCATCCTCTGCTGTGCGCGAGTCTGACCGATACCTCGTTCGTCATGAACGGAACTTCGGCACATATGGAGGGGAACACCATGATGACTCTGGTGGTGTCGTCGTACAACAGTCTTCGAAGCTGTTGGGAACCCATCGTCGACGCGACAAATTCTTACTTGAAATTTACGTACAGCGCGACCGGTGATGAATCAGCTCCGGCGGGTACGTCGATGCTGATAAAGACCATCACTCCGTTTAACGTGACGGTATCGCAGACGTTCGCCGCGGCCATGTTACGATGGATTGAATGGCAGGCGGTTTCTTCGACGGCGTCGGTCAATACGCTTCAAGCGTCGAGCGAAGACGCTATTCGTTACGACAATCGGCTCACGAATCAAGATGTCTATCTGAGGTACGGTGTGGATTCTATGAATGCGATTTGCTTGAAACCGGGCGAGTCTCGAGAGATCGTCTCTGGAAACCGATCGTCCACGTCGTACACCTTACCGGTTACCGATGCGACGCAGTTGTCGTCCTCCGTGCACATGGAAAAGATTCCCGTGCGCGCCGCCTGGTTCATGTACCTGACGGTCGTCTCTGTGGACGTTCCCGACTTGAATGCGTTATCACAGATATCCGTGAGCGTAAATTTGGAGTTTCCGAATGGTCTCGGACAAAAGTCGATGCGCACGCGATCCATCTCCGCGGCAAACGCGCCGTTCGAGTGGAACGAAGGCTTTCGTGTCGCCCCTCGAGTCGCGCACGGCACGCCGACGACGTGGCGAGAGTACACTGAAGATGTACTGATGGATGTAACGGTGAACGATCACACGAACTCGGTGAACAGAGAGATCGCGTCGCGTTCAATGTCTCTGAAGTCTGTGGTCGACTCTCTCGAGATCGTGTGCGATAAAGATGATACGAGAGCGGGCGTCTTGCGAGTGCCGAGAGTCGACGACGACGGAGACGCGCTCGAGTTGAAAATTGAGATTGAGTTCCACGAGATCGGGCACAGACGCCGACACGCCTTGGTGGATAGCGCGTTGAAAGAGGAAGAGGATATCGAAGACGAAATGTTCGTCGCTTTCACGTCTGAAGGACCGTGGAAATCGATCGATACGCACACGCCGAACGCCGCGCAAATAATCATGCACGAATCGGCGCGATGCATCGCCAGATTGTCTAGTCCCAGCGCGTGTCAGTTTCTGCCGGCGGCGACGTTCAAGAATGAGACACCTCACGATTTGGAGGTGTGCATCGTCCCGTGCGGCGTCCATCCGGACGATCCACCCGAGAGTCGACAGTTGACGCCGAGACGCGCCAGGCATGCGTTCGAAGAGGTGTTTGAGAACCAGCGCAGAATTCCACTCGTGGGCTACTCGTCGAAACACTTGCTTCCCACTGAACGAAGTTGTTGGTCGAATCATCACGGCGGCGAGAGCACCGGCTCGATCGACGAGTATACGTCGCGATTACTTCCAGCCGGTTTCGAGTGGGACGGGCAGTGGCACGTACACAAGGGAGGAAACACAGATGACGAGGGCTGGGCGTACGCCATGAACCTGCCGGATCTGAAATACCCGTTTCCAAAGGGCAGTCACCAGGGACCGCTGTCCATGGTTCGCATGCGTCGATGGATTCGTCGTCGCGTCCCGGTCATGCAGGACGCACCGGCGCCACTCGTGCCCACGACCATCGCAACGCTGTGCCAACGCGAAGTGGTGAAACCGAAACAATCCGTCGGTTTGATACCGTCAATCATAGGACCGGAAGCTATGTCTGATCTTTTCGTCAGGAGTGTGTCGGCAAATGGACGGAGCGCTTGGGCGACTGAGGTGGAAGAACACGGCGCGACGTGGTCTTGCATGATTGCGCGCGCGATGGAAGGCTCGGAAATCGCGTGTGTGAAAGAGGACGACGGGATAAAACGTTTCATTGGAATAGAAGTGTCAGCCGACGCCGTGACGGCTGACGCCGACGCGCGCGCGGACGAAACGGGTTTCGAAGACTGCGAACTGTTGGAGGATGGTTACTACAATCTGAATCCGGAAAGCATGGAGTGGACGTTGACCGCGGTCGCTCCGCATGTCGTCAAAAATCACACGCCAAGAGTGATGAACGTGACGGTATTTCAGGCGGATCCAAGGAGTCCGCTTAGCGTGCGAGCCGTGAGCAAAGCAACCGTCAGTCCGCGAGAGAGCGTGCCGATTCACAGCGTGCATCCGATGACGCCTTACTATCTGCGCGTGGCGCTCGACGACGGTTTCGACGACATGGAACCGGCGCAACGTTTGTTACCCGTGTCTCCACTGGCAATAGACGCGCTCAAATCAGTCGGTACGTTGGATGCATTTGATTTGTTCGATACGTCTTTCGCCGCCGCCGACCAATCCGAAGACGCGAGCACGTCCATGGATGAAATAAAGTTGCGCAACAAAGACGGTAGGACAGCGGTGCTCGAGGCGCGCACCGATTTCGGTTTCGTTTCAAATGCGCCGCGAACAACGGTCATCTCTGCCAACGTCGTCGTCGTGAACAAGACGAGCGTCGACCTCATCGTGAGAACGTCGACGGTGCAGTTATCGACGAGCGAAGAGGGCGATTCGTCAATGTCTAAGGTTAAGTTTCTCGAGACTCGAGCCGCGCATTCCAATCGAGGCGTCGAGCTCTTGCGTAAATACATGCTGCGCAAAGCGCCAAAAGACGGCGAGGTGTTGTGTCTCGAAGTCGGCGTGGCGAATTCAAACGTCTCCAAGCCGCATCTTTCACCCATCATTCCGATGTACGAGCGAGAGCTTTTGAGCGGTGCCGTCGTCGTGCGCGCCGTCTGTCCCGACGGATCGTTGTATTCGGTCACCGTGCGAATGGAAACGGGAGGAGAGTACGCGAAATACGGTTCGCAAGTCGTGTACATCGAGCCGCGGTGCGTCGTGACGAACCAAACGGGCATGAGCATCGTCATGGCGCAGACATCGCATGATCTCGTACAATCGGCGCTGGAGTTGAAAGCGACGGACATCGATGTTCCGCTTCGCATGCAAAGCGCGGACGACGACGGCGTCGTGTGTATCAAACTTCCGCACGCGTTGTGGTCTGCGCCGATTAGTTTGTACAGCGTCAACGCGATTAAGGATTCGATGAAAATCCCGCTGTACACGACGAACGATCCCGATGACTTCGAGCTCATGCAGTTGCACGTGGACACGTCGACGTTGGGCGTTTCGAAAGTGAGTCTGAGCATAGAAAATCGTCACAAGTCGAGCATTCTCATCGAGAACACGAGCGACATGGACTACATCGCGTTCAGGCAAGTCGGCGCGACGGACGACGCGCATGAGCCTTGGAGAATCGCGCAACCGCAATCGGCGAAACCGTTTGGCTGGGCGCGCCCTCAGGATGCGAAGAAGCTCGCGGTGTGCGTGCTTCGCAAAGGATCGCTACAAGGAGTGGTTCAACGCGTGTACGATTTCGAACACTTGGACCCCGCCATGGAGAATGAAACGTTACCGGGACTTCCCGTCGCCAAGATTGATCTCAAGGATGCGTCCAATTTAGACGTCGACGGCGGCGACTCCGTGTACTTTAACTTTCTTCCAGTCACCAGAAGACTTCGAAGAGGCAGACACATTCTTCGCGTCAAGTCGTTCGGATCTGATACCATCTCCAAGCACATGCGCGTCGCGGCGCGGGCGAACGGCGGTTCCGGCGAATCCCGCGTCGCGATGCTCATCACGGAGAGCAGTCTGTCCCTCGTCGACGGAACGGTCAGCGAAATAATCAACTGCTCCGCCGAAAACGTCGGGTTCGAGTACATGACGTGTGCGCACAGCGGCATCGCGTCGATGAATCTTCGGATTGAATCCATGCAAGTCGACGACATGAACCCGAGCTCAAAGTACCCCGTCCTCATCAGGTTGCTCGGTCCGCGGCAGAGCTCGAAGCATCCTCTGTTGTCGATGAAAATGGTCACCAAGAGTTCCAGCGGACTCGGCGCCGTGTATCCGTACATTGACGTCAAGTTCGCCCCGAGAGATTTGCAAATCGCCGTGCACGAGCCGCTCGTGTGGCGTCTCGTCAACTTTGCCAAAGTTTTCGAAGCCGAGACATCGAGCGAGAGCGCGCAGAGTCTTCAAGTCGTGAGCGCGCCCATCGCCATCGGAAGTTTCCACGTGAGTTCGATCAATCTCAGGCTACGATTCCGTTCGGCACTGTATTCTCGACCGAGACACGCGATGCCCGCGTTTTTAACCGGCGTCGCCTTCGTCAACATCGACGACGGACAGTTACACCTGAGCGCGATTCGCGTCGAGAGGACGCGAATGCTCGAGCGCGCTTTTTGGTCGATGATCGTCGATTCTTACACGCGTCAGGTGGCGAGACAGGCGCTGTTACTTCTCGTCGGCGTCGACGTGTTGGATTCTTTCTCGCAGGCGCTCGGACAAGCCTCGGCGGGCGTCGCGGCGTTGAGTTTGGATAAAAAGTTTTCAAATTCGATGAATTCGACGCTCGGACCGGATGCTCGAAAAGCTGAATCCATCCAGGCTGGACTCGCCACGGGCGGCGAAATGCTCGCCAAGGGCGTGTTCAGAGGCATCACCGGTGTCTTTCGAAAACCCGTCGAGGGCGCCATCAAGGGCGGCGCCGTCGGTTTCGCGAAGGGTGTCGGGAAAGGTTTAATCGGCGCGGTGACGCAACCGCTCGCCGGAGGTTTAGCCGCCGTCGGTCGAACCGCCGAGGGCATCGCCGTCGGCGTCGACGGCGTGAAGAGCGTGCTCGGAGTGAACGCGTCGTCGGTGCAGGTTCGCGTTCGAGAGCCTCGGGCGCAGCACGCCGACGGCGTCTTGCGCTCGTTCGATCGCGAGACGTCCGACGCGCAAACCGCGCTGCGCGCCGCCGTGAGAAGGAAGGCGAGCGTGCAGGTATCGGACGGACTCTCGACGGCGACCCCGTACGCTCGAGACAAGTACCTCGACAGCATTGAGGTCGATTCGCGGTCCACGCTCGTCGTGCTCACCGACCAACGCATCGCGGCGTTGAGAGCGCCGCGCGAACGGCGCGGCGAGTACGTCGCTCTCTGGCACGTGTCGTGGTCCGAACTCCTCCACGCGGAGACGCAAGCGCCCGCCGACGTGGTGTTACACCTGAGAGAATACACGAGAAAGAAACGAATATTTGAAAAGAGCAGAATCACGCGCGTCGTCAAGACGACGCCCGGGACAGATCAGATGGAACGATTGATTGATATGATTTCACGCGAGATGACGCGGCGCACTCGAACGGCGTCGGACGACGCCGACGCGCGCGACTCGGACGCGTCGCCGATCTACGTGCCGTGCGCGGGTTGGCGCAAGGTGGTTCGTCTCGACGATGACGCGTGCGTGTGGGCGCCGACGCCACCGAACGCGAGATACGCGATCTTCGGACACGTTCTTGGCGGTTCGGAGGAACCATCCGAACCCGTGAGCGTCGTCTTGAGAACGGGAGGCGACGGCGTGGTGCTGAGTCCACCCGTGCGGTTCGAACTCATCTATCGAGAGCGATCCGATTTCACGGTTTGGATGCCCGTGCCACCGGCGCACTTTCGAGCCATCGGCGCGGTCGCCGTCGGCGGCGTCGAGCCGCCGAAGAAGGAAGACGTCGTCTGCGTGCGCACCGACTTTTTAACGATGGCGTTGGTCAAGCTCGGATGGCTTCCGCAGGCTGGGAAGAACGACGCCATGCGCAGTCCCGACCGGAGACACTTTGCAAACGCGACCATGTGGACGGTGGATAACCTGGGTCAGACGTTCATCGCGACTCGTTCGAGAGATCATCCGGCGGACGACACCGCGTTGGACGTTCTCGATGCTCGCGAAGACGACGACCGAATCATGATTTGAGAAGCTCGCTCGTCGTACGTGCAATGTCGTACTTTAGCTCAACGTATTGTACTTTAGCTCAACGCGCGATCGCCTAAGATGAATTCAATTAATGTCTACTACGTCTACTGTACCACGAGTACGCAAACAGTCCCGCGCTCACGACGGAGACGACGACGAGCGCGCGCTCCGCCCGAAGAGACGAGAGCGCCGCCGCCGCCGCCGCCGTCTTGTCCGCCGAACGCGCCTCTCGAACGGGCGGCGCCGTCTTGGTCACCTCACCCGCTCGTTTCGCCGCGCCGTTGGTGCGCACGTGCGACCGACGCTCTTTTCGAGGCGCCATCATGTCCTCGATGTCCGGCTCCCCCGGCGTCTTCAGAGAGAGCATACCGCACGCGCCGCTGATGTCCTGTCCCATCTCGTGCCTCACCGTCGTGAACAAGCCGAACCGTCGCGTCAAGATTTCCAACATCTTCTGCACCGCCTCCGGTTTCGGCGGCACGTGTCCCGCGGGCGTGTCCGTGGGATTGAGAGGAATCAGGTTGACGATGACCTCTTTCCCGCGCAAGAGTTCGCCGAGCTGTTCGGCGCACGTCTCGTCGTCGTTGACGCCGCCGAGGACGCAATACTCGATCATGGTTTTCATCTTCGGTCCCGAGGCGAGATACTCGTCCAGAACCGCCATGAGATCGCCAAGTTTGTACGCCTTGGCCGTGGGCACGATTTTCTGTCGAAGTTCTTGCGTCGGCGCGTGTAAACTCAGCGCTAAACACGTCCCCGGCGCGTCTCGCGTGAGCGTTCGCATCCTGGGAATGACGCCCACCGTGCTCACCGTAATCTTACTCGCGCTCAATCCGAACCCCTTATCGTCTCGCATCACCTCGATCGCCTCCATCACGCTCGCGTAATTATTCAACGGTTCACCCATCCCCATGAAAACGACGTTTCGCACCGAATCATCGCGACTCGCGTGCGCCAACTGTTCCACGATTTCCCCCGGCGTCAAGTTTCCGAGCTCTCCCAGCGTCCCCGTCGCGCAAAACGTGCACCCCATCTTACACCCCACCTGCGACGACACGCACAGCGTCGTTCGTCCCTTGGCGTGTCGCATCACACACGCCTCCACGCGATGCCCATCTCGCAATTCGACGATCATCTTCTTCGTCGACCCGTCCCCCGACGTCTTCTCGTGCGCCACGCGCGTGACGAAGAGCGCGAACGCGCCGCCGCGTCCCCCACCCCCGACCAACCCATCGACGACCGCGCGAGGCAGACCCAACGCCGGTCGACGCACGAACACCTCCTCGAGCGTCATCGCGCCCTCTCGCGCGCACTCCACGCACGCCCGCGTGAGATTTCTCGCGTGCGCGCGCGCCTTGAACCCATCCCCGATGCGCGCTCGCATCCATTCCACGAGCTTCTCACGATC
>Ga0181583_10000532_pt1 | contig 27705 bp, 29 predicted proteins | sample 071ome_31_FD_132461 | JGI IMG/M metagenome (GOLD analysis project Ga0181583, IMG submission 132461) | Coastal salt marsh microbial communities from the Groves Creek Marsh, Skidaway Island, Georgia - 071405CT metaG (megahit assembly) | ecosystem: Environmental > Aquatic > Marine > Intertidal... | reverse complement strand
CTCTCTACTGTCCGGCTCCGACAGTAGATTGCCGACACCGTGGCTACGCGCACTTGCGCGCACCAGTCCCGCCTTGCCGCGACCTGTGGTCGCCCCAGACCCAAACACGATGGCGACCTCGTCAACCGTGTTTACGTGTTCGAAATAGCCGTAATCTCCGTTGGGTTCGCCGTAGAACAAGGCAACCGTCGGCACCATTTCACCTTCGACCACATATGGGAACATCGGTGTGAGCGTGCTGACTAAGCTGCGTGCAAAGTGGTACACATTGCATTTGAGCGGTTGCTTGTCTTCCGCAGGTGGGGGCATGGAAAGACCATTTGATCTAGCGATCGTCATCTATTCCTCCTGGTGCTTCTAATTAAGTAATCTTACCCCATGTTCCCTGCGGCCGCGAGCGCCGAGGGCCGGTCCGTAGCAATTTGCCAAGGTGGTGGTATTAACTGCCGGAAACTACGAGTTTTCGGCATTTTTGTGAAGTTTTTCGCGAGTTGCAGCAAAAAGGTTTGGGCCGCTTTCTCATCACCTCGCATCGATTTCCATCGTATTAAAGACAAAAAAGCGCCCCAACGGGTCTACCTCCGTTCTGTTCGAAGGATGGCAGCGTTTAAACGATTGATTTATCTGAAAAAATGGGGTGGCTGAAGGGATTTGAACCCTCGACCCCCTGAACCACAATCAGGTGCTCTAACCAACTGAGCTACAGCCACCGCAAGAAGCGGCGATCTAAGTAGCCCCGGCGTCCGCTGCCGTCAACCCGCTACGATAGATACCTTAGCCGAAATGACTCTTTAGCCGGCGGAGGGCTTCATCGATGGTTTCGGCCTTTTTGCAGAACGAAAAGCGGGCGAAATACCCTTCTTCGCCAGACGTGTAGAACGCGCTGATGGGAACCGCGGCAACGCCCGCCTCGACGGTCAGATGCTTGCAGAATTCCGTATCGACGCCGTTGTATCCCAGCGGGCGGAAATCGGTCGTCAGGAAGTAGGTGCCCTGACACGGTATGACGTCAAAGCCGATATCCCGCAGCCCCTCAGCAAGGTGATCGCGCCGCGCCTGCATATCGCTGTTCAGTTGCTCGAAATAGGCATCGTCCTTGCGCAAGCCGAAGGCGACCGCCGCCTGCAGGTTCGGCGGCGTCGTAAAGGTCAGATACTGATGCGCCTTGGCGATGGGAGTCAGAACCTCCGGCGCCGCCGTGATCATGCCGATCTTCCAGCCGGTCAGCGAAAATATCTTGCCGGCGGACTGGATACGCACCGTCCGCTCGCGCATGCCGGGCAAAGTGATCATGGGGATATGCGGCACGCCATCGAAAGCGAGGTGCTCGTATACCTCGTCGCACACCGCGAAAGCGTCGTGCTTCCGGCAAAGCGCGGCGATGAATTCGAGCTCGTCTCGGTCGAAGACCTTGGCGCACGGGTTCATCGGCGTGTTGACCAGAATCAGCTTGGTTTTGTCGGAGAACGCCGCTTCCAGTTCGGCGCGGGGCAGCTCCCATTCCGGCGCTTCGAGCCGCACCAGCCTGGCGATCCCGCCGCCGCGCTGAACGATGGGAAGGTAGGAATCGTACAACGGCTCGATCAGGATGACTTCGTCGCCCGGCTCGATGAGGCCCAGCAGCGATGCGCCAAGCGCTTCCGTACCGCCCGACGTCACCATGGTTTCGGTCTGCCAGTCGATATCGAGACCGTAGAAACGCGCGGCATGTTCGGCGAGCGCCTGGCGCAGATCGGGAATCCCGAACATGGACGGGTACTGATTCACCCCGTTGCGCAGGTAGTCGACGCCTGCCTCGACGACGTCGTCCGGCCCGTTCCCGTCGGGAAAGCCCTGCCCCAGATTAATCGCGTCGTGTTCCTGCGCGAGTCGCGACATGACCTCGAAAATCGTGGTGCCGTAGCTCGATAAAATGCTGTTTCCGGTGCTCACGCCGATCATCCCCTTTCAAATCCGGCGCAGTTCCTAGCATAACGGCATGTATGTGCGCCAGATCGCGGGTCTGACCCTCCCGGGGATGAGGTTCAGACTATGTGGGGTAAACGGAGGGAAGGACAATGCCGAGACTACTCGTCAATTGCTCGAACTGCGGTCGCAGCGTCTACACCGGCCTCACCTTCGAAGACTGGTTCGTGCTTGAATGGGTCGATATCCAGGGCGCCACAAGCGAATGCCGTGCCTGCGGCAAGCAAACCCAATGGGACAAGTCCGAAACCTACCTCGAAACCGACGGCGGCGGCGACTGAGCTGCCGCCTGACGGGTATATTCAGGTGTGAGCGATATACTCCCTGAGCGCATCGGCTTCGTGCGTCACCTCATCCAGGCGGGCTTTGACCGCATCGCCGATGCTTACCATCCCGCACAATTCCCCGTTGTCAACAACGGGCACATGCCGGATCCGGCGGTCGGTCATGATCTCCAAAAGTCCGCGCGACGTGTCCGCCAGTTTGCAGGTCGTCACGTCCCGGCTCATCAGGTGCGAAACCGGTTGGTCGAGCAGACCTGCGCCTTCGTCATCCAGTGCGGCGACAATGTCGCGTTCCGACAGGATGCCGGCCACGTCACGGCCGGTCGTGGACACCACGAGCGACCCAATGCCGTGTTCTTTTAGCATCGACACGGCGTTCCGGATGGTCGCATCCGGTGAAATCGTGAGCACGTCGTTCCCTTTGTTCTGAAGAATACTCGCTACCAGCATAGCCATACCTCCTAGCGATAGAACCCAAGTACAATCGACCCGGATATGGTCTGCCGCCTTTCGGTAATTGACAAGTGTGATTTTGTATTGATTAAAAATTAGGCACCTTGCCTGTTTTTTATTCTTTTTTATAGGGCCGCAAACATCGCTATGCCCGGAGAATACCGAAAAACCGCGCTTTACAAACCGCCTCATAGTTGGCACGAATCCTGCAATCAATGGAAACGTCGGCATCCGGTCGATTGACCGGACGCAGATTTAACAGGGATGCGCGAAAACCATGAAAAAAATCGAGGCGATTATCAAGCCGTTCAAGCTCGACGAAGTGAAGGAAGCTCTTCACGACGTCGGCGTTAAGGGCCTCACGGTAACCGAAGCCAAGGGTTTCGGGCGGCAGAAAGGCCACACCGAGCTTTATCGGGGCGCCGAATATGTCGTCGATTTCCTCCCGAAAGTGAAAATCGAAGTCGTCATCGAAGACAATCTGGTTGAAAACGCGGTAGAAGCGATCCAGCAGGCCGCTCATACCGGCCGGATCGGCGACGGAAAGATTTTCGTATCCAATATCGAAGAGGTTTTGCGCATCCGCACCGGGGAAAAAGGCGCGGAAGCGATCTGATCCTGCTCGAAGTAGCCGCCGGGCGATAACGGATGGCATGCCGCCCTCCGAATACGCCTGCCGGAACTTCACCGAAAGACGCACGTCACAGAAAGGAATAAACCGATGGCGGACGACATGAAAAACGTCTTCAAGATGATTGAAGACAACAACGTAAAATACGTGGATTTCCGGTTTACCGATCCGCGCGGCAAATGGCAGCACACGGCCCAGTCCGTCGGCACGGTCGATGAAGACATGCTGACCGACGGCATCATGTTCGACGGCTCGTCGATCGCCGGCTGGAAGGATATCAACGAATCCGACATGACGCTCCTGCCCGACTGCTCGTCGGCCGTCATGGACCCGTTCGCCGCCCAGGAACAGCTGATCCTGTTTTGCGACGTTCTGGAACCCAGCACGGGCCAGCCCTACAGCCGCGATCCGCGGTCGACGGCCAAACGGGCACAGAACTACCTCGCTCAGACCGGGATCGGCGACACGGCCGTGTTCGGTCCGGAACTGGAATTCTTCGTGTTCGACGACGTGCGCTTCGACGTCTCGCAGAACCAGACGTTCTACGCGTTGAACGAAGAAGAAGGCGACTACAATTCCGGCGCCGTTCTGGAAGGCGGCAATATCGGCCATCGTCCCGGCACCAAGGGCGGCTACTTCCCCGTTCCGCCTGTCGATTCCATGACGGACCTGCGGGCGGAAATGCTGACCGTGATCGAAGAAATGGGCGTCACCACGGAAAAGCACCACCATGAGGTCGCGCCGAGCCAGCACGAGCTCGGTATCAAGTTCAACGACCTGCTGAAGGTCGCCGATTGGGTGCAGATTTACAAATACTGCGTTCACAACGTCGCGCATTCCTATGGCAAGACGGCGACGTTCATGCCGAAGCCGATCATCGGCGACAATGGCTCGGGCATGCATGTTCACCAGTCGATCTGGAAGGATGGCAAGCCGACCTTCGCGGGATCAGGTTACGCAGACCTGTCTGAAACGGCGCTGTACTATATCGGCGGCATCATCAAGCACGCCAAGGCGCTCAACGCGTTCACCAACGCCTCTACCAATAGCTACAAACGCTTGATCCCCGGTTTCGAAGCGCCGGTTCTGCTCGCCTACTCGGCACGCAACCGGTCGGCGTCCTGCCGTATCCCGTATGCGACGTCGCCGAATGGCAAGCGCGTCGAGGTCCGGTTCCCCGATCCGACGGCGAACCCGTACTTCGCATTTGCCGCTATGCTGATGGCCGGCATCGACGGGATACAGAACAAAATCCATCCCGGCGATGCGATGGACAAGAACCTCTACGACCTGCCGCCGGAAGAGCTGCAGGGCGTACCGACGGTCAGCCACAGTCTTCGCGAAGCGATCGAGTCGCTCGAAGCCGACCACGACTTCCTGACCCAGGGCGACGTCTTCCCCGAAGATCTGATCGAAGGGTACATGGAGCTCAAGTGGGAAGAGATCTACAATTTCGAGCACACACCGCATCCGGTGGAATTCTCGATGTACTACAGCGTCTAGGACGCTTACGGGACAACCAGGAAAGGGCTGCCTGCGGGCAGCCCTTTTTTTATTTGACGCCTGTGTCGCGATTTTCCGGAGTCGGCAGCGCCATCAGTTTTTCATGTCCGTAGCCATGCTTTTTGTCGTGCACCCGGATGATCACATCTTTCACCCCGGGCGGTATAGTGACCGGGCGCAATACACGCAGAAACAGCGGCTCTCCGATATGGGGATGCCACAATACGCGGGTCCCGAGAATTTTTCCTCCCGGCCCGACAATCTACCAACGGTCGGCATAGTGATCCCAACTGGTGTCCACATGACCGACGGTCACCTGAAACTCGTAACTGTTTTCTTTCAGCAGAATGATCCGGGCGTTGACGACCTTTGGCCGGTCCGCCAGCGCGTCGGTTGTCGCCGTCCAAGCAAGAACTGCGCAGAACAACGCCAGGACCACCGATTTTTGTGTGCGCATTTGGCCTACGCCTCTCTCGGTATCTGTCGCGGTCTGCCCGCGTCGTCGATGGCGACATATGTGAATTCGCCTTCCGTCACCTTGTCGTAGACAAAGGCATTTCGCCGGCGCGCCCAGACCTCGACATTCGTCGTAATCTACGTGTTGCATCGACGTGTTGCCCAGGCGCGTGACTTCCGCGTAGCACGTCACCTCGTCGCCGATGCCGACCGGCACCAGGAACGCAATCTCCTTCACACCGACCGTTGCCAACCGGCCGCGCGCGGCCACGGACGCCACATTACCGCCCGCAAGATCCATCTACGACATGATCCAGCCGCCGAAAATATCGCCGTTGCCGTTCGCGTCGGCCGGCATGGCAATGGCACGGATCGCCGGTTCCATATCCGGCGGCTGATTCGGGGCGCTCTCTCGTTCCGTCATATTTTCCACAATATATCGTGTTTATAATGACTTATCATACATTATGCTGTAGCACTCGGTCCTGCAAAGTTTGTTTTATAGCGGCAGGCCACTGCGTATATATAGGGTTACATGTCCGATCTTTTCGAAAATTCCGGTTCAAAGAAAAAGCGCTATTCCGCCAAGGATATCGAGGTGCTGGAAGGTCTGGAGCCTGTCCGCAAGCGCCCCGGCATGTATATCGGCGGGACGGACGAGCGCGCACTGCATCATCTGGCCGCCGAAATCCTGGACAATTCGATGGACGAGGCCGTTGCCGGGCACGCGAACTGGATTGAATTCGACCTGTCGGCCAGCGGGTTCGTCACCGTACGCGACAACGGGCGCGGTATCCCCGTTGATCCCCATCCGAAGTTCAAGGATACCTCGGCCCTCGAAGTCGTTCTGACGACCCTGCATTCCGGCGGAAAGTTCGGTGGCGATGCCTACAAAACCTCTGGCGGTCTGCACGGCGTAGGTCTTTCCGTCGTTAACGCCCTGTCGGCGGAGCTGAATGTCGAAATTGCCCGCGACAAGAAGCTCTGGACTCAAACCTACAAACAGGGAAAGCCGAAGGGAAAGCTGAAAAACGCCGGCAAAGCCGTGAACAAGCGCGGGACGTCGATCAGTTTCCGCCCCGACCCTGAAATCTTCGGAGAGAAAGCGACGTTCCGCCCTGCTACGCTCTACAACATGGCGAAGGCCAAGGCCTATCTGTTCAAGGGTGTCGAAATTCGCTGGTCCTGCGACCCGCAGTTGATCCGAGGCAAGGACGAGATTCCGGAAAAAGACACGCTGCATTTCCCCAACGGGCTGTCGGATTACCTGGAAACGGCGCTGGACGGGCGGGAGACTGTCACGGGTCTGGCTTTCGCGGGGGAAGCCGATCTTAACGGCGGCGGCGGACGCGCCGAATGGGCGCTCGCCTGGGCGGACCGGGGCGATGGCTCACTTGCTTCCTATTGCAACACGGTAGCGACGCCGGAAGGCGGCACCCACGAAAACGGGCTTAAATCGTCGCTCGCCCGCGGTCTGAAATCGTTCGGCGAAATGTCGGGCAACAAGCGCGCCAGCATCATCACGGGCGATGACGTGTTCGGCGGGGCCACGGGCATACTATCGGTCTTCATTCCGGACCCGGAATTCCAGGGCCAGACGAAAGAGAAACTCTCGTCACCAGGCGTCGCCAAGCTGGTCGAAAACTCGGTCAAGGACCACTTCGAACATTTTCTGACCGGCAATCCGCAGGATGCGACCGCCCTGCTCGAACATGTGCTGGAGCGGGCAGAAGAACGCCTTCAGCGCCGCAAGGACAGGGAATTCGCGCGCAAAACGCCGACCAGGAAAGTACGCCTGCCTGGCAAGCTCGCCGATTGCGCGGCCGGTTCGGCGGAAGGCACCGAGATATTCCTGGTCGAGGGGGATTCCGCGGGCGGTTCCGCGAAACAGGCACGTGACCGGAAAACTCAGGCGATCCTGCCGTTGCGCGGCAAGATCCTGAACGTGGCGAGCGCGACGGAAGACAAAATGCGCGCCAACCAGGAAATCATGGACCTGATCCAGGCGCTGGGCTGCGGTTATGGCGACAATTACGATCCGTCAAAACTGCGTTATGAACGCGTCGTCATCATGACGGACGCCGACGTCGACGGCGCCCACATCGCATCGCTGCTGATGACGTTCTTCTTCCGCGAGATGCCGCAGATGGTGGCGGACGGAAACCTGTATCTCGCCATGCCGCCGCTGTACCGGATTTCCCAGGGTGGCGCGGTGGCCTACGCGCGCGACGACGCGCACAAGGACGAACTGCTGGAAACGGTTTTCACCGGGCGCGGCAAGATCGATATCAGCCGTTTCAAGGGGCTGGGCGAAATGCCGCCGGCTCAGCTGAAAGAAACGACCATGAACCCCGACAGCCGCACCCTTTTGAAGGTGGTGCTGCCGGAAGGCGAGGAAATTCAGCCGGCGCAGAAGAAAAAGCGCGGGGCCAAGAACAAGGCCGGTTCGACCGCGGATCTGGTCGAACGCCTGATGGGACGCAAGCCAGAACAGCGCCTGAAATTTATCCAGCAGAACGCGGAGAAGGTCGACTACGTCGACGTTTGAGTCTCAAGCGGGCTTTACGCGCCGGTACCGCACAAACTCTTTCCCAATCCGGGCTGAATTAATTTGTCGGTTAAGATATTGATACCTATATCCGGTATCCTGTCCGCCGTTTTGAATGGAGACAACCGTGAAAACACCGATTATTGCATTCTTGGCGGTAGCCGGGCTGATCACCGCAGGCTGTTCCCAGGTCAAGGTAATAGACACCGAGTACGGCCAAAACTACTACGACGGCGCTTTCGAATTTGCCACTATGGACGGGTCCCTAAAGACCGCTGTGGTCGGCTCTCCATTCGCAGCCGAAGCGACAAATGAATTTGCCAAATCGGTAACCGGATTAATGAAGAACGCCACGTTCGGACGCGATGTAACGTTCGTACCCGCTCCCCGGAACCTCGAAAAAAACGCGTTCCACAGCGTAATCGTTTTCAATGGCGTTCAGCCGTTTACCGAGCGGGAGATGTGCGAGAACGATGTACCGATCAAAACCCGGGCCAGTCGCGCTCAAACAAGCATGCATGCGGTTTTCTGTCATGGAAAATGCCCCATCAGTTACTCGTCCGGGTTCGCACTCAACCTGGCTGGACCGGCCGATCCCGATTTTCAAATTCTTGTGAGGGCGGTTGCACAGGCAATGATCCCCCGGTACGACGATTTCCATTCGAGCGGTTTCACGCCGTTCTAGTGAATTTCAGGGATAGGCTCACGCGGGTCATGTCCCAATCAAGGGACCGAGATGATGACGAATTGGGTTTGGGCGAAATATCGTTGGACTGTCCTAAACGTAATCGGTGCTTTCTTAGTGATCTTGGCGCCAGTTGCGTCAAATGCCGATATCGCAACGCCCTACCCGCGCACCGAAATCATCAAGACAGGTAAATCCTACGGTGATCTCGTCAAAAGCCTCAACGCCGCAATTAAATCCAACAAGATGGGACTGGTCACGCGGGCCAGCGCCACGGTCGGGGCCAAAAGTCTCGGCAAGACGATCCCCGGCAATATGGTTGTCGGCGTGTACCGGCCCGATTTCGCGATCCGGATGCTGAAGGCCAGCGTAGCCGCCGGGATCGAGGCCCCGATCCGCTTCTATATCACCGAGGACCCGACGAACGGCAAAGCGACGCTGAGCTACCGCACGCCATCCAGCGTGTTCAGTCCGTATAAAAACGCCGATCTGGACGCCATGGCAAAAGAGCTGGACGTCATTTTCGCCAAGATTGCCGCCGACGCGACGAAATAGAAGCTAGCGGCTCATCCAGCTCCGCAAGGCGGCGTTAACGTCGTCCGGGCGTTCCATCGTCGAGAGATGGCCGCAGCCTTCGATCAGGACGAAATCGGCACCCGGCACCAGACCGGCAATCTCCTCGCTCAGCTCCGGCGGAGTCAGAACGTCTTCGCGGCCGCAAACCACCAACGTCGGGCACGCGATAGCCGCTAATCCGGGCCGGCTGTCAGGCCGGTGCATGATCGCCTGCTGCTGACGCAGAAAAGCGTCTTTCCCGACGCTGTCCGCCATCTTCGAAATCGCGTCAACCATCGCCTTGTCCGCCAGTCGATCCGGATGAACGAACAATGGCAGCAGTTTGGGGCTTACGGCTTTGAACTCGCCGCGGTCGGCCAGGCCTATCAGGTCCCTTCGGCGTATGGTTTGTTCTTCCGTGTCGGCCCGCGCGCCGGTATCCAGCAATGCGAGGCGTTCCACCCGCTCCGGTGCGCGGCGCATCACTTCCATCGCGACATAGCCTCCCATCGACAATCCCGCGAGAGAAAACGTCCCGTCTGTGCAATCGAGCACCCTCTGCGCCATGCCTGCCATGGTGTCGTCCCGCGTCATGTCGGCGACAGCAATATCGGCGAGATCCGACAGCCCGTCGATCTGTGCAGCCCACAACCGGGCACTGCACAACAAACCGGGAACCAGAATCAAAGTAGGCTTTCCGCTCATTTCAGCAGCCTGCTCAACTCGCGAAACTCCGGGGTGCCCGCTTTCTCCAGCCACTCGAACACGACCATTTCCGATGTGACGATCTCGGCCCCCGCCTCGCGCAGCCGGGCCATACCCGCCGCGTGGTTCGCCGATTTCCTAGACGACGTTGCGTCGCCCGCCACGAAACAGTCGAACCCAGCTTCGAGCAACCCAAGCGTGGTCTGAAGTACGCAGACATGCGCTTCGATACCTGCAATCACGATCTGCCTCGGGTTCAGCGTCTTGATCTTGCCCATGATCGCCGTGTTTTTTGTCGACGAGAAATGAACCTTGCTGAAGAACGCATCTTCGGGTGCCAGTTCGGCCAGCGGTTCGACCGTAGGTCCCAATCCTTCCGGATACTGCTCAGTAACCACAATCGGCACGTTCATCACATCGGCGGCCTTCATCATCAAAGTACAGCCGCTCATCACGGCACGCGGCGAATCCATGGCCGTCAGCAGGCGCTGCTGGACATCGACAATCATCAGGCATGCGCCATCGGCATTCATCAGCATGGCAGGAGATTTCCGTTTGTTTTATTCATTCAAAAAACATGTTATAAGGTTTTGACTTATAACGGTTCGCGCCAAAATCACCGAAGATTTTCGCGAACCTCATTTCTTCAGCTACATGCAAGCAGGTATGAGTTTTTCAGATCTCGGGCTGAGCCCGGAAGTATTAAAGGCGATCGAAGACGCAGGATACGTCGAACCGACGCCTATTCAGCAGGAAGCTATCCCTTACGTCCTGATGACCCGCGACGTACTTGGCTGCGCCCAGACTGGCACTGGCAAGACGGCGTCGTTCACATTGCCGATGATCGACATACTGTCGAGCGGCCGGGCCAAGGCGCGCATGCCGCGATCGCTGATCCTGACGCCGACGCGGGAACTCGCGACCCAGATCGCCGAGAATTTCGAGATATACGGCAAGTACAACAAGCTGACGATGGCGCTGCTGATCGGCGGCGTGTCCATGGACGAACAGACCAAAAAACTGGACCGTGGCGTCGATGTATTGATCGCTACGCCCGGCCGCCTGCTCGATCATTTCGAACGCGGACGGATCCTGCTGAACGATATCAAGGTGCTGGTGATCGACGAAGCAGACCGCATGCTCGACATGGGGTTCATTCCCGATGTCGAAAAAATCGTGTCGCTGCTGCCGAAAATCCGTCAGACTCTGTTCTTCTCGGCCACGATGCCGCCGGAAATCCGGCGGCTGTCCGACGCGTTCCTGATGAACCCCAAGGAAATTACGGTCGCCCCCCAGTCGCGGCCGGCTGCGGAGACGGTGACGCAAAACCTGACGGTCATCGACCAGCGCGAAAAGCGCGAAGCGCTGCGCCGCATCATCAAGCAGGAAGAAGTGGAGACAGCCATCATCTTCTGTAACCGCAAGCGGGACGTCGATATCCTCGACAAATCGCTGCGCAGTCACGGATTCAACGCGGCAGGTCTTCATGGCGATATGGATCAGGCAAGCCGGACGGAAACGCTGGAACGGTTCAAAGACGGAAAGATCAACTTTCTGGTCGCCAGCGACGTAGCGGCGCGCGGTCTCGATATCGATGACCTGCCGGTGGTGTTCAATTTCGACGTACCGATGCATTCCGAAGACTATATCCACCGGATCGGGCGTACCGGGCGCGCCGGCCGCGAAGGCCGGGCTTTCACGCTCGCAACGCCGTCCGACGGCGTCTATGTGGCTTCGATCGAGACCCTGCTGGGCAACGCTATTCCGCGCCTGGAAATAGACGGTTTGAATTCGGAAAACCTGGAAGAAGGCGACGGTCGGCGCCGAGGCCGATCGCGCCGAGGCGGTGGACGCGGCAAATCCCAGAAATCCGATGGGGGCAGCAAACCGCCGCGCGTAAAACAGGAAACACAGGACACAAAGCCCGAAGAACGGAAATCATCGCGACGGCGGCGCAGTTCGCGGGACGAAAACGCGTCGCCGGATGATCGGCCTGCCAAGAAGGCTGAAGAAAAGCCCCGCGGCAAACGGAGCCGAGGCCGGGGCCGCGGCGACAACGATAAAGAGCAAGAAAATACAGTTGTCGGACTGGGCGATCACATGCCAGATTTCCTCAAGAAACCGGCGCGTCCCAGCTGACCGTCGGCATGCCTATCAGGGAACGAAACGATGCAGACAATTTTCGTGATGGTGAAATGCCAGCTCGGCAAGGCGTACGACGTCGCCGCCGCCGCCGTGGACAATGTGGAACACGTCTCCGAGGTCTATTCGATTTCCGGCCAGCACGACCTGATGATGAAATGCACGCTGGACGACGACATGGATATTGGCCACTTCGTCACCAGTGAACTTCAGATGCTCGATGGCGTTGCCGACACGTTCACGCTGATTACGTTTAACGCATTTACCTGATAGTCCACGGCGCGGCATCACGCTGGGCCGTCCCTCTACTCTCCCTGACGCGTTTTATAGAGCGGTTTCGAGCCGTCCATTTTTATTCTCGGCAACGGAGCGTCCAGTTCGGTCAGCGCTTCCACTTCCTTAAAGGAATCATGGCACCGAACGGCAAGATTGTGATAGTCCCGATTGCCTGCCACTTTCCATTCCTTCTCTTCATCCGTCAGATCGCGCAGCACCCTGGCGGGCGTACCAGCCACGATAACGCCGGGCGGCACTTCCATCGCAGCCGGCACGAAGGCGAGCGCCGCCACCAGTACATCGTCGTTGAGAACGACTCCGTCCATCACCACGGCATTCATCCCGACAAGCACACGGTCGTGCAGCACAGCGCCGTGAATCACCGCACCGTGGCCGATATTGCAGTCCTCACCCAGGATGATGTCTTCTCCGGCAAACCCGTGCGCGGTGCAATTGTCCTGAAAGTTGCTGCCGCGGCCCATCTCGAACCGTCCGAAATCGGCGCGGATCGACGCGCCCGGACCAACGTAACACCCCGGCCCGATGACGACGTCGCCGATCAAAGATGCCGTGGGGTGCACGAAGGCAGTGGGATGCACCACCGGCGTCACGCCGTCGATAGAATATACTTTTACCATTTCCGTTTTCCCCCGTTTCAATGCAAAACGGCGGGAAATGCCCGCCGCTCGCTCGCCTTGTTTCGTTATCGACCGCTTCAGATGTGAAATGACTCGCCGCAGCCGCAACGGCCTTTTTCGTTCGGATTGTTGAAGACGAAGCCGGATTGCAGCTTGTCTTCGACATAGTCCATCTCGGTTCCGATCAGGAACATCAGCGCCTTGGAATCCACGTAAAGTTTCACGCCCTTTTCCTCGACGACCTCGTCCAGAGGCTCCTTGTCCTCGGCGAACTCCATCGAATAAGCCATTCCGGAACACCCGCCCGTGCGTATACCTATCCGCAGTCCCGTCGCGGGTTCGGTGCGTGTCTCCATCAGGTGCTTCACGCGTTCCGCCGCCGATTCCGTCAGTGACATTACAGCAGTGCTCATCTGTCCGTTCCTTTACTCTTCAATTCCTACGCAATCCGTTTTCCGGATCACATAAAGCCCAGCTCCAGTTTCGCCGCTTCCGACATCTGATCCGGCGTCCAGGGCGGATCCCATGTCAGTTCCAGATCGACCTCGTCCACGCCTTCCACCAGTTCCACGCGCGACTTGACCTGCGCCGGCAGAATCTCAGCGACCGGGCAATGGGGCGAGGTCAGCGTCATCACAAGATCGACCTTTGACGTTTCGGAGACATGTACGTCGTAAATAAGTCCAAGATCGTAAATGTTAACCGGGATTTCCGGGTCGTAACATTCACGGATCGCAGCGATCACGTCTTCTTTCAGCTTCTCCGCAGGGTTTGCCGTGGCGGTCGTCGCGGCCTCCTCCGTCGCGGGTGTTTGAACGGTTTCATCCATCGTGGTCACATTCATTCCGTTGTTACGTCGGTATCGTTGCCATCGAGCGCCGCGGCAAAGGTATGCCAAGGCAGGGTGGCGCATTTGATTCGGGTCGGGAATTCGCGGACACCCGTCAGAGCCGCCAGTTCGTCGTCTTCGGCCAGATCGGGCGCGTCTTTGCCGGTCAGCAAACCGGTAAATCGTTCCGATTCGGCTTTCGCCTCGTCGACCGTCTTGCCTTTCAGCAGGTCGGTCATCATCGAGGCCGAGGCGACGGAAATAGCACAGCCGCGCGCATCGAACTTCGCGTCGGCAATCCGGTCGCCTTCCAGCTTCACGTAGACGGAGATTCTGTCGCCGCACAAGGGATTGTTCCCCTTGGCTTCACCGTCCGCATCGTCCAACGTGCCTGCGTTCTTGGGCTTGCGGCTGTGTTCCAGGATAATCTCCTGATACAGATCGCGGAGATCCGCGCTCATCCGAACATCTCCTGTACGCGCTTGATCCCGTCGACCAGCGCGTCGACTTCCGCCCGCGTGTTGTACATGCCAAAAGAGGCCCGCACCGTCGCCGCGATATCGAACCGGTCCATAACCGGTTGCGCGCAATGATGCCCTGTTCGTACGGCGATACCGTGGTGGTCGAGGATCGTGCCGACATCGTGCGGATGCACGCCCTGGATATTGAACGACAGGATTGCCGCCTTCTCGGGCGCAGTGCCGACGATCTCGATACTGTTCATCGCCATCAGTCGCTCGGTCGCATAGTCCAGCAGGTCGTGCTCGTGCGCTGCGATGGCGTCGAAGCCGATCCCGTCCAGATAATCGATTGCTGAACCCAGCGCGATGATGCCGGCAATGTGCGGCGTACCTGCCTCGAACTTGAAAGGCAGTTCGGCATAGGTTGTCTTTTCGAACGTTACCCGGTCGATCATTTCGCCGCCGCCCTGATAGGGCGGCATGGCATCGAGTAGCGCTTCCTTGCCGTAAAGTACGCCGATGCCGCTGGGACCGTAGAGCTTGTGCCCCGAAAAGACGTAAAAATCGACATCCAGCGCCTGCACGTCGACCGGGATATGGGGTACGGCCTGACATCCGTCCAGAAGCACGAGCGATCCGTTTTCTCGGGCCAGCCGAATGACGTCGTCGACCGGCACCACCGTCCCCAGCGCATTGGATACATGCGTGACCGCGACGATCTTCGTCCGGCTCGATAACAGTTTTTCGTACTCATCCATCAGAAAAACGCCGGAATCGTCGATCGGCACGACCTTGATCACGGCGCCGGTCTGCTCGGCAACGATCTGCCACGGCACGATGTTGGAATGGTGTTCCAGAACGGACAGGATGATCTCGTCGCCCGCCTGAAGGTTCGCCCTGCCCCAGCTGGAGGCGACCAGATTGATGCCTTCGGTCGCACCGCGAACGAAGATGATCTCTTTCTCGTCCGCCGCGTTCAGGAATGCCCTGGCCTTCCGGCGCGCGTCTTCCATGGCATCGGTGGCGATCTGGCTCATGTAGTGGACGCCGCGATGCACGTTCGCATAGCCCGTTTCATAGGTTTTCGATATCTGATCGATGACGGCACGCGGCTTCTGCGCGCTGGCACCGTTGTCGAGATAGACAAGCGGTTTGCCGTGCACCTGTTCCGACAGAATCGGGAAATCGGCGCGAATACGCTCGATCGGATATGCACCGTTCACCGCCATCAGTCAGCCTCCGCCATCCAGGCCGAGACCGCATTGCCAATATGGTCGCCGACCGGTCCATCTGGCAGATCATCGAATATTTCGGCGATGAAAGCCTCGATCAGCAACGATGTCGCCTGATCAGTCGGAATACCCCGACTTTGCAGATAGAACACCGCATTCTTGTCCAGGTCGCCTACCGTGGCGCCATGTGCGCATTTCACGTCGTCAGCAAAGATCTGCAGTTCAGGCTTGGTATCCGCCTGAGCCCCCGCCGACAGGAGAAGATTTCTGTTCGACTGGCTGGAATCGGTCTTCTGCGCGTCCTGGCGAACGATGACTCCGCCCTGGAACACGGAATGAGACGCATCGTCGAGCACGTTACGGAATACCTGTTTGCTGTTCGTATGCGGCACCCTGTGATCGGCCTCGGTCGTGTTGTCGGCATGCTGGCGGCCGCGCAGCAACGCACCGCCCGCGAGCGACGCTTCCGCGCCAGCTCCTTCGAACGACACCCGCGTTTCGTTACGCGACAGCGCCGCGCCGGTCCCCAGCGCCACCGAGCGAAAGCGCGCGTCTCGATCCAGCCGCACCTGGGTCAAGGCGGTATGATAGGCCTCAACCGATTCCATCTGCCGTTTCACGTGTGTTACGGACGCGTTGCCACCAACCTGAATTTCGGTCACGGCATTGGTCCAGTAAACGGAATCCGCGGCTCCGGCAAAAGTTTCCACGACAGTCGCAGCACTGTTCTCACCTGCAACGATCAATGTGCGCGGATGCACCGCAAGCGCCGTACCTGCCCCATCGACGATATGCAACACTTGTACCGGGCGCTCAAGCTGAACACCGTCGGCAAGCTTAAGAACCACACCGTCGCGCATGAACGCGGTGTTCAGAGCCACCAGCGGCGCCCCTTCGCTGGGCGCAATATGCGCCAGGCGGTTTTCCAATACCGGGTCGGTGTCTTCTACCGCCAGGGACAATGCCGTAACCGATACACCGTCGGGGAGATTACCGATATCGGATGATTCCGCGTCGTACCTGCCGTTAAGGATCACGACCCTGATTGCCCCGTCGACCAGCAGATTCGACCAGTTATCCGTATCGGGTTTCGCAATCTCCGCCAACGGGTCAAACCCGGTGCGGGTCAGACGGTTCAGGTTGGTATATTTCCAGGCCTCGGTGCGCGGCGTCGGGAAACCCTGCGCCTCGAATGAGCGGATGGCATCGGCGCGAACCTCCGACAGCCACTTTCCGGGAAGATCTCCCCGCGCCTGTTCGAAGCTCGCGACGATCGGCGCCGTATTATCTCTGTCCGACATACTCGATCCGTACCTCAGGCCGCCTGCGGCGCATCGTCTTCGATGCCGAATTTGGCGTAGCCGTCCTTTTCGAGTTCCAGCGCCAGATCCTTGCCGCCGCTGGCGACGAATCGGCCCTTGGACAGCACATGCACGAAGTCGGGCACGATATGGTCAAGCAGACGCTGATAATGCGTGATAACGATCATCGACCGGTCCGGCGCCCGCAGCTTGTTGACGCCCTCCGATACAATGCGCAGCGCATCGATATCGAGGCCGGAATCCGTCTCGTCCAGGATTGCAAGGGTCGGCTCCAGCATCGCCATCTGGAAAATCTCGTTGCGTTTTTTCTCGCCGCCGGAGAACCCGACATTGACAGGGCGTTTGAGGAGCTCGTCCTTCATTTCCAGGATCTCGCCCTTTTCGCGGGCGAATTTCAGAAAATTGATGGCATCGAGCTCTTCCTGGCCGCGCGCGGTCCGTACCGCGTTCACCGCCGTTTTCAGGAACGTCAGGTTGGAGACGCCGGGAATTTCGACCGGATACTGGAAGGCCAGATAGATGCCCGCGCCGGCCCGTTCGTGCGGTTCCATGTCGAGGACGTTTTCACCCTTGAACAGAATCTCGCCCCGGGTGACCTCGTAGCCTTCGCGGCCCGACAGCACGTAAGACAGCGTGCTTTTGCCCGACCCGTTGGGGCCCATGACGGCGTGGATTTCTCCTTCACCGATTTCGAGATCGATCCCGTTCAGAATCTGTTTTCCGTCGACCGAAACATGCAGGTCTTTTACCGATAGCAAGCTCATAATTCCGTTCCTTATCCCACGCTGCCTTCAAGCGTCACGCCAAGCAGCTTCTGCGCCTCGACCGCGAACTCCATCGGCAGTTCCTTCAATACTTCCTTGCAGAAACCGTTGACGATCAGAGAAACCGCCTCCTCGGGGTCCAGACCTCGCTGCTGACAATAGAACAGCTGGTCTTCGCTGATTTTCGACGTCGTCGCTTCGTGTTCGACCTGCGCGCCCGGGTTTGAAACCTCGATATAGGGCACGGTATGCGCGCCGCACTCGTCGCCGATGAGCAGGGAATCGCATTGCGTGAAGTTGCGCGCGCCGTCGGCGCCGGCCAGCGCCTTGACCAGGCCGCGATAGGTATTCTGCCCTTTACCGGCCGAAATACCCTTTGAGATGATCGTGCTTTTCGTGTTTTTGCCGGCGTGGATCATCTTGGTGCCGGTATCGGCCTGCTGATAATTATTCGTGATGGCGACCGAATAAAACTCTCCGACCGAATTATCGCCTTCAAGGATGCAGCTGGGATATTTCCAGGTCACGGCGGACCCGGTTTCGACCTGGGTCCAGGAAATCTTCGAATTATCGCCGCGGCACACGCCGCGCTTGGTGACAAAATTGTAGATACCGCCCTTGCCGTTCTCGTCGCCCGGATACCAGTTCTGGACCGTCGAATACTTGATTTCGGCATCGCCCAGCGCAATCAGTTCGACCACCGCGGCATGAAGCTGGTTCTCATCGCGCATCGGCGCGGTGCAACCTTCGAGATAACTGACATAGCTGCCTTCGTCGGCAATGATGAGCGTCCGCTCGAACTGGCCCGTATTGGCCGCGTTGATACGGAAGTAGGTGCTCAACTCCATCGGACAGCGCACCCCCTTGGGCACGTAGACGAACGTGCCGTCGCTGAAAACCGCCGAATTGAGCATGGCATAGAAATTGTCGGTATATGGAACCACGGTCCCGAGATACTTCTTCACCAGTTCGGGGTGCGTCTGCACGGCCTCCGAAATCGGACAGAACACGACGCCAGCCTCGGTCAGCTTTTCCTTGAAAGTGGTCGCGACCGACACGCTGTCGAACACAGCGTCAACGGCAACGCCTGCCAGAACCGCCTGCTCCGCCAGCGGAATACCCAGTTTTTCATAGGTTTCCAGAAGCTTGGGATCGACCTCGTCAAGGCTTTGCGGCTTGTCCTCGTCGCTTTTGGGCGCCGCGTAGTAATAGGCGTCCTGAAAATCGATTTCGGGATAATTCACGAAGGCCCACTTCGGTTCCTGCATGGTCAGCCAGTGCCGATACGCCGTCAGCCGCCACTCCAAAAGCCATTCCGGCTCTTCCTTTTTCGCCGAAATGAACCGGACGATATCTTCGTTCAGGCCCTTGGGCGCAAAATCGGACTCGATATCGGTGACGAAACCGTACTTGTATTCCCGTTTTGCGGCTTCTTCGAAAACGGGCGCTGTTTCTGCGGGGGGCGTCATGCCGGGCTCCTACGCTGTCGCGTCGGCGACGGCCGACGGCTGTTGTATCTGTCGGGGTTCGAAAACCGGCTTTGCCATATCGGCGAGAGACACGTTGTCGAGCGCTTCGACGAGCGCATCGTTGATCTGCCGCCAATTGGTTCGCGTCGGGCACAGGGCCTCAATCTCGCACACCGCTCCTTCCGAGGTCATGCACTCTGTCAGCGCTATCGGCCCCTCGACCGCCGACACGATGTCGGCCACGGTAATTTCCGAGGGCCGACGGGCGATGGCATAGCCGCCCTTGGTGCCCCGGTGAGAATCGAGCAGACCTGCACGCGAGAGCTGCTTGAGCAGTTTGCTGACGGTCGGCGCAGGCAACGCAGTCGAGTCGGCCAGATCGGCCGCGGTGGTCACCTGCACGGGCATCCGTGCCAGCTGGACCATCAGAATTACGCCGTAATCGGCCATTCGGCTTAATTTAATCATGTGAAATCAGGTGTATAACCAAATTCGAACCAGATCGGTACTATTGGCAAAGTAGGTCATTGGCCGACGCTGTCAAGCGCCGGCGGCGAATAATTCGGATAAATTCCATCCTGTTTCCCAGACCAAATATATTTTCTTTATTTTTGTATGTTTTATGTTTTTTTCTTAAATCATTTTCTTAGAGTAAGATCGAGCATCCAACAGGTTGAACGGCGATTTGTATCAATTTGAAATCATGTGTCGGAAATTTTTACAAACTCGAAGACCAGTCGATCCGCCGCCCCCGCCAAACCGCATAAATTAGCCAGAATCCGCAATTGGCATGAATATTGCTTTAAGTAGCGCAGTTGGCGTTTACGGTTGCAAGCGAACACCAGTCCCCCATATGACAGGAGACGACGGTTCGTCCGGATGCCAATTTGGTTTCCGCGTTAGCAGTAAGCAGCGCGTAGCAAGGGTAAAGCGTTATGAAGAAGTTTTTCGCATTATATGAAGTTTTTCGCATTATATGTTGTTGCCGTCCTGGCAGTCGCCATGGGCTTCACATCCGCAAAGGCGGGAACGATCGCACACTGGACTTTCGAAAACGACGGGGCGGTCGGTTCGACCCCCACGACTTTCACGGATTCGATCCAAGGTCTGATCGGCACCACAAACTACACCAATGTGGTGAAGCCGTTAGACAATGTGACGAGCCCGGCGAGCAATCTCCCGACCATTATCGGCAGCACGCCCAGCGGTTATGGCAACAAAGGCGTCAGTTTCGACGGTGTGGACGATACGATTTACGTCCAGAGCGGTTCCGCACAAGCGGCGGGAGCAGACCAGAACAATGCGGCTCTGGCTCTGACCGGCGACTTCACCATTGAACTGGGTATCCGCAATCGCGAATCTAGCGGCCTCGGCTTCGGCGTTTTCTATGGCGACTCCGTCGGCGGCCTTGACCCCTATTACATTTACGTCGATGACAGCGGCAACGTTCTGTTCCAGCTTTACACCGGCGGTGGCCCCGGTCCTGGCGGTGCGAAATCCGTGTCCAGCGGCGCCGGTGCGATCAGCTTCGACACGCTGACCCACGTTGCGGCGGTTTTCGACGAGGATGTCGGCGGCAGCGGCACCAACGAAATGAGCCTTTATATCGACCGCACCCTGGTTGCGAGCCTCAACATCGGCACGGCGGCCCCGTTCTACGTAGATACGCAGAGCGATTTCTGGATGGGCTCGGTCCACCAGAGCGGCGGCGGCGCCTTTGCAGGCGATCTGTCCGACGTCCGCATTTCGGATATGGCATTAACCTCGGAAGAGATGATGCCGGTCCCGGAACCCGGCATGGTGGCAATCTTCGGCATTGGCCTGCTTGGACTGGCCGCGATCCGCCGGAAGCGCGCCTGACACTACCGGTCAACACCTTACCCAAAGAAAGACGGCGGCCTCCCGGGGCCGCCGTTTTTTCATTGCCGCCGATTTTTGCCGGTCAGCTCGGTACGAATTTCTCCGCATGTATCTGCGATGTATCGACGCCGTTCTCCGAAAGCCAGGCCTGCGCCGCATCGATCATCGGCGGAGGGCCGCACAGATAGACGTCGCAATCGCCCCCGTTGAGTAATTCCGTCCGCAGCAATCCGGTCACATGGCCTGACGCTCCCTCCCAGCCGGCAGCGGCATTTACGACACAAAGTTCGGTTGAAATATCCAGCCCCTGCGCCGCATAGCCAGCGATCCGGTCCAACGCAAACAACTCGTCCGCTTCGTTCGCTCCATAGAGCAACTTCACGGGCTGGTCCGTATTGTCCTGGGCAACCATGGTGTCCAGCATGCTCAGCATGGGCGCGAGCCCGGTCCCGCCGGCGACCATGAGAATCGGCCGCTGGACGGGACGCAGGTAAAACCGGCCGAACGGCCCGGTCACGGTCATCTCGTCTCCCGGCTTGGCATTGCCCGACAGGTATTCGCTCATGGCGCCCTGTTCCAGAACCTTGATGTAAAACGTGTACTTTCCGGTCTCGAACGCCGCGTTGGCAAAAGAATAGGATCTGTGTTCGTCGGTCCCGGGCACCGACAGGTGCACATACTGGCCCGGTATGAACGAGACCGGCTCGGCACCGACTTCCGGTTCGACTACCAGACGGGCGACAGTCGACGACATCATCTCGACCTCCGTTACCGTCGCAGTGCGCGTATCCGGTTTCGATTTCAGCGCAATGCGGGATTCATAAGGAAACTCGATCACGCAATCGGACGTGACGTGCATCTGGCAGGTCAGGACCTCGCGCTTGGCGAATTCCTCCCTGGTCAGCGCCTCGTCAGTGTATTCGTCCAGGTAGTACGTACCCGACGTGCACACACCCTTGCAGGTCGCGCAGGCGCCCTCGAGACAATCGGTCAGTATCCGGACTTTATTCTTCAGACAGGCGAAATAGATATTGTCGTCCTCGCTGGCCTGGACCTTGACGATCCGACCGTCCTCGAACACCAGCGTTACGTTGTGCGTACTCATATTCCTATCCTTCCGGCACCAGCAGCGGTTTAACGGCTTCGCCGCGCCGGATCAATTCAAAGCCCTCCACCGCCTCCGACATGGGCAGCACATGGCTCTGTATCGGGGTCAGATCGACCGTGCCGGCATAGATCAGGTCGGTCGCACGCTGCCAGGTATCCCAGATCCGGCGGCCGTGGATAGGGATAAGCGTCGGACACTTGAGCAGCCACCACGTGAAATCCACCGGTATCGCTGCAGGCGGCCCGCCGACAAGGCGCAGGTCACCGCCCTTGCAAAGACCGTCGAACACCGAATTGAAGCCTGCCTCAGAGCCTGAAAACTCAATCCCGACCTCGACCCCATCGCCCCCCGTCATGTCGCGCGCAACCTCTGCGACGTTTTCCTCGTCCGCTTTGACGGTCCGGTCCGCGCCCATGGTTTCCGCCGTTCTCAGGCGCAGCGGGTTCAAATCCGCGGCGATTATCTTCGATGCCCCCAGCGCCCGGGCCACGGCTATCGCCATCAGACCGATCGGCCCGCAGCCATTGATCAGGACGCTTTGTCCCGACACCCCGGACCCCTCCAGACAGGCGTGAACGCCGATACCAAACGGTTCCAGCATGGCCCCGGTTTCGTGCGGCAGGTCTTTCGGATTCTTCCAGGCGATGACGGACGGTACCACCACGTAGTCGGCGAAAGCCCCGTCGATATCGATGCCCGGATAGGTCGTATTGTTGCACAGATGAGCATCGCCGAGACGGCAGGGGCGGCAGGTGCCGCAATATATATGGCTTTCCAGACTGACGTGATCGCCGAGCGCCACATTGGTCACCCCCTCGCCCACCTGGTCGACGACGCCGCTGACTTCATGCCCCAGCACCCGCGGCAACTCCATCCGGCGAGCCATCCGCGGCGCCCAGTTGAAGATCTGCATGTCGGTGCCGCAAATCCCGGCAGCCCCGACCTTCAGGCGGATTTCACCCGGTCCGGCATCGCGCGGCTCCCAGTCCCGGACGGCGATACCGCCCTCGATCGCCTCCGTCTTACAAAGTGCCCGCATCAAAGGTGATACACGTCGATCGGCCCTTCGAGGCGGTCATCGATGAAGGTGATCTTCTTGCGGGTAATCTTCAACTCGCCGTCTTCGCGGCGCATCTTGAAATCGTAGAGACTGGCCCTGGTCAGACCGCCCTTTTTCCCATAGGTGTGGATAATGCAGTTGGCGGTGGCTTCCACCTCGTCGTCTTTTTCATCCGTGACGAGAACGTTGCCGACCACGTGCACCGTCCGGTCCAGCGGCACCGACGCGTAGGAATCCCGGCTTTCGATCCGGAACACGCGGTCTTCGAGCCCGCCGCGATTGCGGAGATAGATCAGATTAAGCTGCAGTTCCGGGTCATCGGTCGTTTCTTCCTCGTTCGCCCAGGAAGGCACCCAGTAGACCGCATCCTCGGTATAAAGATCGATCCAGTCGTCCCATTCCCGCCGGTCAAGCAGCGTCGATTCACGATAGATCAGGTTCGTGACTTCTTGTTGCAGATCGCTCATCCCCGAAATTCCCCTTTCATCATTTTTAGCCAGTGCCTGTAAAAGCCGTGATACAGCACTTCGTGGTCCCAGTTGTCGGTACAGGCCGCGGGTTCGAAGCCGAGCGCTTTCGCCCCCTCGTCGGGGCCCGCGATAATGCTGCCGATGCCCCGGTTAAACTCGCTCCACTTCGCATCCGTCGCCAGCGACCCTTCATGCGTGTCTTCGAGGGCCGCAATATCGTCGGACGTCGCCATACCGGCTGTCAGATAGAAATCCTCGAACTTGCGCAGTCGTCCTGCCCGTGCCGTATCGCTCTCGCCCTTTGGGGCAATACAATAGACGGACACATCGACCCAGTCGGCGGCCAGGGGCTTCATGACTCGGATCTGCGTCGAAGGATTGTCCATCAGCATCACATTGGGGAATATGTAGAGATTGCGTCCCTTGGTCAGGATCCACTCGACCTGCGCCGGCGTGAGTTCCTTTTCAAGACGATCCTTCGATTCCCAGATCGGGCGGACTTCCGGCGTTGTATGCTGTGCCCAGATCGCCATATGTCCGTTGCCGAGGTCGTAGCTTGCCGTCGGAACGCCGCCTCCGATGCGCCCCGCTTCGGTTTTCTTGATCCCGGTGTACTCGCCCTTGCTCTCGCGCGCGGCAATCGTGTGCGCGAACACCCTGTGCACGGTGGAAACGTGATAGCCGTCGACGCTGTTTTCAGCCTGCAGCTTCCAGTTTCCTTCGATACTGTAGGTCGAACTGCCGGGTACGACTTCAAGTCCGTCGGGCGACTGGACCGTCATGAGGTCGATCCAGGTCTTCGTCGCACCAAGCCAGTCGCCGAGCGACGGCACATCCGGATTCAGACTTCCGAATACGAAGCCGCCGTAGGAATCGAGCTTCGCGATTTCACGCAGATCGAACTTGCTGCGATCGGTGCCCTCCTCTTCGTTCTTAATGCCGACACAATCCCCCGAACACTTGTACGTCCAGCCGTGAAAACGACAGGTCAGGGTCTTGGCGTTGCCCTGGCGAAACGGCGTCAGAATCGCAGCCCGGTGTGAACACGCATTGATAAAGCATTTGAGCGAGCCGTCTTCCTGGCGGTGCACGTAAACCGGCTGACGGCCGATTTCGGTCCAGAAATAATCGCCATGGTTTGCGACCTGGCTTTCGTGACAGAGAAATACCCAGCACTTCTCGAAAATGTTGGCGATCTCGCGCTCGAATATTTTCTGATCCGTGTAGACCGCGCGGTCGACACGGAACATGCCCTCGTCGACACGGTCATCGACCATCGCGGACAGATCGTCCGCAATTATGTTCCCATCCATCTTATTCTCCCTTCGCGGTGGCCACCTGGTCGCGCCACTTGCGGTAAAAGCTGTAATACAGCGTTTCATGATCCCAGCTGGAATTGCTGGTTTCGGGATTGAACCCGCCCTCTTCGGCAACGTCGTCCGGTCCCGCCATCAGGGTACCGATGCCGCGGTGGAATTCGCCCCAGCGGGCGACCCGGGCGCGGCTGCCTTCGTGCGTCGCTTCCAGCGCGACAACATCGTCGGATGTCGCCATGCCGCTCGCCATGAAAAAATCCTCGAACTTGCGAAGGCGCGCATACCGGGCTTCCCTGCTTTCCTCCGACGGAGCAAGGCAGAAGATCGTCACCTCGGTTTCGTCGGCGGAGATCGGGCGGAAGGTGCGGATCTGCGTCGCCGCGAAATCGTTGATCATCAGCGACGGATAGATGATCAGGTTGCGGCCGCGCCGCAGCATCCAGTTCACCTTGCCGGTCGGATGGTCCTTTTCCAGACGGTCTTCGGCTTCCGACAGCGGCGAGGTGGAAACCGGATCGCGATCTGCCCAGATCACCATGTGTCCCTGCCCCAGATCGTAACATCCGTTGCGCACGGTCTTCTTGGCAAGGCGCCCGGTTTCGGTGCGCATCATGCCTTCGTAGCCTTCGCGGGCCTCGCGCTGTTTGACGGTGCTGGCGAAGATGCGATGGACGGTGCTTGTGTGATAGCCGTCGACGGCGTTTTCAGTCGACATCTTCCAGTTGCCGCCAATGATGTATTTCTGCGACCCGGGAAGGACTTCGAGACCCGCCGCCGACTGGTCCGCGACGAAATCGATGAAGAATTTCGATTCTCCCAGAAAGTCCTCCAGCGGTTGCACGTCCGCCGACAGGCTGCCGAAGACGAACCCCTTGTAACTGGCGATGGCGCCGATTTCCTTCAGGTCGTACACGCTGCGGTCGAAATCCTCGCCGTAGCCGCCTTCTTCCTCCTTGATGCGGATGCATTCGCCACTGCACTTGTACGACCAGCCGTGAAAACGGCAGGTCAGCGTTTTGGCGTTGCCCTGGGCGGTCGGCGTCAGGATGGCGCCGCGGTGAGAACAGGCATTCAGAAAACCCTTGAGGCCGCCGTCTTCCTGTCGGTGGACGAATACCGGCTGACGTCCCAGATGGGCCGCGAAATAGTCGCCCGGTTTCTTTACCTGACTTTCGTGGCACAGAAAAATCCAGTCGGCCTCGAAGATAGATTTCATCTCCGCCTCGAATATCTCGGGATCGAGATAGATATCCCGGTCGACGCGGAAAATACCGTCTTCCGGCCGGTCGTCGATCATATCGGCCACCCGGACCGGGTTTACCATTCCGTCCATATCTCTCTCCTATTCCGCCGCCGCCGGGACGGCATATCCCAGCGCGGATGAAATATCCCGGGACGCCTCCCGGACACGGTCGATGCAACTGTCCCGCCGGCCATCCGACAACCGGACTTCCGGACCGAAAATACACACACTGCCCTTTACCGATCCGTCGCGGTCGAAAACCGGCGCAGCAATCGCAACCGCGCCTTCGATGATCTCGCCTTCGGACACGCGCACGCCGGTGCGCCGCACCTCGTCGTATTCAGGGTCGTTCGCCGCGGCGTCGGTAAACGCCAGCATCGCCTTACCCGACGCCCCGACCGAAAGCGTTTCGGTAAACCCGACCCCGCGTTTGAACGTAAGCGCCTGGCGGCTCTGAAGTTCCTCGATGCAGATCTTCCGTTCGTCATCCGTCGCGACGAACAGCGCAACAGTTTCTCCGGTTTCTTCCCATAACCGGTGCAGGACAGGCCCGGCCGCGCGCAGGAACTCGTCCTGCCCGATCCAGCTTGCCGCAAGGCGGCTGGCCTCGTGACCGAGGACAAACCGCTGAGGGTCGCCAAACGAACGGATGACACCCTTACCGTTCAGCGTGGCGAGAATGCGGTAGAGCGTCGGCCGGCTGAGACCGGTGCGTTTCTGAAGATCGGTGACGCTCAGTTCCGGCGTTTCCTGATCGAAACAGGAGAGCACATCGACCGCCCGCTCGATCGAGCGGATGGTCTTCGTCTCATTATCGTTCCGGGCTTGAGGCATCTACGTGTACACATAGTGGACATTGTGTACACAGATTATAAATATCCCTCGTAACGCAGTCAAACAGTGTGACGGCCCGGATCGAATTCCTGCAGTACCGTGTTGCGTTTCAGCCGCATTTTGCGGGTCGACGGCGGCGTGTTGCGGGACCGGTGGATGAACCGCGGGATACCGTCGGTAAACACCGCCGGGATCGCGGGATAATCGCCGTGCTTGATCGCCTCCAGCGCCGTCTTGCCGCTGCTCCCGAGCGGTGCGTCGACGATCATGACATCGGCGTCCTTGCCGCGCTTGATGAACCCGGTGTTGAGTTTATAGACGTTGGCGTTATTGCCGGTCGCCGCGCAGACCATCATTTCCGGCGAATGATCGGTCAGACAGGCCATCTCGACCACCGTCTTGATCATGCCCAGCGGCATCATGCCGGTGCCGGTCGGCGTGTCGGTCGCGAAAATCAGGCGGTCGAACTGATCCGCTTCGATCGCCATGTTCAGACACATTAGCGCCGTGCGGATATTACCCGCCTGGCAGATCTGCATCGCGATGTCGCTTTCGTTGATGATGCGGGCGAAATCCCTGTCCGGCATCGCGACCGGCCCGCCGTTTATGTGGAACGACACGGTCGGCTGCATGTGCAGCAGATGATCGCCGGTGATCGGCGACGAATCCGGGATCGACGCGCCGCCGGTGTGGACGTTGACGATCATCCCCGCCTTTTGCGCCATGCGCACATAGGGCGTGTATTCGAACGGCGACTTGAACTTGCCGAAGCCGGCCTTGGCGAGCCAGACGCCCTGCCGCGCGGCGTCGTTGAAATGCTTCTGCTCCAGACCCGGTTCGATGATCACCGCGCCGGCATGAACGTGCATGCCCCCCGGCGAATAGTTGTCGAAGCT
>Ga0181583_10000519_pt1 | contig 27989 bp, 25 predicted proteins | sample 071ome_31_FD_132461 | JGI IMG/M metagenome (GOLD analysis project Ga0181583, IMG submission 132461) | Coastal salt marsh microbial communities from the Groves Creek Marsh, Skidaway Island, Georgia - 071405CT metaG (megahit assembly) | ecosystem: Environmental > Aquatic > Marine > Intertidal... | reverse complement strand
TCCATGTTATGGTACCATTTGTCGATGCGCTCATCCGGCATTTCCCAGTCTGGTGTCCAGGCATGATCGGAGGGGTAGACATCGGTGGTGATACGTTCTTCGAAACCATGCAGCTGGTCCGGGCCGACAAAATGCATCTTCCCCGAAAGACAGGTGCGATACCCGGCCTGACGGAGGTAATGCGCAAAGGTCGGGACGGAGGCCGGAAACTCCGCGGCGTTATCGTAGGCGGCAATTCTGGTGATGAGCTGCCCTGACATGAAACTGAAACGTGAGGGGGCGCAAAGGGGGGAATTGCAATACGCCGCATCAAACCGGCTTCCCCTCCGGGCAAGCTCATCCATATGCGGTGTTTTGACAACCGGATGTCCATACGTGCCGGTAAATTGCGGTGCCAGCTGATCTGCCATGATCAACAGAATGTTGGGGGTCTGGGTCGTCATCATCATTTCCTCAAGAAAACGTATCGATACTTTTCATCTTTACAGCTGAAACGCGATATCACCTGTCGATCTTGAGTTAATTCTCGCCTTGTAACATGTATTTTTTCGTCATAAATTTGATATATTAAGACATTATGCAACGGCGTTGACCAGGGTTTGCAGCTGTCTTGACGATTATCTGAAAACTTAAGAGAACGGAGTCCCGTTATTCAGAATCTGACGACAAATGTAACCCGGATCGGGATGGTTCTTGTCCCGGATTTCAATCTTCTTGCGGCGACGGCCTTTCTCGATGGTTTCCGCGCGGCTAACTATCTTGCCGGTGTTCGATTATATGAATGGTCTATGATCTCTCATGCCGGAAGGAACATCAGAGCGAGTAACGGGATGATGACTTCTGTGCAGGAATTTGATCAATTTTCTGCACCCACCCCTTTTGATCTGGTCGTGATCAATTCAAGCTGGACTCCTGAAGCCTATAGAGACCCTGTGTTACTAAACTGGTTGCGTAAACAGGCAAGAGGCGGGGCCAGACTTGGCGGGCTGGATACGGGTGTCTTTCTTCTTGGTTATGCGGGTTTGCTTGGCGGTGCCAGCTATGCGCTGCATTTTGAACATATCGCCGCCGCGCAGGAAATTTTCCCTGATATACTTATCCATGAAGGGCTTTTTACCCATGAAAGATCACGCTTCAGCGCGGCCGGTGGTGTCGCGGCGCTGGATCTTGCACTGAATATGATAGGAGAGGAGCATGGCGCAGACTTGGCGCAAGCGGCCGCGTCCTATGTTTTTCACGAACGCATCAGGTCTGGTGCGGAACGGCAGACAGATTTTCACATGCTGGGTGGCGGAAACTTCCCGCCAATCCTCCTGCAGGCTTTATCCATGATGCACTCCAACCTTGATCAGCCGCTCAAGATCAGCGAAATAGCCGGAGAGCTGGATGTCTCGCAACGCCAGCTTGACCGGGTTTTCATCCGGTATACCGGTCAGTCACCTGTGCGGAATTACCTTGATATTCGTCTCTCTCATGCATTCAGACTGGTAACCCAGACAGATTTAAGTTTTCTTGAAGTTGCTGTTGCCAGCGGATTTTCTTCACGTGAACATTTTTCACGGGCATATAAAAAGCGATTTGGCCTATCCCCTTCAGATGGACGCCTCAGGGGCAGAACACCGTTTCAGTTCCGAACGGACATTTCTGCCCGCTAAAGACATGTTTAATTATGGACATCCTCAATACGGAAGGGAGATCATGTTTTTACTTGCAAGAACAGAATTTGTATTGAACGATGTAAAAGTCAGTGTTTCGTCAACATTGTTAAGCAAAAATAAAGACAAGAAGGGAGATATGTATAATGTTTAAATCAACTGTAGCTGCAATAGCCTTGGGTGCTTCGTTGGCATTTACGGGCTCTGCATCAGCGCTTGAGATGGGCTCAGACAAGCCGATCAAACTTGCCATTAATGAATGGACAGGCCAGCATCTTTCCACACGTGTCGCCGGTGCCATTCTGGAGCGAGCCGGATATAATGTTGAATACGTAACAGCTGGCTATGGTCCGCAGTTCATTGCTCTCGGCGAAGGTGATCTGCACGCCACGCTTGAGATCTGGACCTCCAATGCCCCTGGCCAGTTCAACGAAGCGGCCGATGCCGGCAAGGTGATTGATATCGGTGATCTTGGCCTCGATGCCCGGGAAGGTGTTCTCTACCCCGTCCATATGAAGGAAATGTGCCCCGGTCTTCCCAGTTGGGAAGCTCTTAACGCCTGCGCCGCAAAGTTTGCCACCGTGGACACCCTTCCCAAAGGTCGTCTGCTTGATTACCCGGCCGACTGGGGCTCGCCCGGTAAAGATCGTTTTGAGGCTATCGGCATCGATTTCACCGCGGTTCCGGCTGGCTCTGAAGGAGCGCTGATTACGGAACTCGAAGCTTCGATTGCAAAGAAATCACCGCTTGTGATGACCTTCTGGCAGCCACATTGGGCACTGGCTGAATACGAAACTGAGTGGGTAGCCCTGCCTGCAGGTACCGATGAATGTTATTCCGATGCATCCTGGGGTGTTAATCCCAATGCGACGGGGGATTGTGATTTCAGCCCGACACGAATTTTCAAGGTCACCTGGGCCGGAATGGCCGACACCTGGCCAATGGCTGACGCTCTTCTCAAGATGTACACATTTGATGCTGACAGCCAGCAGAACATGATGGCTGCAGTGGATGGTCGTGGTGAGGATATCAACAAGGTGGTTGCCGCCTATGTTGATGCCAATGCCGGCGCCATCGATGCAATGATCTCCAAAGCCAAATCCATGTAAATGCGAAAGGGGCAGCATATGCTGCCCCTTTTTCCTGCCTCAGGGCATATGGCGATGACCGAAAACCAAGCGAAGATTGAATGCCGCGGGGTCTGGAAGATCTTCGGAGAGCGGGCTGAAAAAGCGTGCCGCGATGTCATGTCGAAAAACGGCACATCCGATGAGATGGAACAGGCCGCGCTGGATAACGCCGGCATCATCGGGGCAAGAGATGTCAGCTTTGATGTTGCCCCGGGAGAACTTTTTGTCATCATGGGCCTGTCCGGTTCAGGCAAATCGACAGTTCTGCGCAGTATTGCACAATTGCAACGCCCCACCATCGGTGAAGTCCTTTTCGATGGCGAAGACCTGGCTGCCATGAGCGATGACGCGTTACGTGATATCCGGCGGCGAAAAATGGGAATGGTGTTTCAGCATTTTGGTCTGGTGCCTCATTTTACGGCTTTGCAGAACATAGCCTTCCCCTTGAGGGTTCGTGGCGAGGATAAGTCTTCTCGTGATGCGAAAGCCAGGGAGATGTTGAACCTTGTCGGGCTTGAAGGGAGAGGGGACGCGTTCCCTTCTGAGCTGTCGGGTGGCCAGCAGCAACGTATTGGCATTGCCCGGTCCCTGGCAGTGGATCCTGAACTCTGGCTACTGGATGAACCTTTCAGCGCTCTTGACCCCCTGATACGACGTCAGCTTCAGGATGAGCTTCTGGATCTGCAGGCAAGCTTGCGTAAATCTATCATCTTCATCACCCATGATTTCGCCGAAGCTGTCCGGCTTGCTGATCGCATTGCCATCATGCGTGACGGACGAATTATTCAACAGGGCAGTGCTTCATCGCTCCTGCTAAGCCCTGAGGATGATTATGTCCGTTCCTTTGTCCGTGATGTGCCGCGTCTTCAGGTGCTCAAACTCAGAGATATCATGACGCCTGCCTCCCGCCTGAAGGCTGATCTTACCTTATCTCATAATGCATCCCTTGAAGAGGCTCTGCTGGCGATGGGCAATGGAGGCGACCAGATTGCCGTCAGAAACGATGAGGGCAAGATAGTCGGAAAAGTTATGCGCAAAGAAATTCTTTCTACGGTGGCGGTGGAATAATGCAAACGGACAAAAAATCACTTATGGCAATGGGAGCTGTGCTTGCCACCGCTGTTGCCATCCTGATGCCTGATGCTCTGCCGTTGTTATCCTTGCCGCCTGTTCCCGGCTCGGAAGCTCTTGCAGATGCCATTAACAGCGGCATTGCCTTGTTTGTCGATATTTTCAAACCCGGGCTACGATTTGTGGCCAATCTTGTTGATGCCTCTGTCCGGGGGCTTCAATTCTGGCTTCATTCGATCCCGTGGCTTGCGCTGGTGCTCGCCTGTGGTGTTCTGGGATGGCGGCTTAAATCACCTGCATTAGGCGGATTTTCTGCGCTTGCCGTCCTTTATATGGCCTTATCCGGCCACTGGTTCAAATCCATGAACACACTGGCAATGGTCGGGGTATCGGTTCCTCTTGCGCTTATTCTTGGGTTCGGACTTGGTGTTCTCGGGGCGAAATCACGGCGTGCCAATGCGGTGCTGCAACCAACGCTTGATCTGATGCAGACAATCCCGACTTTTGCCTATCTTGCCCCGCTGGTGGTACTTTTTGGTTTTGGCCCGGTCCCCGGCGTTCTGGCCAGCATGATCTATGCGGCGCCACCTATAACAAAGAATGTGATGCTCGGCCTTCGTCAGGTGCCATCAGAGCTGCGGGAAGTCGCAGATATTTCGGGGGCTTCGGCCTGGCAACGTTTTTATTCCATTGAACTGCCGCACGCCAAACAGCAGATCCTTGTCGGTGTTAACCAGACCGTGCTGGCAACACTGTCGATGGTTATTATTGCGGCCGTGATTGGCGGGTTTGATGATATTGGGCGTGAAGTGCTGGTTGCCACCAACAAGGGTTCCGCCCGGTTTGGTGAAGCCCTCGGCGCGGGCATTGTGATTGTCCTGCTGGCGGTGGTGATCGACCGGCTCACAAGGGCCGCCGCAGAACCTCCGGCCCCGGGACATAGACGTCATCTTACCCTTGCCGATTTCGGACTTGTGGCTGGCGGTGCAATCATCGGGTTTGTTTTTGCCGATAATCTTGATGCCCTTGCGGCACATACCGCCATGTCCTTGCGTGACGCGGAAGCGGCTGTAAATTCTAGTCTCAATGGTTTCATCCGTGAATACGGTATGATCCTTGACCGGATAAAGAATACGGCGCTCATATATGTGCTTCTTCCCATGCGCATAGGTCTTACCCAGGCTATACTGCCCTTCACCTGGGGCATTGATTTCACTCCCATGATGAAGTTTTGCTATCTTGGCGGGGTGGGTATTCTCAGCCTTTATCTTTTTGCCCGCGGGCGTCTTGTTGGCGCGGTTCTGGTTGCGGCAACCGGTCTTGTTCTTTATCGCGGGTTCACGTTTCTTCCCTGGTGGGTGGTGGTGCCGACCGTAACATGGCTGAGCTGGCGTTTTGCCGGCTGGAAGTTTGCTATATCTGCTGTACTGATGATGCTTTTCATCACCTGGGCCGGGCACTGGCAGGATGCATTATATTCTGTTTATCTCTGCTCCGCGGCTGTTCTGGTCTGTCTTCTTTTGGGATGCCTTCTTGGTGTCTGGGCGGCCAAGTCTGATACCGTATCCCGGGTGATGCAGCCGATTAATGATACACTCCAGTCCATCCCGCTTTATATTTTTCTCATCCCTGCGGTTGCGCTTTTTCAGATAAATGAATTTTCAGCGCTGGTGGCGATTGTTCTCTATGCCATTGTTCCGCTCATCCGGTATACCGAACACGGGCTAAGGAATGTGCCGGCAACACTGTTGGAGGCCGCGACAGCGCAAGGGTGCTCGCGCCTGCAAAAACTTCTCTTTATCGAATTGCCGGTGGCGCGGCCAAGTATTCTGCTGGGCCTGAACCAGACGGTTCTTTTTGCCCTTGCCATGCTTATTATTGCTGTGCTGGTCGGGGCGAGGGGACTGGCTGAGCAGGTCAATATCGGTCTTCGTGATGCCAATACAGGGCTTGGAATGACCGCTGGGCTCTCCATGGCGTTTATCGCGATTATCGCAGACAGGATCCTGCGAGGATGGGCTGTGGAACTTGGAGCCAGGAGCGACGCTTAGGGGTGTTTTTTCTGATCCCTTGTTTCCGCTATTGTCACCAGTAAAGCGGTCAGGATAATGAAACTTGCGCCGATCCACTGGCTGTAGACCATTGGTTCATCAAGAAACAGATTTGCTGTCAGGATGGCAAAAAACACCTCGGACAGCATGAGGATTCCGATGATCGCCGGGGAAACATACTGGGCGATACGGCATATCAGGAGAAATACCGGCATAAACACCACTGTTGAAGCAATAAAGGCGACAGGCGTTGCCTGTAACAGCACGTCCACAGACGGGGTTGCTTCACCAACAATCACGATCCCGACTACTGCCACGAGCGAGCCGAGGATATACTGCATCAGTGTAATGCCTCCGATATCGGCGTCCGGGTAGCGCCGGATAGCAACCGTGCCCACCGACCAAAGAACACCCGCCACAAGACCGAGAAGGTCATGCGGTTCTATGGTGAGCGATGAAGGGGATATACCCATGATCAGACCACAGCCCGTAAGTCCAAGCATATTTCCAAGCCAGAGAACGGGTCGGTTCTTTTCACCCAGAAATGCCATTCCCATCAGGGTTGACCAGACCGGAGTAAGATAGAATATCAGTGTTGTCTTGGTTACCGAGCCAACAATCAGTCCGATGATGTAAAGCATGAACCCTGCGCCGATAGCCCCGCCGGCGATGAGGTATACGGGAAGATGCTTGCGGTCCCGCCAGATCACAGGAATATAGATCACGGCCAGAACAGGGATAGGCATGAGAGTGTAATAGAGACTGGCCCAGATACCTCCCATGCCGGCGCTTTCAATAGCTCTGAGCGGTATCCAGAGGAAACCCCATATGGAAGAGCCGAGAAGAACAGTCAGCATGGCTGTTTTCTTGCTGAGTTCTCTGTTCATCAAGGCTGAAAGCATGCGGCTATCCCGGCTTTCTGGCTAAAAACTGGACCGTGGCGGCTTCGCCCTGGTGACGGGGACCCTCGGCAAGATAGCGGCGGACCTCCTGAAGGAAAAGAATATCAAAACCTTCAAAATCACGCTTCATTTTTTCTGCTGTCAGTAGCATTTCCGGTTTTTTGGGGCCGCCGGATGTCAGTTCGATCTGATCTGGTGTGTATCCCTCAAAAACAAGCAACCCGCCGGGTTTCAGGCAGGTGCGTATCCGCTCAACGAAGCGGGTATGATCTTCGGGCAGAAAATGCATGAAACAGACAATAACAAGGTCGTATGCGGCTTCACCCCAGTTCCATTCAAACAGATCACCAGCATGTGCGTTTATCCGGACACCATTGGCTTTGGCCAGCGCTTCGGCTTTTTCCACCGCAAGTTCGGAGACATCGACGCTGGTGACATCATAGCCCAGCCGTGCCAGATGCACGCCGTTGCGGCCTTCGCCATCCGCGGGGGCAAAAGCTTTCATCCCCTTTGTGGCAAACGGGGTCACCGCCTTGATAAAATCATTGGCTTCGGTGCCGAAGATGTAATCTGGTTTCTGGTAACGCTCATTCCAGAATGCTGCGGGTCCACCCATGTTCATTATCTCCACTGATAAACTTGTATAAGTTGCTTCCGGCGGTAATAATCTTCATCTTTACAGCCATCCATTGACCGGAAGCAAAGCCTTCCCATATCGTAATAACATGAAAATATCTGGAGACAATCATGGCATATGCAATTTGCGCGGATACACCTGGCGGCGTTGAAGTTCTGGAATGGAGAGATATCCCGACACCTGATCCCGGGTCGGGTGAAGTTCTCATTCATCAGACAAAAGTCGGGCTCAATTTCATTGATGTCTACATGACAAGCGGTGTTTATCCGTTCCCCGAAGACGGCCCGCAGATCCCCGGTGGTGAAGCGGCCGGCATCGTTGCTGCTGTCGGTGAGGGCGTGACCGGTTTTAATATCGGTGACAGGGTGGCCTATACAACACCGAACGGGGCGTATCGGGAAGAACGTGTCATGCCAGCAGATCGCCTGGTCAGATTGCCGGATAGTATCTCAGATGAAGTGGCGGCGGCTTCCATGCTCAAAGGGATGACGGTGGAATATCTGCTCAACCGTTCATTTAAGGTAACTTCCTCAAGTAAAGTGCTGTTCCATGCGGCGGCTGGTGGTGTCGGCCTTATTGCTGGTCAGTGGTTAAAGCATATTGGTGCGGAAAGCATCGGCACTGTTGGTAGCGATGAGAAAGCCGAGCAGGCCAAGGCTGCCGGATATACCCATGTTATCAACTATAACAGCTCGGATTTTGCCGAAGCTGTTCTTGAAATCACCAAGGGTGAAGGCGTGGATGTTGCCTATGACAGTGTCGGTCAGGCCACCTATCCCAAAACCCTTACCTGCATAAAGACGTTCGGGCTGTTTGTTTCTTTCGGCCAGTCCAGCGGCGTGATCAGTAATCTCGCCATGGCAGATTTTGCCAAGAACGGATCTCTTTATGCCCAGCGGCCGACCCTGTTCAACTTTATCGCAACGCCGGAAAGTCTTGCTGAAGTATCGGGACATATGTTCGGGATGCTGTCCGGCGGACATGTGAATATCGATATCAACCAGCGATATGCCCTTAAAGATGTGCCTGAAGCTTTTGAGGCGCTGATCAATCGCCGGACGACCGGGGCAACCGTTTTTGATACCGGGAGAGGATAATGGCATCCAAACTATGGAAAGGGCAGGCTTTCACTGTCAGTCACGCTGACGGTACCGGCATTGCCGCGGGCGGATTTACCGGAGGGCTGAGAGCATTTTTCGAATACCGTGATCTTGGCATCAAAGATGCCACCAGCGGTAAATTCGCCGCCCATGTGATCCGCGCTGTCCCCGGCCGCCATGCTGAGCCGAACTGGCATATTCATGAGCTGGATTTCCAGATGATCTATATCCTCAAGGGATGGGTGACGTTCGAATATGAAGGTCAGGGGGAGGTTACTTTTCGCCCCGGATCCGCTGCTCTCCAACCGCCAGGCATTCGCCACCGGGAGATACGCCACAGCGATGATCTGGAACTTATAGAAATCACGTCTCCTGCGGAATTTGCAACTGAAATGGTCGATCCTCCCGAAGAGCAGGAGAGCTGAACGTCTTTTTCAGGTAAGAAAGGCCGACCCGTTAGCGCAACAAAGTGATGAGGTTAATACGGTAACGGGTGTGCCCGGTTGGCATCATTGATGGCGCTCATCACGTCATCGGAAAGGACAAGGTCTTTTCCTGCAATGATGCGCTCGAGTTGCTCAAGGCTGGTTGCCCCGAAAATTGCCGATGTCACAAATGGTCGTTGCTGGCACCATGCAAGGGCCATATGAACCGGATCAAGCCCGTTATCCCTTGCAATGCCAAGATAGGCGTCGATGGCGGGCCAAATACGAGGATTAATCCTGCCGCCAAGGCTTTCGTTGATGCTGCGTCGTGAGCCCTGTGGAGTTTCTTTGTTGCTGTATTTTCCTGTGAGAAGGCCTGCCGCCAGCGGGGAGAAGGCAAGAAGGCCGACATCTTCATGATGGGTGAGTTCAGCCATATCCGTGTCATAAAGACGGCAGAGAAGGCTGTATTCATTCTGAACAGACTGCATTCGTGGATAGCCGTGGGCCTCGGCCAGATGAAGCCAGCGCATCGTTCCCCAGGCGCTCTCATTGGAAAGCCCGACATGACGGATCTTTCCCTCTTTTATAAATCCATCAAGTGTTTCGAGCACCTCAAGCATATTGGCGGTGACGGCCTCGCTGTCCTGATCGGTGGGATCATAGGTCCAGTTCTGCCGGAACATATAGGATCCACGATTGGGCCAGTGCAGCTGATAGAGATCAATGTAATCTGTCTGCAGTGAAACAAGGGAGGAGGTGAGCGCTTCTTCCAGTGTTTTCCTGGTGATCGGCGCTCCGTCGCGGACGTTTTGGTTGCCTTCGCCGGTAATCTTGGTGGCCAGCACGATCTTATCCCTTTTCCCGGAACTGGCAATCCAGGTCCCTATCACACGTTCCGTATCGCCCTGGGTTTCCTTTGACATTGGTGTTGTCGGATACATTTCGGCGGTATCGATAAAATTAATCCCGTGATCAAGAGACATATCAATCTGGGCATGACCCTCGGCTTCGGTGTTTTGCGTGCCCCAGGTCATGCTACCCAGACAAAGGGACGAAACCATAAGATCCGTCCGGCCAAGACGACGATAATCCATTCGAATTCTCCTAGTTTTGAGCGAGGTGATCAGCGATGGCGGCGGCGGCTGACAATGTATCTGCCTCACCACCCAAATCGCCTGTCCTGTATTTTGGATCAGCCAGGGTTGCCTCGATGGACGTGACGATCGCGGCGGCGGCTTCAGTATAGCCGAGATGTTCCAGCATCATTGCTCCGGCCCAGATCTGGCCTGTCGGATTTGCAATACCCTTACCGGTAATATCCGGGGCTGAGCCGTGAACAGGTTCAAAAAGGGAGGGGAAAGTTTTTTCCGGATTAATATTCCCTGACGGGGCAACGCCTATCGTGCCGGTGCACGCCGGGCCGAGATCAGAGAGAATATCACCGAAAAGATTAGAGGCTACCACCACATCAAACCAGTCCGGGTGGAGAACAAAATTGGCGGTCAGAATATCGATATGATATTTATCCCATGTCACATCAAAATAATGTTCGGCCATGGCCTCAACTCTCTCATCCCAATAGGGCATGGTGATTGAAATACCATTGGATTTCGTCGCTGAAGTCAGATGCTTGCGCGGACGTGATCTGGCCAGTTCAAAGGCGAATTTGAGGACCCTGTCAACACCATGACGGGACATGACCGTTTCCTGAATGACAACTTCACGTTCGGTATCCGGGAACATACGGCCGCCGATGGATGAATATTCACCTTCGGTATTTTCCCTGACAATGTAGAAATCAATATCTCCGGGTTTGCGGCCAGCGAGGGGTGAGGGAACTCCGGGAAGAAGACGAACAGGCCTTAAATTCACGTATTGATCAAACTCCCGGCGAAACTTGATGAGTGAGCCCCACAGGGATATGTGGTCAGGAACAGTTTCAGGCCAGCCCACGGCACCGAAGAAAATGGCATCATCCTGACCTATGCGGTCTTTCCAGTCATCGGGCATCATCTGGCCATGCTCTTCGTAATAGGCGCAGGATGCGAAATCATGATGGGTGTAATTGAGATTGATCCCAAACCGTTCACAGGCAACGTCAAGTACCTTCAGGGCGGCGGGGACAACTTCATTGCCGATCCCATCTCCGGGGATTACTGCGATGGAATGTTGGTTTTTGATCATGGCTACACTCATAGAAAAAAGATATCAGACCCGGAAAGACGGGGGCCTCATATTCAGAGTAAAGACAAGTTTCAGAACTAGCAAGTCAGGGAAAGGAACAGAGGATGAAGAAATCCCGCAAAGTGTTTATTTCGCATTGCGCATTCGCACAAACCCCGCGGCGAGATCAGCCAGCAGATCATCCGTATCCTCAAGCCCGGCATAGATACGCATCAGACGACCGGGGGGAAGAGAGGTGACGGATCTTTTGAGGTGTCCTTCACTGATGAGGCTTTCATGCCCTCCCCATGAGGCACCTATGCCGAAAAGTTCAAGCCCGTCAGCCATTGCATCAACGGCTGCATCGGGGATGTCTTTGTCGATCACAAAACCGAACAAACCGCATGCACCGGTGAAATCACGTTTCCACAAAGCGTGCTGGGGATGGCTCTCAAGTGCGGGATGCAGCATGGTTGTAACTTCAGGTTGCTGTTCAAGCCATTCAGCCAGCGCGAGGCCGTTGGCTTCGGATTGGCGGAGACGTATTGCCATGGTCCGCAACCCCCTCAAAGCGAGATAGTGATCGTCCGGCGCAACACACAGGCCGATATTCTTTGTGTATTCGCGAATGTGTTTTGATGTTTCTCCGGATGAGGCCACGAAACCTATGCTGACATCGGAATGACCGCTGATATATTTTGTTCCGGCTTCTATTATAATATCGATTCCATGCTCTACTGCATTGAAATAAAATGCAGTTCCCCATGTATTATCGCATGCAGTCAGGATGCCTTTTTCTTTTGCCAGGGCGACCAGGGCTGTGGTGTCCTGCATTTCAAAAGTCAGGCTTCCGGGGGTTTCGATATAAAGAAGGCTTGTCTTCTCCGTGATCAGGCGGGAGATGCTTTCGGCATCAGCGACAGGATCATAAAACAGGGGAGTGACGCCGATCTGCGGCAGAATAACCTCAGCAAAACGTCGACCTGATCCGTAAAGGCTGTCAGGGAAGAGGACATTATCACCATTTTTTACCACCGCCAGAACCCCGGTGGTGATCGCCGCCAGACCCGAAGGCACCGCAACGGCATCGTCGGTGCCATACAAACCCGCAACAGACATCTCCACCGCCTCGGAAGTCGGGGTGCCAATACGGCCATAGTCGTATTTACCCCGGCGATTGCGGTAATCATCCAGGGTTTCTTTCATTATGGTGGAGGTATGATAGACCGGAATATTGGGTATTCCGTGGTTTTTCGCTGGTGTCATTCCGGCGTGGACAGCATAAGATCCCTTTTTTACCGCTTTGGTGTTCATTTCGCCCTCAATAGGTGGTGCAGGTGTAATTTATAAGATTTAACCGAGAAATTTCTCTTAAGAATTAATCCAATCAATAGACTTTAAACAAAAATTTATTGTCAAGACAGCATGATTTTGATTATCTTTCATCTACTAGGGTTAATTACCCTGAACAAACAACCTAGGGATGATATTATGAAAAAACTAACAACAGCTATTGTTGGTGTTGCTAGCCTTATGCTTGCCTCCAACGCCGTCGCTGGTAGCCATGGTGATAGCACACTCGCACAGGTCCAAGCGAAGGGCTTCGTTCAGTGTGGAGTGAGCCAGGGTCTTCCTGGTTTCTCGAATGCTGATGATTCCGGTAACTGGACCGGTCTTGATGTTGACCTTTGCCGCGCCGTTGCTGCAGCCGTTTTCGGCGATGCCAGCAAAGTTAAGTTCTCCCCCCTTTCCGCAAAGCAGCGTTTCACCGCTCTGAGCTCGGGCGAAATTGATATCCTGTCACGGAACACAACCTGGACCATGACACGTGACACCCAGCTCGGCCTCAATTTTGCTGGTGTTAACTACTATGACGGTCAGGGCATGATGGTTCCGACCGCTCTTGGTGCCACATCTGCACTGGAGCTTGATGGCGCAAACATCTGCACCAACACCGGCACCACAACCGAACTGAACATCACAGACTACTTCCGTGCCAACAACATGAGCTTCAATCTTGTTGCTTTTGAAAAGGCTGACGAAGTTGTTGCCGCCTATGATGCGGGTCGTTGCGACGTTTACACCACCGACCGTTCCGGCCTTGCCGCCCAGCGTGGCAAACTGACCAACCCGGATGCCCATGTTGTTCTGCCGGAAATCATTTCCAAAGAACCTCTCGGTCCTGTTGTTCGTCAGGGTGACGATCAGTGGTTCAACATTGTTCGTTGGTCACTGAATGCCATGATCAACGCTGAGGAAATGGGTATCAATTCCGGAAACGTTAACGCTACCCAGTACAATCAGGTATCTCCTGGTGTTGCCCGTCTTGTCGGTAAGGAAGGCAACTTTGGTGAAGAGCTTGGTCTTTCCAATGACTGGGCCTACAACATCATCAAACAGGTTGGTAACTACGGCGAAAGCTATGAGAAGCATGTGGGTGAAAACACCCCTCTGAAGCTTGCTCGTGGTGTCAATGCCCTGTGGAGCAATGGCGGCATCCTGTATGCCCCGCCGATTCGCTAATCACACCGCTGATTAACGGTACCGCCTGGCATTATGTGCCAGGCGGTATTTTATAATTAAAGACAATCCAACCTATGGATTTAGTATCATGAACTCAGATAAATCCCTTGTGCTGAAGTATCTTTACGATACACGGACCCGGAGCATTATCTTTCAAGTTCTTCTCATACTTTCTCTTATCTTCGGTTTCTGGTGGATCGTTGACAATACCGCAGCGAACTTGTCGGCGCAGAACAAGTCGGTGGGCTTCAGCTTTCTTTCCCAAACAGCAGGTTTTGCCATTTCCGATACATTGGGCACCTGGCTTCTGAATTACGAAGTCGGAACCTCAACCTATCTTGATGTGTATTTCATCGGCATAGCCAATACTTTTCTTGTCGCATTTCTCGGGATCATATTTGCCACTATTCTGGGCTTTACCTTTGGTATCATGCGGCTTTCCCAGAACTTTATTCTTCGCGGTTTCTCAACGATTTATATTGAGCTCACGCGAAATATTCCTCTCCTTGTGCAGCTGTTTTTCTGGTATTTCGCGGTGCTGAGATCACTCCCTAATGCGCGCGGTAAGGTGGATATTATCCCGGATGTGATCGGGATTAATATTGTCGGCCTTTATCTGCCTTCGGCTATTCCGCAGGATGGATTTTCACTGACAATGACGGCTTTTGCCATTGCTGTGGTGATCACCTTTTTCATGAACCGCTGGGCAAAAAAGAGACAGCAGGAAACCGGCCAGATTTTTCCGGCGTTCTGGGTCGGGCTTGGCCTTCTGATCGGATTGCCGCTGGTGGTTTTCCTTGTTTCCGGGAGCCCTCTTGTCATTGAATACCCTGAATTCAAGGAAACAGGCCCCATTCTCAAGCGTGGGTTCCAGAAAGGTGTCGGCATGGTGCTGGTACCTGAGATGCTTGCTGTCTGGCTTTCCTTGTCTTTGTACACAGCGGCTTTTATTGCTGAAATCGTCCGCGCCGGGATTATGGCGGTTAACAAAGGGCAGACGGAAGCGTCTCTTGCCCTTGGCCTCAAGCCCAATCCTATATTGCGTCTGGTGATCATTCCGCAAGCCATGCGGGTCATCATTCCGCCGCTGACCTCACAATATCTTAATCTTACCAAAAACTCATCTCTTGCCATTGCCATTGCCTATCCGGAGCTTGTTTCGGTCTTTGCCGGAACGGCCCTTAACCAGGTGGGCAAGGAAATTGAGATGATTTTCATGATGATGAGTGTGTATCTGACTTTCTCCATACTCACCTCGATTTTCATGAACTGGTTCAACGCTCGCGTCAAACTGGTGGAGAGATAAAATGGCAAAAAAAACAACATCCTCTTCCATCGCGTATGTCCGCACTGAGCCTGCCCCTCTGTTGCCGCCTCCGGCATCGCAGACAGGTCTTCTCGGATGGCTTCACAAGAACATTCTGGCCAGCATGACGGATTTCTCTTCCCCCGTGGCGGCGGTGAAATCATTGCTGATGGCATTCTTTACCGTACTGATCGGATATGTTGGTGTAACCCAGATTATCAGTCTTGTTGATTTTGCATTTATTTCCGCTGTCTGGAGCGATCCGGAAGGATTGAAAAGGGAAGCCTGCTGGACTGTTGATCAGGGGGGATCTCTTCCTTCGGGTTGGCATGGGGCATGCTGGCCTTTCGTGAAGGCGAAATTCAAATTTCTGATGTATGGTCCTTACGATATGGATCAACTCTGGCGGGTAAATGTGACCGGCATTATCGGGCTTGTTGCCCTGGCCTGGCTGTTGATAGAGCCACTGCCTTTGCGCCGATATGTCGGGATATTTCTTCTCACAGTCTATCCTGTTCTGTCGATTATCCTTCTCTATGGGAGACTTGACCCTTCCTCAACGACACTAAGTGTAATCACACTGGGCGGTATTCTGCCCCCGACCCCGACGACGCTGATGGGTATTGTCGTTGTTGGTCTTGGCCTGATGACACTTGCCCGTCTTGGTTCCAGGGGCATGTTGAGCCGCACCATAGAAGATCATGCAAGACAGATTGAAATGTCAGGCTGGGTCGTGATCGCCTATGCGCTCATCTTTGCCCTTTTTACTGATGGGTATAATCTTGAGCGCATCGATACCAATGACTGGGGCGGCCTGATGATCACGCTGGTGGTTGCGATCACTGGTATTGTAGCCTCACTTCCCCTTGGTATTCTGCTTGCCCTGGGGCGCCGGTCTACCATGCCGGCAGCACGAATAATATGCACGGTGTTTATTGAATTCTGGCGTGGTGTTCCCCTCATTACGGTGCTGTTCATGGCGTCGGTTATGTTGCCGCTGTTTCTGCCGGAAGGCGTGAATTTCGACAATCTTCTTCGCGCACTTGTTGGGGTTATGCTGTTTTCTGCCGCTTACATGGCCGAAGTTGTTCGTGGCGGGCTTCAGGCGATCGACAAGGGGCAGTTCGAAGGTTCATCCGCGGTCGGGCTTACGTATTGGCAGTCGATGCGTCTCGTTATCCTGCCGCAAGCCCTGACCCATGTCATTCCCGGAATCGTGAACACATTTATCGGCCTTTTCAAGGACACAACACTGGTGAGCATTATCGGACTGTTTGATCTGCTCGGGGCAGGGCAGTCTGCTCTTGCCGATGCCGCCTGGGCATCACCGGTGCAGAGTCACAGCATGTATCTATTCATTGCCGCGATATTCTTTGTTTTTTGCTTCGGTATGTCTCGGTATTCAATCTATATGGAAAACAAGCTCAGCCGCAGCCGCAGGCACTAGGTTGAGCAAGGGAGATTCTCATGTCTAAAGATGAACAGTCAGGTGTTGACCGCTCAAGAATGCAGGTGAGTGACGAGATCGTTGTTTCCATGAACAGCGTCAACAAATGGTTTGGCCATTTTCATGTGCTGCGGGACATCAATCTTGAGGTCCAGAAAGGTGAGCGCATTGTTGTTTGCGGGCCGTCCGGCTCCGGCAAATCCACGCTGATCCGTTGCCTCAACCGGCTCGAAGAACACCAGCAGGGTGATATTCATGTCCATGGCATTGAGCTCAACAGAGATCTTAAGAATATTGAGGAAATCCGACGTGAAGTCGGCATGGTATTTCAGCATTTCAATCTCTTCCCGCATCTGACCATCATGGAAAATTGTACGCTGGCGCCAATCTGGGTACGCAAGATGCCCAAGAAAGAAGCCGAAGAAATTGCCATGACTTATCTGGAACGTGTGAAAATCCCGGAGCAGGCATATAAATATCCGGGTCAGCTTTCCGGTGGTCAGCAACAACGTGTGGCCATTGCCCGGGCTCTTTGCATGCAGCCACAGCTCATGCTTTTTGATGAGCCGACATCCGCACTCGATCCGGAGATGATCAAGGAAGTGCTGGATACAATGGTTTCGCTTGCCGAGGACGGCATGACCATGATCTGCGTCACCCATGAAATGGGATTTGCCCGCAAAGTGGCAAACCGCGTTATTTTCATGGATGAAGGGCAGATCATCGAGCAGAACGAGCCTGAAGAATTCTTCAATAACCCGAAAAGTGATCGCACCCAGCTATTCCTGAGCCAGATTCTTAATCATTAAGATCCTTCAGGATCGGGTTTACTGCTCAACGGGGCAATCCGCCCGGCTTCCCCATTCGCTCCATGATCCGTCGTAGATCGCCACATCCTGACGGCCGATGATGGCTAAACCAAGCGCAAGTCCACAGGCGGTCACCCCGGACCCGCAGGTGGTCACGACAGGTTTGGATGTATCAAGGACACGGAATATTTCTTCAAGTTGAGAGGCTGTCTTGATGAGCCCGGTATCACGGTCAATCAGACTGCCGATGGGAATGTTTATCGCACCGGGCATATGACCAGAAGCAAGGCCCGGTCTCGGCTCTTCTTCGGTGCCATCAAAACGTCCACGGGAACGGGCATCAACGATCTGCTTTTTACGTTGCCCGGCTGGTATGTCGACAAGTCGTTTCATCCCCCCCAGCGTCATAACGCCGTCATTACCCTGCGGCTCGGATGAAATAAACTGGCTTGGCTCAAGGGAAGGGGTAACCGATCCGTGATCAAGAGGGCCGCCAGATTTAATCCATGCGTTAAGCCCGCCGTCCAGCACCCTCACGTCTCCGTGGCCGAAATAGCAAAACATGTACCAGGCACGGGCGGAAGAATAAAACGGCGTGTCGTCATAGACGATCAGGGTATGATCGTTCCGGATGCCAAGCGCCCGCATATGCCGCTGAAAAACAGGAGCCGTCGGCATGGTATGTGGTAGTTCGGCTTTAGGATCAGCAATAGTGTTTATGTCAAAGCGCAGGGCGCCTTGTATCCGTTTTTCGAGATAGTCTTTATCCGGATCACGTCCTGCATTTGGCAGGTGATAGCTTGCATCCAGAAACAGAACATTTTCCTGACCGAGCAACCCGAGAGCATCTTGTGCTGAAATAAGAGGATGCATCATCATGTCTCCAGCCACGCAGGGACCGGAAGGTTCTTTTCCTTAAGGAAGACCGGGTTCCAGATTTTTGACTGATAGCGCTGGCCACTGTCACAGAGAATAGTCACAATCGTATGTCCGGGGCCGAGATCTCTTGCAAGCCTGATGGCACCCGCAACATTAATCGCGCTGGAACCGCCGAGCAGCAACCCTTCATTAATCAGCAGATCATGGATAAGCGGCAGGGCTTCCTGATCACTGATGCGATACTGTGTGTCAACCGGTGCCATGGCCAGATTACCGGTGATACGGCCCTGACCGATTCCTTCGCTGACGGAATTTCCCTCTGCTTTCAGCTCACCATGGGCGTAATGATTGAAAAGAGCAGACCCTTCGGGATCACTTAACGCAATGGTGACATCCGGGTTTTGTTCTTTAAGATAGCGGCCAATTCCGGCAATGGTTCCACCTGATCCGACGGAACAGGTGAAACCGTCAATCTTACCACCTGTCTGCTCCCAGATTTCAGGACCGGTCGACGTGTAATGACCATGCTGGTTGGCAATATTGTCAAACTGATTGGCCCAGATCACGCCGCCTTCATGCTCCTTTGCCAATTCTTCGGCAAGGCGTTCAGAATAACGGACATAATTATCAGGGTTTTTATAAGGTACGGCGGGCACGAGACGAAGATCAGCCCCGAGCAGACGCAAGGCATCCTTTTTTTCCTGACTTTGTGTTTCAGGCATGACAATCACGGATGTATAGCCGCGTGCATTGCCACACATGGCAAGGCTGATACCGGTATTGCCGGCTGTTCCCTCAACAATTATGCCGCCAGGCTTGAGCTTTCCGGTTTCTTCGGCTTTTTCGATAATGCCACGTGCGGCACGATCTTTTACGGATCCACCCGGATTCATGAATTCAGCCTTGCCGTAAATCATGCATCCGGTTGCCTTGCTGGCATTCCTTAACTGGATCAGAGGTGTATCACCGATACTCTCCAGAAAACCGGGAAATATTTTAGCCATTTCTAAAAGCTCCATTTCATTCTGCACATGTTTTAGAACAGATTGATCGCTCTGACAAATACTGACCGGTGTGAGAAAGAAAAATATACCCCAAAGGGATATTCAGGCATGAAAACTCTTTTGTCAGACGCTGTGATGGGGCAAGATAAATGGGTGAGGGAGGCTTGAATGGCGCGATTATTGATTTTTCGCCACGGTAAAACTGAATTCACGTCACCTAGTGGTCTTGATCGTGACCGCAGGCTTGTCTCCCGCGGGGTACGTAATTCCCTTCAGATGGCAAATTTTATGCAGGAGCATATGCCTTGCCCTGAGGTTATTCTTGTTTCTCCCGCTGTCAGGACAGTTGAAACAGCACAAAACGTGATGAGCGTTTTCGGATCAGGGCCTGAGGTTATCCATGATGAGCGGTTGTATCTTGCCGATGGCGACACGCTTTTTGATGTCATTACAAGCAAGGCGGCAGACGCCCGGGTTGCCATGGTGATCGGGCATAATCCCGGATTATATATACTTGCCCATCTTCTGATGGCTGAAGACGGTAACAGGGCATCCAAGTCTTTGTCGGATTTTCCCACCGCCGCACTGGCTGATATGGTGTTTGAGGCGGAAACCCTGAAAGATCTCAGTTACGACAGCGGCCAGCTACTTTCCTTGCTCCGCCCGCGTGAACTTGGCTTCAACACATGATCAGATGAATTGATCGTCTTCCTGCTTGAACACCATTACATGAAAGCCTGAAGCCCTGTCTGGGCACGGCCGATGATCAGCGCGTGCACATCATGCGTGCCTTCATAGGTGTTCACGGTTTCAAGATTGGCGGCATGCCGCATGACGTGATATTCCTCAGAAATACCATTACCGCCATGCATATCCCTTGCCATGCGGGCGATATCAAGCGCCTTGCCGCAGGAATTACGTTTGACGACAGAGATGTTTTCCACCGGGCAAGTGCCTTCATCCAGCATCTGACCAACCCGAAGACAGGATTGCAGGGCAATGGTGATTTCCGTGAGCATATTGGCAAGTTTGAGCTGAATAAGCTGGTTTGCGGCAAGAGGCCGCCCAAACTGTTTCCGGTCAAGTGTATACTGACGGGCCGCATGCCAGCAGAATTCTGCCGCCCCCAGCACACCCCACGATATTCCGTATCGTGCCTTGTTCAGACAGGAGAAGGGGCCTTTGATACCCTCAACGCCCGGAAGGATGTTTTCCTCAGGAACAAAGGCACCATCCATCATGATGGATCCGGTCATCGAAGCGCGCAGGGAGAGTTTTCCCTTGATCACCGGCGTTGTGAACCCGCTACCCGCCTTGTCGCGTTCAACGATAAATCCGCGTATCACCCCGTCAAGTTTGGCCCAAATGATGGCGATATCAGCGATAGGTGCGTTGGAGATCCACATTTTTGATCCGGTAAGTGAATACCCGCCATCCACTTTTTCAGCCCGGGTGATGAGAGAGGCGGCATCAGATCCGTAATCAGGTTCTGTCAGGCCAAAGCATCCCACCATCTCACCCGTGGCCAGATGTGGAAGAAACCGCTGTTTCTGCTCGTCGCTCCCGAATGCATTGATCGGATGCATGACAAGTGAGGATTGCACGCTCATGGCGGAACGGTAGCCGCTGTCAATACGTTCAATTTCCCGCGCGGCCAGCCCATAGCAGATATGATTCATGCCGCCGCCGCCATATTCAACGGGAATAGTCGGTCCAAGAAGCCCCATTTCACCCATTTTCAGCATGATGGAACGGTCAAATCCTTCTTCCCGGTAATCCTCGATGATCCGAGGCAGGAGAACGTCTTCAGCAAAGCGGCGGGCGCTGTCTCGCACCATGCGCTCCTCGTCGCTGAGCTGCTGATCAAGAAGAAAGGGATCATCCCATTGAAATACTGGTTTGGACATCAGGTACCTCCGTTCGAAGGACAATCTATCGATGGCTGGACACAAAGGCAATATGTTGGAACAATGTGTTTTGTGAAAAAGGAGATCTTTTTGATAAAACTAGTGCAAACCTTTCTGATGCTTTTCTGCCTTTTGAGCAGTGGCATATCCTATGCTGGCAGTCTCAGCTATCGCGGCGGCGTGATTGAATACAAATCCGGCTATCTGGACCCGGAGACATTCAATGGAGAAATCAGGGGCGTGACTTTCCTGCTGGATACCGGCGAGACCGCCTTTGCCGATTATCTTAATATCAGTACAACTCCCCTTCAAAATCCGGATCGTCTTCGTGTTGATGCCTTCAGGATACGGAATTTTACCTTTGAAAGCAGTGACGGCATTCTGGCGTTTTCCGTAATAGACCTGTCAGGACTGGAGCTGCGCGGGACATCACCTGATATCGGGAATATCCTTTCTGATGATTTCTTTGAAGATGATGTTCTGCTCATGGGCGACGGCGAGATGCAGGGGCTTTATATGGATATTCCCGAAGAGGGGATCATTTCTCTCAACCGCCTCACATTTTCCACCCGCCAGATCACCGTTGATGCTATGGAAACCCTGCCGTTGCAGGAAGGCACAATGACGCTTGATCAGCTCGATATTTCCCCTGTCAGCGCCAATTCGGATTTTGCGCGGGAACTTGCTGAACTCGGTCTTGAACGTCTGAGTATCAACGCAAAGATCGATTCAAAAATTGATGAAAAGGTGGACAGGATTGATACGACCATGGATGCGGATATCACGATAGATGGCCTTGGTAAGATAAGTCTGATGCTGGATATCGGATTTCTGAACTCAACCCTTCAAATGCTCGATGCTGTACTCCGTTCCCCGGATGCAGCTTCAAATGAGCAACTGGGAACACTCATTCTTTCCGGCGGCTTGTTCAACAAGGCTGAAATCACGATTACGGATACAGGGTTTCTGCCTCTGGCGTTTTCATCCTACAGGAATGAAACCGGGGCAGGGCGTGATCAGGCGGTGAGTGAGATCATGGATACACTTGGGATGGCAACCGGTATGTTTGCCCCAAGAAGCTATACGCTATTCGCTCCGGAAATTAAGCGGTTTCTGATGGTTGGCGGCAGTTTGAAATTTTCCATGCGTCCTTCAGGACCAACACCATTCTCATCTTTTCTGGGGTTTGCCGCGGCGCCTGATACGGCCATCAGCCTTCTTGGCACGGATATTCAGCATTACCCGTGATAAGAGAGGCGGATCGAAGCCGTCCTCAAATATAATGATGAAAGGAAAAGTGGCTCCCCGGGACGGATTCGAACCGCCGGCCAAGCGATTAACAGTCGCTTGCTCTACCGCTGAGCTACCGGGGAACACGGTGGTTTTGTATTAGACAAGATCGTCACCGGATGCAAGACCGAAAACGTATTTTTTTCACTCTGGCGCACCTTGCATTGCCGCCATCACCTTCTTTGCCAATTCCGGCATGTCGTTATCAGAGAGCTCTTTTGCCTTGATTTCCCCCAGATCTTCCCCTTCGCGGCGGGCACTTGTCGTCGCATAAGCGGGGTCATAATGCTGTTCGATGAGCAATCCGACAAGCTGGTGCCATTGCCGGGCCCGGGCCAGTTGCCGCCAGCTTTCACAGATTTCATGGCCATGTCGCTTGACCATACCATCAAAAAGACGATCCAGCTGCGACGGGTTTTCAATCAGATGCGCGTAATCACGAAGGAGGAATTCAACCCGGGTGTCACGCGATGCGGTTATTCTGATCTGCGGCGCGTCCTGCATCCTTTGCCAGAGCATGCGCGGAATATGACATGATCCGATACGGCTGCTTTCCGCTTCGATGAGCACCGGTTTATCAGGAGTCAGATTAAGGAATGTTTCATGCAGACAGGTTTCAAAAAATCGCTGGCTTGGTTGTGGCCTGCCGGGTTCATGACCGAGCAGGGAGCCGCGGTGACAGGCCAGCCCCTCAAGATCGATGGCCTGTCCGCCTGCGGCCAGAACAGCGCGAAGAATACGTGTTTTGGCTGATCCGGTCGCACCCTGAAGAACGATCAGGTCCAGTTCAGGGGGAATCCGGTCGATTGCATCCATGACATGCTGGCGGTAGCGTTTGTATCCCCCGTCCAGAACAGTCACCACCCAGCCTATTTCAGCAAGGATGCGAGCCATTGAGCCTGACCGCTGGCCACCACGCCAGCAGTAGATCAACGGCCGCAGGTTAGTGTCATACTGGCTGAGTGTTGTTTCGATATGGCGGGCGATATTTACCGCCGCCAGACGAGCCCCGAGTTTGCGGGCTTCAAACGGGCTGACCTGTTTGTAAATTCGGCCGACATCTGCACGTTCCTGATCACTCAGAACAGGCAGGTTTATGGCCCCCGGGATATGGTCATCCCTGAATTCAGACGGGCTGCGGACATCAATGATCATCCCGTCATGGGCAAGCCAGTCTTCGGTTGTGCGGATAGGGGCGACCATCAGTTTCTTATCCGTATCTGGGCCATGCCGTCGTCACGGATATGACCGATAAGATGAAAGGAAACACCATGCGTTGCAGCATCCTGCATCAGTGCCTGAACGCGCTCTTGCGGAACAATGGCAAGCAAACCGCCTCCGGTCTGCGGATCGTGATATAGGTCTGTGCTTGCCTCACCAAGGGTGATGAGGGGGGCGGATTTTGCATTCATGCCGGCAAGTGAGGACAGAGCCCCCTTACGAACCAGATCCGTCACGCCTTCAATAACCGGCAGAGAGGCATGGGTGCATTCGGCTGAGAGAGCCCTGCCTTCACTGCGATCAAGCAGTGAGCGCAGATGGCGGGCAAGACCAAAACCGGTCACGTCTGTCATCATCAGCGGGCCGTGTTTATCCAAAAGGGATGCTGCCCGGCCATTGGATACGGACATCACGCTGATGGCGTTGTTGCGAAGTGTGCCATCCGCGCCGGCCAAACCACGGGCATGCGCCGCCATGATAATGCCGGTACCCAGAGGTTTAGTCAGAACAAGCGCGTCGCCTTCCTTTGGTTCGGGCAAGGCCAGATGTTGAGGTCGTGTTCCCGTCACTGAAAACCCGATCTGAAGCGCCGCACTTTCAGAAGTATGGCCGCCGATGAGACGGGTTTCTTCCTCAGCAAGCGCAAGCATGGCCCCGGCCAGTATCTGGGTGATATCATCCTGCTGAAGTCTGGCCAGTGCCGGGGGCAGGGTGAGAAGGGCAAGCGCCGTCAGGGGTTTCGCGTTGCTGGCGTAAAGATCGCTCAGGGCGTGGAGGGCGGCGATACGGCCAAGCAGAAAAGGATCATCGACCACGGCGGTGAGGGCATCCACCGACTGAACCAGAACATTGCCGGATGTGCCCTGATCCAATTCTGTAACAGCGCTGTCCTGGCTGATGGGGGACGACGTGATCATTTGCGGATTTGACTGGCTGAGATGATCCATCGCCGATGCCAGCCCCTGATCAAGGGAATTCCAGCCTGCCTTGGCCGCGCATCCGAGGCAACGCATTTCGGCAAGGGCGGGATCATTGCTCTCATCTTTCAAATCATGCGCCAGAGGCGGTGGAGGAAATGGCTTCGTTTCGGGAAAAACAGTAAATCGGTGCATGAAACGGCGGTCAATCCATTCCTTGAGCTTCCAGCCAGGTCCTGAGGCGGGAAGGACTACATCACCCCTAAGGGCTATTGCCTTACCACCACCTGTACCAATAAGGGCCAGATAGTTTCTTTGCGGCGTCCAGGTTTTCAGTTTCTGGCCGAGAAGTGAACGGCGTAGGTTTTCAAAGAGATACGGTCCGGCCCTTACCGCAAAAACCCCGGCTTTGGGCCTGCGATCCTTTATCAGCGTGGCGATGTCACCGGCGGCAAAAACCTCAGGGTGGCTGACAGATTGCAGGCAGGAATTCACCGCAAGAAAGCCATGCTCGTCACGGGCAAGAGATGTTTCTGCAAGCCATTTCTGGGGGGATGCCGGAGTAATGACCAGAATGAGATCAGCGGTAATTTTTTCACCGTCATCAAGTATCGCTGTCTTATGCTCCACCCGTTGGAGTGATGTGGCAAGGCGGACGCCGATATCTTTTGCGTGAAGCTCTTTTTCCATGATGCGTGAGGCGGCAGGCGGATATTCCGCGGCCAGTCTTTTCCCCCGGTGCACCAGCGTGATGCGGGCATTGCGTCGCCCGTCAACATTGAGCCGCTGGTGAAGGGCAAGGGCTGTTTCAACCCCGGCGGCACCACCACCGGCAAGAAGAAGGTGAGGGGCGTCATGATCGGGGTCAAGCACCTCATCAAGACGGGGAAGAAGGGTTGATATCGGCTTGATGCCGATGGCGTGTTCCCTTGCCCCGGGGATCGCGTCAAGATCAGTGCTGGCGCCGATATTGAGGGACAGGAGATCATAGGATAATGGCGGTCTTCCGGTGATCGTGACCGTCTTCCTGTCAGGGTCGATGAAAGAAATTTCATCATGGATGAAACGAGCGCCGGCATGACGTGCAAGATGGCTCAGATCAAGGGTGATTTCATCTTTCTGATACGCGCCTTCTATGTAGCCGGGCAACATGCCGGAATAGGGTGTCATGACATCCCGGCTGATCAGTGTCAGTCGCAGCCCCGGCATGGGATCCATAGCAAATTTTTTGAGAACGGCGATCTGGGCATGGCCACCCCCGACCAGCACAAGATGACGCAGATCTGATGTGGCTGAGACAGGTTTCATGACGAGTCCGGGGATTTAGTCGGGGTAAGTTCGATTATCAGCACCGCCCCGAGAATGAGCGCAGCACCAAAAATGGCAATACCTGCCATGGCTTGCTCAAGGAGCATCCAGCCCGCGATAGCGGCAAAAACACCTTCAAGAGACAGAATGATGGCGGCCGCGGCATTGGACGCACGCTTCTGGGCAATGAGCTGAAAGGTGAAACCTGCACCTATGGATAGCACACCGGTGAACAAAATTTCTGGCAGGGCCGGAAAGACGGCTGCCATGCTGATCGTTTCCGTGGGGATCATGACCATGAAACTCAGCATAGTGGTTATCATCGTCTGGGCAAAGGCCAGCTGGAACGGCGCCTTTGTTTGCCGCACGCACCAGCCCACCAGCATGATATGTCCGGCCCAGAAAAATGCCCCGAGAACGACGAGCCCGTCGCCGATAACAGCCTCAGCCGGGGATGCACCGGACATCAGCCAGGAGCCTGCCATAAAGATCAAAACCGCCAGCCATCGGTATAAATTGATATTGTCCCGGAAAAGCAACAGGCCCATCAGCGGAACAAGCGGAACATAGAGTGTCGTAAGGAAGGCGGCATTGGCTACGCTGGTGATCCCGAGGCTGACCTGCTGCAAGAGTGAGCCGACCGCCATCAGCACCCCAAGCATGATAACCGGCAGGATAAGAGGTTTATCCCGCCCCCGTTCCTGCACAAGGGATATAAGGGAGACCTTGCGTGATTCCCAAATGGCGAGAGGAAGTATAGCAAGCGCACCTGCCAGAAACCGCCAGAATGTGAATCCGTACGGGCCGAGCGTATCCATCCCCGTTGTCTGAAAGACAAAGGAAATGCCCCAGATCAGGGCAGTGATCATCAGAAGAGAATGTGCGAGAAGTTTCATGAAATCGGCTTTCTGGTGGGTAGATTACCGATATTTTCTCGGATTGCGCAATATCGATTTGATAAAGAGGGACGTGCGGGGAATGTAACTGTATCGGGTGGAGGATTTAGTGACAGGGCGGATGCTCATTCTCCAGAAACTGTAGATGATCAGGACAACATGTATCATGCCGATAAACCGGAACATGGATCCGGCACCGTAAAACCCGATCAGATACCCGTTTATAACCGGGCTGACAATGGCACCAAGGGAATAGAGGAGGATAAGAGACGCCGACAGATCGACCAGATCACCGGATTTCGCAAAATCATTCGCATGGGTTGCGCAAACGGAATAGATCGGCATCGTTGCAAGACCGAAGAAAAACGCACTCGTGTAGCCGATCAAGGGGTCACTCATAGCCATGCCGGTGGCAAGGCTTGTGCTGAAACAGATAAAAATTGAGGCTATTGAAAATCCCATCAGAACATGACGACGATTGAACCGGTCGGTCACGTATCCGGCGGGTATCTGAATTGCCGCACCACCAAGCACGCCCATCACAAGATAGATGGCGGTTTCGGACGCCGAAAGACCAATTTCAGTGGCATAGACAGGGCCGACCATCCGGAAAGCTGAATTGGTAATGCCTGCTGTTACAACCCCGATACCGGCAAGAGGAGAAAGGGTCAGGGCAAACAACGGACGAAGCCCGCGCTGGGGCGGCATTTCCGGTGGGGCTGACTGCGTCAGCGCCAGTGGCAGGAGGCTGAGACATGCGATGACCGCAATAATATTGTAGGCGACATAGGTGCCCGGCTCGAGGGTGGCGATAATGGCCTGCGCAAGTATCGTCCCCGACATATCCACGACACGATAGACCGAAAACACCTTGCCGCGATTGCTCTTGACCAGTTTGGCCTGAAGCCAGCTTTCTATCACCGTATAGGCACCGGCAATGGCAAATCCTGTCAGTACCCTGAGAAGGCACCAGACCCAGAGATTGATGAAGATCGGGTGCATGATGGCGGAGATCGCGCTGGCCGCGGCCATCACCGCAAAGGTACGTGAATGGCCACTGCGCCGGATCAGCCAAGGATTGATAAGACAGCCGAGAAAAAGACCGACAAAATGCGCCGATCCCAGAAAACCGATCTCGCCAGGGGTGAAACCATGGATCTGCCCCGACAAGGCATCCAGAGGCCCGAGAGAGCCACTTCCTACCTGAATGAATAATACTGAAAGAAAAAGCGCCGATAAAGAGATGAGGAGTGACATGTCCAATGTCCTGTTCTAATCCAACCTATTTGCCGAATACGGTTTGATTTCAAGTTAAATCGACAACAGATAAGAACTTTTACCCCTT
>Ga0181583_10000495_pt1 | contig 28553 bp, 20 predicted proteins | sample 071ome_31_FD_132461 | JGI IMG/M metagenome (GOLD analysis project Ga0181583, IMG submission 132461) | Coastal salt marsh microbial communities from the Groves Creek Marsh, Skidaway Island, Georgia - 071405CT metaG (megahit assembly) | ecosystem: Environmental > Aquatic > Marine > Intertidal... | reverse complement strand
CATGAATCCATAAAAGCTGTTCAAAACTGGCTGGGGTGGGAATGACAAATGCAACGGGTGTTTTTTGGGGGAGTGTCATGCACCCCTTCAGCACGGCCTGCAAACGTTCGGGACGCTCCGGGTGTTCGGGAGGCCCTTCATGAAGCAGACAGTCCGGATGGAAGTAGGTTTGAAAGCTTTGTTTTCTGCTATCAGGAAACCGAGTTAATAATGGATGCATCAGCGGGAGAGCTTTAGAGTATAGAGGATTTCATCCGGATCATCATAGGGGGTCGGTTTGAATCCAAACTTCTTGGCAATCTTTCGCATGCCGTGATTGTCTTTACGGGTCATGGCTTCCATTCTTTTTATTTTTCGCGCTTTGGCAATTTCGACAAGTCTTCCGAGCAGAGTGGTTCCCATTCCGAGCTTGCGCGTGGATTCATTTACCACAAAAGCGGTTTCGACCGATTCTCCGTCTTCGTTCAGGTAATACCTGCCTACGGCGCGGATGACCTGTCGCGGCCCCAGGAATTCCACGATGCAAAGTGCGATATCCCGTGATTGTTCGATACTCACCAGGCGGTGTGCCGCATCTGTGCTCATCGATTTCGGCATGTGCCGATAGCGTTGCATCAGAGTTTCCTTGGTATGGGAATAAAAGAAATTCTGAAGGCGATGCAGATCCGAAGTGCGGATGGGTCTCAGGTAATAATTCTTGCCGTCTTTCAGGTCCAGTCGGATGGTGTCCACTTCCCCGAGTTCCTTGATGGATAGCGTTTTGGGGATGGAATGAATCGGGACTTTCATGGATTGGACCACTTGTTCCTGAAGTTCTTCCCGAAATTTCGGGTGAGCCACTTGAATCAATTCCATGGCCCGTTCCCTCAAGGATCGGCCTCGTAAAGGTGCGATACCATATTCCGTCACCACGTAATGTACATCACCTCTGGAAGTCACCACGCCGGAGCCTTGGGTCAGGGTAGGGACAATGCGGGATACGGTTCCTCCTTTTGCAGTGGAGGGCAGGGCGATGATGGGGCGTCCTCCTTTGCTCATGCCGGCTCCACGGATGAAGTCGACCTGACCTCCGATGCCGCTGTAGAGCATGCCTCCCAGGGAATCGGCTGCCACCTGACCGGTCACGTCGATTTCAAGGGCGCTATTGATGGCGACCATGTTTCGATTCAGGGCAATGATGGCGGGATTGTTGGTGTATTCGCTGGGGTGAAATTCAATATGCGGGTTGTCATGAACAAAGTCGTAGAGCTTTTTGCTTCCAAAGCAAAAGCTGCAAATGGTTTTCCCTTTATGGATGCCTTTCAAACGGTTGGTGATGTTTCCATTGTGGAACAGTTTCAGGACACCGTCGCTGAACATTGAAGTGCCCCCCAAAAAAGGTGCCAGTAGTTAAGAGAGAATTTTCCGGTGTCAGAGAGTAAAATCGAGACACCATATGAAAGCAAAACGCAAACGATACGACGCCCAGTTCAAAGCCAAAGTCGGCTTTGAAGCCATCCGTGGAATCAAGACGATTCAGCAGATCGCCAAGGAAAACCAGATACACCCAACACAGGTCACTCAGTGGAAACAAATCCTGATTCAAGACGCTTCAAGTCTGTTTGAAGGCAAGCACGCAGCCCATTGCCAAGAGGATTGGGACAAGGAGCGTGAACGCCTTCACGCAAAGATTGGAAAGCAGAGTGTGGAGATCGATTGGTTGGCAAAAAAGTGCGAACAACTGCATCTTTAACCGAGCGTCGGGCGATGGTCTCCAAAGGCCATCGCCAGATTAGTTTGAGAAGGCAGTGTGAGCTTTTAGATGTCAGTCGCAACAGGGTTTTTGACCAAGGCGCTCAGGAATCGGATGAGAACCTTCAATACATGCGACTGATCGATCAGATCTACATGGATCACCCCGTTTACGGCTATCGCAGAATGACCGCAGTTCTGGAACGAATGGGGCACCAGGTGAATGTAAAACGTGTCCATCGTCTGATGAAATTGATGGGATTAGAGGCCATATATCCTAAACCAGGGATCAGCGTCCCCATGGCCGGACATAGGAAGTATCCGTATTTATTACGCAACCGAAAACCCACCGGCCCCAATCAGGTATGGAGCATGGATATTACGTATATTCCTATGCAAATGGAGTTTATGTATCTGATGGCTGTAATGGATTGGTGGAGTCGTTTGGTGATTACCTGGGAATTATCCAACACCATGGAAGCCGAGCTTTGCGCCAAAACAGCGGACGTAAGTTTGGGAACAAGCAAGCACACGCCTCTGATTTTTAACGTAGATCAGGGTAGTCAATTTACCAGCAATGTGTTCGTCGATACGATCGAATCATATGCGGTGGCGGTGAGTATGGACGGACGTGGACGAGCCCTGGACAACGTCTTTATCGAACGACTTTGGCGTAGTCTCAAGTATGAGGAGATATACCTCCGCGACTACGAGGATGCCCGCTGCCTGCGTAAAGGATTGGAAAGATGGTTTGATCACTACAACAAGCAGCGACCACACCAAGCGCTGAATTATGCCACACCATGGGAATTGCATTCCACGCCGGTGAAATTTGGAGCAACGATGCCAGCGTGGATTGGAGATCTGAAATTGAAAACCTAAATTGCACGAACAAAACAAGGGTAACTGAAGGGACCTGTAAGAATGCCCCATGAACATGCCGCGCAGAAAAATCCAGTCCTCCATTCCAGCCCGCGAGTGCCGCTTCGCGGAGACCTAAGAAGCGGGCTTCCATTCCGGACTGGATTTTTCTCTTCAGGTCGGGCACCCTTGAAAGAGTTGGCAGCGGAATGCCAAATCAAACACCAAAACCGACACCGGAGATTCTATCTTATTTTTCCGCCTCCGTGGCACCCTACTTGGGGGGCACCTCACATTTCCGTGTGAATTCCGAGGTCGGAATGATTGCCCAGGCAGTTCAATACAGCATCCGGTATTTTTCCGATTCCCATTTGAAGGGTGCAGCCATCGTCAATCAGCAGGCTGACATATTTGCCTATTTTTTTGGAAACGGGATCCAAGGTGGGGACCTGATGTTCAATTAAAGGTTCATCGATGGTGATATAGGCATCAATTTCATCCTTGTGAATAAACGACTGTCCCAGCGTTCTCGGCATGCTTGGGTTGATCTGAGCGATGACCACCCTTGCGGATTGTGCGGCTGCTTTCACCACATCCACGGAAACTCCGAGTGAACAAAAACCATGACTGTCGGGTGGAGTGACCATGATGATCGCGACATCCAGGGGGACGAATCGTTCCCGGAACAAAAGCGGAACTTCCGAAAGAAAGCAGGGGGAATAGTCCGCTGTGCCGGCGTTGGCGGCGGTTCTCGTTTCCGCTCCGAGGAAGAAGGCATTGACGCGGACGTTTCCGGCGAGTTTGGGGGAGCACCAGGGGGTTTTCCCCAGTGTCATGATATGTACAATTTCAATGTCCTCGAAATACTTTGCGGCCCTGACAAAGCGCCGCATCAGTCCGTGCGGGCAGGCTGCTCCTGAGCCCACGAATATTCGATTGCCATTGCTTATGTAATCACCCCAAGACTTTGCCGTCAGTCGATTCATCAATTGGAATGAAAGCACCCCATGTCCCAGATTTCACGTTTTTTCTTATAGAATATGTAACTTTTACATGATTGATATATTTATGGGGATGCTGTTGACATTGAGCATATTTGCTCGGGCAAACAAAAACAAAAGACAAGAAAAACTAACGAATATATTTAGGTTGGCTTCTGGTCGGGTTACTGTTCTTGAGATAGGAAAGGACGGACTTGCCGGTCGTTCTTCATGATGGGACCTGGGGTTGTGCGGCCATTCAAAATGGAACGATCCAACAGTTGCAACAGTTCCTGAACTTTTTCCGGCTGATCTTTTGCCAAATTCGTGGATTCTGTTGGATCGTGTCCCAAGTGGAACAACTGGACAAAAGGGTAAGCCAAACGTTCTTGCCGGGAAGGTTCACGACCCAGTAGGTCGACAGCGGCTTGCCATGATTCGGCTTCGGTTGGGGCGGTGTCCAATCCAGACCGATCCCCACTGCCTGCGGTGAGAGCCAGTTTAAAGGGGCCTTTGCGAATGATGAACGGCTGTGTGGATTGTTGTACCATGTGGGGCCGTATGGATCCTGATGCGGGGTCCTTGAGTAATGGAAGAAAACTGAACGAATCAGGGGCGTCAGAATCTCCGAACGAAAAATCCAGGATATCACCAAAGGTTGCCATGAGATCGATCAGACTGATCATTTCAGAACAGGTTGTGTTGGTTGGAATCACCCCGGGCCAGCGGGCGATGAACGGCACACGCGAGCCTCCTTCGTATACCGTGAATTTGTAACCTTTGTAGGGACCGGATGGATAATGCCCTTTCTTTTCCATGTCATGAACCTGGCCCGATGTGGCTTTTCGGTTAAAACCGGCGTAAGTGGCTGGGCCGTGATCCGATGAAACGATCAAAAGTGTGTTGTCGGACAATCCGTTCATCTTCAGGGCGTGCATGATTCTGCGAAGGCAATCATCTGTTTCCATGACGAAATCCCCATACACTCCCATTTCACTTTTACCATTGAATTTGGGGTGAGGACTCAAAGGTGTGTGGGGGGAGGTGAGTGCCACGTAAAGAAAGAACGGGGCTGTGTTGGGATCGTCATCGGCCTGTTTATGAATGAAAGTTTCGGCTTCATTGCAAAACGTGTTCAGCACATTCCAATCTTCAAAATCATCCGCGGTCGGTCCCACCCGGTTGAATGCGCTCCATCCCCGTTGTTGGGTGACGGGGCCCTGGAAGTGTCCGTTTTCGACAAAGACATAAGGAAACATGTCCAATGAGCCGGGTAAGATAAAACTTTGGTCAAAACCCAGTTGGACCGGACCGTGTTTCAGGGGTTTGGTATAGTCCACATTATTGGGTCCCTGAACTTTTCCATCGGTGGTTTGCATGCGGGTGCCCAAGTGCCATTTGCCGATGTAGCAGGTTGTGTAGCCGGATCTTTTAAACATGGCTCCAAGGTGGAATTGGTCCGGTGAGAAGCGGGGCGTGAGGAATCCCCAGGGTCCGCTGTCCTTGGCTCCCTGAATGCGCCAGGGATATCGTCCCGTCATGATGCCGACTCGAGACGGAACACAAACTGCCGCGACGGAATGCGCGTCGGTAAATCGCATGCCTTCTTTGGCGAGTTGATCGAATGCCGGGGTGTTGATACGGCAATGTTCCTGACCAAAACACTTCACATCACCGATTCCCAGGTCATCAGCCAACACAAATACGATGTTTGGCCGTTCTCCGGCTTCCGTGGGCGGTAGGGAGATCAGGCAGAGCAGACAGGAAAGCAGTTTGAAGTATTGTTTGACGATGGTCATGCGGTGGATTGTGCCAGCGAACCGGTGAGATGCAAATCGAATGATTCAAACATCCGGCGCCGGTCTGGTGTTCAATGTGGAAATCATTCCATTGGGGATAGATCGCGATTGAGTGATGTTGATCAAGGCGGTATAGTGCATGGATGCCGAGTGAATGTGAGTTACCGAATGAAGTGCAAGTTGTAGTGGTGGGGGGTGGTATTGCCGGGTGCAGCGTTGCTTATCATTTAACCCAGTTGGGATTCAATGATGTGGTACTATTGGAGCAGAAGGCCCTGGCAGGTGGGACCACCTGGCATGCGGCCGGAATGGTGGGGCGCTTGAGAACTTCCAACAGCCTCACCAGGATCAACCAATACAGTGCCGAGCTTTATGCGGGGCTGGAGGCTGAAACGGGCCATTCCACCGGATGGAAGCAGGTGGGGAGTCTGGTGGTTGCCACTTCGGATGAGCGGATGACGCAACTCCATCGCACGGCCTCCATGGCTGAATATCTTGGTGTTGAGGCATTGATGATTTCGCCGTCCGAGGCGGGTGAAAAATGGCCGCTCATGCGCACGGAGGATTTGAAAGGTGCGGTGTGGTTGCCAGGAGATGGCAAGGTTATCCCGCAGGAAACAACTCTTGCGCTTGCCAAAGGTGCGGAAAACCGGGGGGCGAAAATTTTTGAGAATGTGAGGACCTTGAGCATCCTTCACAAGAACGGCCGGGCGATCGGGGTGGAGACGGATAAGGGCAATATCCGAGCCCAATATGTGGTGCTGGCTTGCGGTATGTGGTCGCGTCAGTTGGGCTTGACTTGTGGAGTTTCCATTCCGCTTGCTCCGGTGGAACATCACTACGTGGTTTCAGAACCTATTGAGGGAGCTTTCGACGAATTACCATGCGCCCGTGACCCGGATGCCACCATTTATTTTCGAGGGGAGGGTAACGCAGTGGTCCTGGGGGCGTTTCAAAAGTACACCAAACCATGGCTGCAGGATCCGATTCCAGCCGACTTTTCCTTTGCTCTGCTGGAACCGGATTGGGAGAAATATCAGCAGCCATTGGAGGCAGGCGAATGGCGGATTCCGTCCCTGAAAACGTCCGGTTACGCAAAGTTTGTCAATGGTCCGGAAAGTTTCACTCCCGATAACCAATTCCTTCTGGGCGAGACACCCGAACTGGATGGTTTGTTTGTGGCTGCCGGATTCAATTCAGCCGGTATTGCCTGTGCGGGGGGAGCCGGGAAATATCTTGCCGAATGGATCAGTGAAGGGGAGCCGACCATGGATTTATGGTCGGTGGATATTCGGCGGTTTGGCAAATGGGCGAACAATCGGGCCTTTCTGCGTGATCGCATCACCGAGGTGCTCGGGCTGCATTATCAAATGGCCTGGCCCAATCGTGAGTTCGAGACAGGGCGGAGCATTCGTCAAACACCGATTCATGATCGCCTTGCCGCGGCTGGAGCATGCTTTGGTTCCAAGAGTGGTTGGGAACGTCCCAATTGGTTTGCCATTTCACCGGGCAAACCGGTCGTCGACTATTCGTTTGGAAGACAGAATTGGTTTGAATCACAGAAACGTGAGCATCTCGCCACACGCGGGGAGGTGGCCTTGTTTGATCAATCCAGTTTTGCCAAGTTACGGATTAGCGGACGTGATGCGAGTGCGGTGATGCAGCATGTGTGTGGCAACAATATGGATGTGCCGGTCGGCAAGGCGGTTTACACCGGGATGTTCAATTCAAAAGGAGGTTACGAGTCCGATTTCACGGCTGTGCGTCTCGCTGAAGATGAATATTATATCGTCACATCCACAGCCCAGGGTGTCCATGACGCTCATTGGATTCGTCGACATGTTCCCGAGGGTTTGTCGGTTGGGATTCAAGATGTGACCCATGCGATGGGGGTTTTGAGTGTGATGGGACCGCATGCCAGAGACTTTCTTCAACCACTCACCGAGTTTGATCTGTCAGACAAAGCTTTTCCATTCGGATATTCCAGGGAGATTTCGATCGGGATGTGTTCCTTGAGAGCCATTCGCATTTCTTACATGGGGGAATTGGGTTGGGAGTTACACGTAGGAGTGGATCAGATGTCTGCGTTGTATGACACCTTAATGGATCGATCCAAAGAGTGTCCGATCACTTTGGCGGGACATTACGCCATCCAATCATTGCGATTGGAAAAAGGTTTTCGCGCCTGGGGCGCTGAGTTGTCTCCGGATGATCATCCCATAGAAGCTGGTTTGGGCTTTGCGGTTGATTGGGAAAAGCCGGTTGAGTTTGTTGGGCGGTCTGCGCTGGTTCAACTGAAAGCTCACCTCCCTAAGAAACGTCTCGCTATATTCACTGTTGAGGATCCCGACGCATGTTTGTGGGGAGGGGAGATCATTCTGCGAGACGGCAAGGTGGTCGGTTATACCACTTCAGGTTCATTTGCCCACACTCTTGGGCGAGGCATTGCGATGGGTTATATACGGCACGCAGATGGTGTGGATGCCTCCTTCGTGAAGGGGGGGGATTATGCGTTACAAGCGGGATCCAGGCGGTTCCCGGCGAAGGTTTATCTTCGTGCGCCGGTTCGAGCTTGATGGCCAGGTTGCCATTCAGGAGTTGTTTTCGTCCTTTTCCTTTTGACGTTTGAGCTCCTCTTCGAGGAATTTGGTGACATCCTGAAATTTGGTTTTGTTGGCCGGGTTCAAGGCGATCAGAGCACGATGAGCATTCAGGCTGGTTTCGGTCATTTCTGTCTTGGTCCCGGTTTCCAGTTTTTCACTGATGGCTTCAAATTGTTGTTGATCGAACCGCGTGTCACGCTGGACGGAAAACAAATCAAGCACCCCGAGATTATCCAAAAGATCCAGCACCCGTTCGTTGGGGTTCAGCATTTGAATGCTTCCGGGAGGATCCCTGTCCTCCACCAGTTCGAATGCCTGATTGGCCAGCACTCCCAAAAATGTGCTGTCCATTAACAGGCAGTTTTCGAGTTCCAAAATGAAATGGATGATTTGCTTGGTCCGCATCTCTTCCATGAGGGATTTGAAAGGGACACTCGTGCGGACGTTGGCGCGTCCGCTGACTTTGATGCAGACGACGTCCTCGTTTTGGGCGACCAGTAATTGGGTTTCGGAAGATTCCATGGTGGTGCTTGGGTTTAGTTATGATTTGGTTTTGCCGCCGGGGCTTCGGGTTTGCTGATGATGGTAACAATGGATTGTTGCAACACCTGTGCATCGTCCATTGAGCTGGAAATGAGTTGTAAGTTGGCCGTGTACAAGGTGTCCATGGCTTTGACCAGTTCTTGGATATTGTAATGGGATGCCTGCGGGAGCGCCCGGAACAGGACGTATGGATTCAGTCTGAGCGGATTGAGTTTCGGATCCGATGGAAGTCCCGCTTCCGGGACTTGTTCCAGTTGTTGTTTGAACCGAAAAAACTGGCGTTCCATTCTCAGCCAGCCTTTGCGTTGCATTTCTTTGACCATGATCAAAGTGCGAACTTTGGAAATGAGCCCGTACAGCAACCCGATCGCGCTGCGTTGTCGATCCAGTTTCATTTCCCACAGTTCCTCATCCAGACACTTCATGGCCAAAGGCAAATTACGGTTTCCCAGTGCGTCACCCAGAGCAAAAGCTCTTGCCTGTTTGTTACGGGAAACGACCTGATGAACATCTTCAACGCTTGCTTCCTCTTTGTCTCCGCAATAGAGCATCAACTTTTCGGTTTCCTGATTCAGTTGACGTGCGTTGGGGCCGACGCTTTCGATCAGTGCCGACATGGCATCCTGCCCGATTCGAATGTTGGCCTCCGCGAAGATCTGCTCAATCCGCTTTTCCGCTTCCGGGATCCAGTCGGTTTTGGAAGCGTCCCATCCGTTGAAGATGGCGACTTCTCCGGTTTTCTGGAACTTTTTGTAGAAGGATTTTCTTTTATCCACTTTCCCGGCGGAAATCAGCAGTCGGATCTTGTCGGGATCAGTTTGCTCGATTTCCTGCATCACTGCCCCAAGCCCTTCGGTCACTGCCTTGACGGATGAGGTGCGTTCTTCACCGAGAAAGTTGCAATTTCGAAACCATATACATTTCCCTCCGCCGAAGAAGGGCATGGTCTGCATGGATTCCAACAGGCGGGCGATGGCTTTCCCTGCTTCGGAAGCGTTGGATGAGGCCGCATCAATGATTTCCTGTTCGTGATCGGGGTATGCATCGATCCATTCATTGAACACCTGTTGGGCCTTTTCTTTCACAGCGAAGTCTTCATCGCCGCAGACCAGTGTGGGGGGCCCTTTGACTTTTGATTTGCTGGGAGGCATCAGGTTTCCTCAGAGCCGCCGCTGGATTTCTTGATATCTTCCAGAATGTGGCTCATGTCTTCCACTTCCTTGAAAAGAGATGCAGCGACAAAGATCGGTTTTTTTTGTGCAGTGGCGAGGGCGATGCAGTCGCTGGGGCGGGCATCGAGTTCGACAATTTTGCGGCCCAGTTCGTTGCGTTGCTGTAACACGATGCGGGCGTAGTAGGTGGTGTCTCGCAGTTCGGTGATGATGATCCGTTCCACCTTGATGCCAAAGCCCTGGAATACGTGCATCATCAAATCGTGGGTCAGGGGGCGTTGTTTAGCCTTGTTTTGGATGAACATCTTGATGACTTCACCCATGGTGCGTTCGATCTGGATGACAAAGACCTTCTCTTTGTTGCCAATGAAGACAGCTTCCCCATTGTTAATGGGTAGAATGCCCCTGATCTTCACTGGAACCACATCATTACTCATGTATTTAGCATATCCGCCTGTGAATCAAATCTCAAGTCTGGTGTTTCGGAGTGTAAGGTGTCGGTTGCTGGTCGATTTCCTTTGGTCTCAAGGCAGGAGGGGTTCAGAGGGTGCCCGGGGAAAAGAGTCACATGGTTTTGAGGTTTCGCTTGAAATAGTCTGTTAGAGGGGGCATTGCATTATTTTGCGAATAAATTGCAATTGCATCACTTGGATCGTGATTCAAGTTTCTTATTGGCTGGTTTTCAGAGTTGCCGATAGATTTTTTAGAGCTGAGTGAAATATTTCTAACATATTATAAATGAGCATGTAGAGGATTTCTTTAGGCTCTTTTTCTGATTGAAATTGTTTTTTTAAACATCCCTCATGCCGGTTGGCACTCAGTGTGCTTACAGGTAATCAAATCCTCTGTTGGGGATTGGTTTAGTTGGTTACTCCTGTTGGTTGAGAGCCGGTCAAAGTTCCCCTCCTTTCTTTGGCCGGCTCTCTCTTTTTCTTCTTCTTTACTTTTCATGCCCGGATCGGCAGTCTGGTTGTATTCACCTGATTAACTGCTATATGCAGGAATTTCCTATGAACGAGCATGTTTTTGAGAAATCGGATTTGAAACGTTCCAGGCGTTCATTCCTTTCTTCATTGGGGATGGCGGCGGCCAGTGTGCCTGTTTTGGCCGGGAGGGATTGGACGGGGGCAAACCCCATACGATATCCGGATCCGGATATTGAAGTGTTGGATCCCAGCTTCGCCAAATACAAACTGGGTAACACGGCGATTCAGCGACTGCATACAGGTATGCTGTGGTCTGAAGGACCTGCCTGGAATGCGGTTGGGAAGTATCTTCTGTGGAGTGATATTCCCAATAATGTTCAACTGAGATGGTTGAATGAAAATGGGGCCGTCAGCACTTTTCGAAATCCTTCCGGGAACAGCAATGGCAACACCTTTGACTTTCAGGGGCGCCAGATTGCTTGTGAACATGGAACCCGCAGGGTGGTGCGTTATGAGCATGACGGGTCAGTGACCGTGCTGGCCGAGAGTTGGCAGGGGAAACCGTTGAATGCTCCAAATGATGTCGTGGTACATCCTGATGGCGGCATCTGGTTCACCGATCCGGGTTACGGGAGCATGTGGCATTATGAGGGAGTCAAAGGACCGCTGCATTTGAAAGAGGCGGTCTATCGGATTGATCCGGATACCGGTGCATTATCGCTGGTCACCGATGAAATCGTGAAACCGAATGGTCTTTGCTTCTCTCCCGATTATCGGAAACTTTACATTGCCGATACGGGGGAAGATCCTCCCAAGGGAATTTATGTCTGGGATATCAGGGATTCGGTTCGTCTGGCCAATCGTAGAAAATTTTGTTCCATGGAGATAGACGGTGTAGGCGCCGGCGGTGCTGATGGGATTCGCGCCGATGAAGACGGCAATATATGGGCCAGCGCAGGCTGGGTGGGAGAAGGTTTTGATGGCGTGCATATCTTTTCCCCTCAAGGTCAGCGGATCGGTCAAATCCATTTGCCTGAAATCTGCAGCAATCTTTGTTTCGGCGGTCCCAAAAGAAATCGTCTGTTCATGACGGGAAGCCAGTCCTTGTACTCTGTATACGTGGCGACCCGAGGGGCTCATATCACCTGATCATTCGAAAACTCATGAAAAAAATTCTGATATGTTGTGTGTTCGTTCTGGGGCTGGTTGTCCGGGGAGACGAGCAGAAAAAAGATTTACCAAAAGTTTTGATCATCGGTGATTCCATATCGAATGGATATACCAAACCGCTCAAAGAACTGATGGAGGGGGAGGCTGACATTTCTCATAATCCGGGCAATGCACAGCATTCGCGATTTGGATTGGAGCGATTGGAGAGTTGGTTGGGGGATGTGCAGTGGGATGTGATTCATTTCAATCACGGTTTGCATGATCTGAAATACGTTGATGCAAATGGCAAGAATACTCGTTCCCGAGAGATTGGGCATATTCAGATCGGTTTGGAGGAGTATGGGAACAATATGGAAGCCATTGTGAAACGGCTGAAGTTGACAGGAGCTAAATTGATTTTTGCCACCACGACACCGTTTCCAGATGAACCCTCCGGCCCCCTTCGGGAAGCCAAGCAGGTTGGGCGGTATAACCGGGTGGCTTTGCGCATCATGAAAGAGCAAGGAGTGACCGTGAATGATCTGCATGGGTTTGCTTTGCCTCGATTGGGGGAGATACAGCAGCCGAACAATGTTCATTTCACTCCAGCTGGATCAAAAGCCCTTGCCATCGAGGTGAAACAACACATTGAACGAATGATTGCCAAATAATTATTCGTTGTTGAGGTTTGCCTCCTGTCACTCTTGTAGGAGGTGCTTTATTGAATGGATTTCAACAAAATGCAATCCCACCTCTTTTTTCCTTGTGATACAATGACGCGCATCGCATAAACTGTAAGGGTGAATTTTGTTTGTCATTGCAAATGCCTGGCGGTTCTTGCCTGTGCCACCCTGATGCTGATGTTGTCGGGGTGTGGAGGTGTGAACGCCGGCGGTGGTGCGTCTCCTGCGGCTTTTTTTCTCCCGGGTGTTGCGGGCTATGATGGACCTTTGGATAAATCATCGCCTTTAAATGCGTCAGACGCATCGAGTAAGGAAGCCATTGACCCTATCGCGGCCGCCTCTGTTCAACCGGAAGCCTACTCATTTGCACACCGAAACTGATCCATCATGAGATTTCCTTTAGCTCTTACAGCCAAGATAGCCTCTCACATCATTAAACATAAACTGAAGCGAACCCCGAAATTCGCCATGGTGCTTCAGTTGGAGCCTCTTCACACCTGCAATCTGACCTGTACAGGGTGTGGTCGAATCCGTGAATATTCCACCAGTCTGAAAGACATCATGAGCCTGGAGGATTGCCTGGATTCGGCCGCTGAATGCGATGCTCCGATGGTTTCCATTTGTGGTGGGGAACCCCTGATTTATCCTGAAATCGAAAAGTTGGTGTGTGAACTCAGGAACCAGGGACGTATCATTTACATCTGCACCAACGGAGTCTTCATGAGGAAGAAAATGAGGGATTACCTTGCTTCCGTTTACGACGAATCATGGGAACCTCGTTTGAAACGTTTGCAGGCCGAAGCCTTGATCGATGAAAAGGATATCGCGTTTGTTCGCAAAAGAAAACCGTCCAAGCCAGATGTCATTGCGCCTTCGGAATGGATGTATTGGAATGTTCATGTGGATGGACTCGAATACACCCATGATCTCATTGTGGAGCGTGAAGGCGTCTTCAAGGAATGCATTGCGGCCATTCGGATGGCCAAAATCATCGGTTATCAAGTTGCCACCAACACGACCGTTTATAAAGAGACCGATGTGAAGGAGTTGGAAGAGATGTTTGCTTTTCTCTCCTCCATGGAAGTCGATGGGCACACCATTTCACCCGGGTATGACTACGATGCCGCGAAGCAGGACATGATGAAACGTCTGGGCAAGAAACCGGAAGATTTCTTCCTGACCCGTGAGATGACGCGCGAAAAGTTTTCCAACATTGAAGAGTGGGGGCGTAAGTTCACCATCTTCGGAACCCCTGTTTACCAGGAGTTCCTCGCAGGTAAACGTGAGTTATCCTGTTCCGCCTGGGCGATTCCGACCCGCAACATTCGCGGTTGGAAGGCCCCTTGTTACCTGATGACAGATGGTCACTACGATGGTTATCAGGAAATGCTGGACAACGTCGACTGGTCCAAATACGGAGTCGTGAACGGTCAGGCACGCGATCCGCGTTGTGAAAACTGCATGGTTCATTGCGGATATGATCCCAGTGGAGCCCTTGGGGTGGATGCACAGTTCGGGGATACCTGGAAAAACATTCGATACAATTTTGGGGCCAAACCAAAGCCCTATGAAGCTGGAGCCGATGTGAAAGCCTTTAACGGCTGCTCCGTGAACAAAGGTCACCTTGCAGAAGCGCGCAAAGTAGTCAACACAGCTCCACCGAGTGGATGTCAGAGTGAAGGCGCAACGAATGAGCGCGATGATCTGCTGACCAAAATCAAATCCAATTCATCCATTTCTTAACCTTTTTAGTTTCGTTATCAACAATGCCTAGGGGACGCAAAGCAAGCAAAAGTAAACGACCTGTTCTCAACACAAAATATGACGCGAACAACATCGTTCTGGACAAAACCTACGGAGCATGGGCCGACCTGCGCCGCGAATTATCCGATTCCAAGACCGACCTGGCGGATCGAAAGGAGCTGCTGGAACAGTTTGCCACCTGCAAGGATTCGCAGAGAGCGTATTTGATCCTCGACGATTACTTCGAGAGACTGGCCCTTTCCCGACGTGATTTTGTGGGGCCCGATTGGTGGGACCGCATGCTCGAAACGAAGGGAAAGGAGCGCCTGGAAGAAACCGCGCTTTTGTTCCTGCGCGCCAAGCGGCCATTGCCCACCGAATTGATGGCATACGCCAACTTCGATCGTCTTGCAGAAGTCGAAGAGGCTGAAAAAGACCAGGAATTGGTGGTGCATCTGGAGCGTTGGATGTTGCCTCCGGTGGCAGAGCATCTGGATGCTCCGAGAGCCGGAGTGCGTGCTCACTGTGAAGTGAATCCTATTTCAGAAGGATCTCCCGTTGTTCATGTGATTGTTCGGCTTTCACTTTCCCGGCCAAGAAGTGGCGAGAAGTTCAAAACACTGGGTGAAATCAAGGATCTGACCAATCGTTCATCTCATGAGAAGGAGCTTTTTTCTCCGGATGATTGGGCCTTTGTCGAGTGGATTCATGCGACATATCCGGAGGAAGATGACGCTTTGGAGTTTCTGACCCTACAGGGAGCGGACCTGCTCAAGTGGCTGGCCAAGTGGGGAAGCAACGGTCGGATGGAAGTTGATGGAAGAGGCAAGAGTCTGAAGTTCACCGGATTGGTTGCCGACCTCAAGCCCGCTGTGGAAAACGGGGGGGATGCCCTGGGGCTGGTTCCCAAACTACATCTGGCGAGTGGGGAATCGATTTCGTTCAAGGACGCTCAGTACGTGGTGGGAGATCCCATGCTCGCATTGGTGCATCATGAGTTTCATTTGATCCGTCATGCCCCTCATCAAGCCTTGTTGGAACGATGGGGACAGGATGTTTCCATCCCGGTGCAAAAACTCAGCCATCGACTGCTGACCCACCTTCGCAAAAACTGCGCCACTGAGAAGGATGCCGTTTGGGATGATTTATGTCTCTCGCACACCGCCGCACCCCAGTTTGTTTTTGAATTGGAAAACGACACCGTCCGGCTTCGCTTGAGAGCGGTGAGCGAGTTGGATCAAAGTGTCTGGCAGTGGACCGGTCATGAATGGCAGGTTGAACAAGCCAATGGATCCGTGAGTGGTCGAGCAGAACTTCTGGATGACCCCCGCGTCGATGCGGCGACTCAATGGTTGCGGCGATTGGACTGGTTTACTCCCGAGCCGGGATTGTGGATTGGGGATGCCACCGAGAACTTTCTGATTGGATTGTCCGAAGTTTGGCCGGATCGACCGGCGGAGGCCGATTATCTTGGAAATACATCCTTTCAACGATTGTTCCTCAATTCAAAACGACTGAAACCAAAGCTGATCATGCATGGAAGCGGCATCGATTGGTTGTCAGTGTCCGCCGAGTGGGAACAGGAAGGCATGAAGCTGACCGAAGCCGATCTTCAGCAACTGCAGGCGGCGACCGGACGTTTTGTCAAACTGCCTGATGGCGGTTGGGTCGAGCTGGATACTGATGCGGTTCAGGACGCTCAGGAAACGATGGCGGAGCTGGGTGTGGACGGACTTTCCAATGACCCGCAAAAAGTGGCTTTGCTGCACGCGTCGCAATTGGACGAGTCGGCTTTGGATCGGTTTGGTAAAAACGCCAAGGTGCGGACGCTCAAGGAAAAGATAGCCAATTTCAAGGGGGTTCCGGATTCTGGATTACCCGAAACGATCCAGGCGGATTTGCGTCCATATCAGAAAGACGGATTCAACTTCCTGTGTCATTTGACTCAAATGAAGTTGGGAGGAGTATTGGCCGATGACATGGGCCTGGGTAAAACACTTCAAACACTTTCATGGTTGGCATGGCAGCATGAAAATGCCGGCAAACGTAAGAAGCCTGCTTTAGTCATTTGTCCTGCCTCAGTGTTGCATAACTGGAGGCGTGAGGCGGAGAAATTCACACCGCATCTTAAGACGCTTCTTTTGGAAAGTGGTTCTGCACGTCACAATCTGCGCAAGCATATTCCATCGCATGATCTGATCATCACCAATTACTCCATTCTGCGCCGGGACCTGGATGAACTGAACAAGTTTGAGTTTGGCGCCATCGTGTTGGATGAAGCCCAGTATATCAAGAATCCAACCGCGCAGGTGACTCAATCGGTCAAGCAGTTGAGAGGCAAGCGACGGCTTGCATTGACCGGGACACCGTTGGAGAACCGTTTGCTCGATTTGTGGAGTATTGTTGATTTCGTTCAACCCAATTATCTCGGAAATCAATCCAAGTTCAGCGAAACCTTCGAACCCAAGGGAGAAAATGCCGACGTGGCTCAACGCATCGCGCGTAAACGACTCTCCGCCAAATTGCGTCCTCTCATGCTGCGACGTATGAAGCAGCAGGTGGCCAAGGACCTTCCCGAGCGTATTGATGAGCGTCGCGACTGCGAGTTGACCGAGGATCAACGCAAACTTTACCTCGCGGAATTGCGACGCAGTCGAGATCAGGTCTTCAAGGCGATGAAGCAAAAGGGGCTGGCCAAGAGCAAAATGCATGTTCTTGCCGCGCTCACCCGCCTGCGTCAGATTTGTTGTCATCCAAGCTTGGTGGGCAATGATTCGGTGTCCGGTAAAACTGAAACACTCTTTGAACTTTTGGAACCTCTCATGGAAGAAGGACAGAAGGTTTTGGTGTTTAGTCAATTTGTTCAGATGCTGCAGATACTTGAACGCGAATGCAAGGTACGTGGCATGCCGACCTATTTGCTGACAGGTGAGACCAAGAATCGAATGGACGTTGTCAGTGCTTTCCAGGAAGACAAGGATCCTTCAGTGTTCCTCCTGAGTCTTCGAGCAGCGGGCACCGGTTTGAATCTGACGACTGCCAGTTACGTGGTGCTGTATGATCCGTGGTGGAACCCGGCTGTGGAAGCACAGGCGATTGATCGATCGCACCGTATCGGGCAAACCCAAACGGTGAATGCGTATCGCCTGATTTCCCCGGGTACAGTGGAAGAAAAAATCTGGGAGCTACAACAATCAAAGGCCAAAACCATCAGCGATGTGCTGGGTGAAGAAGGTTTTGCCAGCAACTTGTCTAGCACGGATCTGGAATACCTGTTTTCAGAAGATTAAATAAACGCCAAACCAGTGTCGCCCGCTTTTGCCTGAAGCTGGCGACATTCAGAGTGGACACCCGCAATGAATTATGCGGGAAACAATCATTAAACGGAATGGGGGCAGCGGATATCAATTGCTGCGGCCATTGCTCAATCTATCGACAGTATCAGATTCTTTACGAATTCGATTTCTGGAACAGTGGGAATATCTTCTTCTGCCTTGGCTGATGCTCATTGTCAGTGTTCAGTCACATGGTGGGGAACTTGTTTCCATAGCCACATTCAACGTTGAGAATTACTTGCTGGAATCCTCAGGTGGAAGGCGCATCAAACCGCTGGCATCTCGTGGCATGGTTTGGGATTCCCTTTTCGAAATGAATGCGGATGTGGTGTTCTTACAGGAATTGGGTTCTGAACAGGCTCTGTTGAATATTCGGACGAACCTGCATGCTCGGGGGATCGATTATCCGCAGGCGGTCTTTTCTGAAACGCCCGGATCTTCCATTCATCTTGGGATGTTAAGCAAGTTGCCGGTGACGGCTGTGAGGCATCATACGACAAATGTGTTTGTATTGTATGGTCGGGCCTTCCGCTCTTCCCGCGCTTTTCTGGAAGTGGATATCCAATTGCCAAAAAGGACTTCGCTCAAGGTGTTTGCCGCTCACTTGAAATCCAAACGCCCTGTTCACTATGCCGACCAGTGGGATTTACGAACGCGCGAGGCAAAAATGCTTCGACAGTTGATTGAGCGCCGTATGAAAAAACATCCGGAACAACTGCTGGCTGTCGTAGGTGATTTTAATGATGATCCCTTTTCCGAGACCTTGAAGCTCCTAAAAGGTGCGACCGGGAAATGGAAACTGACGGATGCCCGTCCTGTGGAAGGGAGGCCAGGTTTCCAGACCGAAGGTAGAGCCTCAACCGGTAAACGCCAATCGGTGTGGACTCATTTTTTTGATGATGATGATTTGTTTTCTCGGGTTGATTTCATATTGATGAATCGAAATTTATCCAGGATCTATCGACCGGATTTAAGTTATGTCCTGGACCACCCAAAGTGGGGGGAAGCCTCCGATCACCGTCCTGTATGGATGACATTCGAGTTGCCGTGATAACAGCTGGAAAGCTTGTAAGGGGTCGATGAGTCTCCTCAGTAGAAAGCCGGTGGGAGATGAAAAAAGGCTCCCCGGATCGAGGAGCCTTGTTCGTGCAGTGTATTTGGAACATCAGAAGGCAAATTCAACCTGAGCCCAGAATTTATTGACATCCACCATGCCGGATTCTCCATTGAAGTGGGCGTATTTGACCAGGCCGGAGAAATATTTCCCGAACTTGCGGCTTGCCACAATGTCGATTTCATTACCGTAGTCACCACCACCTCCTGCTTGAGGCCGCAAATCATGATAGACAACCTTCAGGGGGATTTCGTAGGGCAGTTTCACACCCACCCAGGCTTGGTAATCTTCAATGCCGCCTGCCGGGGTAGCCAGGAACATATCAGCCCATCCCTGGAACGCATGCAGGGTTGAAAGGGGCGTCGTGAATCCCATGGCTGCATTGTCGCTGCCCAAGACTTCATAGCCGATGCCACCGCTGAATCGCTGGTATTCGCCTCCCAGTTGTAGGTTGATATATTCAGCGTTCAGATCTGCGGCGTTGTCGGCATAATCTGTCTGATAGGCAAACTCGGCGCGGTAAGTCAGATTGAATGAGTCTGTAAGGGGAGCTTTGCCTGCGTAGTAAAGACCATAGGTGCTGGTGGAAAGGGCCGGCGCTTCGTCAATGTCCAACAGGTAGGCATACCCTGCCAATGTTCCGTAAGGCACATTGTCATATTTTAAGTGGAAGATATGACTTTTGGATTCCCATCTTCCGTCGGCAGGCCCCGCTGCATTTCCAAATTCCGGTCCGAAGATTCGATTGACTCCAAAGATGTAGCCATAGGTGGCAGTCAGGTCGTCTATTGAATTATTGACGAGGGTGACTGCGTCATACGTTTGCAAATTCTGACGCCAAACCACATTCCCGATGAAACGATGGTTGTCGAGTGTGAAGTTCTGACGACCGAACTTCATGTTGGTGTCCCACTTTTCATAACCAACCCAGACTTGGTTGACTTCAGTTCCCTCAGGATCGGCGACGACATCGTGATTGAAAACATTGGCAGCCGGACCGGGGGCATTGCGGTAATTATCTTCTCCGCCGAGTGCCGAAACATTCTCGAATTCCACCATTCCTTTCAGTCCGTTCCAACTGTCTGTTGTATAACCCAGGCGAGTACGGAACGTGATGGCGTTGGCGGATTGGTTGCCGGGTATGGTGGAATCGGCGTTCTCATACCGCAACCGAGTATTGAGATTGATTTTACCCGAAGAAATGACTTTACCAATGCGGTCCTCCAGAGAAGTGCTTTTGTTCGAGCCATCGCCGGTGTTCAATGCGGGTTCGGCAGCTGTTAAACTCCATGTCGCCAAGAGTGAGGCGCACCAAAAGGATATTTTAGAAGGGGTTTTCATATTCGTGTTGTTGGTTGTTGTAGCGATGACTCGTCCAATTCATTAGGAATAGAATGAGGTATAGAATCGCCATGCAGTTCACGTTAGTAACTTGAACTGCACCAAGCTGCTCCTTTTTTGCTCAAGAAAAGGACAATGTTGCTTCCCTGTTTTACTGAAAGCAACCGCCGAAAGGCTGGTGACAGCTATGCGCTGCACCACATCTTTGCTGGAGTTCTCAAGGACGGGTGCCTTTCCATTCCCATTTCTCACCGAAAAAACCCGCTTCCGCGATACCGGCGGGCCAACGGGTGGAAGCAGGAACAGATATGTCAAGAATGGCCCAGTCAGGCAGTTTGGGAACTTGTCTGGCGTTGTTCAAATAGTCGTATTCCCGGTAGGTGAATCCACTGTTGATGACCACGTACTTTGACGGGTTCAGTGGGTTTGGGAAAATCATTGCCGGCAGATATCGTTCTGTCGGGTAATTTTTTTCAGGTGTGTGGAGGCCCTGGTGATCCCATCTGATTGGGAGTTGGGACGCGATCTTTCGAATCAGGCTATTGCTGGCAGGGTCTCCCCATAGAATCAGGTTGCTTTCTGCGATGTCTCTCGCAGTGATGTCTTTGTCCAGTTTGAACCTGGGTTCTCCCCGGAATTGTTGGCGCCAATGTTGCAATGAGTGGGACATTTCTTTTGAAACCCAAGCGCCCACTTCTGTGTTCATGGGCCAACTGCCCGGTCCCACCATCAGGAACCGGTCCATGAACGCATCGTCGATGGGACCTTGGAGGCCAGGACGTTTTTTCAAAACATCAGGAGTATGGGGAGACGCAAGTTTCCATGTTCCATTTTCCCTGGTCAGCTGAACGTTCCATGAACGATCGGTCAGTACCCTGTTAGCCACCACCTTTTGACCATCGATGGAAAGAACAGGGGACTTGGATACGTCCAGAGGACATTGTCCGGATTCCATATGAATAGTGAAGGATGCGATATTGGTGGTGGCGATGCTCAATGCATGATCCGAAATGATTTCCGCTTCAATGCGTGCCCGGTCCCAGTGCGATTCAAGTCCGGTTAACTCGATCCAATTCATCTTGTGATAGCGAAGTGTGTAGGTGGTGAATCGAATTTTGTTGGGAACAGGATTGCGTCCGATGGCTGCGATGGAGTCAATGCGTTTGTCGATTTCCACTTTGGCATCCGGATGGTAGCGGTGTGCGGTGTCGGGTCCGATGATGTGAGTCATGGCCAGTCCTTCGCGTTCGAGAAAGCGTTCCATGATGTCTGCTGCTTGTTTTTGGCGGTCAATGGCCCCGCTGTAGGCGACGGTTGGGCATTGGAAAAGATTTTCCGCATAGACCGTGGCATCATAGAGATTCCACAACTTGACCTCCCACCAGTGTGGTTTGAGAGTTTCTTTTTGGAAAAACTCCAGGAACTCCTTGGTTTCGGAGAATCCGGCCCCGGGTGCAGCCGCGGCCCATAGACCGGCGTAGTGGGTTGCGAATTGCCAACAGGCGGCTCCTCCCATGGAAAAACCACGAACGATGATCCGGTTTTCATCGATCTGGTAATCTTGTCGAACATGGTCCAATGCTTCAAACAGATCAATCTCTCCTGCGAATTTGTTGGCATTGCAGTAACGTCCATACAGATGGAGGACGATGGTGTCATCGGGAGTGAACTGTCCCGCATTGTGCAATCGCTGGTTGAGGAAGGAAAGTTCGGTCAGTTTTTCGCCACGTCCGTGAAACCAGATGTCCAGGCGATGGGAGGCTGAGGTTCCGGGGCGCCAGGTGGATGGGATGACCAGTCCGTACGGTTGAATGGAATCGTCGATTTTTGAACGATATCCACGGGGTACGAGTCCGGTTTGTTGAAGCCATTGGGGTGTTTCGCCGAGCAGTTGTTGAAGTCGTTCCCGTGCGACCGCCAATTGTTCTTCAGCCTGTTGGAATTCTTTTTCCGGGGCGAAGATCTCATTGTAAGTGATGGCGGTTTCCACAGCCCTTGAAAACACTTCAATGTCCGAAAAACGCTGAAGTAGTTCCGGGCGATCCTTGAGTTTTCGTTTTGCCCTGCCGATATCCTGCTTCAGTGACGCCACCTCTTTTTCCAACACAGCTTGTTGATCAGGATTCAGTGGCGTACCAAGCGGAGGTATGGGGCGGGCAGTGTCTGTACGGTTGTCAGTAGGTCCGTCAGCAATGATGGATAATTGAAAAGTCGATATGAACGCGCTGAATACGCACGTCATCGCCCATCTTTTCGACATTGAATTCATCCGCATATCAAATGCGTTCCACGCCTCAAGGGCAAGTTCAATCATTCAACCCTCTTGGAATCCGGTGGCTCCACAAATTGTTTCAAGGCACAAGCGGATTCGGTGCTCTTCTTTTCTATGTCTTCTACGGCACTCCTGATGTCTTCCTGACTCATTTTGTGAGCTTCTTTTTCCAGTTGACCGCAGAGTGCCGCCAATTGTTCCACTCCCATGTTGTTGGAACTTCCTTTGAAACTGTGTGCACTCCGGATGAGTTGGTCGTTTTGTCCGGATTCGGATGCATCTTTCAGTTCCTTCAATCTTTTGGGTATTTCCTTTTCCACAAACATGAGAATGAGTTTGGCCAACACACTGGATTCAGCTGGTTGGTCGTTGCCAAGAAATTGCTTGAGAATGGCTTGATTCAATAGCTGGATTTTAGCTTCCTTGGGTTTCGCTGCAGGTTTGCATTCAATCGTTGTGCGGGGTGGAGTCCCGGCTTTGAATTGTACTTTGAGTGATCGTTTCAATGCCGTGGCAAGGGATGTGAAGATGACTGGTTTTGAAAGGTAATCATCCATCCCGGCATCAAGGCACTTTTGTTGATCCTCATCCATGGTGTTGGCGGTCATCGCAATGATGCGATGCGGAATCTCCAAGATGGATTCACCGGTCTTTTCCAATTCCCGTATCCGGCGTGTCGTTTCGTATCCGTCCAGTTCCGGCATCTGGCAATCCATTAGGATAATCGGAAACGTTTTTTTCTGGATAAGTTCGAGGGCTTGTATGCCGGAATCGACCGTGACCGGCACGAATCCCAGGCGTTTCAGCATGTGCTCAGCAACGGATTGATTGACTGGGTTGTCCTCAACCACCAATACCTCAAATTGTGGGGCGTCCTCTTGGATAAGTTTAATGTCCGGCTCTTTTACGGATTGGTTGGCGGAAGTTTGAAATGATTTTGTCTCATTTTCAACCTGGTCACAGGTGTTCAAGCGGTTTAGTCCGCGAGTCAGGGAACTTTGTGTCACAGGCTTGTTGACCGTCAGGTCAATGCCCAGTTTTTTGAGTTCCTTTTTGGAGAGTCTTCCTCCGTAATTGGAGAGCAGGATGACTTTAGGGGTTGGAGTTAGTCCCAGCGATTTCAGCGTGTGGCAGGTTTCCATGCCTGTCTGGTCAGGGAGTTTTGCGTTCACCATCACGAAGTCGTAAGGCGCCTGGGTTCGCTGGACTTTTGTCAATTCTTCCAATCCGAGCCGCCCTTTTTTGACGAAATGATAGTCCATGCCATAGTTTCGCAGAATGGGGGCCAGAGCTTCCTGCGAATGATCATTTGGCTCAATAATGAGAATCTTTTTTTCGCTCCAATCAAATCGAGGTTGCTTGGCACGGGCTTTGCCGGTTGATTCAACCTCCAATGGAAGCGTGAACCAGAAACAGGAACCTTTGCCCCAGGCGCTTTCCAGATGAAGTTGGCCTCTCATGAGTTCGATCAGCTGGCGCGTGATGGCGAGGCCGAGTCCTGTGCCTCCATACTTGCGTGTCGTCGAACTATCTGCCTGGGTAAAGGCCTCAAAGATGCTCGCCTGTGCCTCTTCTTTGATGCCGATGCCCGTGTCGATGACCTGGAACTTGATCCAGCTGACATCACGAGTGTTTTTGATCAGCTCAATTTTGAGCTGGATTTCTCCTTCATGTGTGAATTTGATGGCGTTGCCGATCAGGTTGGTGATCACCTGCTGCAGGCGCGTGCAATCACCTCGAACCGTTGCCGGGAGAGCGGGGTCCAGATTCAGAATCATTTCCAGTCCCTTGCATTGGGCATTGTCCGCAAGCAGATTCACCGTCTGTTCCATCTTATCCCCGAGTGAAAACGGTTCTTTCTCAATGGTCATTTTGCCGGATTCAATCTTTGAGAAATCAAGGATGTCGTTGATCAACCTCAACAAACCATACGCACTGGATTCGATCGTTTCGGCAAAACTCAATTGTTCCTCCGACAACTGAGTTTGTCGCAAGAGGGAACTCATGCCGATGATGCCGTTCATGGGAGTACGAATTTCGTGACTCATGTTCGCCAAAAATACAGATTTGAGGCGATTGGATTCCATGGCTGCTTCGCTGGCAAACTGAAGGGCGGCTTCGGCTCGTTTACGTTCGGAAATGTCTTCGACGACTCCTTCGTAATAGAGGATTTTCCTTTCATCATCCCTGACCGCCCGAGCCGTTTCTGAAATCCAGATTTTTTTTCCATCGCGTCGATAAATCTCCGATTCAAATTCGTGCACCTCGCCATGATCCTGCATTTGACGTTCAAACTCGGACCTTCTGGATGGGTCCACGTAAAGTTGGTGTTGAATGTCTGTCAATGAATCCTGAAGGTCTTTGGTCGTTTTGTATCCGTAGATGCGGGCCAGCGCGGGATTGATTTCCTTGTAATGACCTTCTGGGGTTGTTTGAAAAATGCCTTCCACGGCATTTTCGAAAATACCTCGATATTTTTTCTCCGCTTTGCGAAGAGCCTGTTCTGTCTCGACCAGTTTGGTGATGTCTTTGGATACGCCGAACGTTCCGACGATGTCACCATCTTTGTCATAATAGGGCATTTTACTGGTCAATACCCATCCGGTTTTTCCGTTGATCCATGTTTCCTTTTCGACTTTGTTGATAATGGGTTTTCCGGTCTTGATGATTCTTTTTTCGTCATCCAACGCCGGTTGTGCATGTTCCTTGCTGAAGAAATCGAAATCCGTTTTTCCTTCCGCTTCCGTCGGGCTATCCAGTCCCAGACGGTCCGACAGTTCGCGGCTGCAACGAATAAAGCGGGATTTCTTGTCTTTGAAATAAACGTGATCCGGAATGGAATCCAACAATGAACGGAGGAGTTGACGTTCCAATGCCAGTTCCTTCTCTGTTTCGATCTTGTCGGTCACGTCCCAGAAAATACCTTGCGTGCCGACGACTTTGCCTTCCGGATCGTAGATGGGAGTTTTGATGACGTGCACATAACTTTTGGTGTTGTTCAACCCAACATTCTCCTCCGTCGTTTCGATGGTATCCTTTGTCGTCATGACATGCCGGTCATCGTCCTGATACTTTTTGGCGGAATCCGGGGGAAAGAGGTCGAAATCTGTTTTTCCGATTATTTCATCAAACGACTTTCCGATGGCTTTGCAGAAATTTTGATTGGCAAATGAGAAACGTCCTTTGGTGTCCTTGCGGATGATGTGTTGGGGAAGGCTTTCAACCAGATTGTGATAAAACGCCTCGGAATCGTCGTAGGCTTTCTTGACTTTTTCGTGTTCTCCCGAGAGTTGGTGAAGCTGTGATTTTGCTTTGCTCAGAAAAATCGATCCGGCTATTTGGCGCGTGATGATTTCCAGCGATTCCTTTTGTGCGACCGACAAACTGTGAGGCTCTGAATCAAGCAGACTCAAGACTCCCTGAAATTCGTTCGTTTTGCTGTGAATGGGAAATCCCGCCAGAAAACGAAACTTCCAGGGGCCTGTCACCAATCCGTTTTTCGACCATTTAGGATGTTTGCGCGCGTCACCAACGACGATCCTTGCTCTTTGTTGTTTGACTTCGTTTCCAAACGGTAGTTCCGGGTGTTGAGGGGATGGTTCCCAATTGCGTCCCGAAACCAGGGAGAGCTTTTTGTTCCGATAAAAGTGGATCAACACCGTGTTGGCGCCTGAAATAGTGGCGGCCAGTTGGCTTAGCTCCTTGAGTTCTTCCCCGTTACCGACCACTTGTGTGGCTTCCTGAGGGGACTTAGAAGAGGATGCAACGGTTGAGTGCGCGGTTTCCTTTGAGCTCATATGGATTTAGGGGCACTGGTTCTTGTTTTGTTCGATTTGGCTTAAAATGCGGTTGCCTAAGGCTAATGTAAACAGTGCGGCGCTCCATGTCACTCCAAAGATGCCCCACCAAATTCCATCCAATTGCCAGTTCAATACGAATGCCAGCAAATAAAAGACAATGCATGGAGCCAGGATCTGTCGATAAAGCCCAATCCATAGGGCGATCATGGGACGTTTGAGACCCTGGAGCATGAAAACTGTCTGGAATAAAATGACATAGGAGCAAAGCGTGATGGACGCGATCTTGAGGTATTCCATTCCAATCCGGGAGACTTCGGTGTCATCAGTGAAACGCCGCATCATCCAGCCGGCACTCCAGTATAGGATCACACCACCTGTCAACATCATGATCAAACCGGCTTTCATGGCAAATCGGCGCATTTCACGTACCCGGTCGATTCTGCCTGCTCCGTTGTTTTGACCGGTCAACGCCAGGACCGCGATATTCAGCCCGATGGTGGGAAGAAGAATGATTTGTTCGATGCGTGTGGCGATCCCGTAAGCAGCCACACCTTCTTTGCTGAAGAAACTGACAAACCAGGTGATGACAAAAATGCCGGCGGCAACGGTCATCATGTTCACCGATGCGGGGAAACCTTGCTGAGCCAGTTGTTTCCAGGCATGCATGTCCGGAAGCCAAGCTGTTCGATTCCAGGGAAAACGCAGTTTGGAATGGGAAACCTTCACCGCCATATAAACGCAACCCAACGCCTGAATCAGAACGGTCGCCAATGCAATCCCCCTGATGCCCATTGCGGGCAGTCCCATCCCTCCGTACATGAACCAGGGATCGAGCGCCAGATTCATGAGAAACCCGGCGATCAGCAGATTTCGGAAGGTTGTCGTGTCACCTTGTGCGTTGAGTATGGCGTTGCCGATGGATTGACCGATGAAGAACAGTGTCCCCGTCAGGATACCATTCATGTAGGTCGTGGTGATTTCCAGATAGACGCCTTCAGCTCCCAGGATCCTGAAAAGAGTGGGGCAGGCGGCAAATCCGATCAGCATCAAGATCACCCCCAGGGTCATGCTGAAAAGAACCGACTGGACCGCCATGGATTTTGCGCCCTCTTGATCTTCCGCTCCCAGGGAGTTTGAAAGAATGGCTGTGGCACCCTGTGAAATGCCGCTGCTGACCGCAATGAGGATGAAGAAAACGGGAAATGAGACTGACAGCGCGGCCAGGGCATCGGTGGATAGTTGACCGGCGAAGTAGGTGTCCACCACGTTGTACATGGTGTTGAAAAAAAATCCGACACTTGCGGGAATGGCGAGTTGCTTGATTAATTTGGGGACGGGGTCCTTGGTCAGATTCATGTTTTAATTCAGTGCTTGCTAGAGTGTTCGGAACGCTGCCGGATGACAATGGATTTTTTTGCAGAGAGGACTTTGAAAGGGACTGGGCGATCTTTATGATTTGAGCGCAAAATGATCAATTTAAGCCTCAGTAAACTGTTGGACGACGCACTGGATCCGCTCACCATGATTTGGTTTATCCTATTGCTGGCTGCCTGGCGGTTTTGGAAGTTGAAGGCCTACAAGTCATCAGCAGGATTGGTGGCTGTTTCGGTGCTGGTTTGGTTCTTGGGGGCGTCTCCATTGGCAGGGATGATTTTGGGGAGTTTGGAACGCCCCTATCTGGAAACTGATTCGTCAGTGCTGGATGGAGTAGATGCAGTGGTTTGTCTCGGGGGGGGGATGTACCCGCAGAAGGCAGAACGATTGTCTTTTACCGCCAGTGAATCCTGCGACCGTTATCTGACGGCTTTTGATTTGATTGAAACAGGTGTTGTGGATCACCTGGTGATAGGGGGATCTGATTACCAGATTCAAGGGAAACCATCTTCGGAGGGAATGTTGATTCAGCAATGGAGGAAGCGATGGAATTTGACCAAAGGCGAAATCCATTTGCTGTCTGGAAGCCTGAGTACGCGCGATGAAGCTGAGCGCGTGGGTAAACTGATGCGGAAAAAAGATTGGGAGCAAGTCGCTTTGGTTACCTCCGCATGGCATATGGACAGATCGTTAGCTGTTTTCAAAAGGTATGGAGTGAACGCTGTTCCTGTTGGTTGTGACTTTATTGGCACGACCAGTGCGACTAAACTGAAACGCCGCTGGAGAGTTTTTCCTCAGTCAGGTAGATTGCAGACAGTTCACATTTATCTGCATGAAATCGTCGGTTACTATTACTACAAGCTGAGGGGGTGGATTTGATGGATGATGAGGCGCTTCAGAAACTTTCAAAAGAAGAGTTGTTGACTTGGATTCGATGTCATCATTGGCAAAAAGGGGAAGCGGACCACTCGCATGCCAAAGCTTCAAAGGAATCTATCTCTTCTGGCTTTGATGTGGGCTCGTTGGTGCCCGGTTTGTTCACGAACCTGCCATTTACCGTGTATATCCGCCCAATGGACCCGGTGCATCCATTTGACTGGATTTCCGAACACTCGGCTCAATTGACT
>Ga0181583_10000489_pt1 | contig 28704 bp, 20 predicted proteins | sample 071ome_31_FD_132461 | JGI IMG/M metagenome (GOLD analysis project Ga0181583, IMG submission 132461) | Coastal salt marsh microbial communities from the Groves Creek Marsh, Skidaway Island, Georgia - 071405CT metaG (megahit assembly) | ecosystem: Environmental > Aquatic > Marine > Intertidal... | reverse complement strand
GGATTGTCTGCTTACAGTGAAACCTATAGTTTGCTGTGAAGCTGCAGTGGATCCATTGTATGTCGCAACGCTACCTCCCGTACCCGAATCAGATTGTCCACTGATCATACCCAAAGCAGCGATAGAACCTGCGATTGCGCTAATGGATACTCTGGAATCTGTACCGGTCTCAGTAGATCGGATTTCAAGACGACCATCAGAAGTCATCGAAGCCGACATACCAACATTGCTTGCAGTAAACTGATTGTTGAACGTCTGAACAATAGAAGTTGCAGAGATCGAAGTTCCCGCATTAAAAGTCACCAAACCAGCAGTTTCAGTCTCTGCTGCTGTTGCTCCCTGCAATGTTCTGAAGTCACCGTCTCCGACCTGAATCTCAATGACGCCTGTTCCTGAGAAGGTGATCCCACCAGAAATATCTGTCGATCCGGTAATTACAGCGGCTTCACCACTACTACCTGTAGTTTTGGAGGTTTGAATTCCCAAAATGTTGGTAGCTGCAGTGTTCGCGAGAATGGAGATTTCACCTGAAGAACCAGTCGCACTGGAAGTGATCTTCAGGTTATAGCCATCCATGGTGGCGGTTAAACCTGGGATTGCAAAATTGGTACTAGTAGCTCCTCCTGTAAACGGATGATCGTCTTTAGTAGAAAGAGCTATCGAGCTGTTTACAATTGCAGCGACTGAAGCAGTAGTGTAAGTACGGTTGGCGCTAAGTGTAATTGTTACACCTGCAGTTGTACTTGCCGCTGCTTGCTGATTTTCCAGGCCGTTTGTATCGTGAATTGTGAAAACTATGTTGTCTGTTCCAACGAAGATTGATTCACTTCCTGCCACAGAGCCATCAAAGCGCGCTTCAGCAGCAAGATTGAATTTGATGTCAGCTCCTTCAATGACTCCACTGGCTCTGTCAGTGGTTGTGTTTGCGCTAAAGGTTTGTGGTGATGAAACTCCACTTTGGGTTGCTGTAACTCGATAAGCAGCCTCAGAAGACTCCGAGGTGATTTGAAACCCGAGTCCCTGTAAAACTCTTTCGTCTCCTGCAATCGAGAGTTCACCTGTAGAACCGGCGATACCGGCTTCGTAAACGAACTGACCTGAAGTTGTATCGTAGGCAAAGGTCGAGCCTCGAACATCAAGTCCTTCCGTCGAATTAGTGGGGGTGGCAGTGATAGCATTTTCCACAGCGCTCGCGAATTCCTGCAGAGTCAGGTCAGAGGAAACAGTGATATCTACTTTGTTACCATTTCCTCTCAGGGTGAGGGTCTTGGGTGTAGAAAGCAGATTATTACCATTGACGTCACTCATGGATGAGAGATCCCCCATTTTTGTTGAGAGACCCGCAACATTTCCACTTGTTCCTTCTGTTTGAATTGCAGACTTCTGAATTTCAGCAGTTCCTGCACTGGAGAGTCTCACCTTAACATCGTAGTCTCCAGCCTGTAGATTTCCTGTTTGATAGAGGGTCAGGTGGGAACTGTCTGTACTGACCTTTCCAGCTGCGCTACCATCGAGAAGTTTCTTGGTGTTGAATTCAGTTGTCTGTGAAATTCGATCTACTTCATCGACCAACTGATCGACTTCTTTTTGAATCTCCAGGCGGTCGTTGGAAGTCAAGCTGTCAGCTTGGGCCTGAATCGCCAGCTCACGAAGTCTGTTCAAGATAGAAGCATCTTCGTTTAAGGCACCTTCGGCTGTTTGAATAAGTGAGATACCGTCCTGCGCATTAGCTACGGCGCGGTTCAAGCCACGGATTTGTCCCCGTAGTTTTTCACTGATTGTGAGGCCTGCTGCGTCGTCAGCACCTCTGTTGATGCGAAGTCCTGAAGAGAGTCTCTCAATTGACTTGGATAACCCTCCCTGAGCTTTGCCAAGGTTCCCCTGCGCAACGAGCGCAGAGATGTTGTTGTTGATACGAAATCCCATTGAATCCTCCTTGATTCCCAGACAATAGACAATCCATGTCTCGTCTGTGAGAGTTGAACACATTGGTTCAAAGACTGTGGGCCAGCTTTTTACCTTTAATTTGTTAAGATACCGGGGATCGAATCCCCAAGAGCAAAAAGCCCTCAAAAGAAATGATTCCCTAGTTAGCTATCGTCAAAAACTGGAAATTAATGGAAGGGGGTGAGGGGGGATTAGAGGGGATTGATAGGACTTATATCTTAAAAACTCTGATTTTCGATCAAATGTTACTATGTAAGAAAAAAGTTCTCCTATGTAGGTTATCGGCATTTTGAAGATACGAGTTTAGAAGTTTTTTCAAATAATTCTTCTTTTCTAATTCCTGTTTAATCTTGGCCTGGAGAGCTTCCAGGGAAGATTGAAGTTTGATTCCCAAACAATACTTTTTAGAATTGAGAGTCATCGAGTTTTATGAGAATCAGGTGAAGTTCAGTCTGATCGATTCGATGTTAAAGCGGCCCGAAAAAGAAAACGGGGCTGAGTCTTTCGAAACAGCCCCTTTTCAGGAAGATTCTGGATTTCAAACTGGCCCACAGTCGAAACTCGGCAGAACCTAGGAGAATCACTTACAGTATCGACAGAAAAAAGAGGGGACTTTAGGGTTTTGAAAGAAAAAATAGATTTTTTTTTGGAATTAAAAAGAGCATCTGAGATTATCAGATGCTCTTTCGTTCGGCTTTCACCAATCTCTTCACTGACTGAGAAGAGCTTTTCTTGGTTTTTATGGGAATGCTCAGTCACCCTGTTTCACCCTGAGGTGACTGAGCGTTTAGTTGATTATCCTTGAAGGAGTGCTAGTGCTCCCTGACTCAACTGTCGAGCCTGAGCCAACTGAGAAGTACCAGCCTGCTGTAAAATCTGGAACCTGGTGAAGTTCACAGTTTCTGTTGCAATGTCCACGTCGCGAATCTTGGATTCGGTAGACTGGAGGTTTGTACTGGTTACCTGCAAGTTGTTAACCGTGCTGGTTAATCGATTCTGCAAAGAACCTAGTTTAGATCTCTCAGAACTGATCATGTTTACAGCACGGTCGATATCACCAAGGGCTTTGGTAGCCGCTTTGACATTAGTGATGTCCAGACCATTCAGCCCTAAAGACTGGGCGCTTGTATTGATTACGGAAAAGTCCAGTTGTTGAGACTTGTTGGCACCAATTTGAAACTTCAGACTGCGATCCGAAACATGAACATTGAAGTCGTTGTTTCCACTACCTTGAGTGGCAGAGGCAAAATTGATTCCAAAGGCAGATTGGCCAGTAGTTACAAAGTCTGCGTTTCCACCAGAGGTTTGGAAAACGATTCTCGACGTTTCTCCAGCGCTTCTGGAAACAAAGTCCAGGCGATTACCGGCATCAAAATTGTATGTGACATCCGTAGAATTGAGATTACTGCCATTAAATAGAGATACGAGTTGCTCTTTGGCTACTGTGTGAGATTCACCAGCAGTCATTACGTTGTTTACATCTGCTGTACCAAGAAAGATTGTACCTGAGGTGGCCCCGGCTTTGTCGGTAATGTTTACCCCCATTTGACCACTCATGGTAAAACCAATGGTTTTAAAAGATTCATTCGTCTGCCCCGAAAATACGGCTGCGCTTCCACCACGACCAGAGTCTGCTTGACCGCTGATTACACCAAGTGCAGAGAGAGATCCACCATTAAATGAAGCGATAGAAATTCTGGCATCATCCCCGGTCTCCGTAGAGCGTAGTTCCAGTTTTCCATCGGAAGTCATTGAAGCTGCAGCTTTCACGTTGTTGGCATTCATGAAGGTATTGAAGGTGTTTACAATAGATGTTGCCGAAATTTCTTGACCGGCATTGAAGGTGATCGAACCAGCAACTTCAGGAGAGCCTGGGTTGGCTGTACCACCAAGAATATTGAAGTCTCCGTCAGCCACCTGAATGGCGACGACTCCAGTTCCTGTAAAGCTGACTCCACCTGAAATATTAGTGGATCCTGTTAAGACCGCAGCTTCTCCCCCACTACCGGAGGCGTTGCTTGTTTGAACACCGAGCACATCAGTGGCTGCGTTGTTAGCCAGAATCGAGATGCCACCTGAGGAGCCAGAAACACTTGAAGTAAGAACCAGATTGTATCCATCCATGCTGGCAGTGATTCCAGGAGTGTTGTAGTTGGTAGAGGTTGGCATACCACCATTGAGAGCATGATTGTCATCGTTGGCTGCGGCAATTCCAGCATTCACAATGTTGGCAATTGATGCATTGGTGTATGTTCTACCCCTTGTCAGCGTAATACGAACACCGGCAGAAGTCTTTGCCTGCCCATTAGATTGAGCATTGGTGTCATGAATTGTAAAGACAACATCTTGTGTTACATTTACATAGATTGAGTCAGAACCGGCGACAGTCCCGTCAGCGCGAGCAGCACTTGGCAGCTGAAACTGTAGATCGAGACCGGCAATTACACCAGAAGCGCGATCTGTTGTCGTGTTGACAGTCCTTGAGATCGGTGTGGCAACTCCGGTTGAAGTTGCAGTAACTTCAAAAGCCGAGGACTCGGAAAGGGTCGTAATTTGCATTCCCAATGCCACAATGATCGACTCATCGGAACTAAGACTGATTTCTCCGGGGAATCCGTCTTTTCCAGATTCAAAGATCACCTGACCTGTTTGTGCGTTGAAAGCAAAAGTAGACCCGGTGATTCCCAATCCACCGTCCTGCTTGGATTTGGTGATTTCACTCTCAACTGCGGAAGCCAATTGTTCCAGTGTCATATCAGAAGATATAGTGACATCGACTTTGGCTCCGTTTCCACGAATGGTCATAGTTTCCGGTTGCTCCAGAATCAAGTTGCCACTGTTGTCGTAGAAGGACTCCACGTCCTTGAGTTTTGTAGAGAGGCCAGCTTTTGTACCTGTATCCTTGTCAGTCAGGATCGTAGACTTTTGAACCTGCTTTTCCCCAGCGCTTGCGAGATTGACACGTACGGTATAGCCACCAGCAGACAGCTTCCCAGCCTCTCCGACCTGATGAAGAACCAGGTCAGGATTATTAGTACTCACCAATGCATTTGCAGTACCATCCAGAAGCTTCTTTGTGTTGAATTCAGTGGTTTTTGAGATTCTGTCCACTTCATCAACCAATTGGTCAACTTCCTTTTGAATCTCGAGGCGGTCGTTTGTTGTTAAACTGTCAGCCTGGGATTGAATGGCCAGTTCTCTAAGTCGGTTTAAGATGGATGCATCTTCATTTAAAGCGCCTTCTGCTGTCTGGATCAAGCTGATTCCATCCTGAGCGTTAGCAGCAGCTCGGTTTAACCCTCGAATCTGACCTCTCAATTTTTCACTGATTGTCAATCCGGCGGCATCATCAGCACCACGATTAATTCGAAGACCAGAAGAAAGTCTTTCGATTGACTTGCCAATTCCACTGGCTGTTTTCATGAGGTTGCCCTGCGCAACGAGAGCAGAAATATTATTGTTAATACGAAAACCCATTTTATCCTCCTTGATTTCGGGCTATGAACAGATCTTCCCTGATCTGCTTATGTTTTGAATGACTCAATCCTTGAATCGATTCCCAAGAGTTTTCGGATTTGGTTTAACGGATTCTGAAGACGATGAGTAGTGTTTAAAGTGAAATAAGTATAAAAAATGGCTAAAATTAATCAAGATCGATCAATTTTAGCCATATAAGATTATTTTAAAAAAATTTAGGAGGGGAGTTTTGGGGAAACAGGCCCCCCAAAAACTCCAATTCTGCCTAAGCTTCCTTCGAAGCTCACCGAGCGAGTCCTCCTAATTTTGGGCCTTGGCGGAGCTCATGGAGCTCCGCCGAGACTCCTGTCCAGTTTTATTAGCCGAGTAGCTGGAGAGCTCCCTGCTGAATTCCTCTGGACTGTGATAACTGAGCTGTACCAGCTTGAATCAGAATCTGATTTCGAGTAAATGCTACCGTTTCCACGGCAATATCTACGTCGCGAATCTTGGATTCTGTGGACTGCAAGTTGGTTGCTGTTACTGTTAAGTTGTTGATGGTAGATGTCATTCTGTTCTGAAGAGAACCAAGTTTGGATCTCTCAGAAGAAATCATATTTACCGCGTTGTCAATAGCACCCAATGCTGCAGTGGCGGATTTGACGTTAGTTACGTCCAAACCCTTCAACCCTAGAGATTGAGCGCTGGTGTTGATTACAGAGAAGTCAAGTTGCTGACTCTTGTTCGCACCAATCTGAAACTTCAAACTTCTATCTGCCACGTGGACATTGAATTCTGTAGTTCCCGATCCTTGCACAGAAGCAGTATTGTTGATTCCAAATGCATTTGACATAGCTGTTGTCTGGGCTGCACTGGTTGCACCCCCGGCACCAGAAACTGAAAGTACAATTCTGGAAGCATCACCAGCACTGCGGCTCGTAATATCAAGCCTGTTTCCGGCATCAAAACTGAATTGAACGTCGGTTGAGCTGATATTACTACCATTGAACAATGAAGTTACCTGCTCTTTGGAGATAGTATGGGATTCATTGTCCTGGTCATTAAGTCCAGCAGTTCCCAGATAAATTGTGCCTGACGTTGCTCCGGCTTTATCTGTGATGTTGAAACCTGTTTGTTGACTAACTGTGAATCCGACGGTCTGTTGGGAAGCAGCAGTCGCTCCGTTATATACGGCAGCAGTTCCGTCCTCACCTCCGTCAGCCTGTCCACTGATCATACCCAATGCCGCAATGGATCCAGCCACTGCACTGATGGAGACCCTGGCGTCTGTGCCTGTTTCATTGGATCTGATCTCCAGGCTTCCATCAGACGTTACAGAAGCTGTCATTGCTACATTGCTGGCTTTGAACTGATTATTGAAAGTCTGAACAATTGAAGTTGCGGAGATTGCGGTCCCTGCATTAAAAGTCACCAAACCAGCAGTTTCAGTCTCTGCGGCTGTTGCTCCCTGCAAGGTTCTGAAGTCACCATCTCCAACCTGAATCTCAATAACACCTGTTCCTGCGAAGGTGACGCCGTTAGAGATGTCAGTCGACCCGGTAATGAGCGCGTTTTGACCTCCAGAACCTGTGACTTTGGAAGTTTGGATTCCCAAAATATTGGTTGCTGCGGTATTGGCTAAAATTGAGATTCCTCCAGAAGTACCTGTGGCACTGGAAGTGATCTTCAGGTTATAGCCATCCATGGAGGCGGTTAAACCTGGAATTGCAAAATTGGTACTAGTAGCTCCTCCTGTAAACGGATGATCGTCATCAGTAGAAAGAGCTATCGAGTTGTTTACAATGGAAGCGACTGAAGCAGTTGTGTAAGTACGGTTGGCTGTAAGTGTAATTGTTACACCTGCAGTTGTACTTCCCGCTGCTTGCTGATTTTCCAGGCCGTTGGTATCGTGAATTGTGAAAACAATGTTATCTGTGCCCACAAAAATGGAATCAGTCCCTGCTATTCCACCATCGAATCTGGCTTCGCTTGCCAATTCGAACTCAAAATCAAGACCTTCCACTACACCAGACGCTCTGTTGGTCGTTGTATTGGCAGTTGTTGTTGTAGGCGTGGCAACACCTGTAGTGGTTGCCTTAACTTGATAGGCGGCTGACTCAGACTCAGTGGTGATTTGAAACCCGAAGGCCTTTAAAATTGGATCCTCAGCTGCGATAGCAAGTTCACCAGTACTTCCAGCCCGTCCGGATTCAAAAATTATCTGCCCACTTTGACTGTCAAACGCAAATGTTGAACCTGTCAATCCAAGACCACCATCTACCGAAGAGGCTGTGATTTTGGTTTCAATAGCGTTTGTAATCTCCTGCAGAGTTAAGTCAGCTGAAATGGTCACATCAGCTTTTTGGCCATTCCCTCGAAGTGTTATCGTTTTTGGCTCACCGATGACATTGTTGCCATCATTATCATAAAAGCTCGCGACATCTTTAAGTTGGGTGGCTAGACCGGCCTTGTTTCCGCTATCTCTGTCAGCCAGGATGGCTGATTTTTGCAGCTGCCTGGCACCAGAGTCTTCAAGACCTACGCTAATATCGTATTGACCAGCAGAAAGCTGACCGGCGTCACCCACTTGAAAGACTGTCAAGTTCTTATTGTCCGTGCTAACCAGAGCGCTAGCGGAGCCGTCAAGAAGTTTCTTGGTGTTGAATTCAGTGGTTTGCGAAATTCTGTCAATTTCATCAACCATTTGATCCACTTCTTTCTGGATTTCCAGTCGATCAGTGGCTGTCAAACTGTCCGCCTGAGACTGAATGGCCAGCTCTCGCAGACGATTCAAAATAGAAGCATTTTCGTTGAGTGCACCTTCTGCTGTTTGGATAAGGCTGATACCATCCTGGGCATTACCAACCGCACGATTCAGCCCGCGGATCTGACCTCTCAATTTCTCACTGATGGTCAATCCAGCGGCATCATCAGCACCTCTGTTGATCCGAAGACCTGAAGAAAGTCTTTCAATGGACTGGGTTAAGTTGCTTTGAGTTTTGTTCAGATTACCGGTGGCAATCAGAGCCGAAATGTTGTTGTTAATTCTAAATCCCATGCTATCCTCCTTGACTAGGGACTCGCCGTCATTCATGACGGAACTCGGTTAATTATTGGTTTCGAAGCTTGCGGGGAAATCCCGCTATTGCGGGCCAGAAGTCATTAAAGTGGTTAGACTTCGAGCCTGATTTGGAAATAATTTTCTTTAGCTGAGAGAACTACCTCCTTCTGCTGCAAAGTCAATTGGTTGCACTGTATGAGCAAATTGAATTTTTTTCTTGCGATGAGACCTTTGGAGGTTTGATTCCGGTCCAGACAAGAGTGCAATTGCAGCAAAAGGGATTTCGGTAATACTGGAACTAACTTGATTGAGTTGCGATATGCGATATCGCGAGCTTTGAATAGACATGTTTCACCCGTTTCCTTATTTTAGTTTCTTGACTGTTTCTCAAGTGAAGGAAATTCCAGGATGAACTTATGTTCGTTTTTTTCTTTCATCCTTGAAAGTTTTGCTTCCTCTTCCTTGAGGGCCGGACCTGCCATTTTTATTCGGTCCTGAATTAGGTATCGACAAATGCCACAGCAGATTAAAGAAAATTGTTGTTTGTATTTGTTAATGAGGTGTTTTGGCGACAGAAAGTGGAAGAAGAGGCTCTTTCTGTTTAAGATAAAAACCCAGTGTTAATGGGCATTTGGAACAATTTTTTTTGAAATCAACAGGCTTTTGGCGGTCAAGAGTTTTTTTCTACAAATGATGATTTGAGTGTTCAATCATGGTAACTTAGCTAGCCTGAATCGGGTTTTTTTTGCTTGTGAAGAGGAATATTGGCAGGCAGACAGGATTGTTTTTGTTTCGAATTTGTCCAATAGCCCGGACTGGATAACCTGGAAAGTGAGGAATCTCCATGAGAGTTTTAGCATTGGAATTGGCAAGAATCGCTGAAGTGACTGCTATAAAATCAGCGGAATGGGTGGGCAGACGAGATGCGAAAGCTGCTGATAAGGCCGCAGTTGATATTATGAGACAGGGCTTTAATAACCTGGATTTTGATGGAACTATTGTAATTGGAGAAGGGGAGCGAGATAAGGCACCCATGCTCTACATTGGGGAAAGAGTCGGGAATCCGGACAGTGAATTAAAAGTTGATATTGCTGTTGATCCTTTGGAAGGTACCAGTTCTGTAGCTTATGGGCGACCTGAGGCAATGGTTGCTATTGCTGTAGCAAACAAGGGTGATCTTCTACAAGCTCCTGATGTTTACATGAAGAAAATTGCTGTGGGACCAAAGTGTTTGGGAGTCGTTGACATCAATGCGAGTGTTGAAGAAAACGTTTCGGCAGTAGCAAGAGCTCTGGGAAAGGCTAAGGATGACGTTACCGTCATGGTGCTCGATCGTGAGCGACACGAAGACCTGATCAATTCTCTTTCAAAAGTAGGAGCCAAGGTTTATACCTTCTCGGATGGAGATGTTTCCGCCTGCATGGCCACTTGTATTGAAGACTCGGGTATTGATATGTACATGGGTATCGGGGGAGCCCCTGAAGGTGTTCTTGCGGCTGCAGCCCTACGATGCATGGGTGGCGAAATTCAGGGACAGCTTTGTTACATCAATCCGGATGAAAAGGAAAGACTCGAAAAGGCCGGCTACACAGACTTGTCCACTGTTTACAGAACCAGAGACCTTGCGGGCGGAAATCAGGTGTTTTTCGTAGCAACTGCTGTAACCAATTGTCGTGGTTTAAAGGGCGTCCAGTTTCACGCCAATGAAAAAGTTTCCACTGAAACCTTTGTCATGAGAACACAGAGCGGAACAATTCGTAAGATTTACGCATTGCATGACATGGTGCACAAGGATATCGACGAGATTTAGAAACTAAATTTTCTGAAAATACAGTGAATCAAGCCGGAGACTTTGAGTCTTCGGCTTTTTCTTTCTTCGGGTTTTTCATTTCCAGGTGGCTTAACCCGACGAACATATCCAGTCTCAGCCAGGTTTGACACTGATGACATTGAAAATTCGTGCTATGGAAGCTGTGAATCCTTGGTGGAGACTTGAAGTCCAGAATAGTCACTTTTTGGCAGTGGGGGCAGAGGATTCTTACACTTTGACTCATGCCTTTAATCCTAGTTCATTGGAAAGGCTCTTGCAAGGAGCGGTGTTTTGAGATCGCATACTCCGGGTGTGGATTTTGGATTATCTACTCGTGGCTTTCCCAAGACGGTAAGCCAGAATGAATTGGGGGTCTTGAGTTGGGGAACTCAGTCATTGCCAAGACTGTTACGCACTGAAGTTAATGTTGGATCCAATCCCAACCTGAGAGTAAAGGTCTGTGCGGGATGCAGGGGATTTCGCTTTCTTCTTCTTGCGTGCACCCTGACCAGTCAGGTTCTCCTTACGGCTGTCCATGAAGTTATTCAAGCTCTTGTAAAATCCAATCATATTCGTACCTCTCAATACAAACATCGACAAAAAACATCAATATTTAATAGAAAATGTTTGAATAAATACAAAAAAGTACAAAAAAAGGAACTTTTGTATGTCTTAGTCTATTGATTACCAGAACCCCAAGCAAAGGGGGAATTGTCCAGATTCTCCTGCAGTAAGGCGAAATTCTTGGTAAGATTCCAATTCTGCTGATTCAATAGTTTTAGGAGCGAAGATGGACGAGTTGATTCTAACCAAGCTCAAAGAGCTGCAAGAAGGCCCTTTGGAAGCGTCCGGAGAAGCGATACAGTATTTTGACGAGCTGCTTGCTGATACCGACTCTGTAGAAGAAGAGCTTGTCCATTCACTGATCCAGAGCCTGGGTCACAGAATCTGGATTATTCGCTCCAGACTCTACTCTTTGTTTTTAAGACATCAAAACAAGATTTATCCATTTCTGAGTGAATATCTCAATGACAAAAATGAAGACATTCAATACTGGTCTATCCAGATTTATTGCAGTGTCGCTCAGGATTATTATCAGTTTGCTCAGGAAAGCCAGGATGAGGCCAAGTCCAAGAAATATATGAAGTTTGTAGAGCGTAATGTCAAAAGATTGACCAATGTATTTCCAGATGTGACAGAAGCCAATCAAATAATAATCCTTAGTGGTTTGGGGAAGATCCGCTACCAAAGGCTCATCCCTTTCTTCTCGAACAAGCTCAATTCCAAAAAGTGGGTTTTGAGACATGAAAGTGCCAAAGCACTTGGAAATCTTGGTGAGATTGCAGTTCCCCATCTCAAAAAATTGATTCTGGAAGGGACGCGAGACCAGTGTTACTGGTCTTTTCGTGTACTGGGTCAGTTACTTGGGGAAAAGGCTTTGGAGCCATTCTTTAGAGTGGTCAACTCTCCTGACTATGCCGACGAAATTCGAATTTACGCTCTCTCGGGAATGAAGCAGATCGAAACAACCGGGATTATACCGTATTTGATGCGCTGCTTGAGTTCCGATCTCTGGGTTCTTCGAGCTCAGGCGAGCGAAACTCTGATTAATATGAAGGGGGAGGTGGTTAACGCTTTGATTGAGTGTCTCAACAGTCGAGAACACAATCTTAGGTTCTGGGCCTTAAAGACTCTGGCAGAAGTTGTTCACGAAGAAGACCTGCCTCAAATCGAAGGATTTATTCGTGAGAAGGATCAGGAGCTTCGTTTCTATACAATTACCGCCCTTTCGCGAATCGCATCTCCAAGAGCAATTCGCCTGATTACAGACTGTTTTAATGATGAGGCCTGGCTGATTCGAAAACATGCGGCCGACTCTCTGGTCATGATTGGCGAGAAAGTGATTCAGCCTTTGGTGACAATCCTGAAGGAATACTCAGACGATGAGGAGAAAATCTTCTGGACTCTGCAAGTTTTCTCAACTCTGCGGGTAAAATCAGTCTTGCCTGCTCTGAGCCAGTTTCTTCGCTCGGAAAACCGCGATTATCGACTCTATGCTGTAAGAGCCATCGCTCAGATACAAGGTGAAGAAGCAGTGCGCTCACTGATTGAAGGCTTTTCCAATGACTTGTGGGTTGTTCGACATGAATGCTTCATGGAGTTGAGAAGAAAGGAAGGCTGTCTCCCCCTTGTCTACGGACTGGGCTACCTCAACCATCCTAACGACTCCATTCATTACTGGGTTACCAAGTACTTGCGTGAATCGGAAAAGGAAGGCCTGATTTCTTTGATTGAAGAAATGGAGCGCCTTGAGAATGACGAGGTTAGACGCCTGGCGCAAAATCTGGAATCCCTCCAGGAGCAGTACCTTGAAGAATTACTAAACTCTCCATTGACTAACCTTGAACGTATCAAAGAGTGTCTTACTGATCCATTCAAACTCAAGGAACGTGCCCAGATCGCTGCTAGTATTGCCCCCAAACCAGCGCCGGTAGCGAGTCCGGTTCCCATCGTAGAAGTTCCTGTTGCTGCTGTGTCCGAACACCACAACTATTTTTACTTTGATCAGGACGACTTCGAAAGGTATGAATTTACCTTGGATGAAATCCTGGAGAAGTTGGTCTTTCTTGGTGGAAGTGATTTGCATCTTAAGGCGGATGAGGAACCCATGGTGCGAGTCCATGGAGCAATCCAGAGCCTTGGTTTAAGACCCATCAGTTCCAATCAGATCAAGGAGTTGCTCAGATTGAGAATGGATGCAACTCAGCAAAGACGATTCTGTGCCAACAAACAACTGGACTTCTCTCTTTGTATCTCCTCGGGAGAGCGTTTTCGAGTCAACGTCTATCTTTCTCACAAAGGAATCGAAGGAGCATTTCGACACATCAAGAAAGAGATTCCAGGGTTTGAAGATCTGGGACTTCCTGTCCATCTTATGGAAGAAATCTCAAGACTGGACAGTGGACTGGTTCTTATCACCGGTGTGACGGGAGCCGGTAAATCCTCCACTCTTGCAAGTATTATTGGAGCAATCAACAAACGCGACAGCAAGCATATTTTATGTATTGAGGACCCTATCGAATACATTCATACCAATCAAAAATCGGTGATTTCTCATCGACAACTCGGAGAGCATGTTGACTCCTTCGTTGATGGCTTGAAAGCGGCATTGCGTGAAGATCCTGATGTGGTGCTGGTAGGGGAAATGAGGGACGTGGAGACGATTAAATCCACATTAAAACTGGCTGGTACGGGACACCTTGTGTTTTCAACATTTCACACGGAATCCGCTCCTCAAACTATTGAACAGTTGATTCAATTCTTCCCTCCAGATGAGCGTCAAAATATTTGTGCTCAACTTTCCTTTTGCCTTCGTGGTGTGGTTTCACAAATCCTTGTTCCTGATTTTCAATCTCTGGGTCGAGTACCTGTATTGGAAATGATGAGAGGGACCAACGCTGTAAAGAATATGATTCGTGATGGCAAGACGGAACAACTTTACTCCGTAATGCAAACTGGAAGTACGGAAGGGATGATGACCAGAGATCAGCATCTCAAGCAGTTGGCCAAATCCAGAAAAATCAGACAGGAAACCATGGAGCTCTACCTCAGGGATAAGAAACAAGGTTTGTAAAAATGAGTGTACCCAGAGCACTTCTGGATTTTCAGGGGAAGTTTGACTTTCAGTGGCCCTTGGAAGAAAAAATACGAATTGATCACTTTCTGCAGTCTCAGTCAGACCATGTAAGCCGTTCTTTTTGGGTAAAGTGCCTTGAGAAGAAGGGGATTCTGGTCAATGAGGGACCAGTCAAGAAGAACTATATGGTCAAGCTCGGGGACCGTATTCAGTTTGACTATTACGAACTGTGTCGTCGCCTGAAGAATGAAGAATTGAGCCAAAAAATTGATTATGAGATCGTCTACGATCACCCCGAATATGTGGTATTGAACAAATCCTCTGGTTGCCTGATTCACAGAATTGGCTTTCTGGATTATTCACTGGCATCCCAGGCATCTCAAGACATTGGGACTGAACTCTATATTGTGCACCGACTCGACAAGTTCACCTCAGGAGTCTGCTTGTTTGCCAAAAGCTCTAAAGCTGCAGACAGGCTTCAGACAACTCTTAAAGCCGGGGGGATTGAAAAATACTATCTGGTGGCGACCCAAAGGCGTTTACCAAAAACCTCAGGATTATTCAATGAACCCATTGGCGCGGGTGACCCTAAAATTCACAAGAAGTTTCAGATTGTCGATTATGAACATGGCCTACACGCCAAAACCCGCTATCGTTATGCATTCTCCAAAGGGAAAGTCCATTACTATCTGGTGAGAATCTTTACTGGTCGACAACATCAGATTCGAGTTCATTTTCAGTTTGCTGGTGCACCGGTACTCAATGACGAACTTTATTCCTATGATGACTACTCCCATCTTGGTTTGATGTATCAGTTTAGTGAAGTAGACCTGGGCCTACATGCCTATAAACTTCGTTTTCAATGTCCCTTTGATCAGGAGATGAAAACAGTCAAGAGCCTTCCCGACAGGAGACCATTTTGGAATCACATTATTCCCTGAAGTACTATCAATATGAGCTTGATGAATCCTTGATTGCGCAACAACCCAGTACAGAGCGAGTTGAATCCAGGCTGCTTGATTTCAGCAAGCTGGAAGTTAATCATCGCAAGTTTCATGAGCTTTTGAATCTGGATTTGCTGAGTCAGGAAAAAGTGCTTTTTGTTTGCAACAATACCAGGGTTCGCAAAGCAAGGCTTTACGCGAAGCGTGTATCCGGGGGAAAGGTAGAGGCCTTGCTGTTTGAACAGATTCTGGACTCCACACACTTTGGATGTTGGAAAGCTTTTTTAAAGCCTTCTCGCAAACTGAAGCCTTCCGAGACTGTCTACCTCAACGAAAATTATGGCCTGAAATTGGTAGAAAGATTTGAAGGCTACTGGATTGTTTCTCTACAGGATCTGCATTCTCAAGAACCCCTGACTCCATCTGATCAAGCCCTTTTGCTTGAGGAGATTGGAAATTTGCCACTACCACCCTATATCAAGGATTACAAGGGTGACCTGGGCAGATACCAGACTATTTTCGCCAGTGAGCTCGGAGCAGCCGCAGCCCCCACTGCAGGGCTTCACTTCGACTCGAATATGATAGAAAGTCTAAAGGCGATGGGACACGAATTTTGTGAAGTGACCCTGCATGTTGGGCCGGGAACCTTCAAGCCAATTGATACCGATGACATTCGGGACTATCCAATTCACAGAGAGTTTATCAGTGTTGGTCAAGTCACCATTGATTTGCTTCAAAGGGCAAGGTCCCAAAATCACAAAATTGTAGCGATTGGTACAACCTCTCTGAGAGTTCTTGAGAGTGTTTATCGTCAAAATCAATGGAGAAACGCCTGGTCTGGCTGGACACAGCTTTATCTCTATCCCGGGCAGAAGGTACATGCCTGTGACTACCTTATGACCAATTTTCACCTTCCTTGCAGCAGTCTTCTTGTTTTGGTAGCGAGCCTGGTTGGTGTGGATAATCTTCATAGAATCTACAAAGAAGCAATCGAGGAGCAATACCGTTTCTTTTCGTTTGGAGATACGAGTATTCTTCCAAATCTTAGTCCCTGCTCTTAAGCCTTTGTGGGCCTGAGACGATAACCTTTTACAGGTTATTTATGGAAACACACTATCTCATTCTGGGAATTATCCAGGGGCTCACTGAATTCTTGCCGGTTTCTTCATCAGGGCATCTCGTACTCTTTGAGAGATGGTTTGTACAGGGAGTTTCCAACTCTTCGCTACTTCTGATGAACGTTTTCTTTCATATGGGAACTCTTCTGAGTGTTCTTCTATTTTTTAGAAAAGATCTGTGGATTTACATCAAAGAAAGCATTTCCTGGCTGAAAGCACCCACCAGGAATACAAATCCAATTCAAACAGAAGTCGGAATGATCATTCTTCTGACGATTCCGACAGGCTTGATAGGTCTTGCAATGAAAAAAGGTGGAATAGCTCATATCAGCGTCAACGGTGTTTTAAGTGCACTTTGCGTGACAGGATTACTTTGTATCATCATCGATCGATTGAATCCCGCGGGAAGAGATCAAATCAGTTGGAAACAAGCTCTTTTCCTTGGTGTGATCCAAGGCTTGGCGGTAGTTCCCGGGATTTCAAGGTCAGGTAGTACCATATTTGCGGGTCTTCTCATCGGAGCTTCCCGGGAGAAGATGGCCTCCTTTTCTTTCCTGATGTCCATTCCTGCAATTTGTGCAGCGTTTTTGCTGGAGCTGAAAGAAGCATATGAAGCCGGTGGGGCAACTGACATTGATAGTCTGTCTTTGTTTCTGGGCTTTTCCCTTTCCTTTATTGTTGGATACCTGTCTCTAATCCTTCTCATCTCCCTACTCAAAAAGAAGAACTTCAAGATTTTTGGAATATATTGTCTGTCACTTGCAATCCTGGCCGGGTTTGGCTGGATTCAGCCATCGTGATGAGGTGCCTATGAAATCAAGCAGCAAACACGCCAGTACACAATTGACTCTAGCTCAAAGACTTTTGGAAGGTCCTTCTGAATCAGAGTCTACCTCACTCGAAGAAGCCAAGCCAAAGAAGCCCAAGGCCAAGAAAAGAAGCAAGAAATCAAAAGCCAATACTATCGAGAGCAGCTATCAATCAGGTTCTGACCTTACTGCAATCACCATTGAGGCTTGCCTGCCGGAACTGGAAGGTCAAACAAGAAAAAGAAATGAAGTCCTTGGGGTCCTCTACATTGGACTTGCCATGGTCATCATCGCTGGATTGGCCTTGGAGCAAAAGGGACAAGTTCAGGTTTTAGTCAGCCAGTTTGCGACCTTGAACGGAGTCGGGCCTGTATTTCTAGCACTATTCATTTTTTATTGCGGAGTCAGAAGACTCATGGGACAAGTGGTCTTTGAAAAGAGCAGCCAGATTCTTGCCTTTCCCCTCATGTACTTTTCCTTCATTGGATTTTTGTCTGCGACGCTTCCACCGCTGCAGGGAGACATCTATCTAGGAGGGAAAGTCGGCCAAATGATTGCCTGGCTTGGGCACTCCATCATTGGTGAATTGTCCACAGGCATCACATTGCTGGCAGCTTTCCTGATCAGCTTCATGCATGTTACCGAAATCTATATTTCGGATCTTGCCGTTTCAGGATTTCAAATGATGAAGCGCTTCTCTCTCCAATCTTACAAAGCGATCAAGATCGTGATGTTGGTGCTGCACAAGTCTGTGTGGCTGACTCTGGAAAAATTGCACACCGGTGTTTATGTGGTCATCGAAGATCTGATCGTGCATGTGGAAAGATGGTTTCAAAAAGAAGCTGAGCCAGCCCGGGATGATTCCAATTCAATCGAGGATGAGAAGGAGCCTGTAGACAATACGGCGAGTAAATCAGTGGAGGAGGAAACCCTTCAGGAAGATTCGTCTATTCAGGAGGAAGCTGTTGAGTCGGATGACATGATAGAAACGGATTCCTTGGAAAAGAACGAGTCTTTTGATTTTGAGGATGACTATGTTTCGGACTCAGATGAAGAAGAGGATGAAGATTACCCCGATACAATTACTGTTGAAGTTGATCGTGAGGATGAGGAAGAAAAGGAAGGACTGCTCTCAAAAGTTCCCGGATTGTCCTTTTTCCAGAGAAAGGAAGTTTTGGTAGAAGAAGGGGAATTGGAAGACCTTGAAGAAGATGTCATTCCTCCCGAGGCTTTGGAACCATTGCGTGAATCTCAAGAGATACCACATGAAACTGAAATCGTAGAGGAAGCAGTAGATCTGGTTGAAGATGAAGCTATCCTTGAGGATGCCGAGCTAGAAGATGAGGACCTGGATGAGGATGAGCTGGATGGTGATGATCGCTACTTTGATGGAGCCGAGCTTCCAACAATAAGCCTTCTGCAAGATCCACCTACAGATCAAAAGCGGGACTGTGAGCAATCTTTGCAAAGAAGAGGGCAGGAGCTAGTCAGCTCACTGGGTAATTTTAAGGTAGAAGTTGGACTGGACAATTTTGTACAGGGTCCAACAATCACCAGGTTTGAATTGAAAACAGCCAAAGGAACCCGTCTCAACAAACTGCGAAACCTTAGTGATGAGATAGCGATGTCACTACAGGCTAAGTCGGTGAGAATTGAAGCTCCGATTCCGGGTACCAATAAAGTAGGTATCGAGGTTCCCAATGCGAATCCTGTGCCCGTCTACTTTAAGGAAGTTATCGAGTCAATAACATCTGATCAGGATGCTCACTGCCTGAGTATTGCCTTTGGAAAGGGGATTGATGGTCACCCTGTGATCGGAAATCTTGCGAAGATGCCACACTTGCTTGTAGCAGGGGCAACAGGAGCGGGTAAGTCGGTCTGTGTAAACACCCTGATATCCTCCATCCTGTTTCGCAACACTCCGGAAGAAGTAAAATTCGTAATGATTGATCCCAAACAGGTTGAATTTGCCGTCTATCAGGGCATCCCCCACCTCATCACTGATGTTGTTACGGACCCTGAGCAGGCTGCAGCAGCTCTTCGCTGGGGAGTCGAGGAAATGGAGCAACGCTATACCCTGCTCTCGGGCTATGGAGTTCGACACATTGATAATTTCAATAAAAAGTTAATGACCCACAAACTTCATGCAATCAAAGATGATGCTCCAGCATTGCCTTCCAAGCCGCTACCCTACGTAGTCATCATCGTGGACGAGCTTGCCGACTTGATGATGGTAGCTAAGAAGGATGTGGAAACCTCAATCTGTCGAATAGCACAAAAAGCGCGAGCGGTTGGGATTCATCTGGTCATCGCGACACAACGGCCATCCGTTGATGTAATCACCGGACTCATCAAAGCCAATCTTCCAAGTCGAATATCCTTCATGGTAACCAACGGTATTGATTCAAAGACAATTCTTGATCAAACTGGTGCTGAAAAGCTCCTTGGAAAGGGGGATATGCTCTATCTTCCGGCCGGAACGAACAAACCCGAGCGTGTACAGGGTGCTTTCATGACAGATGACGAAGTGGAAGTCCTGGTTCGACAAATCAAAGACAATTTCGGTGAAGGGCAATACGAAGACATCATCAGTGATTTCATGGAAACTGAAGAGGCCGTCGAAGATAGCCAGGAATTCTATGACGAAAAATTCAATGCAGCACTTGATGTCATCGCAAAAGAAAAGTACGCTTCCACTTCTATGCTGCAAAGACACTTGGGAATCGGATACAATCGAGCAGCCAGGATCGTTGATGTGATGTACGCCCGAGGCATCTGTGGAGGACAGGAAAGTGGCAAAAAACGAAAAATTACTATCCCGGTGGAAGAAATTCCTGACCACTACATCTAATTTCAGTGAATCACAAGATGTGCGCTTTCTCTATGGCAGAAATCCGATTCAGGAGGCTTTAAGCGCAGACCCCGAGCGATTAGTCGCGGTTGCCTATTTTCAGGGAATCGATAAACCAGGAAAACTGCTACGGGATCAGTTAAGAAAATCCGGTGTATACACCATACCCTGTAAATCCAAAGAACAAATTCATCGACTGTGTACATCCGGAGATCACCAGGGCTTTGCGGCGGTCGCTCAAGCTCTTCCTGAAGCCAACCTGCAAATACTCGAGCAGGACAAGGCACGCCTCCTTCTCTTAAGCCAGATTCAGGATCCCGGTAACCTTGGGGCGATTGTCAGGAATGCGGATCACTTTGGTGTGGATCTGGTTGCTCTGGGTTCCAAAGGCTCCTGCTCATTTCAGTTAGCCAGTGTTGCCAAGAGCTCATCCGGGGCCGTTGAGCATCAACCCTTTCTGGAAGTCCAGGAAATGGGACACTTTCTTCATCAACTGAAACAGAATGATTTTCATATCATTGGCCTGGATGGAGAAGCGGATACTGACCTGATGACTATTGAGACGCAAAAATTTCCAAAATTGGCGATGGTTCTTGGGAGTGAAGGCTTCGGGATTCACCACAAACTGGAAAAACATATCGATTCAATGGCCAGTATCCCCCGGCTGGGAAAGGTGAACAGCCTTAATGTTTCTGCCGCCAGCGTGCTTGCTTCCTGGCTGCTTTCACAATAACTCTTTCTCCTTGAAATTAACCGTTGACACTTGCCTGAACTGTAGGTAAAATCGTCGCTCTTCTACGGAAGACAAGTATGCCCAGGTGGCGGAACTGGTAGACGCGTTGGACTTAAAATCCAGTGCCAGCAATGGCGTATCGGTTCGATTCCGATCCTGGGTATGCTCTATTACGAATGATCGCGGGGTGGAGCAGTCTGGTAGCTCGTCGGGCTCATAACCCGAAGGTCGTCGGTTCAAATCCGGCCCCCGCATCCAGTTTGTAAGTAGAAGAACATTTTTTGCATGATCGCGGGGTGGAGCAGTCTGGTAGCTCGTCGGGCTCATAACCCGAAGGTCGTTGGTTCAAATCCGGCCCCCGCATCCATTGCGAAAGAAACTTGATGATGGCGATGTAGCTCAGTTGGTTAGAGCAGCGGAATCATAATCCGCGTGTCCGGGGTTCGAGTCCCTGCATCGCTATTTTTTTATTCCGAAAACTGGGGAAATCGGTCGATCTGGCTTCCCCAGGCTTTGAAACAAGGGACTTCCCGAATTCCAAAATAGCTCCGCTATTCCGGACCTCGTGAAGGCCCTTTTTTCTTTGCCTGGAAAACCCGGCTCTTCCCGATTTCCCCAGCTTTCGGAATAGTTTTTTTTTGGGGGGTTGGGGAGTGGGACTACTCGTTTAGGGCTAAGGGTGGGTCTTCTTGGAAATGTTGCTTCGCGACTTCCGCTCGATGCTGGATTTCTTTTGGATGGGACTACCCGTGTTTTGCCAGGGGTGAGGCTCTTGCAATCGCTCGCTTGCGCTAGATTGTGCTCTAGTTTTTTCGAAGCATGTAAATCAGTTCATTTGATTGAAGACCCCGCAGGATCAAATGTTTCTTTGATCTCTCGACTAACTGATAAAATCGCTTTACGCTGGAGGTTACATGAAATTTGTCCTCATCAGATAGTATTTGATTCATTGGATCGTTGATGTAAGTTTCATAGTCTTCTTTGAGTCGAAAGTACGCAGTCTCTACCCTTGAGATGTTGTTATCTTCATAGGCACGGAGGTATTTTTCATGAGAGTATGTTTGGTGCTCAAGTTGAAGCAACTTATTTGAAATTGGTGCGATTTCTTGAATCAAAACTTTCTCACTGAACTTCTCATTTAGCTCAGAAGGACTGGTGCTTTGAATGGACTTCAGGCTTTCTACCCGGATACTGTGTGAGCCAGGATTCCAACCTCCGTAGTGTATTTTCCTGACTTCCCATTATCCTTTGAAGTAGTTTTCGGGGTTCCAGTTTAGCTTGGGGATGATTACTGAGTCTGGTTTGGTTTTAGTTGTGGACCGGGAGTCACCGAGGGTTCTGATCCAGTAGTTCTTGTCGGGGCTTAGGAACTCAAGAGTTTGGTGGCTGTTTTCGATGCTTTCATTCATTTCAACCACGCTGTATTGAAACCAGAGTCCGTTTTCATATCCCCAGATAATCTCAACTTCAGGATTCTCTTCTATGTATTGAACCGGCGTCTGTTCCGTTCCTGATATTTGCGTCCAGGAATAGGGGTTGGAGTGAGAATAGCTGGATAAAGTAAGCAATAGTATCGCCAGTCGAAATAGCATGAATTTGTCCTTTCCTTTCTACCAACCTCAAATCTGAGGATTGTTTTGTTAATGGATAGCTCACTATTTGTTTAAATTTGTTTGAATTTGTTTGATTGTGATTAAAAACTGCTGATCAAGGATTAGTTCGACCACTGAGTTTTGAAAAATGACAAGCTTAAGGAGTGGCCGTTTTAATTCAATGGATTGGAGGCAAGATGGATCACGCTTGGGTGGGGTTAGATCTCAGCAGGAAAGTCGAATATTTAGAAGAGTTGGTCAGGTTATCAGCTAAGGCGCGACGAGAAGGTCTACTTTCTCTTGAAGAGGACCTTGACCTGTTTCCAGATTTTATGAAAACTGGTTTGCAGCTTGTTATTGATGGTACTGAAGGGGATTTGGTTCGCTATATCTGCCGAATGCGAATTTCATCTGAAATGGCCCTTTTTCGTAAGCAACTCGACTTTATCAGTGATTTGTTTGAACAGCCCAATCTTGATGTTGACCTTGTTATTAAAGCCTCTTCAGTCTTTGATAGCATCGAGGATGATCCGGTATGGTACCCAATCTACAAGCTTTTAAAACAGGAGGGCACCCTTCTGGAGGCTATGAGCAAAGAGACTATCTTGTGGGAACCCCACTTGATAGTTGTACAGTATCTGGACACACTCTTCAGGACTGAGGATACCACTCATTACTCTGATTCAGACCCGAAAGTTCCTTTCATTGTTGGACTTTCAAGAACCAAAAAGGAGACCGTAGCAGATGCTCTGGAGTCCCTACTGGTTTGCATTTTGGAAGGTATCTTGTCGATCCAGGCCGGGGATAACCCGAGAATCGTGGATGCCAAGTTGCAGGCCGCTTAAGGCGAGTTAGGAATGTGATTCTAAGGATTTAAGCCTTGCTCTAAAAAATGCTGACGACGAGCTACTTCAAGTTTTTGAAAGAAACATGTCCGAGAGGGCATGGACTATGTTGTCCGAAGAGATGAGATTTATGGGTCCCGTAAGGCTTGTAGATGTGAAAGAGGCCCGCTCCAAAATGATGTCTATTGTCAATGGCCTGGTTGAAGCAGGAGAGATTATTCTGGATTGAGAAGGAATATAAAAGTAGTCTCAGATTTTTCAGATTGGAGACGACTGCTTCAAAAAAGTCAGAAACATCCAGCTGATCACTGGCCACTTCAAGATTCATTAAAACAATTGCATTGGGGTTCTCCGTGAAACAGTTCACATATTCATCAGTTGTGGCAAAACTGTGAACGGTGTAACCCTCTTTTGCCAGAATCCAGTTGAGATTTATCGCACTCTGACTTGCTCTGTCTTCAAAAAACAAGACCGTTTTCTCTATATTCACTTCCGGGCTGATGTACTTTTAGACCGCCTTGAGTAGTTTGTCCTCATCCACCGGTTTTGCGACAAACTCTCGCACTCCGAAGTTGGCCGCCTTGAGAACTGTTTTTCTATCAGTGAGAGAAGAACAGACTATGATTGGAAGATCTGGATCAGATTTTCTCAGATTAACCACAGTGACTAAACCATCTTGACCAGGCATGTGTATGTCGGTAATCATCAAAACCACATTGTTACCGGGAGTCTTGATGATTTTTTCAGCAGCTATACCGTCGGAAGCCTCCAAAATCTTGTAAGTCAGGGCTGCCAGCATCTTGGTAATACGCTTTCGCATAAAAAGAGTATCATCTACAATGAGAATGCTTTTACCGACCCTTTGAATAGATATTTACCCATTTTGCATGATTCTGCTAGTTTTGCCCAGAAATCTGTCCATTGTGGGTAAACTTATTGAGTTAAGTGGTCGATACCTTCGATAAGGAAAGTTGCGTCTTGTTTTTGGTGATAGATCTATGAATGTTTTGATTGTAGGTAACAAAGGATATTTGGGATCTTCTCTTCAGAGTCATCTTGGGAAGACTTTTTCCTGCGATGGCTATGATTTATCCGACAGGGACTGGGCATCAAAGAAAATTGCCAATACCGATGTGATTGTTCTGTGCAATGGGCTCTCCAATCATCTCGAAGGTCAGAAAAATCCGCAGTTGGACTTCGAGAGAAATGTGAGTGATTACCTGGAGCTCATTAACCTGAATGAGATCGCAGGAAAAAAACTGTTGTACCTCTCTTCGGTTTGCGTCTATGGAACCCTGCATGGTGATGTGACTGAAGAGCATCCCTTTCAACCACGGGAACCTCAGGCGATTCACAAATTGCTGATCGAAAAGCATCTGGAATTTCAGAGTAGAAAGATGGACTTCCAATTCTGTACTCTGCGCTTTGGGGCGGTTGTGGGTGGTAAAAGCAGTCTGGAAAATTTATCTATGCTGGAAAAGATTTGCGAGTGCGCTATCGAGAAAGATCCGATGATACTCTACGGTGGTGAGAAGCGTACTTACCCTTACCTTGAACTGGAGAACTTTCAGGAAGTGGTGAAGAGAATCCTGCGCAAGGATCTGTTTGATAATGAAGTGTATCACTGTCCCACTCAACATCTTCAGATGGGGGATTTGGTTAATTTACTGACTGTAGAATTTCAGGGGGCAAGAGAAGATCAACCCTTTCGAATCAACAGCAACAAACTGGAAGAGAAGCTGGGCTTCAAATTACTCAAATCAAATCTGCCTCAATTGGTAGAAAGGCTATGCCATGAAATCAAAGAATCCCGAGATCTTTCTTAAGATCAATCAAAAAATCCAGAATCTACTTGGGCAGGATTTCTACCTATTGGGGGAATGGACAAGCCGCTTTGAAGAAGATTTCGCCAGGTACAGCAAAGCGTCCCATTGTATAGGAGTCAGTTCAGGCACCAGTGCTTTGCAATTACTCCTCAAAAGTTTGGATTTGCCCGTTGGTTCCGGAATTATGGTGACTTCCTTCTGTCCTATCCCGACAATCATGTCTATTCTGGAAGTGGGACATGTTCCAGTATTTGTTGATATCGAGAAAGATACCCTTAACATCAGTCCCAGAACTCTTCACGAGGCTTACAATTCTTCCTGCAAGGCGGTTCTGGCAGTTCATATTTTCGGAAAACTTGCTCCCATGCTCGAGATTTCTCATTGGGCGGAAAGTAAGTCCATGTTTGTTCTGGAAGATGCTTGTCAGGCGGTGGGGTCCTACTCTAATTCAAGCACAATCGCGCAGCATTCCTGGGGTGCTGCCATGAGCTTCTATCCCACCAAAAATCTGGGAGCCTGGGGAGATGCAGGAGCTGTCCTGACCAACAGTTTGGCCTGTAAAACCAGAATCTGTGAGCTGAGAAACTATGGTCTTGATGAGAGTTTCCAGAGTCGCGGGACCGGTGGTAACTATCGTATGGATGAAATCCAGGCTTTGGTTCTCGATGAGAAGTTGGCTTGTATGAATGAATTCCATAATCAGAGGATGACTTTGGTTTCACAGTATCGAAATCTTCTGCCCAAGGAAGGTTTTCAACCAGTGGAACTGGGGGAATTTCATAATCATCATGTGTTTTCATTTCTTCTTGAAAACCCCATGCAAAGAGAGCAATACAGAGAGTTTTGCAAATTGCATAAACTACGAGCCAATTTCTTCTATGAAAAGCCAATCTATAAGAGCGAGGGTTTAAAGCATCATGCCTGTAAGGACCTGGAAGGTGTAAGTGATGTATGCTCCAGAATTATCAACCTGCCACTGAATGAGCCCCAGCTTACAGAGGAAGTTTGCAAGTTCTTGAATTCAATTCTCTCCTGAGTCTTCCAAACATCAGTTGAGCTTTTCCAGATCGAATGGAAATGTTAAGGGGTTGAGAGGGGATAGAGTGTTAAGTGCTATCCCCAATAAGGACCTTCAAAAAATTCATTCAGGAATCAGGTGAACTTGAAGATTTGAAAGCGAGAATTGATTTTCTCATGAATTTGATTGTAGAAATCGATGGATCGACCTTCAAAGACAAGCCAGAAACAACCTTTTCTATCCGGGCGATTTGAAAAGGATCTGAGCTCACTCGGAAGCATCTTCAAGACTTCCCGCGCCGGGTCGATACCTTCAATCCAGTTCTTCATTTTGAGAAATTTCTCCTCGTTATCGCACACCAGAGTGATAGCACCTTCCGATTGCTGTAGATACTGGATGCCCATACGTTCAAAAAAATCCTGATTGAATTGCCCCGGATAACGAACAAAGAGCTTTTGATAATTTTGCTCGAGGTAGCTTTCATTGAGCTTGTCTGAGTGGACTTTGTAGAATCTCAGGCGACCTTGAATCTCACCTTCATACTCCAATTGAAATCCACACTTTTCCAGAGTTGGAAGGTGAAGATATTGATTCTCTTCAAGGATGATAAGGTCCGTGGGTCGAATTTTGATTTTTTCCAAAAGAAGGGGGTAGAACTCAGGGCAGTATTTGTGCTCATCAGCTTCATCAAAGACCATCTGATATTTGACTCCATGCAAGAACAGAGAGAAGGGGCGGGCATGAAATTTATAGTAGATTTGTAGTCTCCATCCAACCACCCACAAGGATCTGGACTCACGCAGCATTGGCTCGAACTTGCTACCGGGGATTTCCTCCACAAGATCATTGTAGATGCGTTGATGAACCAGAGCCTTGGGCCACCATTGTCTGGAGGAGAAAAATATCCACCTGATCAGTACTGCAACACCAAGAATCAGAATCAGTTGTTCAATAGTGAGTACTCCAGCAATTGCTGTGCTTGAGAAGAGGCTTAGGGAGGGGATAAGCGCAATGTAGTGATAGTGGAAAAAACCCTTTTGTGCAAGAATTCCAAGAATTGCTGCACCAAGCCACAGGCCTGAGAAAATCATCGAAGTTGGTTGAGTGAAAAGTCCCCAAATTCCGAAGGCCAGTAAAAAACTGTGTTCCCAAAGAATAGGCTTCAGGAAGGGGAGGAGGAGTCTTTTCCAGGCATACCAGCCCGAGTCCCGAAATTTCGCAAAAGCAAAAAAACCATGCCATGCAAAATCGAAAACACCGAGAACTTTAAGATATGCATAATAGGCTGCCAGGCTGAACAGAACGCCAAGCAGACCATGGATGAATCCGAGAGCAAAGCCAGCCTCTGGAATGTAGAACCAGCCCAGCAGAAAGACGATTTCGATACTCAGATTAATTTTGAATAAATAGGAAAGAAATAGACAACTTCCCAGAAGCAGAGAGGGATGTAAGGGAGCTTGAAAATAGAATAGCAGTATCCAGGGCAAAAAACAGATACCCAGCAGTTCAATTGTATAAATGTAGACCACACCTGTGCTGAAAGCCCCAACACAAAAGGCATAGCAGGCTAAAAAGTAGAAGAAGTGATCTTGAGCAAATCCCATATGAGGTAGTACCAGTTTCCATCCAGCAATGCTCAATAGGATTGCAGCTAACTGACCCAGTCTGCTGTGATAGCGCAAATCAAGCCAGCCAAGGACTTTCTTGAAGAGGGCATAGTAAAACAAGGCGAAACTGCGAAAGCCTCCGTTATGAATGATGAGGTCTTCTTTCAAATTTTCCTCTTTGAAGTGGCCCCAGTTGGCGAAAAACCCAATGTCTCCATGGCAGGGAAGGGGGAAGTAAATCAGTCGATTCAAAATCAAAAGTAGACAGATGGCTTCAAAGTTGTTGAGCATAGCGGCAGGCTTCCCTCCCGATTTCGAAGATATCACGGAAGCGTACTGTAGATTGACCCTGTGATCTGACTAGATAGGGTACGGGTAGCTCTTTCACTTCAAATCCGTTGCGCAAACATTCCAGTACGAGTTGTGCATCGATGAACCAGCGATCTGTATCCAGGTGAAGATGCGTGAGAATCTCTCTACGGAAAACCTTGAAAGTGTAATTGATCGTTTCAAAGTCAGCATGTGGTCCAAAGAGGATATTTAGAAACAAGCGATATCCGCTAGTGTAGGCAACCCTCTTCCAATTCGCACGATCTCCGAAGCGAACTCCTAAAACAAAGTCACAATTTTTGTTATTGAGTAGATCAAGTGCTCTGCTGACGTAGTTCAGCTTAAAAGGTCGATCCGCATCATAGTGGCAGATATACTCTCCCTCACAAGCATCATAAGCTTCACGAAGGGCTTTGCCCATGCCAAGACGTTTGCCTTGATTGATGAGCAGGACTTCTCCCTCACTGGCCCACCGTCTTGCAATCTCCAGAGTTCCATCTGTACTACCCGAGTCAACCACGACTATCTGTACCTTTTCAGGAATCGTCTGAGACCAGTCCCTCAGTTCCAGAAGGCATTCTGGAAGACTATCCCTTTCGTTATAAGTGGCGACAATTACGCTAAGATCAAAGCTGTGATTCATACATTACTTATCGGCCTCAATGGACGGGCAATGCAGTCTGGAAACACAAGCAGGTCTACTCTGGTCAGAAAAGAGCGGGAAATCTCCGATAGCAAGCTATATGAATCAAAATTATGAGCGAATTTTTGTCGGCGCAGACTTAACTTTGGATGCGAAAAGAGAAGCCTTTTTCAGGTCCTGTCTGGAATGTCACTTTGCAAACGCCGAAATTTTCTGGTCCGGTGTTAAGGGAAAATCAGATCGCTCGATTCGAGAGGAAACGCGGGAATGTGATGCTATTGTAGTCTTATTCATGGGCTATTCACTGAAGCGATACAGCCAGAATCTGATGCCTTTGCTTGGGTTAAAGAAACCTTTACTGGGCTTAAATCCGGATGGAGACTTCTTTGAAATGGATCCGTTCAAGGTTCACTCAATTTTGTTGGGCGCAAAGTTGGAGCAGTTGTTTTGGAGTGGAGTAGGAAGGGTTCTGCACCT
>Ga0181583_10000473_pt1 | contig 29181 bp, 3 predicted proteins | sample 071ome_31_FD_132461 | JGI IMG/M metagenome (GOLD analysis project Ga0181583, IMG submission 132461) | Coastal salt marsh microbial communities from the Groves Creek Marsh, Skidaway Island, Georgia - 071405CT metaG (megahit assembly) | ecosystem: Environmental > Aquatic > Marine > Intertidal zone... | reverse complement strand
GGGGCCGGCGGACGCGGCGATGGCGGCGGCGGAGGCCGGGGCGACGGTGCTGACCCTCTCGGTCCGCCACGGGGCGCGCGGGGTGGGCGTGTACCTGATCGACGTCGAGTGGCTGGGGCGGCGGGTGGCGGAGCTCGCCGCGGGCGGGGAGGCCGGGGGGACCCAGGCGGTGTACGACCGGGCCTTCGCGGACAGCCTCGTCCCGGTCGGCCCGATGTTCCGCAAGGGGGCGGGGGGCGGGGGGGTGCGGGCGGCGGCCATGTCGGGGGTGCCGGGGCGGGACCGGCTGTCGATCGTGGCCGTCATGGGGGAGAAGGGGCACATCAAGGTGCCCGCGGAGGAGGACGACCCGGCGTCGCCGCTCGGCTCGGCCTACAACAGCCGCCGGGGCAGCCTGCAGAGCCCCGGCGAGGGGTCGGAGGAGGAGCAAGGGGAGGCGCGCCCGCGGCCGGTGACCCCCCCCCAGGCCGCCGCCGAGCCCGCCAGCGTCGCCAGGGCCCCGGCCCCGGTCCCGGGAGGGCGCGGCAGGGGCAGGGGCAGGGGCAGGGGCAGGGGCAGGGGGCCGCCGCCGGGCCGGGGCCGGGGGCGGGGCCGGGGGCCACCCCTCGTGGCGCCCGCGCCCGAGCCCGAGCCCGAGCCGGAGCCGGAGCCAGAGCCCGAGCCAGAGCCAGAGCCCGAGCCAGAGCCGAAGAAGGTCAGGAGGAAGAAGGTGGGCCGCCGGGTCAAGCCGTTCCTGGGGCTGTTCTGATTGATGAGAGGATATAGGGTTAGGGTAGGGTACTGGTGGGGTGCGGGGCCGGGGGCCGCCCCTCGTGCCGCCCGCGCCCGAGCCCGAGCCCGAGCCCGACAGCCTGAGTCTCTCCCGGGGAGAGTGTCCACCTCAGGTGTGCCAGCGAAGCCGGCGCTGTTCTCGCTCGAGAAACGCGGAGGCCGACTGGCCTCCGCCCCTTGGGCTCCCGTGTCGTGAACATTACCGTCAGAGTGTATGGAAGCGCGTGACATCGGGCGCAGAGCCGGCGAGCGCGGTTTTCAGTACGAAAAGAGCGGCACATCGCGACAGCGCCCCTCACCGTCACGAGGACGACTGGGAGCGACGTTTTTGATTCGCTCGGGACGATCATCCCGATATATACGCGGCGAGGGCCAGGTGGGCGCTCTTGATCACCCAGGCGCCCCCCGACCGCCCAAAGCAGGACCTCGAGGGGAGGGCCCCCCTACATGTTAGCACCGAAGTCGGGCCGTCGTGACCGTTTGCAGGATCTCCCTGGATCTGATTGGAAGGAATCGGCCGAGTTCGGGTTAGGATGACGCAAGACAAGAAGGGAGAGTGCGTCAAGGTGGTGGTGCGATGCAGGTAAGGGCCCCCCAAGCGACCGACCTAGCGACCCCGCCGTGGCTCCTCCCGGACGCCCCCTTGACCCGCTCGCCCCACATTCCGGCTATTCTTGTGATGATTCCCGTCTCACCCAGGCCGGGCCCCCGGTGACGCCGCCCGCGGCGCCGGGGAGCCGACCCCGAATCAAAACGCCCGGCCCACCGACCCGTCCCCGCGCCGGCCCCGGGGCCACGGCCCGCCCATCCCCCACCCCCGCCCCCCGCGCGCAGGCCCCCCAACACGAAGGAGACGCGCGAGGGGCGCAAGAACATCGTGACCATGGACGTGGCCCGGGGAGAGATCACGGTGACGAACCCCGACGCCGACCCGGGCGCCGCCCCGATGCGCTTCACCTTTGACCAGGTGTACGACATGGACACGCGGCAGGTGGACCTCTACGACATCACTGCGCGCCCCATCGTGGACAGCGTGCTGGAGGGGTACAACGGGACCATCTTCGCCTACGGGCAGACGGGCTGCGGCAAGACGTTCACCATGTCGGGGGTGGAGAAGGACGAGGAGCTGCGAGGGGTCATCCCGCGGGCCTTCCGGCACACGTTCGAGGCGATCGCGGCGAGCACGGCGCGGACGTACATGGTGAGGGCGAGCTTCCTGGAGATCTACAACGAGGAGATCCGGGACTTGCTGGGCAAGGACCACACGAAGAAGCTCGACCTGCGCGAGACGGTCGAGAAGGGCGTCTACGTGCAGGGGCTGACGCAGTTCACGGTGAGCGGGGTGGCGGAGCTGGAGACGGTGCTGAGCGTGGGGAACAAGAACCGGAGCGTGGGGGCGACGGCGATGAACCAGGACTCGTCCCGGTCGCACTCGATCTTCACCATCACGGTGGAGTGCACCGACAAGGACGGGGACAACCCCACGGCGGCGGCCGACGGCGGGACGGGGGGGCACATCCGGCAGGGGAAGCTCAACCTGGTGGACCTGGCCGGATCGGAGCGGCAGTCCAAGACGCACGCGACGGGGCAGCGGCTCAAGGAGGCCACCAAGATCAACCTGTCGCTCTCCGCGCTGGGCAACGTGATCAGCGCGCTCGTGGACGGCAAGTCGAGCCACATCCCCTACCGCGACTCAAAGCTCACGCGCATGCTCCAGGACTCCCTCGGCGGCAACACCAAGACGTGCATGTGCGCCAACGTGTCCCCCGCCGACTACAACTACGACGAGACCATCTCCACCCTCCGCTACGCCAACCGCGCCAAGAACATCAAGAACAAGCCCAAGATCAACGAGGACCCCAAGGACACGATGATCCGCGAGATGCAGGAGAAGGTCGCGGAGCTCAAGGCCCGGCTCGCCGAGAAGGGCGGCGGGGCCAAGCCCCGACCCCCGCCCAAGGTGGTGCACAAGGTGGTCGAGGAGGGCCCGGGGGAGGAGCAGCTGGCCGAGATCAAGCGGCGGATGGCGCAGGAGCTGCAGGAGAAGATGAAGAACGCGGCGAACGAGCAGGCGCGGCAGCGGGCCAAGGAAGAGGCGGAGCGCGAGGCGCGGGCGGCCCTGGAGAAGCTCCTGCAGGAGCAGGACAAGACGGACGGGGAGCGACGGGCCATTCAGGCGGCCCTGGCGCAGCAGCACGCCGAGATGGAGGCCATCGCGGCCGACCTCGAGAAGGAGCAGCGGGAGAAGGAGGCGCTGGAGGAGCAGCTGCGGGAGCTCGAGTCCAAGGTCATCGACGGCGGCAAGAACCTGCTCGACGAGGTCGAGGAGCTCGAGAAGAAGGCGGGGGACGTGGAGCGGGACATGATGGTGCGCAAGCGGCAGGAAGAGGAGCTGAACCGGCGCATCGAGCAGCTCAAGGAGGAGGAGATGATGGAGCACCGCAAGTACAAGGACATGAAGGAGGAGGTCGAGGCCATCACGCGCCGCCTCGCCGAGGTCCGCGCGCAGGTGGGCGAGCGGAGCCAGGAGGCCAACGAGGTCCACAAGATCCAGCAGCACGAGCGGGAGGACCTGCTGAGCCAGATCCGGGAGCTGGAGCAGATCATCAAGCTCCGGGACCTCGTCATGCTCTGGTTCATCCCCCAGGAGTACTTCGACGTGATCAAGGAGAACTGCTACATGGACCCGGAGACGGACGAGTGGGTGGTCGGCAACGCGCACCTGGCGGGGAACGCCGTGAGGGCGCAGCTAGACGCGGAGGAGGCCCAGCGGCTGCGGCACGAGGAGGGGGGCGCGGGCGAGAGCGAGAGCGGCTCCGCCTACTTCAGCTACAAGCAGATCAAGGGCGAGGGCGACACGCGCGCGACGCAGTCGGCCGGCGCCACGAGGCGGCCGGGGACCGCCGCGCGCAAGGCCGGGAAGTCCCGTATGGCCACGCGCCCCACGACCACGACGGCCATGGCCGGGGACCGCATGAGGAGCGCGGAGGGGGGGGACCGGAGGCGGTCGCGGGAGGAGCGGCGCAAGGCTGACGTGCCCCGGGCCAGGGGCCTCGTCAAGTAGCGGGGCCTCTTGCTGACAGGGGCGTGCTCCCGTTCGCGGCAGCGACTTCTCGACTCTGCTCTCTGGTTCAACAAGATTCGTGTGCGCGCCGCGGAGACGGCGTGATCCCCGCGCGTCCGGCCCTCGCGCCGGTCTCCCTCCCACTCGCAGTCTAACATGACATGCAAAGCTGCCGCACCTCCGCCCTCCCAAGAAAAGCCCATCCGCGCGCACCTCTCGCCCGTGGCGGTCCACGAATCGCATATCATATGGACTAAAATATCTAGCACCTGCACGGCCGGAAGCGGCGATGCACGTTACGGCGCCGAGCGGGGGCCGGGAAATCCCCGCCCGGCGACCAACAAACCGGGAAACAATGCACTGCATCGCCGCCCCGGTGCAGGTGTGGCAAGCAAAAAAATGAGCACTGGAACTGTCCTCTGGGCCCGTCGACCTCGTCGACCGGGACCCGTACCACGACGGTCCGAGACCGTCCCACAGCACGCGGCCTGGCGCCCGACCCCTTCAGTCCGAGTCCGAGTCCGAGTACTGGAAGGCGCGCGGGCCGGTCGGCCTGGCGCGGACGCTGCGCTGCTGGTTGCGGCGAGCCGCGGGGGCGGGATCGACTTTCCTCGACCCGCCCCCGCTGCTGCCGTCGGTGCTGCCGGCGCCCTGGTTGGGCGCGAAGGAGACTCCCAGCGCCTCGCTCCTCCCGGCGTTCTTCTCGATCCGGTCGGCGATCTTACCCTTGTTGGCGAGGACCGCGACGGCGTCCTCCTCAGCCTCCTCCTTGGGCGTCCCGTCGTCGAGGCTCTTGCCCGAGCCGTTGATCGAGTACAGGGGCATGACCTTCTTCGCCCGGCGCTTGCGGGCGTTGACCACGACGACGGCCGCCGCCGCCAGCAACACGACGAGCACGGCGGCCGAGGCCCCGGCCACGACTCCCACGTTGCGCTTGACCCACGACTCGGCCTCATCAGACGGCGGGACGCCTCCACCGGGCGCGGGCGTCGCCGAGCCGCCGTCGGGAGGCGCCGGCGTGGCGGGGGGAACGGCCACGCTGATCCCCTGGGCGGCGAAGGTCAGGAGGCCGACGTTGCGCTCCTCGTTCGAGGTGCCGTGCCTCGTCATCACAAGGTCCTCGTAGCGCGTCTCCACCCAAGTCTCCGTCACCACGTTGTTCGACGCGCCGCTTGAGGTGAAGGACTCGTCCTTCCGGTATACCACGTGCGGCTGCACCACCGTCGCCTGCGCCAGGCCCCGGGCCGCGCCCTCGGCCGAGGCGCCCTCCCCGGGCCCCTTGAGGGACCGGCGGGTGGCCTGGCCCTTGCTGACGACCTTGCTAAGGCCCGCGGCGCCCAGGGTTAGCTTGACATCGATCTCCTTGACGACCGCCAGCGGCACGGCGACGGGAATGACCGGCTCGGTGGAGGTGTCTGTGGGGTCGGGCTCCTCGAGCTTGCGCTGCACGGCGACGACCCTGACGACGGCGTCGGAGCCCGCACTGTCGAGATCGTTGTACAGGTCGCCCTCCGTCGTCAGGTCGTCGAGCATGAGCACGGCCAACGCCATCTCGCCCCTGACACCCTCTGCCCTGGCCCCGACGCTCGCCGTCAGACCGCCGAAGCTGGCCGAGACGCTCACAGACACTTCGCCGGTCGGCGGCGCCTCGACCTTGCCCAGGACGAACGACACGGACGTCATCGACGCGCCGATGAAGCTGTCTCCGGCGTAAACGCCGTCCGCGAGCAGCGGCATGAGGTCGACCAGGGAACCCATGACCCGGGCGATGGCCGTGGGCCGGCGCTGGCCGTCGGACCCGCAGCCCGAGTGCCCCACGGCCGCGAGGTTGTTGAGGGCCCGGAGCGTGCACAGGCGCGAGCGCGGGCGCAGCTGCAGCCCCTGCGCCACCGCCAGCCCCATCATGGTCTCCATGGCGTCCGACAGCGACGACACCCCCGTCGTCCCGAGCGTCTGGGCGTACTGCGTCATGTCGGCGACGGTGCACGCGACGTTCTCGTGCAGGAGCGGTGAGTACGGCAGCGCGGACGCCAGGGCCTTCATGTGCTTGGCGGCGCGGTCGCTCGCCGACGCGAGGGACACGAGCCCCGCGGGGCACCCGGGCAGCGCCACCGCCCCCAGCGGCTTGGGGACGCAGAACTTCTTCCCGTACACGCCCAGGTACTGCAGGGCGAGGTCCAGGTCGCCGTCGCGGACGTGGATCTCGATCGTGGCGTCGAGCTCGGCGTTGGCCTGGTTGGACAGCGCCTCGTCGTCCCGGAGGGTCGAGGCGAGGCGGCGCCGGCCCACGGCGTCTGCGGACCGGAAGGCGGGGGACGCAGGGTCCCAGTCCGGGCCGTCGGCCCGGAGGGCGCGGCGGGCCGCGCCCGAGCCACTGGCGGCGAGGCCCTCGTCCTCGTTGCGCTTCACGTCGATGATCGACGTCAGGTGGACGATCTCGCTCGTGGCCCCGGCTGAGTCAGTGACGTAGCCGACAATCAGGTACCTGCTCCTGGGGAGGGACCCGGGGAGGAGGAACTGCGTCTCCGCGAGGGAGGTGGCGACCGTGGTCAGGGGCGTCTCCCTGTTCGCGGCCCGCAGGTTGAACAGCGAGGGGAGAGCGCTCGCCGCGGTGGCGTCGTCGGCGAGGCCGAGGGACGTCACGTCCACGTAGGCGAACTCGTAGTAGAGGGGGAGGTCCCCCGGGTCGTCCTGCCAGTCAGACAGCTTGGCCGTGAAGACGGTGACGCCCTCGTTGTAGGGAGACGTGGGGGTGCTGGCCGAGACGGAGATCCCGCCGCCCCAGGGGGCACGGTTGGCCTCCACGGCCACGGTCGACGTCGTGCCGGCCGCGACCCCCCCGCCCGTTACCTTGAAGCGATACGTCTGGCCGCCCACGAGCGCCCCGGCCTTGAGCCGGAGCCGGCGGCCTTCGGTCTTCCCGTCGGTCGTCGAGTCCAGGAGGGACTTGCTGTCCTTGAGCGTGCCTGACTCGAGAGTCCACGCCATGAGCGCAGTGGCCGGGTTGACGTCTGGGTTGGCGTCGGTCGCCTCGACGATCAGCGGGACCGCCTGCGCGTACAGGACGAACTCGGTCGAGGGCGACACGCGCTCCTCCGCCGGCGTCAGGACCTCGACGCGGTGCGTCGGGGGGTCTTGGCCCTCCTCGAGCGCCCTGATCGACCGGAGGACCGACACGGTCACGGTGCGGCCCTCCGAAAGGGGCTCCTTGGCGATGCGCACGGAGAAACGGTACGTGGACCCCGCCTTGAGGAGCGCGGCGCTAGGCGCCTCCACCTCGACGTACACGCGCGAGATGAGAACGGCGGCGTCTGTCTCCCGGGAGCCGAAGCAAGGGCTCCCCGCGCTCACGGGCTGCCAGGCGCCCGCGGCGTCCTGCACCACCTCCTCGCAGGACCACTCGAAGTTGAAGGCCGTCTTCTCGCCCGACACGGGGTCGCGGGCGTCGTCCGGGTCGATCGGGGAGGCGGTGATCTCGAAGGGGACGCCAAAGGGCACGTCCGCGTCGCCGCCTGTGACGCGGGCCGAGATGGGCGTCGCGCTCACGGCCACCGTAGCCTCGGTAGTGCCCTTGTACCCGGCGAACCCGGCAGTTGAGGGGGCGGCGGTGAATTCGAAGATATAGGTCTCGCCCACCTGGAGGACCCCGGGCGGGATGGACAGGGTGCGCGACGAGAGCGAGTTTGAGTAGTTGGCGAAGGCCGCGTCAGACGAGAAGGCCGACCGGGCGATGGCGGCCCCGCGCTTGACCGTCCAGTTGAAGGTCATCGAGGCGATGGCCGAGGGCTGGAGGCTCGCGAAGATGGTGCCGCTGCACTTGGCGACGTCGATGGGCTCTACCTCTGCCTTGATGACAACGGGTTCGCTCTTGTTGACGTTCTCGAGGAGCGACAGGCCGCCGGCAATGGAGACGCGAGGGGCGGGGAAGTTGCTCTTGGTCACTTGCGTCGACGCCTCGACCTGAGAGATAGCGCCGAAGAAGTTGGTCACGCGCACGAGGACCGTGTAAGTGGCCCCGGCAGTGAGCTTGCTGGCAGCGACCGTCAGCACCCCGGTGGTGGCCAGGTCGGCATTGACAGCGTCCGTCAGGGCCTGACCGGCGGTCGTCGTGTCGTTTGTCGTGGCGCCCTCGATCACAAACGTGTAGCTCAGCCCGTTGTCCCGGCCCAGACCCCCTGTGGACCCCGAGGCGTCGACCACCAGGTCGTCGCACACCCCCAGCGTCCGCGGGGCCTTGATGTTGATCAGGGGCTTCGGGATGTCGGCGCCCGCGGGGGGAGCGACCGCGTACACGCCTGTGACGGGGAAGGAGTTCCCGTACCGGTTCTTGATCGCATCCTCCTTGAACTGCAGCGTCGACGTTGGGTCGAGCGAGGTCGGCTTGAGCGTTGGCTTGGTCCCAAAGAGGACCACGAGCTCCGACTTGCTAACCCACTGGCAGATCGAGTCGAAGACGCGCTCCGTGGCCACCAGCTGGGACCCGAGCTTGAGTAGGGACGCCTCCGTGAACACGTTGTCGCACGTCGTCAGCGGGGCCGACCCCTCCACCACCCCCGCGTTGGTCTCCGTGTCGAACAGGAACACCACTGACGCGCCGCTCCGGGTGAAGACAGGGTACCCGTCCAGCACCTGCGGGGCCGGGCCCTTGGACACGGACACCGCGAAGGGCGAGCCGGGGGCCGCCTCCCCATCCAGCGTCAGGATGAGCCTGTAGTCCCCGGGGTCCCGGATCTCATACACGATCTCGAGGACGCCCTCGCCAGGGACGCGGGCCGTGCTGACCGTGAAGGTGATAACGCCCTGGTCCTCGGCCACCTGGGTGGCGTCGGCCGGGTCAGCGACAGCGAGGGCGACCTCGGGGACTGTGTCGAGGCTCGTCATCACGTTGCGGCTCAAGTCGAAGAGCCGCACAAAGATGCTCGCGGGGGACCCGGCCCGGGCCGCCGCGAGTCCGGCCCCGAAGACCTCCGAGGAGACAGTGGACGGGGCGCCGGCGGTGACCCTCACGGGGAAGGGCCGCTGCACCACAACGGGGGTGCCAGCCTCCTTGACTGTGACGCGGAAGAGGCCCGAGATGCCCGGCCTGAGGCGCAGGCGGTACTTGCCCTCCGTGGACGGGACCAGGTGCGCGTCCAGTGTGTCGGCGAATGAGGACCCGATGGCCTGCCCGGCGCCGCCCGAGAGGAGGAGCACGGTGGCCGCGAGCGGGGGGGCCGTGTGGTTCACGACTGGGTTCCCGAAGTCGTCGAGGGGCTTGATGTCGATGCCGGTGCCGCTCGCCCCCGAGAAGAACTCCAGCTCGTCGAAGGAGAGGACGGACGGGTCCATCCGGGTCTCGCGCGGGGAGTAGACGCTGTGGTCCACGCCGAGCGCCAGCGAGCGCCGGCCGAGGACGACCGACAGCGGGTCGGCGGGGTCCCTCACGGCGAAGGTGTTGGTCACCTCGAAAGTGTAGCTGCCCATTGCAGTGGGGACGCACATGACGTCGTACAGCCCTGAGACCTCCTGCACGGCGATTTGGCACTTGTTCACCTCCTTGGTCGTCGTGTCCACCAATGAGGCCTCGAACGCCAGCGGGCCTGACAGCGGGTCGTAGAGCTGCCGGTTGCCGAACTGGTCGCGGGGGTCGACCGTCACGGACCACGGGCGCCCGGCGTAGAGCAGGGCGCCCGTGTCGCCGCTGTCGCGCTGCCCGGCGAGGCGCACACGGGAGACCTTCTGGCTCGTGACGGGCTCCGCCACCCACTCCACCTCGTACACGCCGTTCCGGCCGCTGCCCGTGGCCAGCCCAATCGGGCTCCGGTTGTCCCCCGACAGGAAGACCGTCTGGCGGCCGGCCACGTAGCTGGTCCAGGACAAGGTGAACTCGTTCCCGCTGAGCTCCGGGAGGCGCAGGTCGTCCGAGGCCGGGGAGACGAGGGGGAAGTCGAGCCACTGGGTCACAAGGCCAGCCTCCTCGCCGAGCGGGACCTTGTTCGTGTCGCGGACGACGACCTTCATCAGAATAGGCTTGCCGACCACGGCCGTGATGGGGACGCCGCCTGGCTGGAGGATGTTGCCGACCTGGTCGACGACGACCGAGTTGGAGGCGTTGCCGCCGCCGACGTTGAGGTTGTACGCCGTGATGAGGTACCCGTCCGAGCCGATCGTGTTGCCCTTGCACAGGAACCCGTCAGGCTGATCGGTGCCGTCCTTGGTGTACTGCACTGTGAGACGGAAGCTGTAGTTGGACCCGTTGGGGTCCTTGGGCAGCGTCAGGAACACGCGGTGGATCGATAGGCTCAAGTCCACGGGCACGGGGTCCGTCGCCACGGCGCTCAGGCTGGGCCCCCCGCCCGTCAGGGCCATGGTGGTCTTGATGTTCCAGCCCGACGGGAGGGCGCCGACACGATTGCCGAACGAGTCGAGCACTAGCACGTCGAAGTAGTTCTTGTTGTCCCCCTGGAGCACAGCGTCGAGGCCCAGGCTGTAGATCTGCGACCGGGACACGGCCGAGCCGGCAGCCGCGCCGGCGGGATTGCCGGGGGACACGACTGCCTTGTAGGAAAGCCCCCCGGCGGGGTTCTCGAGCTGCCGCCCCTTCACGAAGAAATCGAAGCGAAGCGTCCCCGCAGTCTCGGGGGTGAAGGTGTACTCGTACAGCCCGCGCTTACGCTCGCACTTCTGCTTCTCGGCGGCCGACGTTCCGGCAGCAGTAATGCACGCGGCGACCTGAGTCTCGCCGTTGAAGACGACGGTGAAAGGCACATCCACAGCGGACCCGTCCCGATCGCCGGTGATCCGCAGGGCGAACTTGTCTGACGGCAGGAAGCTCGACGGGGGGATTGTTGGGTCGTTGTGCGTGTGGGCGTCCGCGCCCTGCATGCGCACGTTGTTGTGCTCGTCACGCATTGACACGTACAGAGTCGCCGCATCGCCCGCCTTCATGATTCCCAGCTGCGCGACCACGAAGTCAGTGCCCTGGACGACGGTCCGGCGCAGATCGATGGGCCCAGCGACAATCTCGATCGGCACCTTGTCGAACGCGTCCCCCTGCTCCCCGATCCGCCCCGACACCTTACCCTGCACGGGAACGATAGTCTCGTACCTCAGAAGGTAGTAGCCGCTCGGTCGGGGCGTCATCCTCTCGAAGATGCGGCCCGCGGAGCCGTCATTGGTGATGAGCTCGGCGTAGACGTCCTGGGGGACGTGGTCCTCGCGAGTGACACGGTTGCCGTTCGAGTCGCGAGCGATGACGAGGAACTGCTGCGGGTCGCGGCCGGCCGTGAAGACGGGCTCGATGGGCGCCGTGGGGACCTGAACCAACGAGTACTGCGGGGCCATGTCCCCGGGGAGCACCTCCCCCTCGACGGCCCAGGTGTACGTCTTGTGCGCAACGACGAGGCGCAGGGGGCCGGCCGCCGCCGGGGTGAACGTGAAGAGGTACTGGCCGACACGAGCGTTGGGGGTGACGGTGACGTCCACGTACGAGACGCCCTTGACGATGATCGTCTCGCCCGCCGCGCCGCCGTAGTACATCATGGCGTCCTCGCTGCGGTTCATCGACACGACCCCGGCGTCGTCCACAGCCTGGAGGACCAGCTTGGTCACCCGTCCGGCGCGGAGCACGAGCCCGGAGGCCGTCCCGTTCGGGAGGGGCGCAGTGGCGGGCACCGCGCACTGTTCCTTTAGGTTGGCGTTGAGCGTCGGGCAGAGGAGGGTCGACTGTGCCCCGTCCATGTCGCTTGTGTCGAGCTGCAGGATCCACGCCTTGCCGTCCTTGGAGATTTTCTCCGGCCCGCGCTGGAGCAGCAAGTCGTACGACCCGGCCACGGCCACCTTGACGCTCACGGCGTACATGCCAGTCTGGTAGTCCTCGACGCGCACCACGGCGCTGGCAGGGAGCTTGGTGACCGCGCTGGGGTCAGACAGGGCCTGGATGCGGCTCCCAATCACCTGCGTAACGGATGCCTGGAAGTCGAGGCCGCCCTCGTTGATGTCGTTGTTGAAACGATCGCGGGCCTGTAGAATATAGTGCATGTCCCGGTTGGCCGACACGGTGCCCATCTGACCCGTGCCGGAGCCGGCCACGTACGTCAGGGACCCGTTCAGCGACAGCGGCTTGACGTTGACGGACCCCGTCACGCCATCCGGGGTGAAGAGCTGCCCGAACACGCGGGTCTTGAGGAGCGCGACGCCGGCCTTTTCCGTCGTTATGGTACCAGTGTACCCCTGGAGGGTCTGCGAGTAGGCCACGGGGACATTGACGACCGTGCCGTCGGGGTACTCCAGAGTCGCCGACACCACGGGCTCGAACAGGACGCTGGCAGCCGGCGTGTTGGCCAGCAGCTTGCCCTCGTGCGAGAGGCCGTCCTTGACCGACGCCGGGGCCTCGTTCTTTAGGCGGTCGACCAGGCTCCGCTGCGTCGAGGCGTTGAAGAGGGGCGTGCCCGCCGTGTCCCGCAGCGACAGCGTCCACTCGACCGTCGTGCCCGCCAGAATGGACTCGAGGCCCGAACTGGTGATGCTCGACCGGGCCACGCTGGGGAGCCCGGCCGCCACGTCTACCGCCACGGTCCGACCCACCTCCGTGTTCGTCCCGGGCGTCACGGCGCTGACCGTGTGGTTGCCCAGCACGGTCGGCGTGTGCTGCAGGCGCCAGGCCGTGTGCGTGTGGGGCGGGAAGTTACCCACGCTGACCTTGTTCCCCGGGACGTCCATCGCGGGCACGCTCGATACAGCGACGTCGGCGGGCATGGCCGCCGGGGTCCCCGAGACGCCAGGGAGCCCGAGGCGCACGTCCGCGGCGGTCGGCTGGAACACCAGCCCGTCGACGGGGTTGCCGTTGGCGTCCATCGAGACGTAGTCCACAGCCAGGGGGAACCCGACGAAGCCCGTGACGGACGTCAGGGCCGGGTCGACGACAGTCATCGTCACGGGGTCGTAGAGCTTGGTGACCCACGAGGCGTGCTGCCCCGAGTACACCAGGGGCACGGCAAGGAGCTCGGCCCCCTGGATATTGACGGCCGCGCCCGCCCCAACCTGCAGCATGACGTTGATGAAGTGCTGCCCGCTCCTGGCGATGTTGAAGGACAGCTTGTATCGGCCGTCCTGCTCGCGCGTGACCGGCATGGACGTCGTGGGGCCGTGGACCTGCGAGTCGAGGGCCGCGGTAACCGTCAGGTTCGTGTCCGTGGACATCACCCGGGGCCCGCGGCAGTTGCCGGCGAGCTTGGCGGCGCGCCCCACCAGCGAAGCGCACGGCTGGTAGGTGACGGGGTCCCCCTCGTCCGCCGCGGGGACCTCGATCGTCGAGTCGCCCGCCTTGAGCGTGTAGAGCGCCACGTACAGGCTCGAGTCCCTACCCGCCTCGGCCGCCAGGTTGCCCTCGATCTCCGCGAGGTCCGGGTCGACGGGGCCCGTGTTGGGGGCGCCCAGGGCCGGAACCACGGGGATCGAGACCACCTCGGTCGGGTTACCGCCGGTTGCGAGGCGGCGGTTCGGTAGGGCGGCTGCCTGGTACTCGAGCTCGATTTCCACGGTCCCGGCGGCCTGGGCGACCCACGTGAGCTGGTAGCACTTGCACCCGCCGTCGAAGGCTTCGACGCTCGCGCTGACGTCATTGACCGACGTGGACGTGATGTTGCTCAGGAACGTGATCTTAACGCTCTTCACCGTCACCGCCTCGTACGAGTCCAGGCCGTCGACGTGGCTGCCCGTGATGTCGACGGGCCTCACGACGAGCGCCTGGCCGTCGATGGCGTTCGCGATGGTCACGCCGTCGATGCTGGGCCCGTCGACGTGCAGGCCCGCGACGGCGTTGGGGACGGAGGCGATCGTGAAGGACAGGCCGGTCGTGGTCACGCCGTTGAAGACCCGCCCGATCGTGACCGTCATGCACGAGCGCTTGTTGGCCGCGCAGGCGGCGGGGGGCTTGAACTTCATGAGCACGTTGCCGGGCCTCCAGGAGAAGACGTCGGGCTCGGTGATCCCGTCGCCCACCCCCGCCGCAGACTTCTTGTGAAAGGTGAGGTCCGCACCGGGCATGGTGGTCGTCTCGAACCCTCCCGTCAAGTTCCCTGTCACGACTTGGACGGTGGCGGCGAGGTCGACCGCCGCAGGGTCCGTGACCATGTTGCCGAACCCGTCGCGGGGCTCCACGAGCAGCCAGGCGAACTCCCCGGCCACCGCTGGCACGGCGTCCCCCGAGAGGGCTGACGTCACCAGCGGGGAGCCAGCCGAGTCTCCCGTGCCCATCTTGACCGTGAACCTCGAGACGTCGGCCGGGGCAGGCAAGACGCCCACCGGGTACGGGACGCCGCTGTTGATCGCCACGTCGGCGTTGGTACCCGAGTCGTACAGGAAGACGGCCAGCTCCAGGTCGGCCGTGACGGTAGGCGTGAAGAGGAGCTTCCACCGGCCATTCCGGTCGTCGACCGCCGTGATCCGATTCGCCTCGGTGACGGTCACCGTGGTGCCCGCAAGGTCCCCGGCGTTGAGATCCGCGGGGACGGAGTACGAGTCCTCGCTTGAGAGCAGGACGCCCCGCGTCGGGTCGTCCGCCCGAGTCCCGTAGAGGTGGGCAGTGATCTTGGGGGGGACCTTGGCGGCATCGAAGACGGTGGGGTTGCCGTTGGCGTCCAGGAGCTCGAGCGTGAGCTCCGCCGGCTGCCCCGCCACCAAGTCCTTGCGGGGGAAGAGATCGGGAATCGCGCCGAAAAAGTCAGAGCCCCAAAGAGGGACGCCCGTGGACGCCTCGATGATGCGGGACGGGGCCGCGGCTGGAACGGAGGACACGGGGTAGACGCTAAAGGGCGATCCGGCGACGTGTGAGCCGTTGATCAGGACATCCAGAACGTACGGCTTGACGGTCGCGTCCGTGTCGCGGACAACCGTGTCGATCTGGAAGCGGATCTCGTACGCCGGTGGGGCCGAGGCACTGTACTTGTCCGTCACGGAGGGCGTCTGCACCGACCCGACTCCGGTGTCCGGGATAGTCATGGAGACGGTGATCGTGTCGTTGACGCTCATGTCCTGCGGCTTGCCGTCCGACGTGGCCGGGTAGACAAGCGCAAAGACAGGGACGCCGGCGTCGGCGTACTGCATCGTCTTGCCGTCGGGCCGGGCGACCGTCGTCTCGGCGGCGGCCGTCGCGCCGGCGCCCACCGTCACGTCTGTACCGCCGACCTGGAGGAGGACACCCCCGATGGTAACCTCAATGTTCGAGGTCCCCACCGCCTGCGGCGTCCACGTCAGGTCGAACTTGCCTGGCGTATCCGGGTCGGCAGCCGCCGTCACGACTACCTTGGTCCCCGCCGGGTCCGTGATCTCCCCCAGCACCTGGACGTCCCCGGTCGAGACGACGGGATTCTCAAAGGCGTCCTTGACCAGCACGGAGGCCGTCGCCTCGATCGCCACTGTGTAGGGGCCGAGACCGGTGCCCATCGCACTCTTGTTCGTGTCGGGCGCGTTGGCCCTCACCGTCATCTTCTCAGAGGGAGAGCCCCGGACCGGGCTGTTGGACAGCTGGACGTGGACATCGAAGTCGCCGGCCTTGGTGGGCACGTACTCCACATTGAGCACGTGCGGCCCCTCGCCCGGGAGCTCCCCGGCGAAGCACGCGTTGGAAAATGTTTCGCAAGCCAGCCCGCCGCACGACCCGATGCTGTTGGAGGACCCGTTCGCCTGCCGCGGCACCAGGGTGAGCGTGCAGCCCGGAAGCACCTTCCTCACCCCGGGGGCAGGCGTGGGCGCCGCCGTGTCGGTCGAGGAGGGGGTCGAGGCTGACGTCTCGCCCGGCGTCGGCGCCGCCGTGGCGGGAGCGGCGGTCGTGGGCGCTGGGGTCGGGCCCGGCGGCGGAGCGACCTCCTGCAGCAGCGACTCGAACTCCGCAGGGTTGTAGAACTCGTCCCGGACCGCGAGGTACACCGCGGCCTTGACGCCGGCCACGCCGCCGCGCAGGCCCGTGCCGTAGATGTGGGAGTGCTCAGCAGAGATGGCCTGCGGGGACACGGTGATGGTCTTCTGGGCGCTCTCGCCGTCCGAGCCCTTGATCAGCACGGGCTCGCCCGCCAGACTCCGCATGTACACGGCCATCTCCCACGTCCCGGACTGCTCAATGCCCGTGATGGTGGCCCGGTAGTCGTACTGCCCAGAGGCGTACTGCGCCTTCGAGCGCTCGAGCCAGAACTCGCGGAAGTGGCCAGCGGCCTCCCCCGTCAGACCCTTCATCTGCACCTGGAAGGCGTCGCCGAAGCCGGTCTGAACGTTCCCGTGCTCGTCCTTGGGCGTGACGGTGACCGGGATCGTGCCCCCGGCCGTCAGCGTCTCGGGGATGTCCGTGCTCAGGACGGTCGCGTCGCCAGACGTGGGGCCCGGAAGGATGTCCACGACACGCGGCCACGAGCTGAAGTTGGACGTGGGGGACGCCTCTGTCGGGAGCGACACGGGGGTCACGCCGTCCGACCCGTACAGGTACAGGTTGTACTTGCCAGCCTTCTTGGGCTGGTAGTTGACCGAGTAGGTTCCGTTGTTGTAGTTGAGGAGGAAGAGCTGCTCCGTGAATGCGCCCGTGGACAGGTCCGTCACCTCGTCGGCCGTGAGCTCGTCCTCTGCGGCCCCGCCGACCAGCGTCATCTTTGCCCGGAACGAGGTCGGGGTGCCGCCGCGGGTGAGGGAGGACCCGAAGCCCTGGTCGTCGGCGGCCATGATGACGGCCTCCTCGCGGTTTCCGGCAATGCCATCCCGGAGCACGGGCTGAGCCTTGGAGTTGGTCGGGCTGGCGACGATCGTGTCGTCGAAGCCCTGCTCGAGGCACAGGTTGGTCCCGGAGCCGATACAGCCGTCGTCGACCTGGACGCCGTTGAAGGCCTTGATCAGCGTGGAGCCGAGGTACACCCACACATTGTAGGTCCCGGGAGCGTCGGCCGTGAACGTGACCATGTAGTACCCCCGCAAGACCTCGGTGACGGTGGGGGAGATGGTCGGGAGCCCGATCGCCACCATGGCGTTGCGCGTAGCCGAGTTCTGGGGCTCCACGGTCACCCAGACGGGCTGCCCGGGGGTGACCCCACCGTTCCGGAACTCGTCAAGGAGCTGGACAACGAACGAGGCCTGCTTGGTCTCGGACAGGGCCTGGACGCCCCCGCCGAAGATGATGGTGTGGGGCAGGTACGGGTCCCCGACCTCGAGGAGGGGCATCACCGGCAGGTTGCCCAGGGACTCGCCGCCGAGCTCGCCGCGGATCTGCATATCCCCGACCACCTTGATCTGGTACGTCACCTTGTACACCTGAGGCCCCGCCTCCCACTCGTACACGACGGCCGGGTCGGCCAGGTCGGCCGGGACGCCCCGGTACGAGTTCCGCTCGAGGTACACCTTGAGCCCGGTGCCGCCGTGGGCGTCGATGGCGGCCCGGTCCACGACCTGGTTCCCGAAGCGGTCGACGACGCGGACGTAAAAGCTGGCGTCCTGTCCGGCCTTGGCGCTGGTGAGGCCCTGGCCGTAGGCGAACGACTTGACAGCGTCCGGGGCGGCCGGAGTGACGGCGACCGTGCTGACGCAGCCGTTGGCCGCGGCCTTGACCCCACCGACCCAGAAGTGCACGTCCCACGTCCCCGCCTCAAGCACCTGGAAGTCCACCGTGTACATGGATAGGTCTGTGGCGTCGCGCTCCACCCGCAGGTGCCCGCCCTTGACCGACTGCACCGTCCTGTCGGGCGACGTCAGCACGACGTCCACGTCGTACGTAAGGTCGTCGACGGTGGGCACGCCCTCCCGGTCCCGCAGCTGGATGGCCGCGCTGTTGCTCGTCCCCGCCACCATGCTGGCCGCTTCCACAGCGCACACGGACGTGGTCGCGTGCCAGGTCGTGGTCACCGTCTTGACGGGCGGGCTCCCCGCCTCCGTCTCCGTGGTGACGTACCACATAGGCAGGCTCGGCTTGATCTCTATGACCGTGTCGGCCCCGATGGCGCCCTGGTTGGTCACATTCTTCGTCACCTCGACGGTGTATGCGTTGGCTAGCGTCCCGTTGAGTGCGTTGGCGCTGAGCCTAACCACCGCGTCCGCGCTCGTCGCTGCAAAGCTGGCCGCGCATGCGCCGGCCTCGAGAGCCAGGGCGACCTTGGCGGCGACGGCCGCGTGGGTGGCGGCGCCCTTCCCGGCGTCGGTCGCGTCGATATCGGCCGCATCGACCACGTACGGGTCCAGGCAGTCGATCGATCCTGCCTGGACCACCTGGATCGTGTCACCGGCCTTCCACGCCCCGCCGAGGGTAATCGAGTCCTGCTCGGCCGCCGCCTCGGCCGCCGCCACGGCGCTCTCCACGACCGTGGCCGTCGCCTTTTGCCCGTCCACCTCGAAAACCTCCACCACGTAGAACCCGTCGGACGAGGCGCCGGTCACCGAGAAGGTGGTGTCCAGCGTCCGCGTCACCTCCACGTACTCGAGGTAGGCCCCGTCCACGAGCTTGGCCGCGGTCGCCTTGTCGAGGGCCTCGGCGAGCTCCGCGGTGTCGAAGGGCCCGTAGACGGACACCTGCGCTGCGACCGCCGAGGCCGTGACGAGGGGCAGGACGTTGCCCCAGGCGTCCCGGGGCTGCAGCCGTACGTCCATGGTGGAGCCCGTGGTGCCGTCGCGCAGGCCTGAGCCCAGGACCGACGAAGCGGCGCGGTCGAACGCCCCAGCCGTGACCCGTATGTTGGGCAGGCAGGGGAGCTCCGTCTGGAGGAGCGACGAGACCTTCTTCCCCGGGTTGCACACGCGCAGCTCGTGGAAGTAGGCCTCGAGGATGTACTCGCCAGGCTCGACGAGGGTGATGGTGGCGCGGAGGACCGACTGGCTCACCGAGGGCGCGGGCCACCCCGAGTCGTTGGGGGCCTCCTCGAGGGCCAGGTCGTAGATGGTGTTGTCCGGGAGGCGGCGCAAAACGGCCCGCGCCTCCTGCTCTGGGTGCATGGTGAGCGAGTTGTTGTACTTGTCCCGGATGTTCAGGTAGAGGACGAGCTCGTCGCCGGCCGTGATGTCGGTGCTTGCGATAGGCTCGACCTCCATGGTCGGTGGGACCCAGGGGACCTTCGACTGGCTCGACCCGGTCACGGTCTGGGCCGAGTCGGTGACGAGCCAGCGCGTGCGGCGCGACTCCGCGCGCACGATGAAGGGGGACCCAAAGACGGGGCTCCCGCCCACCGACACCTCGAGCGAGTAGATCTGGGCGACCGTGGGGGTCACGCTGGCCGTCCACCGGCCGTCCGCGCCGAGGTCGCTGAACAACACGGGCACCTCGGCCGTGGAGCTCGAGCTCTGGGGGAACTTGAGCGTCGACACGACCTGCAGGGCTGCCTGGTCGGCCAGGGGCGACGACTTGTCGGCCACGATCGAGACGGTGAACGCCTCGTCCACGTTGGCGACGTACATGCCGTTGATGTTCGGGATCGAGAGCACCCCGAAGACCTCCCCCTCGCGCCGCGCCTGGTTGATGGCCTCCACGTCGCGCTGGTTGGCCTGTTGGACACCGTCAAAGAAGGTGCTCATCCGGTACTTGCCGACCCTCTCGAGCTTGAACTGGACGATGTAGTTGCCGTCGCCGCCGTCCTTCACGGTGGCGTCGACCACGATGCTCGGCTCGTTGATGTTGACCAGCTTGACGCCCAGCGAGTTGAGCTGCCCGCCCTGGCGGATGCGGTTCCCGTAGGCGTCCCGCCCTTCGATGTAGAGCACGGCCTCCTGCTGCACGCGCACCACGGACGGGAGGCTCGACACGGACGAGTTGCCCGAGGGGCGGTTGGGCACCACGTCCACCGAGATGGTCGGCAGCGGGCAGTCGCAGTTGGGGTCATCGGGGACCCCGTCCGCATTGCTGTCCACCGCGGGCGAGTACGTGACCGGGATCTCGGTGCCGTTGGCGGTCACCGCCGCAGGCCTCCAGATTGCGAGGTCCTGGACGTCCTGGAGGAAGATCTCGACCTGGTACGTCCCCGTCCGCGTCAGCTGCGTCAAGCCTTCCTGAGTGAAGTCGAAGACCTGCGTGTCCGGGATGTCCACGCCGTCGGCGTCCTTGGCCCGCTCCTGGAGCACGACCACCTCCTTCACGTCGGGCACCCCCTCGGGGGCGTCGTGCGCGTCGGCCGAGATGGCCGTGGGGGTGAGCCGGAGCCTCCACCGCAGGGTCTCGGAGAAGTTGAGGTAGTCGTCCTTGGGCCTGAGCGTGAACTTGACGTCCCCGGCGATCAGCGTCGTGTCGAACTCGAGAAGCGTCTTGACCTCCACGGGGACGTTCGGCCGGACCTGCATGACGACCATGCGGTCCGTGTCCGAGGCCTCGTTCACGACGCGGCCGTCCCCGGACGCCGCGCAGAGGATGCACCCGAGGGCGTACCCGACCTTCGCAGTGTTGGCGACCCGGTCGGCGTCGGCGGCGCCTGGCCTTGCGTCCAAGAGGGGGCTCGTCAGGCCCTTGAGCCGGACCTGGAACCCGTACTTGGCTGCGGCGTTGGTTGGAGCCTTGAAGGAGACGTTGATGCGCGCATTGTTCACGGCGTCCGCGTCCATGGCGTAGGACGCGTTGTGCAAGCTGGAGGAGTACTCGACGCAGTCGACCGAGGGCGTGCACGTGGGCGGGTCAGCGTCGAGCTCGAAGATCCGGAGCTCCACCTTGTCGCTGTTGTCGGAGTTGCGGATAAGGTTCCCCCAGATGTCCTTGGCCTCGATGTACATGCTCGCCGCGTCCCCGGCAATCACCGTGCCAGGGTACACGGCGTCGCTCCAGAAGCGCACCGTCGAGGTGTCAGAGATTTCCCCCGCGTTCACCAGGACGGACTTGGTGTTGGAGAGGGCCGTGCCCGTCACAGTGACATTAATTTCGTACAGCGCTGCGCGGTACGTCTTCAGCGTCAGCTTGGTGAGCTCCGGGTTCTCGGCGACCGCCGCCTGGCTGTAGGGGGGGCCCAGGGCCGCGCCCATGTAGACGAACGTGTCGTCCCAGGCCGTCTGGTCCGGGTTCTTCGGCCCGTCGGCACCGTTCATGGCGCTGTCGAGGACAACGTTGTTGACGTCGAACCCCGTGGGCCTCAGGTTGCCCCACTGGTCCTTGGCGAGCAAGTAGAACTCTGGCCACGCGTCGCTCACGACAAAGGTCGTGGCGGGCACCTCCAGGGTCGACCCGGCGGCGAAGGCGCCAGGGGTCACGCGGACGCGGAGGGGGTAGTCGACCCCCTTCCCGCCCCCCGCCGGCGCCGTCCACGTGGCGAGCGCCGTGATGGACTCCAGGTCCGAGGCCGTGCCGGACGCACGCAGGTACACGAGGTTCCACCCGACGGAGGTGAGTGGCAGGTCGGCCGTGTAGGTCCCGTCCCCGACAACCGTGAAAGGCGTCGAGGTGGACGCGCACGTGTACCCCTTGGGGCACGCGCACGAGTTCTCCGTGCGGTCCAGGAAGCTCATGCGCTTGACGAGCAGCCGGTCGTTGAGGGCGGCGTTGCTTGGGAAGCTCGCCTTGGCCCCGATGTAGATGCGGGACCCCGTCTGTGCAATGGCAACGGTGGGGAGGGTCGAGCCGTTGTTGAAGACGCCCTCCGTAACCTCCCACTCGGCCCCCGCGGCCGTGTCGAGCTGCCGGAACATGACGATCTCGTCCGACAGCCCCGCGTCGAGCGCCACAATCACCGGGCGGTGGCTCTGGTCCGTTGTCAGCACGGGGCTCTTGATGTTGGACCACGTGCACCCGAGGGCTGCGCACGGAGCCGCCGCATCGAAGCTGGGGAGGCCGATCTCCGTCTCAACGTCATACGTGTAGTCGAAGAGCTCCGGGAGGGCCGTATTGTCCTGGTGCCCGAGCATCAGCAGCTTGGCCGCCCCGCCCTGGTAGGTGCGCCAGAACTGCACTGAAGTCCACTGCTTCCCGGCAAACGTCTTCGTGCTGGTCCAGGACCCCGGCGCGCCGCCGTCGTGGGTGAGGACCTTGGTGTCGTTGCCGTCCGCGACCACCGCGATGCGGAGCTTCGAGGCCGTCGCGCCGACTGACCACGGGAGGCCCGCCGTCGTGAAGACGGCCGTGTTCACGCCGCGCGCACCGGCGATTTCCCACGTCTTGCCCGCCTCGGTGTACTTGTAGCACGTGGGCATGTTTGTGATGGTGACGCCGAGCACCTGCGTGGTGGTGTTCTCGTTGTAGCACACAACCGGCGAGCCCATATGGGCCACCTGGACGACGGCTGTCCCGCCGCAGTCGGGGAGCCCCCCGTCGGTGCAGTTGAGGTTGATCTGGCCCTGCGTCGCGGGGGAGACGAAGTCGCCCGTCGTCGGCGTCATCGGCGTCCACGTGGAGCCCACCAGCTCCACGGCGAACACGCGCGTGTCGCACGTGTAGGCGAGAACCACGTCGGCGCCCGAGTCTGCGCGCGTCGCGTACATGTCGAAGCCGTTCGGCGCGACGGGGGTGTAGTCTCCCGTTAGAGAGGAGCGGCAGTAGATCCCGGCCCCGAGCGTCTCCCACGTGCTTGAGGCCACGTTGAAGCGTCGGGTCTGGACGCTGCCCGTGGTGCTGACGTCGCCGGGGGTCCCACCCGTGACGCCGGGGAGCAGCACGGCCGTCGCGTCCACGAAGGCCACCACGACGTTGCCGCTCTTGTCCACGACCATCTTGTGGCTGGCGACGGCCGACGCCGAGAGGCTCGACACGGTGGCGTCCTCGACGGTCGCGAACCGGGTGCGGTCGCCGACCAGGGCGCGGCTGAGGACGCCGCTGATGTCAGCGAGCCCCTGGCGCGGGGCGCAGATGGACGCCGTGACCTCGCCGGCGCCGTACGCGCGGGCCCCCGCCGTGATCGCGTTCCCGTAAGAGTCCTTGGCCGTCAGCGTGACGGTGCCGGTGCTGGCCACACGGGACTGGAGGTTGGTCAGGCCGATGGTCGAGTCGGCCAGGGACATTTGGCCGTACGCGACGGTGAAGTCGATCTGGCTCACGCACTCGCCTCCGAAAGCCGACATGGCCGTCGCCCCGGCCTCGGTGACCGTCACGTGGACCGCCCGGGTGGAGGCCAGGCCCGCGGTGTCCGTGGACGTCGCGGTCACCTTCCACGTGCCGGCCGCCGTGAGCGCCTGGCTCAGGGAGATGTCCTTGGCGCACGCGATGAGAAGGTCCCCGCGCGGGTCCGCGACCGAGGCGCCGGCGTCCGCGACGCACCACCCCTCCTTACAGTAGGGCTTGAGGGCGGGGCAGCCGCCGAACCCGTCCGCCGTGGAGGGAAGGACAGAGTCGATCGTGGCGATGGAGGTGTTGGCGGGCACCAGGCCCTCGATCGACGTGGCGAAGTTGAACTTGGGCATCTGGGAGAAGTCGGTCCCGGCGGCGTTCCACCCGCCGTTGTTGTGGGCGTCCGCGCCCACCTTCTTGTCCGTCACCCACTTCTTCAGCCACGCCGCCGCGTTCACCTCGAGCGAGAGCTCCAGGGACGCCCCCGCCGTGAAGAGGTTGGCCCCAGTGTCGTTGATCACCTCGACCTTCTGGTACTGGCCGCCCCCGCACGAGCCCCCGTTGTCCGTCGCGTTCTGCAGCTTGGCCACGCCCTCGATCTCGCTCAGGAAGGTGGCCGCGCGCAGGCGGTAGAGGTCCTGGAACTCGGTGTCAGCTGGGACCTGGGGCGCGCGGTCCACGTACAGGTGGTACTCCTTTGTGTAGGCGGCGTCGCCCGTGATTCCGTGGGCCTCGGCGAGGACCGTGAGGGTGATCTTGGTGGTGCACGGCACGGGCCAGCGGGAGCTCGGGCACGCAGCGATCGTGATGGCGCTCGAGGCGCTGCCCGGGGCGACCGTCTCCTCCGCGAGCACGGGTCCCGTGCAGGAGGAGGCGTCGGCGTTGCACGTGTCGTCGGCCCGGACCTTCACCGTCGCCACCTTGCTCAGCGCCCCCGTCCCCTGCGTCCCGGCGCCCTCGGGGGACACGGTCATCGTGAAGGGCGCCGTGATGTCCGCCCCCCTGACCACGGTCGAGAAGTAGGAGAAGCCGTGGTCGTCGCGGAGGCGGTAGTCGGTCGTGCCGCCCGCCAGCGCGAAGGGCTTGCCCGCGCTGTCCGCGTTCCCCTCCGACCCACCGTACCCGTCCGCGTCCCCGGAGGTGGCCACGGGGACCTCGGCCTGGCCGGCCGTGAGCGCGGGCACCGCGACGACCCACCCCACTGACGGGGCGATCTGGGCGATGTCGGTGCTCTCGTCCGCGGCGGCGCGGGTGACGGTGATTTTGTACGTCTGTGTCGTCGAGCCGTCCTCGGCGGACACGACGATCTCCACGTAGCTCACGGCCTCCGTTGTCGGGCTCACGTCGGCGTTCTGCGCCAGGTCGATGGCCGCCCCCGTGACGGTGCCTGAGACGGCGTCCGTGATCGACATGGTCCCTGCGTCGGTCGACGTGGCCCCGCCGAACGAGTCCACCCGCTTGATCACGAACGACGCCCGCGAGTTGTTGTCGGTGACCGAGCAGGGGCACGTCGCGTGCGCCCCGCACCCCGCCGCGACGCACGTGGGCGGGGTCGAGTCGGCGCTGGCGACCGTGAACTGCAGGTCCTTGACGCGCCAGTCCGCCGGGGCGGCGTACTCGAACGTGCCCGGGTCGAACGCCGGCTCCAGGACCAGCGCCGCGTCCCCCGTGGTCGGCGTCAGCACCACGCTCGTGAGCTGCGCGTTGGTCGACTGGGTCCGGCGGAGCACCTGAATCGTGTACTCCTGCCACGTCCCGCTCGAGTTGTTGTACACCTTGGCGTTGGTCCCGTTGTACGGCTGGTACGCCTGGGACTGCACACGGACCTTGAACGTGAAGAGGTCTCCCGCCGTCAGGGCCACCGGCGCCGTGAGGTCGGCGGCGGTGAACGTCGTCCCCGCCTGGCAGTCGGCCAGGATGTCGGTCGACGGCAGGCAGATCGGCCCCAGGTACTTGCTGGCAGCCGAGCCGCCCGACGTGGCCGACGCGAGGCTGTCCGTGTCGGGCGCGTCGCTCCTCAGGAAGATCCGCTGGAACGCCTCCTGACCCGCGTCTGGCGTGATCCGGAGCCGGACCTGCGTGGCGTCGCTCGGCACCTCCACGCTGTACGTCAGGTGCCCCGGCGCGAAGCCCGTCGTCGCCCCCAGGGCGTCGGCGCCCGTCCCCCCCGCGATCCCCTGGTACAGCACCCCGCTCGACGGCCAGTAGGTCGGCGTCGGGGTGGTGGGGAAGGCCGTCCCGTCGGCCTGCAGCACCTCGAGGTTGGCCACGGAGCGCACCCACGACCGCCCCTTGCGCGTGATGCTGAGCGTGTAGGTGGTCGTCTGCGACGGGTCCACCGCGTCCTTAACAACCAGCTCGACCTTGTTGACCCGGTCGTCCAGCCCCTCCCCCGTCGACACGAGCTCCGCGAAGAGGAACAGCCCCTCGGGCGGACCGTCCGCCTGCGGCGAAAGGCCCGTTTTCTGGAAGTCGACCACGTCGGGGGCCCCGGCGGACGGGCTGGGCCCGTACTGCAGGATGTCCACGGTGCACGACGTGCACGTCCAGGTCAGGCGGACGTCCATCGCGTTCTCCGCCCCCCCCTGAGCCGTCTGCCCCGTCCCCGCCACGATCGCGCGCTGCGGGTCCGTCCACAGCTGGCACTCGTGCGGCACCTCGCCCGTATACGACGCTGTGCCGGGGTCGAACGCCGGCGTGAGGTCCACGACCGTCGCGGCGTTGCACCGCTTCACCACCAGCGTGTCCAGGGTGCTCGCTGCGGGGGCGCGGGGGCGGAGGGGGGGGGGGTCGGGGGAGCGGGGGCGCTGCCGCGGGGGCCCGTGCGACCCGGCCCCGGCGAGTGTCCCGGGGCCTTGTCGGCGCGTGATGTGAGGGCGCCGCGGGTGGTGTGCGTCCCCTCTGGGCGCCCCGGGGGCGCAGGGCGCCCAGGGAGCCTGTCCCACACGGGGGGCGGGGCTTCGGGGGGTGCCAGGCGAGGGGAAACGCACCTGCCATCGCTCGCGAGGAGAGCAGCGAAAGCACCGCAATACCGATCGTCAGCAGGCCTCTAAGCCGGAAGGAGGGGGAGGGGCGTCCCGGCGACACCCCCCGACCCCACCCGCCGGCGCATCCTGCCCCGGATGTCCCCCGCGTGTCCCCCCCGAACTCCCCGACATGGACCCCGGCGCCCACGCAGAGAGACCCGCGCTCCCGGTAAGCGCGGGCCCCACTGTCGTAGGACGTCGACGTCTCCGCCTGATTGCCGGCCCTATCCATCCCCAGGCCACCGCTCCCCATCGCCTCTTGCGACCCCCTCCCGCGGACGAGGCCTTGCTTGACCAGGAGCAGGTCTGCGCCGGCGTATGAGGGGGGCTTTCCGCCTTAATTATTCGATTTACGAACAAATTGCGCGCGGCCCGACATACCATGCATCGGGGGCGACAAAGGGGGGGGACAAAACGCGCGTCCCCGCCGGTCGTTTGGGCGGTCGCTCCGCGGCAATCGATTGTCATCTCTGCCCGTAGGGCGGCGACGCCGCAGGTAATATATCCGAGACACCCGTCGGGCTAGCTTCTTGGGGATTGGTGGGAAGTGGCGCGCCTCGCGGTGAGGGAAAGGCCTCCCAGTTCAGGCCCCAAAGTCCTCACCTGTAGACGCTCTGGCAAGCGGCTTCTACCACACGAAAGCGTAGTATGGACCCGTCGGGGCCGACTTTGAGCCTAATTGTTTGGCTGAGCGCCACTCTAGCTCCGCAAGCGGGATCACGCAAGGCAGCCGAGCCCCTTGAAGGAGGGACACGGCACCAGGTGTCGTGTTGACCCGCGAGGCGTATGATGCCGCTAGCTCTAGGCGATGAAATGTCGCGCAGAGGCGTGGGGCAGGGTAACAGAGCGCGCGGGGAGCTGGGGGGGCGACGTGGAGGTCCTGGGGAGGCTTCCCGGTTCGCATCCGTCCGTCAGTCTTCAGCGCGCACATGCCTCCCCAGTTCAATCGGCTGAACCGCGACCCAGATGCACATTGATATACGCAGGAAAATTGCGTCGCGATTTCCACCGTTTTGCTCTTTTGGGACGGCGGATTCACTTCGCCGCCTCCCTTCGGCAGGCGCGGGGTGTCTCGGATGTTCGACTCTGTCGGCTGACCCCCCCGAGCACGGCACGTTGCCCGAGTGGTCTAAGGGGGCGGCTTTAAGACCCGCTGGCTCACGCCTCGTGGGTTCAGGGGCGCGCGCCCAGCAGCGCCGCCCTGCCACAGAACCCCACACGTGCTACGCTTCCTTTTTGGCCGGGCTGACGATGCGATGCCAGCGGTGCCAGCCCCTCCCAGCCAGGCCCCGCCCTCGGGGCTCGTACCCGCGGGTGGACACTGCCCTGGGGCACTCGCGCCCAGCGCCACGCCGTCCGGCACCCCTCCATCCCCCCGCGCGGATGGAGACGGTGTGGACGGCTAGGGGCGAGGACTCGGGGGGGGAGGGTGCCCCCGCGGCGCTGGATGACCTCAGCGACGATCTGCTGGAGCTCGTCTTTGCGAAGGTGCCCGCTATCGAGCGGCGCCTGAATCTCCCGCTCGTCTGCCGTCGGTGGGCCGCGGTCCTCGGGTCCCGAGGGGGGCCCTGCGGCGCCTACGACGAGGTGGTCGTCGACTTCGTCTACAACAGCCCAGCTCAGGGCTTGTCTGGGGAGGAAGATTCGGCGAGAATCTCGCCAAAGAGGGACCCGATATGGGTCGTGGACGACCAGGCTGCCTTCCGGAAGCGGGGGGAGCCCGCGGGCCCGGCAACGACCTCTCAGAGGGTCTCGGGGCCTCTGCTCGGCGCCAGTGCAACCGGAAGGCCTGTGAGTCGTCGCGTTGAGAACATTTCGTTCGCTCAATTTGTTCTCACCATCTCGTTATCTCCTAGAAAGTCCCACACGCTGGCCCGGGACCCTCCGGTTTTTGTCCCCCCCACCCTGGACCCTGCTCCCCCCCACCGCAGTTCGTGCTACCCGACTCCCCCACGGCCCGCTGCGCGCCCCCAGCCACCGGTGCGGCGGCGTCGAGGTCCCCCGTGGACGCCGAGGCAATGACCGCGTGGGTCTCCCGGCGGGCGCGGTGGATCAAGAAGCTCGTGCTCAGAAACGGAGACCTCGGGCTGCCGGCACTGCCGCAGGGGCGCGCCCCGCCCGCGGGGGCGGGTGCCCTGAGCGCCGTCGCCAAGGCCATGGGCGAGCGGCTCCGGGACGGGCTCGAGGGCATGCCCCGGCTCGCCGGCTCAAGCAGCAGCGGCGGCGCCTCGTCCGACGGCGACGACGGCGACGCGCCGGGGGGGCCGGGGTGGCGCCCCTCGCATACCTTCGAGGAGCGCGGCTTCTCGCCCCTATTCGCCGCCCTTCCGTCCCTCGAGCACCTCGAGGTGATCCGGTGTGGCCGGGTGATGACGTCCGGGGCGCTGCCGGCCCTCTCGGCGCTCTCCCGGCTGTCGCACCTCGAGCTCCGGGGCTGCTCGGGGCGCCTCCACCCCCCGCACCTGTCCTTCCTGCCGGGCCTGACGGCGCTGCGGCACCTGGCCCTGGCCACGGCCGCCGGCGCGGGCCCGGGCGGCGAGGACGACGGGGAGGAGGGCGCCGACGAGTACGGCCTGGCGGCGGTGCCCCCGTGCGTCTGGGAGCTGACCCAGCTCACTCACCTGGACCTGTCGGGGCACCTCTTCCTCGACCACCTCCCGGCGGCCGTGTCCAGGCTGGCGGCCCTCGAGTGCCTCGTGGTCAGGGACTCGTCCCTCGCGGCGCAGCGGGAGCTGTCGTCGCTCTCCCGCCTGACGCGCCTCGACCTGGGCGTCAACCCCCTGGTGGGGGACGCTCTTGCGGACGACCAGTACGACGACCTGCTCCCGGCCGACGGGTTCGCGAGCAGCGAGCAGGAGGACGCGGCCCACCCGCCGGAGGAGGACCAGCCCTTCGACGCGGGGCGCGCCTACCGCTCGGACGCCGTCCTGGACGCCGTCCGCGGGGCGGTCGCCGCGGCGGGGGCGGCCGGGGCGCCGCCGGGCGCCGCCCTGGCCGCCCGGGCCTGGGAGGCCGCGGGGGCCACCCTCTCGGGGCTGGGCCTCGACTCGTTCGACGGCCTGGGCATCACGTTCCCGTCCCCCGCGGGCCTGGGCTCCCTCCGCGTCCTCGACCTGGGCTCGTGCAACGTCTCGGCCCTCCCCGTCCACCTTTGCCTCTTCACGGGGCTCGAGCGGCTGGGCCTGCGGAGCAACGGCCTCGGCGGGGTGTCCCACGCGAGCCCCACGCACTTCACGGGCCTTCTCCACGCCGACCTGTCGTGGGTGGGCGACCCGGCCGACCGCGTCGCCTTCGCGCGGCAGCTCTACGGCGACACGGGGGCGGGGGGGTGGGGGGGGGGGGGGGAGCCGGGGCGGGGCGCTCCGGGC